>JAABUR0100001900.1_pt1 | contig 34762 bp, 28 predicted proteins | sample 5560091 | NCBI WGS metagenome assembly JAABUR01 (sample SAMN10711879, study PRJNA513375) | rock metagenome | isolation source: Antarctica rocks | place: Antarctica: Victoria Land, University Valley sud | reverse complement strand
GATTCGTAACACCATCCTACAGCGCACCAGCGGCAATAAAGACGTGTGCCTCCCGTCCCCTCATTCCCAATCATGTCCCCATCACGAGCAAAGTCAGATGTTAAGAGATATGGGCGGCAACTTTTGCAGAACCCATTAAAAAACCAAGGTGAAACTGCTACCAAACATGCCTAAGTGTTTCTTCAGCTGACAGCCCGTAGCAGCACACCCACGCGGAATTGGAAAAAAAGAGCCGCTTTCGCCTGTTCGTAGGAGCGCACGCCTACAAAAGAGTATAATTCTCCATCAGCAACCGGACATTCAAGAGCGACTTCTTCAACTTCCTTCACCAACAAGTATCACTCTTGACAAAGAGGTACGTCCTCCAGCCCTAATACAAATACGACCGCTGACTCCAGCCGAAACGTCCGCACAATCCATCAGCCTCGGTCAGACCTTCCCATCCAGGTCGAAAGCGAAAGCGAAGTGAAGAGCTTGAACAGAATCAAAACGCTGGGGCCAGAGCATCGGATCGTCCGCGTTCGCAGAACCAGGAGAGGCCCATACGAAAACGACGGCGAGTCGGCAAAGAGAAGTGGACTTCATACACGTTTACAAGGAATGTCTACGACAAGTTTTATCCAATCCATCACGAAAGAATCTGTTCCGCCGTTAACCAGCTGCCCAACCCAGAAGACTTCGCTGTAGAATCCTTCTCCCAGCAATCAAACTTTGACTCCTTCGAACAGAACGACAGCCAGTTGACCACCTCGTACTCACAACAGACAGAGCCGGAACTTCCGTCATCTCAGACGTCTGAGCCTGTGTTCAAGAAACCAAAGGGAAAAGGCATTAAGTAGTTGCGTTATTCCGAGAATGAAAGCCGCCGATTTCTTTGGATTTAGATAATACCCGCGGCATAAATGTCCCTGCTCAAAATCCTTCCCCACTCCGTTGAATCCCAGGGGCACAAAAGTCCCCACGAATTAAAAGAGCATTTAGTCTGCTGGCCAAAGATGTGCTAGAGGCCGAATCACTCCCAAGTAAACCTCTCAACATCCGCGTCCTTCACGTCCACGGTCTCATGCCAACGAACCCGAGCAAGCAAAGCCTCACGCTGAAATGGAAACGCGAGGTTTTAGATCTTCCAGTATTGCGTGAGCCCATGCGTGGCTCCGAGGGATCCGGGATATCCCCTACCAAACCCCTTCGCGCCAACACATTTGCTCGTAACCTGAAGCGAACGGGGCGGAAGGCTGGGCTCCAAGGCAATCTCGGTCAGAAGTACCTCAGACGTGGCCTCCTGAATGTTGTGAACAGTACGCCTTCCCTTCCGTACCTGAACTCGGAATTGTGTTTAACCAAGAAATGCTAACCCCGAGGACTTGAACAGGGAAGGCTCCCGCCAGCGTACGAGATCAGCTATTTGACCACAAATTAGGCGCGGCTGGATACTATCTTGATCAAGACGTTCAGGTTGACACCAAAGCCTGCTTCTTGGGGCGTCCCTCCAATGAGATGGTGCAGAAGATGGCCCGGCTTGCCAGTTTGACTGCCGATCGCAATGCCCCGACGGAGTTATCGGAGGAGCAGAAAGCAGAGTTTCGTATCCATCCAAAGGTTCTTCGCCTCAGCAACAGGAATAAGGCTCTCACTGCTCAGCTGAAATCGCAGGGCTACAGACCCATCAGTACCGCAAAAGGAACGTTACTGTACAATGAGAAGATGAAAGCGCAAGCCCGATTAAACTCGTACAAAGTCAGACTGCGACACTCTATGATCGAAAAGGGTTGGAAGCGACATTTCCGAAAGGCCGATACAATCGCCTTTAACTCACAGTTCTCCGCCTCTTCGGATCAAAAAATCCCAATGAATGATAAACCTGCGGCGCGTCGTATATACAATATTCCTGAACGAGCCGGGGTTGTGCGATGAATTTGCCAGCCAGCGGCCAGCCTCACAGGTCAGGAAATATTCCCTCAAAGGATTAGGGGCATTGAAGCCCTGGCGGCCTTGTGTCGTCGGCAGGAAACCCGGCGTCGCGGCCAGCCAAAATGAAGCGTTGAACAAGAAGAATCCGAAGTGTCTTCAGATGATCTGAAAGAGGACATCGTGGATAAATTTCCCATGAAGTGCAAGCCGAAGCAATGCATCTTTTGCCTGGGCGACGGAAGCAAGCCTTACGAGGAACGAATTTTTGAATATTGTCGAGCAAGCAAGATGATGGATGCGATTGAGAAGCACTTGAAGAAGTTCGAACCAGATAATCAGGTTCCGTGTCCGCATCCGCGATGCGAGGCAGCCAAACTGGTTCTGTCAAATGTCACGACTTTCAAGAACCATACTGCGAATGTGCATGAGATAGTGTTGCGTGCATAGACTCTATTTGCTCTTCCTATATTCTGTTTATTGTGTTCGATCTCATCAATTTTGCAGTTATTTCCTGTGCGCTGATGGTTCAATGACTGATACATTTACTGCTGTGAACTATACTCTGACTTTATGTTCAATGTCTTACGTGTCTCTGCTTTGATGCTGCTGAGAGATGACGAAGGAGCAGAACAGTAGCTCAATCTGTTTGAAGGAAGATTTTGACTGGTTTTCTCTCCAAACAACCTGGCCCGAAGATTGTATATATCTCGACTTTCATTTCCAGCAGACATCAGCAGATCGCCTATTAATGATTGAATTTTATCGTCCTCTTTGCTCATAGCCACTTTAGACCGTTCCTTCATTCCTTTAAGCTCTGCATGTGTTACGAGTGTACCAAGGCGGAACCCCTAGTCTAGTCTGGATCCAGACGGAACCCAGACTACATGACAGCTGACCTAGATAGGACTAGCCAACGCCTCTAGCCGAGCCTCTATCCCAGCCTCTTTGTTTCCCCAGCCTCTTTATTTCCCCACCATCTTTCTTTCCACATCACATCTTTACTGCGTCACAACACGTTCCTTTCGGATCTAGCGCAGCCTCTGAATATTACATATATAGAAGCTCTTGTACTCAGCTTCTTCTGTATTCTTAATATTCAGTTATAGCTACCTCTATTGACCAAACATTCTATCCAGCTACGCACTACCTCGCTGCAGTGTGGTTAGATTCTAGGCACGGTCCCAACAGCACGTCAGTCAGAGATAACGCGAATCTCATCTGCAACCCTTTTCTGAAGTGAAGCCTTTGTAATTGCGAGAGCTTTACTCTGATTCAGTATTTCTTTCCGTATTTCACTTAGCTGTACAGCTTGACGGTCATTCTGAAGTGCGTTAATGTTTTGTCACAGACTGCATCACTGTTGCAACCTTGAAAGTACTCATCCGTCATTCTGTATTTCATCATCGACGAAGTACGTTCATGAATGAAACCACGTTCATGAATGAAACCACGTTCATGAAAGGTTGCTCCACGGTGTTATCGTATGCACGATACGTACCCACCAGTTCGGTTCCAATGCTCCGGAACAGTCTCATCTATGCTTCTTTAATAATTCAGATATTCACATCAATTTAGAACAACATTCTTCAAGAAGACGCTGAACTGTCGTGAAAACCAGATGTTGAGCTCAGTAAGGCAGATACTCGGTCTTAGCGAATCTCAACGTAGATTTTCGAGCCTCGAGTTTGACATCGTCTGCACCGAACGGATTTCTCATCCCAGTATCGGCCAAAGGGCTTGAGATAGGGTCGGTGAAGGTCAAATTTCCATCGAAATCAATCTCAAAGAATCTAAGTTGTAGAAGCATCTGTCGATCATGAATGATCATCTCGATCCCAAGATCCTGACGTACCAAGTTGCTAAGATTTTTTAGTTTTCGCACGTTGAAACATGTTCTCAGCTTCTTTCATCTTGCCTTGATCCTTGTACAGGATTCCTAGATTGTTGATCGTATCAAGCGTCGACGTGTGCTCAGAACCCCAGGCCCTTTCATATCCTGTCAATGCTCGCAGGTACATGTCCTCGGCTTCTTTCATCTTGTCTTGTTTCGAGTACAGAGTTCCTAGATTGTTGACCGTATCAAGCGTCGACGTGTGCTCAGAACCCCAGGCCTTTTCCTTTCCTGTCAATGCTCGCAGGTACATGTTCTCGGCTTCTATCATCTTGCCTTGATCCTTGTACAGGTTTCCTAGATTGTTGACCGTCTCAAGCGTCGACGTGTGCTCAGAATCCCAGGCCTTTTCATATCCTGTCAATGCTCGCAGGTACATGTCTTCGGCTTCTTTCATCTTGCCTTGATCTGAGTACAGGGTTCCTAGATTGTTGACCGTATTAAGCGTCGACGTGTGCTCAGAACCCCAGACCTTTTCCTTTCCTGTCAATGCTCGCAGGTACATGTTCTCGGCTTCTTTCATCTTGCCTTGATCCGAGTACAGAATTCCTAGATTGTTGACCGTATTAAGCGTCGACGTGTGCTCAGAACCCCAGGCCTTTTCATATCCTGTCAATGCTCGCAGGTACATGTTCTCGGCTTCTTTCATCTTGCCTTGATCCGAGTACAGGTTTCCTAGATTGTTGACCGTATCAAGCGTCGACGTGTGCTCAGAACCCCAGACCTTTTCCTTTCCTGTCAATGCTCGCAGGTACATGTCTTCGGCTTCTTTCATCTTGCCTTGATCCGAGTACAGGTTTCCTAGATTGTTGACCGTATCAAGCGTCGACGTGTGCTCAGAACCCCAGGCCTTTTCATACCCTGTCAATGCTCGCAGGTACATGTCCTCGGCTTCTATCATCTTGCCTTGATCCTTGTACAGGGTTCCTAGATTGTTGACCGTCTCAAGCGTCGACGTGTGCTCAGAACCCCAGGCCTTTTCCTTTCCTGTCAATGCTCGCAGGTACATGTCTTCGGCTTCTTTCATCTTGCCTTGATCTGAGTACAGAGTTCCTAGATTGTTGACCGTATCAAGCGTCGACGTGTGCTCAGAATCCCAGGCCTTTTCATACCCTGTCAATGCTCGCAGGTACATGTTCTCGGCTTCTTTCATCTTGCCTTGATCCGAGTACAGGTTTCCTAGATTGTTGACCGTATCAAGCGTCGACGTGTGCTCAGAACCCCAGGCCTTTTCATACCCTGTCAATGCTCGCAGGTACATGTCCTCGGCTTCTATCATCTTGCCTTGATTGTTGTACAGAGTTCCTAGATTGTTGACCGTATCAAGCGTCGATGTGTGCTCAGAACTCCAGACCTTTTCATACCCTGTCAATGCTCGCAGGTACATGTCTTCGGCTTCTTTCATCTTGCCTTGACTGTTGTACAGAGTTCCTAGATTGTTGACCGTATCAAGCGTCGACGTGTGCTCAGAACCCCAGACCTTTTCCTTTCCTGTCAATGCTCGCAGATACATGTCTTCGGCTTCTTTCATCTTGCCTTGATCCGAGTACAGAAGTCCTAGCTGATGACATGCGTCGCTAAGGGACGGAAGATCTTCCTCATTCATCAGACCTTCGTGTATACGTCGCTGCAGCCTTGGGTAGACACGATCACAATGTGGAAGAAGACGTCTCTGTATGAGTGGATAATCAAGTACGATCTCTGAAGGTACAGCGGATGCAACAATGATCACGGCGAGCCAGCTCATAGTAACATCGTCTTCTTCAAATGCTTGAAAGCACCAATGATGAAGCACAGAATGCATAGAGAAAGAATATGATTCAGTTTTTGCCTCGATGAAGGAATACTCCAACAGAAGTTCAATGCACTCATTGAAATCGATTTTGTCACCTGCACAACTGACGAACCAACGAGGCACTTTTTTGGCAATTTCAAGATTCAGTGCAGGCGTAAGAAGCTCATACCAGAGATCTCGATTGTCAAGAAACGCCCACAGCTTTAAGAGATTGGCTGCGTTCTCGTCTTGTAATCGAAGGGAGTTAAATGACAATGTCCATGTCGTTAGAATACTGCCTTTATCTTCTGGCAAAGCGAAACGATGCTGCTTCCCCATTAATCTTGCCCATGCTTGATCATATAGCTCGATGTACTCAGGCAAATTTATGCCTGTCTTTCGCATATACGAACCGGCTTGATTGATCGCCAAAGGGAGACCTTCGAGCAGATCGACAAGCTTTGATGAACCTAATGAGCCTCAGACGTCAGACAGGAGCTGGAAAAGTATGCTTCAATGGCACTCACCTTCCATTGATCGTCCGAGGCTGTTCTCAAGAATACTTGATCCTTGCAATTTGTCGACCGGCTTCAATTTCAGATCCGTTCCCAGCTGACACAGACTCATCAATCGAGAAGTGATAAGAATAGATCCTTGATCTGCTGTTGGAAAATACTCTTTCACATCGAAGGCTTCCGAATCTCTAGATGGGCCTGAAAACTCTCGGTCCACGTTGTCAAAGATCAGTAACCACTGATCGTTCAATGGCTGTGATAACCATTTGAGCACATCTTCAACAACTTCATCAACGTTAGCCCTTCCCCTGTGTGAGTAATTTCTGCTTCCTTCTGAAATCTGATGCTGTGGCAATCGGCTGGCGAGGTCAGCGATGCTTCGCCTCAATCTCTCGTTGGTTGAGCCGTCGACCCAGAAGACCGCGCTGTAGCTTCTTTGATGTTGTCGAGTGAATTCAACGGAGAGCTGAGTCTTTCCAATCCCGCCAAGCCCATGAACGATGAATACTTTACGACGCATTTGATCCGTCTGGGTGGGAAGTAAAACTTGCGTCAATCGTGTCATCTCCACGTTTCGCGGTACAAACCTTTTCACCACAGGGATGCCCCGAAGACTGAAGTCTACGCGAAATGACTCTTTGCCGATACCTATAACGTGTGCTTATGAGAAGTTAGAGGAGCTTTGAAGAATACAAAGTCGGGTATAGAGAAGATGGACCGTACAATGATGTCGTTCCTTAATCCTTTGGGGCGCCGTCTGAACCATTCTTTGAATCTCTGGCCGCACCAAGAGGAAATTTTCATCTTCGGGGCCACGAAATTTGTTCAGCCCCGAGTGATCGGTAGTGAGGTAAATTGCTCTTTTCCCGTGCAAAGACGCTGACTGGTGATCAACCAACTGTGTGTGTCATAAGCTTCCAAATTCAGTCAAGTGTAAAAGCAGGAGTCAGCACACCTGAGTCTGCCAGGGTCCGTACAACATGTCTTTGTCTTCATAAAAGCAAACGATATCTGCAGTACTGTGGCTCGCATCAAAGTCCCGCGCAATTTCGTCAAGAGCAGAGCTATTTCTTTTCAGAGACTTGAGCAACGTCTTATCGTGTCCCACTGCTTGAGCAAGCCACACACCATACACTGCAGCGTCGCTTCCTTGATGCGGTGTTCCAAGAAAGATGATTCCAGCCGTGGACAACCGAATATCTCTGAAATCATTACCATGATCGGCCAACACTAACGCCTATGGAGAGGTTAGTACAGGGAGGAATAGCGCCAAAACCACGCTGACTTGTTTGATGACCAAACCTCCGAGGCTATGTCCAATAAACACCAACGGTCGTCGACCCTCCTATGTTGATTCTTAGTATTGATAAATAAAGAATGCCCGGAACAATGCTACCGACTTTCTCGCTTGACCGATACTGATGAAGAACGTTAAGTAACTGCATTCCACATTTGCGCAGAGTTGTTTTGACGTTCGATCTGCGCCAGTCAGATTCGTAACTGTATGTCGCAATCCGAGCATTGGGAATTAGATCTGGCAAAAAATCTCGAAGCCACATAACTTCCGCAGTGTCGGGTGCCGTTTGAGCGACATCGAGGAGTCCATCAGCCTGAATGTTCTTCTGGCGGCCTCCTAAAAAATCGAATCGGTGACGATGTATAGGCTTCGCCTCCTCGGCAGAAGTTTGTCTTCCTACCCATGTGCGGTATGGATGAGCACCGAGACCTTGGACTGCGATAACGCTTAAAGACTTGTCAACGATGCTGCTTGAGCTTAATAAAGGGCTGCTTGTCTTACTCTACCTCGGGTCCGTTATGACTTTGCTCACCGCTGACCCAAATATTGAGACCTGTTGCCTTGACAGTGTCTTTGCTGCAGATTCTCGTAGCAGCTTGAGTTGCGTAGCTTTGCGACATTGAAAGAGGAGTCAGAGATCCGCAGTAATGGCATGGAGTTTAATATGACTGAGAATGGGCTGAATGAGGCTTTGCTGGGATTATATAAGCCAATCGCTGAGGTAACGAGAGATACCTTAGCGGTTTCCGGTACGCCAAGCGATATTGGTACGGCTCCGGCCCGTGTAACGCTTGCATTCGACCATCATTCTCTCCGCACCAGCGTGTATCATAGCTGTAGGGCTCGCGCTCGCATGTACGTTGAATCATCTTCCAATTATCAAGATATCGTTCTCCAGAAGGCAAATTCTCTACTCTGTCCCTAACATCGGATAACTTTTCAATCACATGAATAACCAGGGTGCTAAATGGCTTGGCCTGATTGTTCTTTATGAGGGAGAAACCTCAGATGTTGAGTGGGTCTTCTGATTCTTACGTCGTTCCCAACAGACGTCTGCTAACACAACTAATTCTAGTGTTGTTGCCGTTCACGGTCTCGAAGCAGATCCCGCCTGGGCATGGGTACGGAAGGTTGGGGTGGAAGGGACTGATCAATACAAGAAGGTAAACTGGCTCGCAGACAAGGACCTACTGCCAGCGAAGATGCCGCATGCCCGCATTATGAGCTTCAATTACGAGTCAAAATGGCATAAAGATGCGTCAAAGCAAAGACGTGATCTTTGTGTCGATCAACTTCTCACTGCACTAGATAATAAACGGAAAGAGGTAAGACGTTAACATCTGCGATTCTTATCAACACTGACTTTAACAAATGATAGAAGAAGAAGACTAAATATAGATCTCTCGTATTTATTGAACATATCTTTGGCGGAATAGTCATTGAGCAGGTGAATTGATCTTTCCCTAACCAAGGAGCGTGTCATTGATTACCTGCGACAGGCTCTTGTGAGTGTCAATTCGCGTGAGAAGACATCTCAATATCTTGCGACATCTACTGTTGAGGTTGTCTTCCTTGGAACTCCTCACCGTGGCACAAAGGCTTCAAAATAGGAAGAATGAATAGCATTTACTGGCAAGAAGCTTGAATTAGGAATGAAGGACGCAATTTTGAAGGATTTACTTGAAGATTCAGAGATCTTAAACGATCTACTCTATAATTTCACGCTATGGCTTTTTCGAATGTCAGTTTCAACAGTATGCTTTTTTGAAATGCATAAGACAGATTACGGGCAGAAGGTAGGTGGCAGTTGGAAAGAAATGGTATGTAATATTCAACATTGAGCATTTAGTAAACTTGCAGACGGCCGCTGAAGGAGGGCACCTTGAGGTGGTGGAGAGGCTGCTGGCGGCAAACGCCAACGTCAACGCCGCTGCTGCTAATTATGACCGTCGGACGGCATTGCAGGCGGCCTCAGCTACCGGTCACGACGCGGTCGTGTCGCTACTGCTAGATAAAGGAGCACATGTTGACACTTTAGGCGCACAATACGGCAGCGCGCTACAGGCTGCAGTGAAGGGAGGTCACGAGAAAGTCACTCAGACACTCTTATTTCGAGGAGCAGGTGCACAGTTTGAGCATGAGCAATGGATTAATCTCCTACATGCCGCAGCCGCAGGCGGACATACCCGCATTCTTAGGCTTCTAATCGATAGAGGCGCCCTCCCTAAAAGTAATCCGAAAAACCGAAACCCATGCTGAAGATGATAGGAGCACGATTTCTGATCCTTCAGTTTCAAGTTCGCTTGCATTGCAGGCAGTCTCAAGTGCGACTTCTGCTTACGATGCGGCTCCGGATGATGTTTTCACAGTTCTAGTCGAAAGAGTATTTGGAACAGCGGTGATAAAAGACATCTATGAGAAGATTCTAGACATTAAGGGCGAATCAGATACAATACGGTTACTCGGTCTTACGATCAGAAAGTTTTGTTCGGATCTTATTGAGGAAGGGCCAAATAAGCTGCAAAGCAATTCGATTCGACTTCTGCGCAGACATTACGGTTTCTTCGCCTTTGAAGCTTGTCGAGCATGCAAGCTGTCTAATGGCCTACAAGGTGAAGGTACTATGTATTTGTCGAAGGAGAAGCTAAGCGCAGAGTCTAATGTAGAGAAGTATCTGCGCGAGTTTTCCTGGGGAGCTGCATCATCTGAGAAGTACGCAGATTCGAAAATAAGAGTTGAGGCATGGCAAAACCAGGGAATCGAAGTAACAGATCGGCGTCCGGAGAACGACATCAGAAATGAAAATCTAGAGAAAGATTTTCATAGATCACAGGTCAAAAGCTACAAAGCTAAGTCTATGAATGACTCAGGTGATGATGAGTCTTCTAGTGACTCTTTAGATGGCGAAGTAGAAAGCTTGCCTCAGTCATTAACCAGAGAAACCATCTCTTGGTTAACCACGGGTCTTTCATTCCAAAATTTCAAGAACAATCTTGCAAGGTCTGCATATCCCCCCTTGGAGTACGTGAACAGAATACTCGAAGCAGCGTTGCCTACATTAGAGGTCTGCTCAGCATGGTTCAATATCGAGTGGGACTTACTTGATTACGTTGAAAGTGAGCTCGGGGACGGTCAAAATCTTTCTACGGTGCTCACTCTTAGTGGAGATGGTGATAACGCATACGCTGCCTCATGCTTGGAATATTGCGTCGGTATTTGGCCCAATACCGGAGAGGCGGTTGTCAGAGCACTCGAAACGACTATCAAGAGAAATCGGTATCGTATGTATATTCTTCCTTAGACAAGACGGGCAAAATTAACGATCTATTCAGAGGAAACCTTACCATCAGGCACAAAGCTACTAATTGAACTAGCGCGCCATGACATTTCGACCGTGAAGAAGAGCGCTATAGTCTTCATTGAAGGATCGAGGACGGAAGTGATACAGATAGCACAACAGCTTACCTGGTTCTGTGCAGTTTTCCGCGTACCGAAAGACGGAAAGTTTATCCGCTTCGAGTTTGTCCTTAACAGTTCGAAACGCTCTCGTGAGTTTAATGTAAAGCTCCTCAAGCTCAAAAATGTGGGACCGACGGACACGTGTTGGCATTCATTGTTCACCAACGGTGTTCTTGCTTATGAATTTCCAATCCGAAGTAGGTGCTGCGAAGTCGGGGTCGAGCTATCATTTAAGGCAATGCTTCAATTGGCTGGAATTATCGGCCCTGTGCAATACCGGGGAGGCGTCGTTCTCAAAGGCTACTCAAAAATCTTGTTTCCACAGTCAACAACGTCTCTTTCGCCAGTCTCAAGTCCAGAGTCGACGCAATGGCACCTCGTCTACCAGACAGATGGTGATTTCATAGACCTCTCATCGATAGCTGAGTATAACGATAGAGTTTTGTGTACTCTGGAGTCTTTGGAATCTCTAATGCATTCGAGAACATTCTTGGGTTGTTATAAAGAAGTCAACATCCACCTCGGTACAGAAACGGCTTCGTATCACCAGATTGATACCTCGAATGCAAAGGACCTGAAACGAAGGCCTGAGCTGTCAAGCTTCACATTTGGGCTTTCCCTACCTAAATTTGGAGGTCCTTCTGCGTCAATGACATACACTCTTCCGAAAGGGCTGTCAATTTCGAGGAAAGAAGACTCGTATGAACAGGTGCTCTCGCTTGGAAGTTACATGCCTATGATATTATACGATACTTCTGACCGACGCGCATGGATGGTGCCAATGTTAGGTGTCATCCTTCATATGATTCACATCTGGGCCTTCCTACAGAAAACTCAATTCCCATCTCTCGTGATTCCCCAACTACCTTATATAAAAGCCCAATGGGACATCGGGCGAGCAGCGCAAGAAGTTATATACGAGAACAGCGACCTAAAATTGTACGTGTCCAAAGATAAACATGAACCGTACATGCTCAAAGATCTCGTCAAAAAATACTGGCTTGAATTGAAGATGATAACAGCAGCCAAAAAGGATCACCATGTTTCCGGAAACGAGGATTTGATTGGGTGGGAACTCTTGGAAATTGTTAATCGTGACCCTTTCAGCTCGCTGAAAAAGCCTTCAACTAAGAAGTTCAAGGGCAATTGGTTTGGTCTTGCAGGCGACCCGAGCATGATCGTCCTCTTTTGCAATGGGCTTGGGGACGTTGTCAAACCAAGCCCGAACGTGCAGGAGGTTTGCAGCCGATGGAATCAGTGCCTACAGAGAATGACTACCTGACGGCCACCAACAATTGCATTATACAATGCTCCAAACGGTTTTTCCGCCACACTGTATTTTGGGAACGCAGAGGTGACAAGGATCCATGCGCTGACTGTCTCCATAATTCAACTCGGCCATGCCAGCGCGTTCAGCAGTTAAGAAAGAGACGCGATATCCCACTGGTTGCTCATGATCTAGAGTGCAAAGGTGCTATGGTCTTTGGGCACCGCAAATAGTCGGCTGAAAACATAGGAGACTTTCTGTTTCCTTTAGTCATAAGGATTTGGAGAAGAGAACCAAGACATCTAGATTGCGTTTGCAAAAAACCAAAGTAACTAACAATCACTGATCCTGATTGCTTCGAACAAATTTGCCCCATTTGCTTCCACCCTACGTATGACTTTGCGCATCGAACTCCCGTAGCAATCTCTGAGCGTTCCCTAACTTACATTGGGCAGCCAGGTATCTTTCCAGCGCACCTTGTATTCGTAGCCCTTGCCTGCCCGTCTCCTGCCAACAACCCTTGGGTGAACAGGGGATTTGGAGGAACAGGGGATTTGGGTGAACAGGGGATTTGGAGGAACAGGGGATTTGGGTGAACAGGGGATTTGAAGGAACAGGGGATTTGAAGGAACAGGGGATTTGAAGGAACAGGGGATTTGGGTGAACAGGGGATTTGGAGGAACAGGGGATTTGAAGGAACAGGGGATTTGAAGGAATAGGGGATTTGAAGGAACAGGGGATTTGAAGGAACAGGGGATTTGGAGGTATCTTATATCTGCAAACAACGCATCCACCCGCGAGTATCTAGCACAAGTGCCCTCGGCTTCGGCTGCCAGCAAATCTTGCCCGATTGACCGAGAGAAAGTTCCTGATCAAATGGAAAGGGGAAACAGACAAAACGGCGTGGCGGAAGTAGTCTATATACGTCAGACATTATTATGATTATTTGCCTAAGTAATAACATGCAGATCAAGACACGTTGTATAAATCTCATCCTTCCGCCTCATTGAACCATCCGGGGTATCAAGAGAAGATGGCCAATCCCAGACCCAATATAGCGTATAGATCCCCTTCGTTGTGTCTTCCGGAACCTGCACTCGATTTCGACACCACCTGTTTGGCCCCTGTCCTAGATCCGCCTCGAATACTTTTTGTCTGAGTTGATAGATAGGACTCAAAAAATTTGGTTCATAACATTCTTCATCATCGAAGTTAAATTCTGCGAGCAGTCGTCCGCGTGCATCACCCGCCGTTCCATCCTTGTTCCAGACTTTGTGAATATTGAGCAGAGTGTCTGTTGAACGTGACTCCTTGATACCGTACACGAAAATTGTTCCAGGCGTCGCCTTGCCGGGGGTTTCATGTGGCAGCGTGACATGCTCATTCTCTTGATATCTTAGCACAATCTCCTTACCTGCGCTCATCTTCAAACGTGGGCTATCTTGAGACTGATGTGAAAACTGTTGACTGAGCATGCAAATTCTATCGCTGTGAATGATCTCAATATTTCCTGAACGTTCGTTTGGCGAAAGTAAGTAAGTCATGATCGTACCATTGTGAAGAAACTCTGGTGAGGTTCGAATCACTTCAAAATAGTTAGCTGAGTATACATCGCTCAACGAAGCTTGCGAATCATCATTGTCTCTCGGATAGTCGAGATTTTGAAATGCGACATCTTCGACTAGAAAGATCTGCTCAACTCACGAGTGACATTTTGCTTTCATCACAAGAGTCATCAGAATGACGGACACGGAAGTCTTGACTAGAAATATAATCATTGTAAAGTCAGATGTGATTTATTGCACGTTAAGTGCTTGTTTCAACTTGAAATTATAAGCTGAATGAAAGATGTATACTCTGCAATGATTCAAGAGTAACGCTTTTATATATTTACATGAGATCGATTTGAGATGAAGAGTCAAAGAAGACTAAAGCAAAATGTAGGGTGAGAGGTTGACTTCTGAAGTCGAAGAGCTAGAGAATGAGATTTCACGCCTCATTTGCAGTGTTCGAAGAGATTTCTTCTCTCGAGTCATCTGCTACAACTTTGCAAGAATTTTTGATTCTATGCATGCAGTTCATTTCTATCAAACTATCATGTCTTAACGAAAGATTTACGTGTATGTCTCTGTTACAATGCATCAATTATTTCAACAAAGCATGAAATATGACTTAATGACTATCGTTTCATTCAACTATGTAGTCTACAGTATTGAGAAAATTATCTATCATTGTACAAAAGTAAACACTAATAATCAATGCAAATTATTTCATAGCAAGATCTTTTACAGACAATTTCTTGATATCACTAACCTCATGATTCTTTCTTGAGACTTAAGTACTTAAATAATTTGAAGGAGCGAAGCCTGACATGCGGTTTGACTTCAAGATGAGTCATCAGTCTACAATTTACCATTAGCATGTGGTTTTGCATCATGTGTTATTGCAACTTATCATCTCTTCGATCATGAACGAAGCTTATCAGTTCTTCCTGATCTAGACTAATCTCTTCTGTACTTCTTGCCTGATATGAAAACAGAGCGCGGCAAGTTGATAGTACGGTTGAGAACGTCGATGTTACTGAAGCTGACGATAGTGTCTGAGCCGCAGACTGTTGAGTAGAAAGCATAGGCTGCTGAATCGAAAGTGCAGACTGCTGAGTTGAAAGTGCAGGTTGCTGAATTGAAAGCATAGACTGTTAGGTCGCGAGCGCTGTCGAGTGAGCTGCAAGCATCTGTTGAGCTGTGAACGCTGACTGTTGAATTGCAAGTGCTGATTGTTGACTGAAAAACGCTGACTGTTGTGTCTGAGATCGAGTTTGTGATCTTTCGTGCGTTACAGTGTCATCTGCGATAGCCTGGAAGGGAACATAATGCTGAGATGTTAATCATGGCATCTGCTTCTTCTCTTGATCTGTTAAAGGAACATCGATTTCTGAGTGAAAATCTGCGGTCTTGCACTGAGCTCAGCCACGTGCCGCGTTTTCATCTGCCTGAGCAACCTGTCGAAGCATCATATTTCCTTGCTCTTTGTTGGCAATATTGAAAAATCTCGATTTGGTTTGCCATTCTTCTTTTCTCAACTGTGATTGAGAGTTGTTTTCTTTATAGATCAGGTGAACAAAGTCAATTGCGTTTCGAGACCCACTGTTGATCATCACTTTCACCATGTAGTCAACTCGAGCAATGTCGGTTCAAAGTCGTAGTATTGCGTTTTCTCTCGTCATGACACTTGTCAACTGAATGTTTGACAGTCATTGCTTCGCCACACGTTTCTCAAAGACAGCTTCAGAATACACAAAGTACCGCGGTAAATTCGACGTGTCAGCGTTGACAAGTACTCTACTATCAGTACCCGCAGGCATCACTTCTGTGACAATTCCTCATGATGTGTAATACATTGACTGTTGAGGCATGATTCCTCGGGCTGATGAGGGCGCGATCATTTGACCTAGGGTTTTGAAGCTGACGATCGTATCATCCTCTGCTCTGATTGAAATTGCCTGTGAATGTGTACGACCAATCTCAGCCATCAAAGTCGCCTGTATTACCGAGTTCATAGTATCTACAGCAGGTATTTGTAGTTTCTGCATACGCAGAAAGAAGATTTTAGTCGCCTCAAGAATTTGAGAGTTTCGCCTCACAAGCTGTGTGTTTTCAAAGCTTTGCTGCATGCTATTATAAATCTGACGTATGTGTTGAATATGAAATCGCATGTTCAGAATCGAAATCTGATGTTTCCGTTGAGAGCTTGCGTCATTTTGATAAATTCTACGATTTATATTGCGAATGTCTTCATTGCTATTGTTTAATTCACTGATGACGCGAGAATCATCTGAATCAAGCCAAAGCGCTTTGAGATCGTCACGAATTTCTTGATATATGCTCAATATCTTCGACGATATCTCGATCGTCGTTCCGAGCCGCACTGCTGTATTCAGCATATTCATTTCCTGTTGTTTATCTTCTTCTGTTATTTCATTCAAATCTTCGCTGTCATCGTCAAAGACACTACGCTCGAAAGTTGCTTCGTCTTTCTCAATCGAAACGAAGATCTCGTTGACTTTTCCCTTTCTCTTTCTTGCGAATACAAGCTGAGTCGTCTGTTTCGAAGTGTAGTCTTGCTGCTGTAGATTTGCTGTGTATTTCTGAAGTGATGTAGAGTTTAGGTTAATCTGAGATGAATTGATTGCTTGTGACTCTCTTTGTTCTGAAGAAGAAGCTATGAATTGAATATTTTGAGTAGGCTGAGCATTGAGCTTCGCTTTCGCTTCTGTGTTGCTGTCTTGACTATTTGAAGCGAGAGTCATCTCGACAGCTGCTGAGACGTTCGATCGCACAGTAGAAGATGTTTCATTTAAAGATGGTTGCAACGATCTTGACGATGTTTGTGATGATTTCAATAGCGGTACTGTTGACATTGAGTTCAAAGAACTAGGTCAAAGAGTTCTATCTCTAGATGAAGAGTCTTCTCTAGACACGACTGAACTGTTCTGAGCAGTATTATAGATCGAGGCTGATATAGATGACGATGACATCTGTTCTTGTCTGAATTGTTGACTAGGTGAAAATCTGTGAATGTTGAATCTGTCGCGAAATGAATCATCTTCGATTGTGAGCTCAGACGATATTGAGTCTTCTGCAAGACTTGTCACAGACTGACTGTCATGCAGTTCGATAGTTGATTTCTGCACTCTCTTTCGAGATGATCGAGATCGCGAAGATAGCTTTTGTGAGAATTGAGTGAATTCAATTGTTTGAGAACGAGTCTGTCTGATGAAAGAGAACAATGATAGTACAAACATCTCTAAGAAATATGAGAAATTGTTGAGCGCTGTTAATGAAGATATGAAGAGATTGTACGAATGAGTCTTGAATGAAATGAAGTATTGACGATGATGAAAAAAAGATCAGATCAACTGTTCTTCTCTTGCGTATGTTTTTTATGAAGAGCGTTTCAATACTCAAAGTTGACTTCTTTTAAAGAAGTTTTCATTAAGTCTCTGAACTCATGCAAAGCACACAAATTCATACCTCAGAACTCTCAAGAACAGAATCTGAGTGTCTTTCGCATTCAAGAAAGAATCTTGAGATCTCTAGTCTCTGTTTATAGATTTCTCGTTTTCGAGTGAGAAAGTTTACTGAGAAGTCAACAATGCTAAATATAGATGTCAACTCGTAAGCGCTTTCACTCATACTTAAACCTTGATACGAACGCATCTTTTTCCTGTACGCTTTCATCATTTCGTTCTTCTCTCATCTCATTTCTCTCGCTATAAATTTCTTCATCTAAAATATAGACAATTCTACAAAAATCAAAAAGTATGAGTCTGCTGACAGTTCTGTCTTTATACTGCGTAGGCGCTATAGTCATTGAAGACTTAAGGTTCGAATTTTCTGTTCTTGTGTTACTTTTTTGTAGAGACTCACGAACAGCAGTCAAGTTTCACAGCTCAACATTTCGCAAGCGAGTTAAGCGTCATTGAGAGCTAATATCAGCTGAGAATCGACAGGCATTTCAGACACAGCAAGACTTACCTCTGTTACAGTCACTAACACAGTCACAATAATCGTCACAATCGATGAAAATGCTCACAATTTTATTCTATCGACAGTCGACTCTTTTACGCACCTCGCTTCTATCACAACAATGAGCTGACAATCTGTGTTCTCGAGTCTGACGAGTACAGCTTTCGAAATTCAATATATGTCAACGAGTAACATCAACATGTCTTCAAAGTATCTCAACAGCTTCGTATCGATTGCTACTGACGTTTTCTGATCTAAATTCAACACACATAGTCTGATTTCTGAAACAGGTACGAATTCTGGTTTCAAGTTGACGACAAGCGACGAGTCAATGATTTTCTCAATCATCACACCTCATGATGTTGCTACCTTCGCAGTTTAATTCGTGACTTCGAATGATCAGTTCTCTCGAACAAGTTTCAAATTCTCGAGCGATGTCACACAAGTGATGACAATCGTCAGAGACATATCGTCAACGCTCATCTCAAGCTCGAACAACTTCGCAAGAGTCTCGCAAATTACATTCAAGAGCGTTGACGAATCTCTTCATCTTTTCATGACTTTCTGCGTTTTAGCTGTAATATTAAGGCTCGTTTGTGAATTGTGAACGCCTTGCTATTTCGATCGTGTTGTTTTGTAACGATGCTCAATTTCACACAACGTGTCTTTATCTAGATAGAATGATAGAAAATTGTAAAAATAGCAGTATACTTTCATAATATCAAATTGTCAATGCTTTAGCATACATAAAATACTCGCGTTTGCGTCTAAATAAGATAGAGTATCTTACTACAAAAGTTGTACATCTCTGCTTGAATTTAATCTCATCTAGCTTGTTACTTGTAATCTCACCTGACACTTAATCGCGTGCGAAGCTCAGTCAAATTCTTCTCTTTGAATCTCATATCTCATTCTCATACTTCTTCAATCGAGAATTTAAGAAAAGAAAATCGAGAATGTTCTTTGAGAATTCATACATAAGAAAGCGATTTGCTCATCGTCGTCATTATGCATCATTAACTTTTGCACATCATCAATCAAGAAATCTCTATAATCATCAACGATATTTAATATGTGTCTTATCATCATCAGAAACAAGCTCAGCATTGCGAAGACAGAGCAAGAGAGAGTCAATCATATTTCATCTTGCATACGTCGCATATCATTTCAGAATCGTTCTCATCAGAAGATCAGATGTTCTCAATGACTAACAGCTAAGATTTGAGCCTGACTTCTTGAGCGTCGCGATTTGAATAAACCTTCATCGAAAGAGACGATAACGACTCACGAGTCATCAATGACGAAATCACTCATCACAGCTGACGAAGTTGACAATTGCATCAAAATCAATCATTCACTTTCTTTTTATTTCGTCAGCAACAGCGACGACAGCATTGTCGAAAGTTTCGACAGAGCTTCTATGAATGAGTGTTAGAAACGTTGCATTTTAGCTTTCTTTTTCTGTAGTTCAAAGAATGTTAGTTTGAATAAACACTGTATTTAGTCAGCTTTAATAGTCTATTTTCAAGCTTCATCATTGAACAAGATAAGATGCACAGATTATAACTACATGAGTTTGATGCATTTGATAAAGATTGAGAGAAGACACTGAAGCACACAAGAGTACTGACAGATTATTGTACATTGATTACTAAACTATCTAAAATAAATCTTACAATTGAATGTTCTCTTGACATCTGACTAGTGTTCACAGTAATTTCAAGATTGTTAAAGATGAAAAGAAATGAATGTAAATTGAATCTTCGTTGATGATTTTTGCAAGATTGATGCGTTTGAAATGTGTCATCAATATGACTGTACTCGCGATTGTCAATCATGTCGTTGATTCTTTGCATCATCATTCTTCTTTTCTGAAAACTTCATCTCTATCATTGTGATTGTCGCTGCTGCTTTGATAGGCGATTTCGAGCTACTGAGTCTATTCATGAAATCACAAGAATTTTTGCAATTCAACAAAGAAAAGCTTTCATTCTGACGTTGTCAAAGAAACTTTCTAGAAGTGTGAAGATAATCTATGATCTGTTTTTCGAATGATGATCAAGAAGCTTCGTTTCTTGAACTGTAGATGTAGAATCGATGATTGCAATAAAGAACAAGATAGACGTCTGTTTGATACATTTTGCCTACTTCATATATCTTTTTGAACAAACAATTTTTCCTTTTACGAAATCTCTCTCGTGCTATTCTCTGTGAACATTTCGATTTCTTTTTGTCTATTGTCTTCATGATGTGACAAGATGTTTATCGCACTGTGTAGAGACTCAGAGAAATATATAGAAAGATTGAGCGCTTTCAGCTAAAAATATCTCACTCATCAGAACGTTTGTCGCGCGAGACTGCAGATGACAGATCAAAGCATCATGATTCTTCTTTTAGTATCAGTCTCTATTTATATGTGTTCTGTGAAACAAGAACTCAGAGTTCTCAGTAAACTTGAGAATTGACTATTGAGAGCACTAGAAGAACAACTGTTTAAGTACAAACTCTTCAAGAGTTCGCAGTTTAAGTCATCATGAACTTAACACAGATTTATGCTATCATCGCTGACGATGTTTTCGCGACTACTATCTTGTACAAAATCATCTCAAAGATGTGAAGTTTCTTAAGACTACGCACTCTGTTCTTTCTATTAAAGCATCTCATTTACTCGTACATGCTGTGATAACGTCGATTCTTGTCTTTCTGAACTCGTCATGAGCTCTTTTTGCAGATCATTTACTGAACTGAAACGACGGTTTGCAGCGCAGTTGAAGTTAGAAATCTGAATCAGGCGAGCTTCAGAGCTGATACTTTGATCGTGATTCAGTTTATATCTCTGCTGCTTGACAGTCATTTCAGCTTTGTCGCTGATTTACTCGAAACTTTTCTTTATATCTGAAGACAATTTCACAGTTCAATGAGACTCATGACTCTCAGTCTTAGCGTTTTTCATGTTGCAGCAGCTTTGTTGAGTAGAGAGAAGTTTTTCTTTCGAAACAAAGTGCATTTGTACAAATTCGTGATAAGATCGATTCTCATATGTCACTTCTCATTGCTGACATTACTTCATTATGCAAAGAATGATATTCGTTGCTTCGCTTCTATTGTTCATCTTATCGTCAATGCGAAGATTCTTGTATGAAATTTTCCTTCGATTTCATCAAGCTTTAGCGATCACGACAGCTCTTGCGTTATGATGTCATTTCTCACTTAGCAATGCTTTCGATCGCGTATACATTCTGACTGCTGATAATTTTCTCATCGTCATCATGCTGTTAGAAACGATCAATTTTGCCTTTTGCAACTTGACTTTGAAACAAACGAAAGTTCGAGCTGACGCTATACAAATATCAGTCGCTAATGTTGACGACATTGTCAAGATAAATCTAATTGTGTCTCGAATATGAAAAGTAAGAGTCGAGCAGTACATCAATGTTTGCATATCACAAGTCAGTTCATGATCTTTCTTAGAAAGTTATTTCTTTGTGATCGTCTCATGAACTGAAGAACAGAATTCGTTCATTTGTTGCTTGATTCAATCGAATTCTAAATTCACAAGAAGACTGTTGATCTACGCTCACAAATCTTGCATCGAGAACGCTAAGAAAGAAAATTACGTTCGCGCGTGATTTACAGAATCTCATGAACGCATCATAGATATCAGCACTTATGACTCTGTTATGTTAATTGTCACTGACTTTGACATTGTTACTCAGCTGTCGTATGTCAAGAAGTTGATTCAAGATTACAATAATGATCAGGTTTGCACTCAATGAATGCATCTACTGTGACAGATAAAAGAATAAGATCAGCACTTAATTCTTTCAGAGTTGTTCTACAAATTGACTGATAAAGAGAATTGACAGATGAACATTTTTACAAGAAAGAAATTATTAATGACATTCTGAATGAAGATATTCATGACAATGATTATGTAAGACGCAGAGTGATTGAGTCTTGAGAATTCGTGCAAAAAAAAAGTTAGATCTTGCAACTCATGATTTGAGTGATCAAGAATCACTTCTTCAAGAACATCAACAAATCTAGCAAGATAAAGCACAGAGATAAACATGATCGTGTGATGTACGTGTCTGATAGAGCAAATGTAAGAGAAATTCTAGCAGACAATGTCAGACATAGACGAGAAAAAATATTAGTTATTGATATGCTTTCTGACTCAGTTTATGAGACTCAAACATAACGTCGTAATAGTCTCTGCAAGATTGTTCGTTTAAGATGATGTTTGAAAGTTGATACAGTATCAGATTCACAATAATGTTAGCTTGTTGAAACTCGAATTTCAGTCATGAGAAGAAAGACAGTCTCTGTTCTCAGATCATCATAGAGAGAGTAAAATTTAGCTTTAGATGAATAGTCTCTGCACATCAAATTCAAGTCATACTTTCAGAAGTTCTGCAGCGATCACGAAATGTCAGTAAAGTATTGAAAGATCTTGAGAGCATTATTTAATGATCACTTTTGCTAAAGACGAGATTTATCTTCATTTAGATGTAGTTTGCTAACAAATACATGTAGATTTTCCATCGTAAACTACATCACTCATTTAGTATTCTATGACTTTTGAGCTTCGTCAATCTTTCTCTCAAACCTTTCTCAAAACAGCCTGCGCTCTATCTATCTACCTATCTATCTATCTATCTACATGCACGTCGTGATGCTTTCAAAATCATCTTCTAAAGAAAAATAAGTTTGAGCTGAGCTTCGTCAAAAGAAGAAACATGATAGAGTCAATGCTTGAGCTTTGACTGCAGCGAAAGCAGCTGAGCGAGATGCTAAGTAATGAAATGCTAAGCAAAGAGATAAACAAAAGAAGAAAGATGAGAAGAACAGTGAGACTATAGCCTCACTGTCATCAGACTCTTCTCTCAATTCTTCGCTTTATTCTTCGTCATTATGATCTTTAAGCTTCGAGATAGATCGAAAGATGATAAAAACCTCACATCGACTATCTACTACTACTACTACTACTGCTATCACTACTACTGCTACAACTTTCAACGAATCTTCACTCTCTTTCGTCTCATCTGTGATGACTAGAACAACTAAATCTGATCATGCAGAGAAGAAAACAACTGTAGATATGAGAGCTGAAGTCTCAGTCTAGACGTCACTTCAAACTACATCTAAATGAAGATAGATCTCGTCTTTAGCGAAAGTGATGCTACTCGTAATGTGCGTCGTGAAATAGCGCTCTCAAGATCTTTCGATAAAGTACACATTAATCAAGAGAGTCAATATTATACTTCTTTAATCGTCACAAGATCGATCACTCTCTTTGATCAACAGCTAGGTCAACTTTGATAGCAGCTTGATCAGATGAGGTACGAATACTTCATAGTTCATGCTGTTGTCAACTCGTCAAATTCAAATAAATGCTCGTATCATTGTATGCTTACTCATATAAACGAGGTTTTCGAGATTTCTGCGCACGCTAACTAAAAGCACGCTAAACTCAATATTATCTGTCACTAATCTTTATCTCGTTTTCGAAACCTCATTTATACAAGTAGTCATTGATGAGATTTCTTCTACGAGCATTGTAGATCATAGAGATGATTGATCTTGTGACAGTTAAAGAAATAAACGAAGTTTCGCGCAAACGAGGTTTCTGCGCACGCTAAGATAACTATCTAAAACTATTTATATTAGTGTCAATTTTAGCACGCTAAACTTGATATCATCTGTTGCTAATCTTTCTAGATTAGAGTGCGCAGAAACTTGTTTGCGCGCGAAATTTTCATTGCACATCATTCAGTTACACATCAAATTTAGTAGACAATTCAAGAATTTACATGTGATTCTTGAGTAATCTCTCGATCATTCTCATTGATGCTTTGAAGACTCAGCTGTGAGTTTGTTGATTGATTCTTCTGAATTTACTTCTGAAGCTACATCTGAAATATTTGATGCGAAAATAAACTACGATATTTCTACATTCTTCTTGTCGAGCTTGTCAGATTCACTTTTACAAGCTCGATGTTGAGACTCTTTAAAACTGTGCAAAATTACTGTGAAAAGATTGCTCAGAATTATATGTAAACTCTTGAATTGTCTACTAAATTTGATGTGTAACTGAGTGATGTGCAATGAAAATTTCAGATTTTCTCGAGAAAATGTTCATCTAAGTCAGAGAAGTGTACGAGTATTGACTTTCTTAATCAAAGATCTCTCATTTTCTTCTGACAGAGATCTCGATCATACAGACACGAGAAATTAAACATCGATAAATAGACTCTCTTGAAAGAAAGTCAACTTGCTAGTTGAGAGTTAGTCGAGCGACTCTTGAAAGGAAATTTGTATCTTTTTAAGCTCATTCAGAGTCGAGAACTGAGTCATCTTCAGAAATGTTCAAATTTCTCAATCATTCAATCAGTCTTCTGAGTATTTCAAGACGATTGAGTCAGAATTCTGTAGACTGTTCTTTGATTTCTTTGATTTCATTAATTTCTTCATTACAAGACTCATTGTACACACATTCTTGCGTTTGATGTCTTCACTAATCTTTACATCATTCAGCATGACATTATCAACGTTAATCAGCTAAACGACATTGTCTCGTTTCAACCACACGTTATCACAGTTCAGTTCGTCGTAATGAAGCTGAAGCTCTGTGTATATGTAGAAAAGTTCATCAAGAATCTGATGAAAGTTAGCTACTTGTAAATGATGTACAAGAATGAAGTCAAATCTCTTTACATATTGCTGTGATCTTGAAATGCTTCAACTTTTTCTTTGATGTAGATGAAAGACTTCTCAGCTATACTTTCATACATTCACAGATCATATAAATGATTTTCTCGTCGTGAAAAATTTTCACAAGATTGACTACGTTGTGATTCGAGATTGATCTGAGTCTGTCAAGCGTGCTTTCATCGTTGTACTTCTTCTTCTTGACTGCAACGAGAAAATGCTCATGATCGTGAGAGATTGTCGAAGGCTCAGTCTGCTTCAACTTTATGAATCGATGATACAAACTTCAAGAACTGCATTTCTGAATCAAGTTCTCACTCACTTTGATCTTTTTTTTGATCGAAGATGTCAAGAATGACAATCTATCAACATTAATAAATAATTGAGAATCGAGACGCAGTTTCTCATGAGAGCGTTTGAGCGTTTGTAGTGACGAGTTGAGCGTATCTTGCAGTGATCGAATCTTCAATTTGTTCGAGCTCATTTCGATATCAGAATTTGCAGTCGTTGCAAGTCGTGTTGTCAATCAATGTATCTCAGTCATTTTCACTGCACTGAAAAGTTTAAGATGTCTAGTCTTTAAGATTAAAAATAAAACGTCGTGATGTGTAAGTTTGTTTTGAGGTTTCGCATTACACGATCTCAGACACGTCTTCTCGATTTCAAATCTCTAATCTCTTCAAATGCTCATTTCATCAAAGATTGCTTGCAGTTCAGATTGCTCATAGATTCTATATAGTGAGCATTTTCTTGAATTTCATGATCAATCAGTTTCACTTGTCGTGAGTACAACAATTACTTTAATCTCTAGTCATCAGATCAAGATATTGAATTCTTTGAAAGTAAAAACGTGACAAACGCAGATTAGAACAATGTGTTACATTGTGCTTATCAGAATTAGGCACGATCGTCTTACAGCAACGACATATTCAATCAGTTGATGAGAATGATGACGTCAATGCTTCACATACAAGATCATGACTCTCTATCATACTTCAGAGAAAGTCAATAATCTTTACAGCGACAATTCACTCGCTGATTCTTCATCATACATTGAGTCTGCGTCAGAACAAGACAACGTAGTGAAGATGAAAGATCAAAATCACAGTCAAACTTTGAATCAAGAAACTCAAGAGTGTAAATATACGATGAACGTTGCTGAAAGAATTTAAAAGTTCATACACTGATCAATACAGTAAACAACTTTGTAGTACATTCTTATTCTGAAGATGATCAGTAACTTTGAAGCAAAGATGTTGTAGCAAAAACGTCTCACAAGATTAATGCATCGTTTTAGCTAATGTCATTACATACAGATGCTATCGAGCGCATGATTTGATGATCGAAAGAATCATTAATTTTTAAGCGCTTTCATAGACACTCATGTGCAATAGAATCAATTTTTACGCTTGATAATTATCTGTAAATCGCACTAGCAAAGACAGAAGCGATAAACTCTGTGACTTGCATCATCTTGATTAGAATAAGATAGTTACAGTCTTACAGTTACAGCGAGTAATTGCGTCTATCTATTATCTGTGTCTCATTCTAGATAAGCTCATTCTTCATCTACCTAGTGTTATTTCTTCAATCGTCAAGAGATCAATCACTTTGATCAACAGCTAGATCAACTTTGATAGCAGCTTGATCAGATGAGTACGAGTGCTTCAGTCATGCATCTTCAAATCTTTTCATCAAAATTTCAAGCAATGACTTCTACATACGCTGTCATCAAAGATTGTATTCAGAAGACTAATGAAGTCATAAATACGCGAAAAACTCTAATCGAGCGAAAATTACGCATGAGTTTCTTCATGTTTCATGTGAAAAACTTCGATCTAGACTAAGAGATTATCAGTTCAAAACAGCAGTATGAGAACTGCATAAAAGAGTTACACTTGCTGCAATCGATGACAAACTCTCTTTGTGCTTAGAACTTTTCTCGTTGAAATTCACTGAGCGATAATCGAATCAAACAATGATTAAATTGACAGTCAGATCTCTTCAAAGCTAAACGAAAGTCTTTAACAGCTGAAAGAAAGAACATCGAAAGTATTACAGACTCATGTTGATGAGTTTTAAGAGATTAGAGAAATAAAGTTTCTGATTTTAGAAAATTGAATTTCTTAATAACTAGTAAGATGAGATTTTGATGCACACTGCAGAGCAAAAAATTCAATCACGCTGAATGCACTTTCGAGTTACAGTCGTCGTTTCTTTGTCGTAGACTTCGAGACATTATCAATGAGAAATCTTCTTTTTGTCGAAAAACTTCGCTCAAGACGATTCACGTCGCAGACTCGACAATTTAATTTATCGAAAGTCTCGTGATTAATCATTTCAAAAACAGTGTCGAGGTTTTGCTGTTGTATAAATCAATTCACAGTCTGTGAAAAGTCATTAAGCTTGCGACGATTATGAGAATTGCTTTGCAAGTAGACGACAATGAAGTTTGATGAATGACGAACGTAAAAGTTCACTTGCTTACAGTATCAATGACAAAGATGACACACATTCTCTTTGAAATTCAATAGACTCAGCGTTTCGAAATCTGTAACGAAACTAAGATTCGAAGAATGAATTCATGCAAGTGCTTGTATTATGACATTGTCTTGCAATCGACATCGAATTATTTCTTAACAGTGAAATGTACAAGAGTCAAATAAGAAAATAGTGCTCAACTCAAAAAAGAATGTGAAAGTCAGAAGAGTCGAGACAATAGATCTGTTGTCTTGAAACATTCGCGATCGTAGATGAACACTTGCTCGTAGATTGTTCATGCAATTAATATCGTCAATTGCAGGTTCTTGACTCAAAAATGATATGTTGAGTCGAAAATAATCTTCTCAAGATCTCTCATTTAACCTATTTATCAGTTCTCATCAAGTGCTCTCGTCGTCAAGAGACGACAGGAAAGAGCGATACAATTGAGAAATGAATTCATCACGTAAAACATGTCGAAAATTAGATGCTCTCAAACTTGTCCAGTTTTTTTCAATCTCGATTTCAAGAGAAATTACGATATCAGATTGAACAACTGAAGATCATATTTGATAACTCTTTCACAACGTCAGATTAACAAAGTTGTTGTGTTTCAGCTCTTTGTCTTAAAAGATTTCAATATCTCGAATATGCGTCGTTTTGAACAGACTGATAAGATCATCAGCGAAAGATCTTGATCGCGAACAATTGAATCTACAATGAAGTCGCGAATGTGACTCGATCGCTGTCATAAGTCAGTATATGCATGACAATAGTGAGAGTTTGACCTACGCTTCTCAGATGAAAGACTTGTTGTCTTTATTTCGTGAATGAATATGTTTGTAATTTACTCAACATGAAGTCTCAGTAATTGAAGTGATTTCGTCTGAAGCGAGACCTATCGCGTGTCGCGACTCGAAAGCTCGTGCCGTTATAATTAGAGAAGAGAAAGAAGATTGCGTCGAAAATACTCGTCGCAATCACGATAATCTTCATTTCGAAGATCGATTCAAGCTTGTCAAACATTCAACGATCATGTTTGAATTGATTTCTTAGTGCTGCTTCAAGTGCAAGCACATCATAACAGTTATCAAAGAGTCAGCACTTGATGATATTATGAATGTATCTCAATGAATATCGAGCGTCTCTTCGCCTTTGCTGAAAGAACTGCTTGATAAGAGTGTCAAAGATCTCAAGACAGTGCGAAATCATTCAACGACAAAGATATAAGCTCAGAACAATCAAACCTTCTGTGATAAGCATTAGCAATGATTTGAATACACACAGAGACATAGAAGATCAAAACTGATGTTGATCATCAGATTGAACAGATTCTGAATCAAACAAGTCTTTCTCATCTCTTTTTAAAGCAGATCAAGAAATTTCAAAGAAATTACGTCATGTACATCTTCTTCATTTATACTCAGTATTTGAATCTCAATCATTAATGACTTTATCTTCGCTATGAGACGATCTGCTTCACAATGAATACAGGTAAACAGTTCGTAACAGTACTCTTGACTTAAGACAGCGTTTTCATATATTTCAACACATACATCGCAGAGTGCATGATCACAGATATATACATGTTTTGACTTTCGACGTAAGCAGCAAAGACAAGTCTCGTTAGACTTGAGACAAGCTTAGTGCTTCATCTGATGTCTCGCGTTACTGCAATGTAATTCGATCGAGATCTGACACTTCTGATGAATAGTAGAAAACATGACAAGTATGTTGTTCTTGATGCATCAATCATAATGATCAGCAAGTGACAGAAAATCTCGCGATGCTCGAAGCGCTTTGAAGCAAAATGCTTTATATATGACGTTGAACACAGATGTCGAATCGAATTCTGCTTGATCGTTAGCTTGAAAAGCAAAGATCATTCATGAGAGACTCACTATGCATATTTGAAGAATAGACATTCATAAGAATGCTTGAAGCAACGAACGAAATGAGCAAGCTGTAAGATACTTTGCAGCGCGTCTCAAGCTTGAAGAAAGTCAATAGATAATTACTGTAATCTTCAATGATCTCGTTTCTCTCTCTGCTTGCTTTTATAAAGCTGAAAGACTGATTGATCGAGTTTACTATGTCTTGAAGTGCTCGAGAAAAGAGTCTGCTCATGTAAACAGCAGAAAATAAATAGTGTTTACTTATACGAAGTCATCGTATTTCATTCACTTGTTTAAGAAGAATGTCTTTTAATTGATAATATCGAGCAAGTGATGAAAGATGATCTTCAAGAAGATAGAGTAACTCTATAGAGAAGAAGAAGTTTCGCGTATTAACGATACTTTATGATTGTTTATTTCGACGTTGTTTCTTCACTTGATCAAAGACGACAATGACAACTCGTGAGCGAATTTCTCTGAGAAGATTCACAGCGAACTCAATTGTAGCTCATGTGTTCAAATGATCTGTCACACTTTCGTGATTCTTGAAATTATCTGCAAAGATGCAGATGACATCTGTAAAAAGAAAAAACAGTCATGCATGAAGAATGTCATAAAGACTATGATTCGACGTGACAATTCAGAGAACTGAATGCAAAGTTGTTCTATGACACGAGACAGTCTTATGACTTCGATAAATGATGAAAAGAGAGTCACTATTAATAAATAGTATTGATCGATTACAGCTAATAAATGAGACATTAAGATAAAAATTGATGACACAATTGCGATCTTGATGATCTCTTTGAACATTGTTGTGAGAAAATAGCTCAGAAAGTGTCAGGTCTTTAGCTTTTCGTTCGATGAAAAACTGTAGCGAAGAATATTGAGCGAATGAATTAGTCATTGATTGCATGACTCTGTCGAGTCAATCATCATCAAGCAAACACACTTCTTTATCTTCTGCTATTCGTAGCAATGATATATGATTACAACGAAACATGATAAATAATGTGATCAATGCAACATCTGCTGAAGTTCTATTGCGCTTTATAAAGAAGATGAGCATAGATTCAAGACGTTGAACGACATTCTTTGAGAGCTTCAGTTCGAAGACTCTGATGATCTGTATTCGAATTCAGAAAGAAGAGTCTGACATTCGCGCTTAATGTACATCTTCAAATTGAGTATATTCAATTGAAAACTTTGAGAAGAGACTTATGTTGACAGCGTTCTACCACATTGTCAACACAACAATATGATTGATGATTCTGAACTGAAACAACAGATCTTTAGTGAAAGAAGCAGAACGTACTTGAGAAGAGCAAAGATTCTCATTCACAAGCTTGTGTTCAAAGTCGATAAGTTCTGTGAGACGCGCTCGCTAGACGAGAAGAACGTCTCTAGATTACAGAATATTTTCGAGTTGAAAGACTGCTCTTGATTGAATTCAGATAATTATGTTTTAACACTCATAAATCGAAAGATGTTGACTGAAACATTGAGAAAAGACGAGAGTCTGAATGTTGCTTTAAGCGACTGTAAAGAGCTAAGTCTTCTGAAGGTGAAAGAATCATTGATCTGCTTGCATGAGCATTATTGTCTTGCAGCGACGACACGATACTTCTTTCAGTTGAAACAAAAGTGATGAATTGTGAACTTATATCTAAACAATATGAGGGCTGATTTATTCTCTCGAAATTTAGTGAGCTTGCTAATTTCATCTTAAGATTTGAATTCATCAGTGATCACTGCTTTGAAAGAAGCGTACTCGAACTCTTGAAACTTCTGCGATGAAAATATCTTTTGCAACTTGCGCTATTGTCAACTGAGAAATGACGAGGCTGAGGCAGAGAAGTGAATGACTCGATTATCAGAAAGCAAGCAAACAGACGTCACGCAATTACAGAACATGATCAAGAAAATCTCTGAGATGATCATATTGCAAGACGTCTTGAATGCGTTACTTTTCTTTGTGAGCTTGTGATCATCAGTGTTGATTGATGTTTTTCATCGTCTGCTTATCTTGTGCTGTTCAGAGATGATGACAGCTCACATCATGTCAACGCTTCTTACATTTTGCTAAAGTATGAGCAAAAGCTATCTAACTGTCTAGCATTAGTCAAGATAATGTGAGAACAAATTCTTGAGTTCATCAACACGTCATACTTCTATCTTGACGTTAACATCATGCACATAATTCAGAGTTGATTTTTACTAACTTTCTTTGAGAATTATTACTTCGTAGAAAATTGCATGCAGAACAAAATTCTCTTTTCAATCATCATGAACAGACAACAGAGATTAGATATCTTTCGTTGTCTTTCTGTCATTTCATATCTCATTTTCTCTCTCTACATCTTCATCGAAGACACAAAGCATGTCAAATCTTTCATCAAGATCATGAAAAGACTTTTATCTTCATGATTCAAAGAATTCATTCATCAGACTTTTGAAAGACTGCACACGAGTCAGACACAAATCTTGAAGCAACGAGACGAAATGATGTTTAGATTCTTTTCTCACAGCGCTAAAGAATGTTTTCAAGTCATTTATCAACAGCTGTGACTTTTTGTCATGCGTTGTTTTCTCGAAATGACTTGCATACAATCGAGAAAGAACGTTGAGAGATCAATAAAAGTCATCACGAGTGAAGCAGAGAAGTGATGACATCGATTTGACAAGCTCGCGTTAAAGAATAAGTTTGACTTCGCGCAAATTCATCATCTTTGTACTCAGAATTCAAAGAAAAAGATGATTCGCGACTTTCTTCATCAGACTTGATCATCAGATGTATATCAGTTCGATGAGACTGTTTTGAACTTTGAGATTCAATGAATCTTTCGAAGTCTCTCGAATGTACAGCTCAGAGATATTCAACGCTCAGCAGCAGAATTCTCTTTCGACGCTCAACGCAGTCTCAAACTTTCGAAGCGTTGCAATAGATCATTTTATCAATCATTTATGCTGAATCGCAAAGTTCTTTTTCAAGAAATGATCTATAATGATGACTTGAAACTCATCGAGATTACTGAACAACGTTGAAGAAACATTATCTCTCTAGCGATCAAGCGAAATATCTTTCGCGTCTTTTTCAACAATCTAGTATCTGTGTCTTGTATAAAGACTGTAATGTCACCTGTCAATGACGAAGATGACGCATTCATCGTCTCTATTTCTCACTCTTTCAGAAATGAAAACTCAGCGAATCTGTTGCACAAATATCGTTTGAAAGAATCTCTATCAGATATCATGTTGTCAAGTAATCTTCTTCAAAACTTCATTCAAACAAATCTTCAGAATCAGTCTAAACACATCATGCTATACGATCTCAATTTGACTCAATTTGACTGCATAGAATTCACTGAGATTATTGTCAGAATCGTGCCTAGGTGAGTCAATCAGCGAAAGTCAGGGTTGAATAGTGCTTGATCTTTAGAGATAGCTATAACTGAATATTAAGAATACAGAAGAAGATAAGTACAAAAGCTTCTATTTAAGTAATATTCAGAGACTGCGCTAAGCTCGAAGAAGATGTGTTTGTGACACTGGTAGAATGTGATGTAGAAAGAAAGATGATGTTGAACAAAGAGATGTTGGGAAAAGAAAATAGAGACTGAGTCAGATCTGAGCCAGATTTGGGCTAGAGACACTGACTAGCCCTATTCAGCCTTGATACGCTCGTAACATTACCCCCCTCTTCGAAAATTCATGTTCGCATGAATGTCGCTCGTTTGCTTGCTTTCTTATTGAGTTATTTCGGTACTAGCGTGGCTTTCTTGAATATAGCGTATGAAATTCGTTCAAAACTTTCTCGAAGTCATCGAATTCACCTTTATCGACATAGTATCATTCATCGTCTCTATCTAGGTCTTTTCATTTGACCTTGTACTGTATTCGGCCTCGATAGCGTCTGAAGTTCAGAATGTCATCTACCTTTCAGTGTTCATCGTCGTCGTCATCAATAATGATGAGCCTGAGGAATTCTGCATGCTGTTCTGATAGAAGATCTTCTGAATACGGCCGCAGTAGCTTCGAGCTGAACATCGAATGCAGATGCTTCATGCTGACTGATAGACGAAGGTGATAGAAGACTCTCGCTTTGACAGTGATCTGATACGATTCTAGTTGTTTGTCTTTCAAATCTTTGCATGATCTCGTGATTTTGACGTTTCTGAAGAATAGTCAAATTCAGTCATCTACCTCATAGATGACGTCTCGTCTATGTTTATTGATCTGTGCTTCGATGATCAGCTTTCTCTTTTCCAATTGTTGACGGTCGAAGCTCAGTAGCTCTTTCATTCGAATGATAATATTGTCTGCTTTTCTAGCTTTCAGTCGTTCACGAGTGGTTTCGTAGTCAGTCGTATCTGAATCGAAACTCATTCGGGGATGAAAATCTTTATTGAAGTAGAAAGAGATCATTGAGATGATCGAGAAGGTATTGAAATTGTCGCTGAATTTCACCATAGATATTCATTTGACTCAGTCGTTCTGCATGTAATTGCAGTAGATTCTAAGTTCGCGTTCAACGTCTTGATTGATTCGTTCCGTCTGACCGTCGATCTTCGAATGATAGACTGTGAATAGACTAGCTGTGATTCTCAGTCGCTTGCAAAGACTCTTTCACATAGTCAATATGAATTGAGAGTCTCTGTTCGAAACAATAGAACTGAGTAGATCATGCAGTCGATAAACGTTTCATAGCATGATTCAAACCGTTTCTTCGGCTGAGATGTCACCGTCTTCTCAATGACAGAAAACATAGTGACGTTCTTTGGTGAGACGACATATGATTGTGCAAATGACGTTATAGTCTTCTGATAGAGATAGCTCAGTAATGAAGTTCATAGCTATATCTTTCCAGCGTTCTTGTGAAATGAGTAGGGAATGATGAAGTTCATTGATGCTATTTCTAGAAGCTTTGCTTCGCTGACAGGCATGACAGTTTCGAATGTACTGTCTGACTGTGACTCGATGATCTGATCAATAGTAGAATCGTTGAATTAGATCAATAGTTCGTCTATTGTCGAGGTGAGAGGTTGAGAACTGATCATGAATTTCCTGTAGCAGTTTCGTATGCATATTCTCGAAGACTCACAGTAAGTCTTTCCTAAAGAGAACGCTGTCAATGATTTCGCAGTTCTTCAATTTAGTGGTATGAAATTTGAGCTTGTTCTCGTTCATAGCTTGTCTATATTCGTCGCAGAGCTCATTCGTTTGATTGATCATACACACTCGCTGATAGAGATTTGCTTCCGATTCAACGAGTAGAACATCGACTCTATCGAGAGTCAGAATAGTCTGAAAACGATCTTCAAGTCGTTGAGCTGGTTCAGAGACGTTCGCTAGAGACATTCGAGTTAGAGCATCGACTTTAGTATTCATTTTGCCTGATCTAAAGATGATCTGAAAGTTGAACTTCAACAGAATGTTCAGATAGTTGACTTGTCGTCGACTCAACTGTTTATTTTTCATGAAGATCTTCAAAGCTTGATGATCGATGAATACCTGAATGAGTAGTTCAGTGCACTTCAGCTCGAGTCGTCAGTGTTCGAAGCATCGAATAATGACTAGCAATTTCTTGTCATAGATGTGGTAATTGATTTCAGCGAAGATCATGCTTTTACTGTAGAAGATCATCGAATGAAGAACTTTCTCGTCATCGTACTGAGATAGTATTTCACCTTTTACATAGTTCGAAGCATCGATCTTCAGAATAGCTTGTCGTTTGAGATCAAAGTGACGAAGTACTGAGGTCGAGCTGACTTGTTTCTTTAAATTGTCAAAGACTTGAACACAGACCTCGTTTCAAACAAAAGGCGTGTTCTTTCTAGTCAGCTGAGTGAACGGTTTGACTAGCTTCGAGAAGTTCTTAATGAAACGACGGTAGAAGTTAACAAATTTCACGAAGCTCTGAATTTCTTTTAGATTGATCGAAGTGATTCAGCTGACTATGACTGTCACTTTGCTGAGATTCATACGAAGATCTAGTTCTGATACGATGACTTCTAGAAAGACAGTCTCTTCTAC
>JAABUR0100001899.1_pt1 | contig 34787 bp, 31 predicted proteins | sample 5560091 | NCBI WGS metagenome assembly JAABUR01 (sample SAMN10711879, study PRJNA513375) | rock metagenome | isolation source: Antarctica rocks | place: Antarctica: Victoria Land, University Valley sud | reverse complement strand
TCACCGTCGCCCAGGTCACCCCGTATGCCTGGGAGGACGCCCACGAGGTCAACCTCGTCGTCCGCGGGCTCTCCGGCGAGCTGGCCCGTCGCGGACACCGCGTCCTCGTGCTGGCCCCGACCCGCTCGCCCCAGCACGCCCGGGATGGGCGGCGGACCGTTCGCGCCGCCGCGGGCGACACGGACAGGCTGCTTGACGGCGAATCACTGCGCGTGCTGCCCATCGGCGAGCTGCTCGAGGTGCCGGGACGCCGGGGCGGGGCGCGCAGCCTTCCGCTCGACGTGGCCCGCAGCGTCGAGGAGGTGCTCACGGCCGGGCGCTTCGATGTCGTCCATGTCCACGAGCCCTGGGCGCCCAGCGCCGCCTCGGCCGCCCTGCGCCATTCGCGGGCGCTGAACGTCGGGTCCTTCCACACACCAACCGAGCGCCTGCTCTCCGCCCAGCTCGGCCGCCGCGTGGTCGAGCTGGTCTTCGGCCGGCTGGACGCCCGCACGGCGAGCTTCGCAGCCACCCGCGACATGCTCAAGCGACTTTTTCCCGCCGACTACCGGGTGATCACTCCCGCGGTCGGGCCCCCGGGGCTCCTCGAACCGCCGGAGCCCGGCGGCGTGCCGCACATCGCCTTCGCGGTCGAGGAGGAGCGCCCGGCGCTGCGACTCTTCCTGCGGGCGCTGCGAACGCTGCCCCTCCAGCCCGGGTGGACCGCCTCGATCCACGCCCGCGACGGCCGTGCCCCGCTGGGGGCGCTGCGCCGCGAGCTGCGCGAGCGGGTGCGGATCATCACCGAGCCCGCCGTCCCGGCGCCTGCGGCCGACATCGTCGTCGCCGCCTCGCTCGGTGCGGCGCCGGCGCCGGGGATGCTGCTCGGCGCCCTGGCCCGCGGGGCGGTGCCCGTCGCCGCCCGCCTGCCGGTCTATGAGGAGGTGCTGGCCGACGGTGCGGCCGGGCTGCTCTTCGAGCCCGGAGACGTGGACACGCTGGCCGCCCAACTCGCCCGGCTGGTCGCCGACCCGGGCCTCCGCGACAGGCTGCGCTCCGGCGGCGACCGGCTCCGGGACCAGGTGACGGTGGCCCACATGGCCGACGCCTTCGAGGAGGTCTACGCGGCGGTCTGCGGCCGCCGCCACGACCCCGCTCCTCGCCCCGACGTCCGCCGGCGACTCAGCGGCCGGCGCCTGATCGACGTGGACCTGCACATGCACACCAACCACTCCCACGACTGCGCCACCCCCGTCGATGCCCTGCTCACGGCGGCCGGCGCCCAGGGACTGGGGGCGATCGCGATCACTGACCACAACGAGGTCTCCGGCGCGCTGGAGGCGGCCGAGCGGGCGCGAGGCGCCGCGGTGAAGGTGATCGTGGGGGAGGAGGTCAAGACCGCCGACCAGGGGGAGGTCATCGGCCTGTTCATCCGCGAGCGCATCCCCCGCGGGCTGAGCCTCCAGCAGACCATCTCCGAGATCCGCGCACAGGATGGGCTGGTCTACGTCCCCCACCCCTTCGACCGGCTCCACGCCGTCCCGGACTACGAGCACCTGCTCGGGGTCGTCGAGGAGGTCGACGTGATCGAGGTGTTCAACCCGCGGGTGGCCCTGCAGACGTTCAACGACGAGGCGGCCCGCTTCGCGGCCAAGTACCGGATCGTCCCCGGGGCCGGATCGGACGCCCACGTGGTCCAGGGCCTGGGCTCCGTGCGGATCCGTATGCGCGACTTCGATGGCCCCGAGGAGTTCCTCGAATCCTTGCGCGAAGCGGACATCGTCCGTCACCCGACCTCGCTGCTCTACGTCCAGGCGCTGAAGTTCCTGCAGGCCCGCGCCCCCGCCGGCACCGCACGGCGGGGCTCCCGCGAGCGGCGATCGCACCGGCCGGCCCGCAAGCCCTGATGCACCCGCAGGGACAGCGCCCGGCCCGGGCGAACCCCTCGCCCGTGCCCGCCACCGACGACGAGATCCGCGAGAAGTACCTCGAACGGGCCATCCGGGAGCTCAACGGCTTCACGCGCGAGCTGCAGGCGTGCGAGCTCTGCCCGCGGGGCAACCTCATGCCGGTGCTCGGCTCGGGACACCCGCAGGCCGACATCATGCTGCTCAAGCACGCCCCGCGGCGCTCGGAGATCGAGGAGGGCGTGGCCTTCTATGGCCGCTCGGGCACCGCGCTGATCAAGTCCCTGCGCCGGCTGGACATCGATCCACTCGCCGTGTACGGCACTTTGTGCGTCAAGTGCCCGCTTGCCGATCCGGCCCTCGCCGCCGCCGAGTGCGTCGACCGGCTGCTGGAGGAGATCGCCATCGTCGCGCCGCGGATCATCGTGATCATGGGCGAGGACACCCTGACCACCCTCAACCGGCTCGAGCTGCCCCTGGCTCGCCCGATCGAGTCGCGCGAAGGTGACCGGCAACGGCTCACGCCGTCGATCGAGGCTCTCTACGTGCCTGACATCGACGGGGCCCTGGATCAGGAGGACGCCAAGCGGCGATTCTGGACGGCGTTCAAGGCGCTGGGCGATTGGTGGTCGGAGCTGCCGCCGTACTGAGGGCCGGCGGGTGCGGCGGCCGGTTCGCAGCACCCCCATTGCTGCCGTCGCGCGCTCACCTCATACCGCGGGCAGCGGCCCCGGGCGCCCGAGCAGGAACCCCTGGGCGTCAGCCAGGTCGAAGATGGGTTGGCACTGGAGAGGGTCCGGGAGCATCGCCGCCCGCGGCCGAGGGACGAAGGGCCCTGGACGTATGATCGAGTCCACCCACGATCCAAAGGAACGACATGGCCGCACGACCAAGCTCGGAGGGGATCCTCTCCGACGAGCGCCGGGAGCAGCGCGACGAGCTCGTCGGAATGCTCATCAAGGGCTACTGGATGGAGATCGAGACGGTGATGAGCTACATCACCAACTCGATCAACCCGGACGGCATCCGGGCCCAGGAGATCATCGAGTCGCTGACCAAGGACATCCAGGAGGAGCTGGGCCACGCCATCCAGTTCGCCACCCGCATCAAGGAGCTCTACGGGGTGGTCCCGGGGTCCCTCGACTTCCAGGCCGAGCAGTCCTACCTGCAGCCGCCCGACCACCAGACCGACATCGTCCACGTCATCCGCGGCGTCATCGAGGCCGAGACCGGGGCCATCGAGCACTACAACCGGGTCATCGAGTTCACCGAGGGCGTGGATCCGGTCACCAACGACATGGTCATCGCCATCCTGCGCGACGAGGAGGGCCATCGCCGCCTGTTCGAAGGCTACCTGCGCGAGTACGCGGCCGAGGGCCTGGCCTGAGCGGGTGGAACAGGGGCCCGCCTCGCTCAGCCCACCATCAACACGATCTTCCCGAGCTTGCCGCCGCGGGCGAAGTGCTCGTAGGCGTCGTGGACCCGCTCGAGGGGATAGGTCGCCGCCAGCGGGACCATCGCCGCTCCGGCGTCGAGCAGGGGGAGCACTGAGCGCTCCACCTCGCGCGCCGCCAGCGCCTTGTCCTCCAGCGATCGGGCACGCAGCGTCGAGCCCTGGATACGCGCGCGCTTGCCCATCAGGCCGACGAGGCTCAGCTCGCCCTTGGCCCCGGCCCCGATGCCGATCACGATGATCCGGCCGCCCTGGGCCAGCGCCTTCACGTTCTCGCCCAGGTTCGGCGCTCCGACCAGCTCGAGGATCACGTCGAAGGGGCCATGGTCAGCGAAGCCCTCGGGCTCGATCACCTTCACCCCGAAGGCCTCCACCCCCTCGCGCAGCTCGGCGCTGCGGACTGTCGCGGTGACCCGCGCCCCCGCGCAGCGACCGAGCTGGACGGCCGCGGTGCCCACGCCGCCCGCCGCCCCGTGCACCAGCAGCCGCTCCCCCATGCGCAGGCCGGCCTGACTGAACAGGGCGTCGTGGGCCGTGGTAAACACCTCAGGCACCCCCCCGGCATGGGGCCACTCCAGCGCCGGGGGAACGGGCAGCACCCCGCGCTCGTGCACCGTGGCCAGCTCAGCTTGGCCGCCCCCGGCGACCACGGCCATGACCCGGTCGCCCTCCTCGAAGCGGTGCGTGCCCGGGCCCAGGCCCACGACCTCGCCGGCGAGCTCGAGCCCGGGGATGTCCTCGGGCGCTCCCGGCGGCGCGGGATAGCGGCCGGCCCGCTGGAGGATGTCTGCCCCGTTGAGCCCGGCAGCACGAACGCGTACGAGGAGCTCGCCCGAGCCGGGCTCCGGGTCGGGGTGCTCGGCGACCGAGACGGCGCCGTCGGCGATGGTGGCCGCACGCATGGCGCCGGAAGTCTAGGCCGGCTCGCGCACCGGGGCCGGGTCCGAGCCGGCGGGGGGGGCCGCGGCGGCCGGGGGTGCCGAGGTCCGCTCCAGCAACGCCACGCACTCGATGTGCGGCGTCTGGGGGAACATGTCGACGACCCTCACGCTGCGCAGCGCCCAGCCGGCCTCGATGAGCTGGGCGGCGTTGGGAGCCAGCGTCGTCGGGTTGCAGGACACGTAGACGATCCGCTTCGGCCCGGCCTCGATGATCCGCCGCACCACCTTGGCCGACAGCCCGGCGCGCGGCGGATCGACGACCAGGACGTCGGGGCGTCCGGCCCGGCCAACCAGCTCGCGCAGGGCAAGGCGCACGTCGCCGGCGAAGAAGTGGACGTTCTCGATCTCGTTGGCGCGGGCGTTGTCGATCGCGCAGGCCACGGCGGCCTCGACGATCTCCAACCCCCACAGGTTCCGGGCGCGGACGGCGAGCGACAGCCCGATGGAGCCGATGCCGCAGAAGAGGTCGAAGACCAGCTCGTGGCCGCGCAGCCCGGCAAGGCGGCCGGCCTCGGCGTAGAGGAGCTCGGCCATCTCGGTGTTGGTCTGGAAGAACGCGTCGTGGGCGATGCCCAGGCGCAGGCCCAGCAGCTCCTCATGCAGCTCGGCGGTTCCGGCCAGCAGCTCGGTCTGGCCGCCCTGCGTGGCCTCCCCCGGGCCCGTGACCTCGGTGAGCAGGACGCTGGTCTGATCGCCGCCCAGCTCGGTGGCCAGGCGGTCGCGGACCGCACCCGGCACCCCGCCGCGGGTGGCCACCAGGCGGATCTGGATCTCGTCGGTGCGCCGGCCTTCGCGGACGACGAGGTTGCGCAGGGCACCCTCGCCGCTGCGCCTGTCCCACGCACCGAGGCCGGCTTCGCGAAGGAGGTCGAGGACCCGCCGACGGGCCTGGTTGCCGACCTCCGACGCCAGCAGGCAGTCCTCGAGCGCCTCGATCTGATCCCAGCGGCCGGGGGCATGAAAGCCGCAGACCAGCACGCCCTCGGCGTCGATCCCGAACGAGTACTCGAGCTTGTTGCGATAGCGCCAGAGCTGCTCGGCCGGGATGCTCTCGGCCAGCTCGACGTCGGAGAGGCCGCCCAGGCGGCGCAGGGCGTCCAGCGTCTGCTCGGCCTTGATCTCGAGCTGACGGGCGTAAGGGAGCACCTGCCAGGAAACGCCGGGGTGGTCGGCCTGGGGGGAGATGCGGTCCGGACCGGGGGCCAGGATCTCCTCGATCCGGGCCCGACCGAAGGCGCGCTTGGCCGCGGTCAGCCTCGCCCGGACGACGTCGCCGGGAATCCCCCCGGCGACGAAGACGACCCACCCGTCGTGCCGGGCCACGCCGTCGCCGCCATAGGCGAGGGCATCGACCGTCAGCTCCAGCTCGGCGCCGCGCTCGGGACGCGCGCGCGCCTGGGTGCTCGGGGGACCGGACGTAGGGAGCTCGGGCGACTCGAGGATCCGCGCTAGTCGAGCTTGCGCTCGACGGCATTGAGGACCGTCTTGCGGTTCGCGTTGCGACGCTCGTGGTCGCGCACCTTGCGCAGCTGCGCTGCGGAGAGGTCTCCGAGCCGGTCGATCACCTGTCCGGCGGCCAGCTCGTCATAGCCCATGATCGGAAACGAGGGGCCCAGCCCGGTGACCCGGCGAGCCCGGTCGACCTCGCGGAGCACGCGGTCGGGGACCACTGCCTTGCGCACCGACCCACGGGTGAGCCGCGGCGCCTCGGTCGCCAGCTTGCGGGCATCGGACGCCCGCTCGCGGGCGTCCGCAGTCGCCGTCTCGAGCTGGTCGACTTGCTTGGCCAGCAGCTCCTCGATGTCGGTCAGGACATCCTCGGTCTGCTTGCGGCCCCGGCGCATGAGGTCGCCCAGCAGCTCCTCGGCATCGTCGCGGGTGACGCGCCCGCGCTCCACTGCGTCGTCGAAGGCCTCCTGCAGGCGCTCGCTGGTGAGCATGACCAGGTTCAGCGGGTTGACGACGTTGCCCATCAGCAGCTCGCGCAGGCTCCCGGCCGACTCGGCGGCGCTGCTCGCGCCCACCGAGCGGCTGCGCGAGGGCGGCGCGGCGCCCGAACGCGAGCCCGAACCCGACGACCGCGACGAGGAGCGCGAGCCCCGCCCCCGCGAGGGGGCGGCGAGCCCGCGAGAGGCCGTGGCACCGCCCCGCGACGCCGTCGCGCCGTCACGCCCGGAGTTGCGCTTGGCGCCGGCGCTGCGCGCACGCCCCGACGTGCCGCCCGACCCCGACGCCCTACGCGACCCCGAGGTGCCCGAGCCCGAGCGACCCCCGCCGCCGGAGCGACTGGATCCTGAGCTCTTCTTGGGCTGCGGCATTCGACGACTCCTCGGCTCGAGACAGGGGCGAGGCTATCGCACCGTTGCCGGCGCCGGCCGGTCGGAGACACCGTCGCCGACCAGCAGCTCGAGCAGCGCCTTCTGCGCGTGACGGCGATTCTCGGCCTGATCCCAGATCCGCTGGCGCGGGCCGTAGAGGACCTCGGCGCTGATCTCCTCGCCGGGGTGCGCGGGCAGGCAGTGCAGGGCGATCGCGTCGCTGTGAGCGATGTCGAGCAACGCGTCGTCGATCCGGTAGTCCGCGAGCGCGCGGCCGCGCACGGCGGCGGTCTCCTCGTCGCCCATGCTCACCCACACGTCGGTGTAGACGACGTGGGCGCCGAGCACCGCGTCGCGCGGGTCACGCACCAGCCGGGTCCCCGCCGGCGGGTCGCCCAGCTCGTAGCCGGGCGGAGAGGAGACGATAACCTCGACGCCGGCGCGGCCGCCGAGCAGTCCCAGCGAGCGCGCCACGTTGTTGCCGTCGCCCACGTAGGCGAGCCGCAGGCCTTCGAGCCGGCCGAAGGCCTCGCGCACGGTGAGCAGGTCGGCCAGCACCTGGCAGGGATGGTGCTCGGCGGTGAGCATGTTCACCACCGGCACGGTGGCTCCAGCGGCCAGCTCCACGATCTCGGCCTGGGGTCCGGTGCGCAGTCCGATCGCGGCCACGTGGCGGGAGAGCACGAGCGCCGTGTCGTGCGGCGACTCGCCCCGGCTGAGCTGCAGCTCGCCGGCGCGCAGAACGAGCGGGTGGCCCCCCAGCTCGGCCACCCCGACCTCGAAGGAGATGCGCGTTCGGGTCGAGGGTCGCTCGAAGATCAGGGCAACGGCCCGCCCAGCCAGCGCGTCGGAGCTGTACGGAGCCGCCTTGAGCTCGAGCCCGCGGGCCACGAGGGCATGGATCTCCTCCCCCGAGAGCTCAGCGCCGGTCAGCAGATGGCGAGGCAAGCGCAGTACGGTGGCAGATCAGACGCCGCGCGAGCCACGCGACGACCCCCCGTCAGAGGAGCCCCACCATGAGTCGAGCCCTATCCCTTGCCGGCGCGCTGAGCGTCGCCGCCCTGCTCGCGGCCGGCTGTGGCAGCTCCAGCTCGAGCTCTTCCTCCAGCACGCCCCCGGCGAGCCCCCCGGCCCCCGCCCCCGCGGCATCAGGCGGCGGCGCGACGGGGTCGGTGCAGGTGAAGATGGCCAACATCCAGTTCGCCCCGCAATCGAGCACGGTCAAGGTCGGACAGACCGTCACCTGGACCAACACCGACCAGGTCGACCACAACGTGACGGCGATGTCGGGAGCGAGCTTTAGGTCCTCGAACTTCGGGCAGGGCAAGACGTTCAGCTACAAGGCGACAAAGCCGGGCACCATCCAGTACGTCTGCACCATCCATCCGAACATGACGGCGACCCTGACCGTAGTGAAGTAGGCGGCGCCGGGTCGGAGGGCCCGGTGGAGCCCGGGCACGGGCCTGCGCCTGCCCGGCGCAGGCTCAACGTCCCGGAGCCCTCAGCGCTCGCGGCCCGCCCGCAGCCCGAAGCCCCGCAGCACCATCAGGGCCCGCTCGCCCAGCGTCCCCCGCGCCGGAAGCACGCCGAGTTGCACCCCTGCGTCGTACTGGTCGAAGAACGCGCGGGCGCGCAGGAGGAGCCCGTCGCGCAGCTCGCAGTAGAAGACGCCGTGGACGATGATGAAGCGCCCCGACGCGGGGAGCCCAGCGAGCACCTCCCGGTGGGTGCCCAGCAGCTTGGCCGGCGCAGCCAGGAAGCGCCCGTCGAACAAGCGCGCACCGGTGCGCTCCAGCCGCGCATCGGGGAGGCCGGCCCACAGCTCCTCGGCGTGCACGCCGATGGCTGCCGCCCCGTCCAGGGGCTCGGGGGTGAGCGGATCCTCGTAGTGGACGTCGGGCGTGCACAGGGGCCCGAAGGCTGCCGGGTCCCGGCCCGACCATGCTCCCTCCCAGCCATCCATCAGCCGGTCGACGTCGCCCGGCGCAGCGACGGTGCCCGGCGAGGCTCCCCGGGCCGCGCTCATGGGCGCGGGGACCGGGAGTGCAGGTCGGCCAGCCCGGCGTCGGGAGTCGAGGCCTCGGCGTAGAGACGCCGGGGAATCCGGCCGGCACGCGCGGCAGCGCGCCCGGCGCGCACGGCGTCGCGGATGGCCCCGGCCATGACCACCGGGTCCGCCGCTCGGGCGATGGCGCTGGCGCACAGCACGGCGTCACAACCGAGCTCCATGGCCAGCGCGGCGTCAGACGCGGTCCCGACCCCCGCGTCGAGGACGACGGGCACGCTCACCGCCTCGCAGACCAGGGCGATGTTGTACGCGTTGCGGATGCCCATGCCGCTGCCGATGGGCGAGCCCAGCGGCATCACCGCGGCGCAGCCCACCGACTCCAGCCGGCGGGCGAGCACGGGATCGTCGCTGGTGTAGGGCAGGACGGTGAAGCCCTCGTCGACGAGGGTCTCGGCGGCTACCAGCAGCTCGGGCCCGTCGGGCAGCAGGGTGCGCTCGTCGCCGATGACCTCGAGCTTGACCCACTCGGTATCCAGCGCCTCGCGGGCCAGGCGCGCGGTGACCACGGCGTCGCGCGCGGTGAAGCAGCCTGCCGTGTTGGGCAGCACGGTCACCCCGGCGTCGTCGAGCACGTGCAGCAGCGATCCACGCGTGGTCGGGTCGACGCGACGCATGGCCACGGTGACCATCTCGGCTGCGCTGGCACCCAGCGCATCGGCCAGCGTCTGAAGGCGCGGGAAGCCGCCGGTGCCCAGGATCAGGCGGGAACGCAGCGTCCGATCGGCGATGACCAGCGGGTCTGCAAGCGTCGCGGGGACGGACAGGGGCTCCATCATCCCCCCTGCAGCGCGGTGACGACCTCGACGCGGGCGGCGTCGTGGAGGGTGTGGCACTTCCACTGGCCGTGGGGGACCACCTCACCGTCGACGGCGACGGCGAAGCCACGGCCGGCGGCCACGCCCAGCCTCGCGATGACGTCGGCCACGCTGGCGCCGTCGGAGAGCTGCACCGCCTCGCCGTTGAGCCTGACGGTCACGCCGCCGCCTCCAGCGCGCCGGGAAGACGGTCGTTGCCAGCGGGCGCGAACCGGTCGGGAGAGAACTTCTCGGCGCTGACCGGAGGCTGGCGGCCGGTGAGCAGCGCGACGATGGCCTCGGCGGTGACGGGCGCCAGCAGGATGCCGTTGCGGTGGTGCCCGGTGGCCCAGAGCAGCCCGCCGGGATCGCCGGCACGAGCTCCGATCAGCGGACCGTTGTCCGGAGTGCCCGGGCGCAACCCGGCACTGACCTCCTCCAGCTCAAGCTCGAGAAGGCCTGGCACCACGCCGGCGGCGTCATCCAGCAGCTCCCACACCCCGCCGGCGGTCACCGCGGTGTCGAAGCCGCGCTCTTCCATGGTGGCGCCCAGCACGTAGCGTCCGTCGCCGCGGGGCACGAGGTAGGAGCGCTCCAGGCGCAGGACGCGGCTGACGAGACCCGGACCCGACGGGTCGCGCAGGCGCAGCGCCTGTCCCTTGACCGGGCGTACCGGCGGACGCAGCGCCTCGGGCACCCAGCCCCCCGCCGACCAGGCGCCGGCGGCAATGACCACCTGGTCTGAGCCCAGCTGCACCCCGGAGGCCACCCGCACGCCAGTGAGCTGGTCGTCGGAGCCCAGCAGCGCTTCGACGGCGCTGTCCTCGCGGATCTCCACGCCGGCCGCCCGGGCCGCGCGGCCCAGGGCGAGGCAGAGCGCCCGTGGGTCGACGGCATGGTCGTCGGGCAGGTCGAGGGCGAGGCGAATGTCCGGCGCCAGCGCGGGCTCGCGCCGTCGGGCCTCGCTGGGTCGCAGGCGCGTCACCTCCAGGCCCAGGTCGCGCCGAAGGGCGTGCTCGCGCTCGAGGGCCTCGGCCTCGTCTGAGTCGCGTGCCACCCGCAAGGCGCCGCAGCGCCGCAGGCCGGGGTCGCCCCCCTCACGGGCGAGCTCGGCGGCATAGCCGGGCCAGCGTGCCGCGCTGTCCAGGCCGAGGGCGACGCCGGCGCTCTCGCCCGGATCGGCCTCGCCGACCGGGGCGAGCATCCCGGCAGCGACCCGGGAGGTGCCGTGACCGAGACTGTCTCGTTCGAGCAGCCGGCAGCGCAGACCGGTGCGGGCGGCCCGCCAGGCAATAGACAGACCGATCGCCCCGCCGCCGATGACGGTCACCTCGACGTGCTCCTGTGTGCGCGTGCTCATGGTGGTTCCCTGCGCCGGCATGACCCGGATCAGGTTCTGACGGTCGGCGGGAGCTCCCCGCCCTCTCAGCCCGCCCAGCGCGGGCTCCCGTGACGACGGTCCATCGTAGTCCGATCCCGCCGGCCCTCGATCCGCGCCGCCCTGGCACACTGGGTCGCCGTGAGTGAGGCGATGCAGAGCTTGCATGGATCCCGGCGCCGCTCGCGTCTGGCCAGGGCGCTGCTCTACCTGGTCTGCGACGCGCACCCAGGCGGCCGGGATCTGGGGAGCTTCGCCCGGGCCTGCCTGGCCGGGGGCGTCGATGTCGTTCAACTCCGCGACAAGGACTCAGACGACTCCGACCTGCTCCAGGCTGGAGCCGTGCTGCGCAAGGCGTGTCGCGACGCCGACGCCCTGTTCATCATCAACGACCGCCCCGACCTGGCCCAGGCGCTCGACGCCGACGGCGCCCATCTCGGCCAGGACGACATCCCGGTGGCCGAAGCTCGACGGCTGGTCGGGCCCGAACGCCTCGTGGGACTCTCGACCCACACGGCGGCTGAAGTCGATGCCGCCCGGGACGTCGACTACATCGGGGTGGGACCGGTGTACGCCACGCCGACCAAGCCGGGGCGAGAAGCGGTCGGCCCCGAGCTCGTTGCCCATGCCGCCGCGCGCGCGAACGTCCCCTTCTTCGCCATCGGCGGCATCACGACCCAGACGGTGGGGCCCGTGCTCGCCGCCGGGACGCGACGGGTGGCGGTGGTCAGGGCGCTGGCCGACGCCGAGGACCCCGAGACCACAGCCCGGGCGCTGCGCGCGCACGTCCAGCGCGGCCAAGGGGTCCCCGAGGGGGCCGGCGTTGGGGCAACGTAGTCGCAAGCGGCGGCGCCCCGGCGGTCCGTCGGGCACGCGGGCGGTGGCGCCCGGCACCACCGCTCCGCGGACCAAGGGTGCCGCCGCGAGGGAAGGCGCCGGCACCACCGTTCCGCTGACCCAGGGTCCCAGCGCGAGGGAGGGCGCCGGCACCGGGGGACCGAGCCCGCGCCGACCGCGCGGCGAGGAGCGCGACGCCCGCATCCGGTCCGGGCTGGAGCCCCTGGGGGCCGGGGAACGACCGGGAGCGGTGACCGTCGCTGCCGTGGTCGCCGTGATCCTGGCCATCCTGGCCATCGTCGGCTACCTCACCCACACGACGGTGGCCACCAAGCCGACGATCAGCTCGGCCGTGGTGCTCGCGGTGATCCTGCTCACCGCCGCCGTCGGCCTGTGGCGGTCGCGTTACTGGGCGGTGCTCGGCTTTCAGATGCTGCTCGCCTTCCAGATCCTCATCGCCTGCCTGTCCCTGCTGGAGGCGTCGAACCTGATCGCCGTCGCCCTGTGCGTGGCTGTGATCGGGCTGGGGGGGCTGCTGTTCTACAAGCTGATCCGGGCGATGGCGCGCATCCAGATGCCCCAGCGCAATCGTCCGGCCGGCTGACGGGCAGGGGGCGCCGGTCCGTTCGGCGCGCCCCCCGCGGGCACCCGGACGGCCCTCCTCTAGGCTCAGCCGCCATGGCCGAGGGCTACGACTGCATCGTCATCGGGTCGGGCCCGGGTGGCTACGTCGCCGCCGTCCGCGCCGCCCAGCTGGGCATGCGCACGGCGATCGTCGAGCGCGACGTGCTGGGCGGGCGCTGCCTCAACTACGCGTGCATCCCGGCCAAGGCCGTGCTGCGCGTCGCCGATGTGCTCTCCGAGATCGACCAGGCTGGCGAGTTCGGCATCTCCGTCCCCTCGCGAGAGGTCGACTTCTCCGCCGTGGCCGCCCGTCGGACCCAGGTCGTGGAGACCCTCACCACGGGGGTCTCCGGGCTGATGAAGAAGAACGGCATCGACGTGCTGGAGGGCGAGGGCTCGCTCGCCGGTGAGGGTCGGGTGCGGATCGGTGATGCCGAGCACGCGGCCCAGGCGGTGATCCTGGCCGCGGGCTCGGTGGCCAGGCCGATCCCCGGCGTGGAGTTCTCAGATCGCGTCATCGACACCGCCGGGGCCTGGCTGCTGCATGAGCAGCCAGGCCGCCTCGCCGTGGCCGGAGCCGGGGCGTCGGGCGCCGAGATCGCCTCCGCGTACGGCCGGCTGGGGACCGAGGTCCTGCTCTTCGAGGCACTCGACCGCGTCCTGCCGCTGGAGGACGCCGACGTCTCGCGGGTCGCCGCCCGCTCGCTGGCCAAGCAGAACATTGCCATCCACGTTGGCACGAGGATCGAGGGCGTCCAGTCCGGCTGCGACGACGTGACGCTCACCTTCGGTGGCGGCAATCAGACCGAGACCGTCGACTATCTGGCCATCGCCGCCGGCCGCGGCGCCGACGTGGCCGCACTCGGTCTGGACGGCGCCGGTGTCGAGCTCGACGACAGCGGCCTCGTCGCGGTCGACGGGGCCATGCGGACCTCCGCGGCCGGCGTCTACGCGATCGGCGACCTGGTGCACGGACCGGCCCTGGCCCACAAGGCCTCCGACGAGGGCATCATCGCCGTCGAGGACGCGGCCGGGCGCGACACCCACCCGCTCGACTACGACCACATCCCCCGGGCGACCTTCTGCACGCCGAACGTCGGCTCGTTCGGCCTCTCCGAGCAGCAGGCCCGTGACGCGGGCCATGACGTCGTGGTGGGCAAGCTCCCCTACGGCGCGGTCGGCGCCGGGACCGTCTACGGCGACCGAAGCGGGATGATCAAGATCATCGGTGACCGCCGCTACGGCGAGCTGCTGGGCGGCCATATCGTGGGGTCCAAAGCCACCGAGCTGATCGCCGAGCTGGTCAGCACGCATGCCCTCGAGGGCGGATACCACGAGGTGGCGCGCATCGTCCACGGTCATCCCACCCTTTCGGAGGGCGTCATGGAAGCCGCCCGGGCGGCCGACGGCTGGCTGATCCACGGCTGAGCAGCGCCGGGACGGTGCAGTGCTCGTCCTCTAGCCTCAGACCATGGCCGAGCCTGCGGCCCCGGTCCGCTTCCACTTCGATCTCGCCGGGGCCAGCTGCTACCTGGTGGCCGAGCAGGTCATCGGGGTGCTGGGCGTGGTGCCGGAGTGGCGTGCGGTGGACGCCGGCGAGCTGCCGGGGGGCACCGGCGAGGTGTTCCGCTGCCAGACCGAGCTCGAGGTCTTCCAGGTCGAGGCGGTGCGACGGGCGGTGAGAGCCGGACTCCAGCCGCTGCGCTGGCCGCCGGGCTGGCCCGAGGCCGAGACGGAGCTCGCCCTGCGCGCGGCGACCTACGCCCGCGGCATCGGGCGGGGCGTCGCCTTTGCCCAGGCCGCCTTTCGCCAGGCCTTCGCCGGAGGTCGCGACCTGCGCGACCCCGACACGGTGGCCATCGCCGGCGTGGCCTGCGAGATGCACCCCCGGGCCCTGCTGCGCGCGGTCGACGGGCACGGCGTGCGCCGCAGCCTGACCGAGGCCACCGATCAGGCCGCCGCGGCGGGGGTGGGCTCGGTGCCGGCCATCACCGTCGGTTCGCACGTGTTCCACGGCGAGCAGGAGCTCGCGGCGGCGGCCGCCGCGGTGGCCGAGCTCCGCGGCCCGCTCGACGCGACGGGCTGACCCTCGGCGCAGCCACCCATCCGGGGACCACACTCGGGCGGTATCGTCAAGTGGGATGACCAAGCGCGTGGTCGCCGAAGATCCCGCTGGCGCAGACCCTGGCACGGGCGCAGGACCCGCCGCGCCAGCGCCCACGCCAGCCGCCGCCCGCGAGTGGCTCGAGACGATGTCGCTCATCCGCCGCTTCGAGGAGCGCGCGGGCGAGCAGTACGCGCGGGGCCGCGTCGGTGGCTTCCTGCATCTGGCCATCGGCGAGGAGGCGGCCATCGTCGGCGCCGCCCGGGCCCTGGAGGACCGCGACTACCTCATCTCCACCTACCGCTCCCACGGCCACGCGCTGGCTCGCGGGACCGAGCCCGAGCGGGTGATGGCCGAGCTGTTCGGCCGCGAGGGCGGGGTCTCGCGCGGGCGTGGCGGGTCGATGCATCTGTTCGACGGCGCGCGGCGCTTCATGGGCGGCTACGGCATCGTGGGCGGCAACCTTCCCATCGCCGCCGGCATCGCGCTGGCCTCAGACCAGCTCGGCCGCGACGAGGTCACCCTGTGCGTCTTCGGCGACGGCGCGGTCAACCAGGGCAACTTCGGCGAGACGCTCAACCTCGCCGCGCTGTGGCGGCTGCCCGTCGTGTTCCTGGTCAGCAACAACCAGTTCGGGATGGGCACGGCGCTGGAGCGCCACTCGGCGGTGACCGACCTCCGCCGCCGCGGCGAGGCTCTCGGCGTCCCCGGAACACGCTGCGACGGGATGGATGTCGCCGAGACCCACTCCGCCGTCTCGACCGCCGTGCGACGTGCCCGGGAGGAGCGCCAGCCCACGCTCGTCGAGGCCCTCACCTACCGCTTCCGGGGCCACTCGGTCGCCGATCCCGAGCAGTACCGCACGAGCGAGCAGGTCGATGCCTGGCGCGAACGCGACCCCCTCGTGACCTTCGCCGCCCGGCTCGTCGAGACCGGCACCCTCGGAGCCGACGAGCCCGAGGCGATCGATCGTGCCGCGGCCGAGCGCATCGAGGCGGCTGTCGCCTTCGCCGAGTCCTCGCCGGAGCCGAGCCCTGACTCGCTCTACGACGACGTCTACGTGCTCGGCGACCAGGTGCGCGGCTGGTGGTCGGTCGACGCCCGCTCCGGCGCGGTGCACCGCGGCGAGGACAACCGCTCACACCCCGACGTCGCAGCCGATGCCCCCAGCCACGACACCAGTCCCCCCGCCCCCGGGGCGCCGGCGCCCACCCGACCGGGGCCGAGCGACGACTGGGCGCCCGGGTGAGCGAGATGCGCTATCGCGAGGCCCTCGGGCTGGCGCTGGCCGAGGAGCTGCGCCGCGACGAGCGGGTGTTGGTCATGGGCGAGGACATCGCGGTGTTCGGAGGGTCCTTCCGGGTGACGGCCGGCCTGCTGGAGGAATTCGGCGAGCGCCGGATCCGCGATACCCCCATCTCCGAGAACACCATCGTCGGCGCCGGTGTCGGCGCCGCCATGACCGGGCTACGGCCCGTGGTCGAGCTGATGACGATCAACTTCTCGCTTCTGGCCCTCGACCAGATCGTCAACTCGGCGGCATCGATCCGCTACATGTTCGGCGGCCAGGCGTCGGTGCCGATGGTCATCCGCATGCCCCAAGGCGCCGGGCATCAGCTCGGCCCCACCCACTCCCACTGCCTCGAGGCGCTCTTCCTCCAGGTCCCGGGCCTGCTCGTCGCCGTTCCCTCCACGGCAGCCGATGCCCGCGGACTGCTCAAGGCGGCTATCCGCGATGACAACCCGGTGATCTTCATCGAGCACGAGTCGCTTTACGGCGTGCGCGGGGAGGTCGACGACAGCGATCCGGACGCCGTGCTGGACTTCGGGCGGGCGGCGGTGCGCCGCAGCGGGGACGACGTGACCATTGTCGGGATCTCGCGCATGGCGGTGGTGGCGGAGCGCGCGGCGGTAGGGCTGGCCGAGCATCACGGGATCGAGGCCGACGTGATCGACCCGCGCACGCTGCGCCCGCTGGACCTCGACGCGATCTGCGCGTCGGTCCAGCGGACCGGGCGCTGCGTGATCGTGGAGGAGGGCTGGCCCCACGGCGGGGTTGGCGCCAACCTCGCCGCGCTGATTGGAGAGCAGACGTTCGACTGGCTCGACGCTCCGGTGACCAGGGTGACCGGGGCCGACGTCCCCATGCCCTACGCACGCCCGCTCGAGCAGGCCGCGCTGCCCCATGCCGAGCAGATCGAGGCGGCCGTGCTGGCCGTGACGTCCCGCTCGTGAGCGAGGTCGAGCTGGTCATGCCGCGGTTGTCGGACTCCATGGAGGAGGGCACCATCCTGCGCTGGCTCAAGTGCGAGGGCGAGCGGGTCGCGCGCGGGGAGGAGGTCGCGGAGATCGAGACCGACAAGGCGACGATGGCCTATGCGTCCGACGGCGACGGCTTCCTGCACATCCTCGCCGACGAAGGGACGACGTTGCCGGTCGGAGCGCCGATCGCTCGGCTGACGAGCGAGCCGAGCGCCCAGGCCGGCGAGGGCTCCCCGTCCGACGGCCAGGCCGAGCCCGCCCCCACGCCCACCGGCGGCGGCGCCGAGGACGGCCAGCCCGAGCCAGCCGTCGCCCCCAGCGGCGGCCCCGCCGAGGACGGCCAGCCCGAGCCAGCCCCCACGCCGACCGGCGGCTCGTCGGGAGCCGGGGCGGCCGCCGATCGACCCAGTCGGGTGCGCGCTTCGCCGCTGGCTCGCCGCATCGCCCGGGAGCGCGGCGTCGAGCTGGGCACGGTGACGGGAAGCGGACCCGGCGGCCGGGTCGTGCGAGTCGACGTGGAGACGGCGGACCCACCGGCGCCGGCGTCACCCGCCGGCGCTCCCGATGCGCGGCCCGGAGCCGAGACGGCCCGCGGAGTCCCGACCGTCGTCGAGCCCACCCGCAGCCAGCGGGCCGTGGCCCGACGCATGGCCGAGTCACGCGCGACGGTGCCCGACTTCACCGTGTCGGTCGAGGTCGATATGACCGAGGCCACGAGGCTGCGCAAGGGCCTGCGCTCCTTGGCCGGCGAGGATCCCGTGCCCTCGCTCAACGACATGGTGGTCCGGGCCTGCGCGCTAACCCTGCGGGCCTTCCCCCGGGTCAACGCGTCCTACCGCGACGGACGCTTCGAGCTGCACCCGCGGATCAACGTCGGCATCGCCGTGGCCAACGAGGAGCACCTGACCGTGCCGGTCATCCACGACGCCGACCACCACTCGCTGGGCGAGCTGGCACGCCTGACCCGAGCGCTGGGCGGGCGCGTACGCGACGGCACGGTCACGCCACCGCAGCTGGCCGGAGCCACGTTCACCGTCTCGAACCTGGGCATGCTCGGCGCCGACCGCTTCACCGCCATCATCACCCCGCCCCAGGCCGCGATCCTGGCCGTCGGCGCCGCCCGGCCACGTCCGGTGCTCCGCGACGGCGCCGTGGTGCCCGGCGTGCTGATGGAGCTGACCATGGCCTGCGATCACCGGATCGTCTACGGCGCCGAGGCCGCCCGCTTCCTCGCGCGTCTGCGCGACCTCCTCGAGCAGCCGCTGGCGCTGGCCTGAGAGCGGTGTACTACGGCCCCAACGACGGCCGGAAGAGCTCGGCGTTGGACTGGGTGTCGTGGTCCCGGGTGATTCCCGGCGGCGACTGCCCGGTGTCGACGTAGAGGCACAGCCACCGATCGCTCTGCGGGCCGGGCACGCAGCCCCGGTAGTAGCCGGGCCCCAGCTGGTGGATGGTCAGCGCGCCCAGGCGCAGGTGGTAGTCGGGCGGCGCGTTGCGCACAACCCACCCCCGCGTGGCGTCGGCGGCCAGGACCTGGTCGCGGCGTTGGGCGCGGATGGCGCCGGCGTGGGTGAGCCCGGCGGCCAGCGCACCGATCAGGCCGGCGCAGAGCAGCGCCGTCCCGGCATAGTTCGACGCGACGACGCGGGGCAGGTCGGGACGCCGCCGACGCAGCAGCCTTCCGACCAGCGGGCCGACGACCGCCACGAGCACGAGGTTGGTGAAGCCGGCGAACAGCAGCGCCGAGACTGTCGCCGACCCGTTTCCCGATACCGGCAGCGCATGCAGAAGCAGCGCCTCGACCAGCGTGACCACCGGGAAGGTGGGCCACATCCAGGCGCCGCGCATCCGCCAGCGCATCCGGATCAACCCCGCGCGGTCCATCCTCGCTTGGAAGCGTAGCCCGGCGGCTCCAGGCCGAGCGGAGCTACGCTGCATAGGCTTGATCGCGTCCACCGCCCCCGACCTCCTCGTCGCCGAGCTGGGGCTCGTGGCCTACGGCGACGCACTGGCCATGCAGGAGCGCCTCCGGGCGCGCCGCCAGGCCGGGGCGCTGGACGACGTCGTCCTGCTCCTCGAGCACCACCCCGTGTACACCCGCGGGCGACGGAGCGAGCCCGGTGAGCTTCCGATGGGTGAGGATTGGTACCGCACCCAGGGCATCGACGTGGTGGCCACCGATCGCGGCGGACGGGTCACCTACCACGGCCCGGGCCAGCTCGTGGGCTACCCGATCGTCGGAGTCGTCGACGTCGTCGCCTACCTGCGGTGCTTGGAGACGGCGATCATCGCCGCGCTGGCCGATGTCGGCGTACAGGCCGGGCTGCGCGACGGCCTCACCGGCGTATGGGTGATCGAGCGCAAGATCGCCTCGATCGGCGTGCACGTCTCGCGCGGGGTGACCACCCACGGCTTCGCGGTCAACGTGGTCAACGACCTGCAGCCCTTCGAGTGGGTCGTCCCCTGCGGGCTGGAGGGCGTGCGCATGACCTCGGTGGGCACCGAGACCGGGCGCTTCGAGCTCGACCGGTTTCGCGGGCGCATGGCGCTGCGCCTGGCCGAGGCGCTCGATCGCCGCCCGCGCCCGATCGACCCGGCCCGACTCGAGGCGGCCGAGGTCCTCGCACCCCCGCGCGCCCGCTGATCGTCCTACCACTACGCTGGCCCGGTGACCCTGACCGCGGGCCTCGATCCGACGCCGGTGCGCCCCACCCCGGGCACGCCGACGCGCTCGCGGTCCAATCCCGGCGGGGCCGATGCCGCCGGGCTGCTCGGCGAGGTCCGCCCCCTGCGCGAGCGCAAGCCGCGCTGGCTCAAGGTCTCGGCTCCGGGAGGCCGTCGCTATCGCGAGCTCAAGGCGATGATCGACGGTCAGCGGCTCAACACGGTGTGCGAGGAGGCCGCCTGCCCCAACGTGGGCGAGTGCTGGGAGCGGGGCACGGCGACGTTCATGATCCTGGGCGACACCTGCACCCGGCGCTGCGGCTTCTGCAACGTCCAGACCGGGCGCCCGACCCACCACGACCCGCTGGAGCCGGCCCGGGTGGCCCGCTCGGTGGCCCGGATGGGACTGCGCCACGCGGTGATCACCAGCGTCGACCGCGACGACCTGCCCGACTACGGTGCCTCGGCCTTCGTCGGGGTCATCCGCCAGCTTCGCGCCCAGGCCCCGGTTTGCCGCATCGAGGTCCTGACCCCCGACTTCCGCGGCGAGGAGATGCCCCTGGCCCGAGTCATCGCCGAGCGACCCGACGTGTTCAACCACAACGTCGAGGTGGTCCCGCGCCTCTATCCCCTGGCCCGCCGAGGCTCGCGCTTCGAGCGCTCCTGCCGGGTCCTGCGGACGGCGAAGGAGATCGGCGGCGGCGAGGTGACCACCAAGTCGGGGCTCATGGTCGGTCTGGGCGAGAGCTTTGAAGAGATGGTGGATACGTTTGGGGTTCTGCGTGAGAACGGCGTCGCCGTTCTCACGGTCGGGCAGTACCTGCGGCCCACCGAGCGCCATCTGCCCGTCGTGCGCTACTGGCACCCCGACGAGTTCACCGCGCTGCAGCGCGCCGCCTACGCGCTGGGCTTCCAGCACGTCGCCGCCGGACCCCTGGTGCGCTCCAGCTACCACGCCGACGAGCACGTCCCCCAGGACCAGCCGGGCGTGGGTCCGCTGGCCACGCCGGTCGGCGCCTGACCGCGTCGACGCTCCCACTCGGTGATCCCGCTCCGGGACAACGTCCCCACCGACCGGGTCGCGTGGGCGACCTACGCGCTGATCCTGGTCAACATCGTGGTCTACCTCTTCTTCGAGAAGGCGGCCGCCCACGGCATCCTCCACGTCGATCAGGAGACGGTGATCCGCTACGGCGCTATCCCGCTGGAGCTGGCCCACCCGTCGCGGCAGTGCCTCCAGGCCCTCGACGCCGCCGGCAACCTCGTCTGTGGCGCCCACCTGCCCGGAGCCCGCGACACCGCTGCCTTCTGGCTCACCCCGTTCACCGCCATGTTCATGCACGGCGGCATCCTGCACATCGCCGGCAACATGCTTTTTCTCTGGGTCTTCGGCAACAACATCGAGGAGGCGATGGGCCGGGTGCGCTTCGTTGCCTTCTACCTGCTCGGGGGCGTGGCGGCGATCGCCCTGCAGACTGCGGTGGACCCCGGCTCGACGGTGCCGACGATCGGCGCCTCGGGGGCGATCGCCGCCGTGCTTGGCGGCTACATCGTGCTCTATCCGCGCGCCCGGGTGCTGACCATGGTCTTCCTGCTGTTCGTCTTCTTCGTCGAGCTGCCCGCGGTCCTCGTGCTCGGCCTGTGGTTCCTCGAGCAGGTGGCCTTCGTGGCCGGGAGCCTGACCAATCCGGTGGGCGACGGAGGCGGGGTGGCGTACTTCGCCCACGTCGGGGGCTTCGCCTTCGGCCTGCTTGTGGTCCGGGCCCTCGCGCACGGACGCAACCCCAACTACCGCGGCTCCAGGCCGGCGCTGGCCTGAGGGGTAGGCGAGCGACCGCCCCGTCGGCGCCGTGCGCCATCCTGGCATCCATGGATCAGGACGTCCTGCGCGAGATCGCGGCCCGGCGCGAGTGGCGCCGCCATGAGGAGCGCATCCGCCGCGAGCGGCACCGCGCCCAGCTGCGCCGCGCGCTGGCCCTGCTGTTCGCGGTCATCGTCCTCGCCGGGGTGGCCGGGGGGGTGCTGGCCAGCGGGACCATCGGCACCGGCTCAGGCCCGAGCTCGGGGGGTCAGCTGGGGACACCCGTGGCCCACGCCGGGGCGGCGGCGATCCCGCTGCCCGCAGGATTACCGCGCCGGCTGGCCCCCCAACCGACCCGTTACGGCGAGCGTCCGGCGCCACCCAGTGAGCAGGTGCTCGTCACCTTCAGGCGCCCGCCGGTCAGCGGCCTGCTGTGGAACATCGACACCGGCCAGATGCTCTGGTCTCGTCGGCCCACCGCGCGGGTGCCGATCGCCAGCCTGACCAAGATGATGACCGCGCTGCTCGTCGATGAGCGCGCGGCGCCTGAGGAGCCCGTGCGCATCACCCGGGCCGCCGTCAACTATCAGGGATCGGCCATCGGCGTGCTCAAGCTCGGGATGCGCATTGGCGTCGAGACCCTCATGTATGGCCTGCTGCTGCCGTCAGGCAACGACGCGGCCATCGCCCTGGCCCAGCACGTGTCGGGCACGCTGACCGCCTTCGTGGCGCTGATGAACCGCACCGCGGTCCAGATGCACCTGGGCTGCACCCAGTTCGCCCGCCCCGATGGCTTCCAGGATAAGGGCAACCACTCGTGCGCGGTGGACCTGGCGGCGCTGACCCGGGCCATCCTGGGCCGACCTCGTCTGGCCCGGATCGTCTCCACCCCCATGGCCGTCCGGCCGTTCCCCCAGAAGGGCGGCAAGCTCTACCTCTACAACAACAACCCGCTGCTGCTCGCCCGCTATCCGGGCACGATCGGCGTCAAGACCGGCTACACCCAGGCCGCCGGCCACTGCCTGGTGGCGGCCGCGCAGCGCGGGTCGGTGCGGCTCGGCGTTGTCCTGCTCAACGCTCCAGGGCCACCGGGCACCGGGCCCGAGGCCACCCGATTGCTGGATGCCGGCTTCCGCGCCTTGGGGGTCTGAGCGCCACCCGGCGCGTCCTGTCCCACGCCGGGGGCGACGGCGTGGGGCACTGGTCGGACCGGCATCTCACCCTCTCAGAGCACCGCCGGGAGGCGCTGCGCGCCTCTGCGACACCGTCGTCGCTCCCCTGACAGCTGGACTCCGACCCCGACGGGCTGTGGGCCCTGTCAGTAAGCGACGTGGGCGTTCTTGCCGCCTTTGAGGGACGGGCCGGGCTGCCGTTGGTCGCGCAGAGCACCGAGGACGTCGAGGGCAACAAGGCCTGAGCGCAAACCCAGCGCGGACGGCGACGGATCCCCCAACGTGACCGCCATCCCACGCCCCCCACGCCATCGTCCGCGGGGCGGAGACAGCCCGGAAGCACGGCGTCCGGGTCCTCCGCGCGCTAGCGTGCACCACCTCCCGGTCTCCTTGCTGACCGGCCAGCCAGACTCCGACCCCAGGGAGAGCGCGTGGACCTCAACGACACCCCCGAGCAGGCCGAGTACCGGGCCGAGGTGCGCGGGTGGCTCGAGCAGCACGGCGAGGGCGCCCCCCACCTCACCGGCGACGACATCGACCCGGAGATGGTCACCGCGCGCCGCGCCTGGCAGCGCCAGCTGGCCGAGGGCGGCCTGGTCGGGCTGACCTGGCCCCGGGAGTACGGGGGTCAGGGCCGTGGTGCGCTGGACCAGGTGATCGCCAACCAGGAGATCGGGCGGGCGAGGGTCCCGGGCATCTTCGACGTCATCGGCGTCGGCATGCTCGGCCCGACCATCGTCGCCCACGGGTCCGAGGAGCAGAAGAACCGCTACCTGGGCCCCATGCTCCACGGCGACGAGGTCTGGTGTCAGCTCTTCTCCGAGCCCGCGGCGGGCTCGGACCTGGCCGGTATCCAGGCCCGCGCGCGCCGGCAGGACGACGGGTCGTGGCGCCTCTCGGGCCAGAAGGTGTGGACGACCAACGCCCAGTTCGCCTCCTTCGGGCTGCTCATGGCCCGCACCGACGCTGACGTGCCCAAGCACAAGGGCCTGACCATGTTCGTCGTGCCCATGGATGCGGGCGGGGTGACCGTCCGGCCCCTGCGCCAGATCTCGGGCGATGCCCACTTCAACGAGGTCTTCTTCGACGACGTCCACCTGGAGCCCGGCGCCGAGGTGGGGCCGGTTGGCGGGGGTTGGGGCGTGGGGATGACCACGCTGATGTTCGAGCGGGTGACCATCGGCCTGGGCGGCGAGGGCTTCGGGTGGCGCGCCGATCGCTTCGCCGCCGCCCTGGCCGCCGATCCCGAGGCCCGCACCGATCCGGAGGTCCGGCGGCAACTGGGTTCGATCACCGCCGGCTTCCTCTCCCTGCGCTTCACCGGCTACCGGATGCTCACTGCCCTGCAGCGCGGTCAGATACCCGGTCCCGAGGGCGCACTCTCGAAGATCACCACCATCAAGGGCGCCATCGCCGCCGGCGAGCTGCTGGCCTATGCGCTGGGACCCGAAGCGCTGTCCTCGGAGGAATGGGGAGGCCTGATCTCCGACCTGCCCGGCCTCAAGTCCGCCGGGGGAACCGAGGAGATACTGCGCTCCATGGTCGGCGAGCGGGTCCTCGGCCTGCCTCCCGAGCCGCGCCTGGACAAGGGCATCCCGTTCTCCGAGCTGCGCTCGCGCGAGGCGGCGCCGGCATGAACTTCGAGCTCTCCGACGAGCAGGGCTACCTGGTCGAGGCGGCGCGGGGCGCCCTGGGCCGGGTCAAGACCTTCGAGGCGGCCCGCGCCGCCCTGGAGGGTGAGCCGCTGCCCGACCTGTGGCCGACCGCGCGCGATGCTGGATGGACCGGCCTGCTGCTCTCCGAGGAGGTGGGCGGGGCCGGACTCGGCACCCTCGATGCCCTCCTGGTCGCCATCGAGGTCGGCCGCGTGCTGGCCGGGGTGCCGCTGGTCGGCCACGTCGCCGCCACCGGACTGCTCTCCGCCGCCGTGAGCGTCGACCGCGACCTGCTCGCGGCCCTGGCCACCGGCGAGCGCCGCGCCGCGCTCGTGCCGGCGCGGCCGGCGGACGACGTCGTAACGGCCTGGACTGTCGATGCCCTGCGCGGCCGGGGGCGTGAGGCTGCGCCGCGCGTCCAGGACGGCCGGATCACCGGCCGGGTGTGCTGGGTGCCCGACCTTGCGGGAGCCGACGTGCTCGTCTGCGTCGGCGTGGAGGAGGGACACCCACGAGCGGTGATCGTCGACGCGGCAGCGGACAGGGTGACGGTCGAGGCGGTCACGCGCTACGACGCCACCCGCGCCCTGGGCCACGTCACCTTTGAGGGGGCGCGGGTGACCCTGCTCGACATCGCCGAGATCGACGTGGCCGCCAGCTGGTACATGGCCGGCGCCATGCTCGCCGCCGAGGCGCTGGGCGCTGTGGAGGAGTGCCTGCGCATGGCGGTGGAGTACGCCAAGGAGCGCCACACCTTCGGCCGGGCCATCGGCTCCTACCAGGCCATCAAGCACACCCTGGTCGAGGTGCTCCGCCGCCAGGAGAACCTGCGCTCGCTGCTGTACTACACGGGCTTCGCCCGCGAGGATCTGCCCACCGAGTTCGCCCTGGCGGCCAGCGCAGCCCGGGTGGCCGGCGAGGAGGCGCTGGATCACGCCACGCGGGAGTTGATCTCCGTGCACGGGGGGATCGGCGCGACGTGGGAGCACGACGCGCCGCTGTACTTCCGCCGCGCCCAGCTGCAACGCCTGCTCCTCGGCGGCGAGGCCGACGCTGCCGACCGGGTGTCAGCCGAGCTGTTCGCCCAGGCCGACGCGGTCGAGGCGCTCGCCGGGGAGCCGACAGCGGCCCGGGTAGCGGCCCCGCAGGGCCCGGCGCCGCCCTGAGCCGCTCAGCCGCCGGGCGCGAAGCGCCGAGCCAGCGGTAGCAGGATCGACCGAGGGGTGAACCGCCCGGCCACCGCCGCCGCCTTCAACCGCCCCGGGGACCACGACGCGCTTGCCGTCGTTCGTCCCGGAGCCGCCCGGAGCGCCGCTGACCCGTCGCTATCGTGTCCGCGGGCCGACCCGGCGCCACCGGGGGCGTGGTGCTAACGGGAACACGCCGCCTTTGCAAGGCGGAGTTGGGGGTTCGATTCCCCCCGCCTCCACCATGGTTTGGAAGGTCGAAGCTCCCGGTCTCTCCCTCGTGAGGACCGGGAGTTTTGGTCGAGCCCCGATCGCGTCAGCCGGCTGGTCGTACTCGTCGTCCGCCGCCTCGATTACGGTGCAATCTACCTTGCCCCAGTTTGGTAAAGCTTGGCTTCTGGGGTGGCGTCCATACCGGGTAGGCTGCGCACGCGCGCCGTCGTTGGGCCTCGCTGTCAACCGCGACCGGCGTCCCGCTCGGCCTTGACCTATAAGCGCCTCTTCAGGACGGTCCTCCGGCGGATTCCGGCCGAGACTGCCCACACCCTTGCCGCCGAGAGCTCTCGGCTCGCGATTGCGATCCCAGGGGTCCGGAGCTGGCTGCGGCGCGCCCTCCGGCCCGAGGACTCGTTGCAGGTCACTGCGCTCGGGCGGGCCTTCCCAAGTCCGCTCGGCGCCGCCGGCGGGATGGACAAAGGCGCTACGTGGTTCGAGGCTCTAGGCGCTATCGGCTTCGGCTTTGTCGAAGTCGGGACCATCACCGCACACAAGCAGCGCGGAAACCGCGGCCAGCGGGTGCTGCGGCTGCTCAAGGACCGCGCGGTGCTCAACCGAATGGGGTTCCCGAACCCCGGCGCCCAGAAGGTGGCGCGCCGACTGCGCAGCCGGAGTGGCGACACGGTCGTCGGAGTCAACATCGGGAAGTCGAAGGCCATCCCCGTTGAGGAAGCCGTTGCCGACTATCGCGCCTCTGCCCGGCGAGTTGGGCCGCTCGCGGACTACCTCGTCCTCAACGTCAGCTCGCCGAATACGCCTGGCTTGGTCAGCATGCAGGCGGTCGAACCTCTTCGAAGCTTGGTCACCGAGGTGCAGGCAGAACTCGAGTCGATCGGAGCCGACACCCCGCTTCTCCTGAAGATCGGCCCCGATCTGAGTGACGGAGAGATCGACGCGATTGCGGATCTCGCGTTAGAGCTCAAGCTCGAAGGGATCGTCGCCACCAACACGACGGCCGACCGGGACAGCCTCGTCTCGGACCCGTCACTCTTGGCCGGCGGAGGCGGAATTTCCGGGGCGCCGCTAAAGGTCCGGGCGCTGGAAGTGCTTCGGCGTCTACACGCTCGCGTCGAGGGACGCCTAGTCCTCATCTCGGTGGGCGGCATCGAGACCCCAGAGGATGCCTGGGGCCGCATTCTCGCCGGTGCCTCGCTCCTCCAGGCGTACACGGGGTTCGTGTACGGCGGTCCCCTCTGGCCCTTCCGCATGAACCGTGAACTCGCCCAGCGTCTTCACGCTTCTGGAGGGTCAACGCTCGCCGACGTGGTCGGCAAGGGATCCGGCATCTCGGGAGCCCGGGACGGCCCCCGCAGCGATCGCATGGACGGCCAAGTCGATACGTCGGGCGCGACGCAGAGGGCGCCAGCACTCGTCGGGGCCAATCGGCCGGTGGGTCGGTCGGCCGCCTAGCACGGCGCATACTCTCTAGGAGAAGACCCCGGGATGCAACACTGCGCCGCGGGTCGAAACGCGCCGTGGGCGTGGTGTCGTGAGCCGGGGCGGAACCCTCTCCATGCTCCCGCCATCCGACCAACCTGATCGACGGAGCCCGGAGGCCCGGCTGCGGGCCTGGTGGAGCGCGACGGCACGAGGCTCGAGCCCCGGCGAGGTCGACGTTGCGGCGGCAACGACGATCACCGGGTTCGTCGGGCTGCTGGTCGCCGCACTCCAGGCCGTGCTGCTGGTCCTGCACCCGCCGACCGACGGGATCGGACCGGCTGGGTGGGTGCTGGCCGGGCTGGCGATCACCGCTGGAGCGACGGCGTCCTGGAGCCTGGTGGATCGCGGAACCCCGCTGAGCGTCGACCAGCTCCTCGGCGTCACCGTATTCGGCATGGCTGAGGTCGGACTCATCGTCGCCCTGGCCGGCGGCGAGCCCGAGCGTGAGCTCCTACTCCTCTGGCTCGCCTTCGGCGTGGCCATCAGCTCGCCCACCCGCGCCTTCATGGTGCTGGGCGTAGCCTACCTCACCGCCCTGCTGCCGCTGATCGGGGATAGCCCCGACAGCCGGGAGGGCGCGCAGCTTCTGATCGACGCGCTGCTCTGGGCCGCGCTGGCCGCCCTGGTGGCGCTCCTGTTTGCCCGCTTGCGCCGTCAGCGGCAGGCGTCGCAAGAGGAGCGGGTGGCCCTCACCGAGCTGGCGCGACGCGATGAACTGACCGGGCTGGGCAACCGCCGCGCGCTGCAGGAGGTCCTCGAGGAGGTCGAGCGCGCCGTTGAAGAGGGGGCCGATCCGTGCACCATCGGCATCTTCAACCTGACCGGCTTCAAGCAGATAAACGACCGCCGGGGCCTGCGCGAGGGGGACCGCTGCCTGCAGCTCGTCGGCCAGGCGCTGGAACGAACCCTCGCCGCCCCGGCGCGCGCGTTTCGCTGGGGGGGCGACGAGTTCGTCGTCGTCCTGCCGGGCCGTCCGCTCGCCGCAGCGGCACCTGCCGTCCAGCACGTCCAGGCGGCGCTGGCGGACTGCTGCCGCGACTCCAATGGTCGGGCCCTGGCCACGCGCTGGGGGGTGGCCGAGCTCGGACCCGAGATCTCCCTCGCCGACGCGCTGGCCGCCGCCGACCTCGAGCTTCTCGAGCAGAAGGGCCTGGATGGCGAACCGGGCTCGCCCGGCGGATCGCCGGCATCCCGAGCGCGGCTGGACCCGCCGGCGAAGGGATCCGCCGAGGCCGAGACGCCAAGGCCAGGCCGCTAGCCGGGCGTCGCTAGACGGGCGTCGAGGCGGTCGGGCGCGACGTGGGCCGACGCGGTATGCCGGGCCCGGTGGCGTCGAGCTGGGCCAGCGCTGCCCCGACCGGTTGGAGCGAACGGCTCGGCGGATGCCGGCGCACCTCTCCGACGAAGATCTCGACGATACGGGGGTCGAAACAGCTCCCGGCGGTGTTCTCCAGCTCGGCGCACGCATCCTCGACGGTCAGCGCATCGCGATACGGGCGCTCCGCGGTCATCGCGCTGAACGCGTCCGCGACGGCGATGATCCGCGCTTCCAGCGGGATGGCGTCGCCGACCAGCCCGTCCGGGTAGCCCTGGCCGTCCCAGCGCTCGTGATGGTGCAGCACAGCGTCGGCCAGAGGGGCCAGCGACGAGACCTGGCGCAGCAGGCGCGAGCCAATCAGGGGGTGCATCTGCACCTCACGCCACTCCTCCTCGTCGAGGGGGCCCGGCTTGAGCAGGATCTGCTCCGAGATGGCGATCTTGCCGACATCGTGCAAGAGCGAGCCGAAGCGCAGGCGCTCGCGCCGCTCGCCGCTGAGGCGCAGGCGCTGGGCCACGGTCACGACGTAGTCGCTGACCTCGTCGGAGTGGCTATGCAGGGCGGGATCCTTGACCTTGATCGTCTCGGCCAGCATGCGCACGATCGCCAGGTAGGAGTCGCGCATCTCGGTCTGCATGCGACCGTTCTCGAGCACCGCGCCCGCTTGGTCGCCGAGGGCGAGGAGCACGTCGTCGTCGAACTCGGCAAAGCCGTCCTCGCGGTTGGCGCAGACGACGACGCCGCACAGTGCGTCCTTGACGTAGATCGGCACGGCAACGAGGTTGCGGATCTCCAGCTCGGCCTCGGAGCCGTCGCTGCCCCGCCGGTCCGGCGGGCGGTCGTCACGGAAGGCGTGATCGCGCTCAAGCGCGGCGGAGGCGACCCGCGCCACGGTCTCGGTCCGGGCCGCTGCCTGGCTGAAGCCCACGGAGGTCACCACCTCCCAGGCGGGCTTTGCGGCGCCCGCCTCGGGCGCCGCCGGGCCGTCACCGTTGGCGCCGGCGGTTGGCGCCGAGCTATCGGGGCCATGGCCGTTGCGCCCGGCCGGTGCCGAGCCCCCGGCGTCGGAGGCAGGGAGGAGCAGCATGCCCTTCTCGGCCTCCAACAAGCCGGTGGCGATCTGCACGATCATTGTCGGGACGTCACTGGGATCGGCCAGCGCTTCGCGCGCGCGGTGCATCTCGATAAGCTGACGCCGCAGGCGACGGTTCTGCAGCTCGGCCCGCGTTTGCTGCTCAAAGGCGCCGAAGGCAGCGAGTCGATCTCGATGCCAACCCCACAGGGCAAGGCTCCCAGCCCCGATCGCCGCGACCACCAGGGGCAGAGCCGAGGCGATGTCCGCCCCGGCCACGCCGAGCACCATCAGGTAGAGCACGGCGATGCCCAGCACCGTCGCTGCCGCGAAGAAGATCGGTCGGTCGACGGCGCCGCGGTCAGCCGAGTGGAGCAGGGACCGCCAGGCGTCCTGGTGAGCGCGATCCTTCATGCTGCGGCTGGCTCGGGCGAGCCCACGAGATCCATCTCGCCCTCCAGGGTATCGCGGCCGGGTGCTCGGCTGGCCTGCATGGTCTCAGTCGAGGGTCACAGCATCGCCAAGGCCAGCCGGGCGCGCCGACTCGCGGCGACCCGCCTACCGCTCGGCGCCCGCCCCTGACCGAGCACCGGGCCGGCGCGGGGCCCGCCGCCGGGCGACGAGCCGTCTCAGCCGTCGAAGTCGAAGTCGCGCGGCGGCTTCTGCTCGAACCACAGGCGGTCGTGCTCGGGCGTCTCCTCGAGGAACTCGGGCGTGCGCTCCAGCACGTCGGGATCCGGCTCGGGCGCCGCCGGCGGCGCGGGCTCCTCGCCCGCGGCCAGCCAATCCTCGGGCGGCGCCTCGGCCCCGGGTGGCACCGGCGGTTGGCCCATCTCGGTGGGGGGCCTGGCGCTCGGCCGCGAGGCCTCGACTGGCGCTTCTCCCGCCGACAGCCCCGGAGCCTCGGGGTCGGGTACGGGGTCTGAGGCAGCCGCGGGCTCCTCGAGGAGCGGGTCGAACGCCGGCGTCTCGCCCGGATCGGGCGCCCCCGCCCCGCTCGCCGGGGCGCCGAGGGCGGGATCCTCGGCGCCGACGAAAGCCGGATCCCCGGCGGCGCCGGGCTCGGGGTCGGTCTCGGGATCGGGCGCGGCGCGCCGGACCGGCCCGAGCGCCTCGTGCTCCAGTCGCGCCACCTCGTCCGGGTTGGCGCCGCGCGAGCGCTTGAGCTCGAGGTGCTGGCGGATCGCCTCTTCCAGCACGCTGTCGGCCATGGCCCCAGAGACTACCCGGCCGGCGTCGCGCCCGCCCCGGCGGCGCGTGCGCGCTCGGTCCGGTTCTTGCCCCCGCGCTTGGCACGGTAGAGCGCCTCGTCAGCCACGGCCACCAGCCGCTGCTTGCTGATGGCCGAGTCGGGGACGGCGGCGACCCCGAAGCTCGCGGTGACGCCGACGGCGCCCTCGCCGTCGAGGATGGGGATCTGCAACGACTCGATGGCCTCGCGCACCCGCTCGGCCAAGAAGTAGGCCCCGTCGAGGTCGGTGTGGGGAAGAGCCACGGCGAGCTCCTCGCCGCCGTAGCGCGCCGGCTCGTCGATGTCGCGCGCGGTCTCGCGCAACACGCGCGCCACCTCGCGGAGAACCTGGTCGCCCTGCTGGTGGCCGTAGGTGTCGTTGACGCGCTTGAAGTTGTCGATGTCGAGCATCACCAGCCCAAGCGGCTGCTCGAAGCGCCGGGCCCGCCCCACTTCGCTGGCCAGGCTCTCCTGGAAGCGACGATGGTTGGAAAGTCCGGTCAGCTCGTCGGTCACCGCTTGGACGCGGACCTGTTCGTGCAGGGTGACGTTCTCGATCGAGCGGGCGGTCTGCTGGCCCAGGTAGTGGACGAGCTCGCGCTCGGTGCGGGTGAACGGCCGCTGACGACGGTGGACGGACAGCACCCCCTGCGATTGGCCCTCGTCCGCCGCGGCGAGGGCGAAGGCCAGGGCGTGGCGGTCCTCGATCGTCACCTCGGCGGGGAGGCCCGAGCTCTGGGCCTGATGCTCGGCCTGCCCCAGGATGTGCTCGGCACCGCCCAGCGAGCCCGCGTGGGCACGCTCCCGGCCGCGGCGGTCGGTGCGAGAGCGGACGCTGGCCCGACCGCCTTCGGCTTCGACCGCCTCCACGGCCGTCCGCAGCCCGATCGCGAGCATGCCGCCGCGGTCGAGCGTGGCCCCGAAGGCCTCTCCCGTGCGGCGGATCATCTCCTCCAGGCGCTGGCGCTCGGCCTGGAGCTGGGCCACGCGGCGCTCCAGCTGCTCGGACATCTTGTTGAACTCCACCCCCAGCGCGGCAAACTCATCGTGGCCCTCACTGGGCACCGGCTGGGAGAAGTCCCCCGAAGCCACACGGCGGGCAGCAGCGAGGAAGCGTCCGATCTGGGCCTGCAGCGAGCGCGAGATGGTCAGGGCGAAGACCAACGCCAGGAGGATGAAGGCCACGAGCAGGCCACCGGCCAGCAGGCCAAATGAGCTGATGCTCTCGCGGGTGTCGCGCTGGTCGGCGAGCAGCGAGAGGCGCAGATCCTGTCCGGGGAAGCCGGACACTGGAGCCGTGGCGACCCGGTAGCCGCGGCCTCCGATATCGAGCGAGCCCGTCGTCGGCAGCGTCGAGCCGGGGAGGCGGGGGAAGGGAGTGGTCAGCGGGGCTAGGCCATTGCGCAGGACCACGTCGAGGCCCGTGAGGGCGTGGATGTGGCGACCCAGCGCGGTGGCCGTTGTCCGGCTGACATCGACCTCGGCGACGGTCGACCCGCCGGTGCCGGTCAGCCGCGCGGTGAAGGGCGCGACGGCCCCGGGGTCGCCCACATTGACCAGGCTCCGGCCGCCGGCGCTAGCCAGGAGCCGAGTCAGGCCGGCTCGACTCTGGAGGGTGGTGGCCAGGACCGTGGCGCGGCGATCATCGCCGGCCCGCAGGGCGGCGATGAGGGGCCCGTCGCCGCGCAACGCCGGGAGCGCTGCCCGAGCGGCGGCCACCGCGTCGCCGTAGGCACTGGTCGCCGCCACCCGGGCCTCGGCCAGGCGGGCGTCGTCCCGGCCGGCCTGGCGATCGGAGAGGACCCGGTAGAGGACGAACCCGACCGACCCGATCGGCACGAGCACGAGGAGCACGAAGAAGAGCGTGAGGCGGCTGCGAAAGTTCATTCGGGGGGGCTCCCTCTGACGCGTCTGTGAATGTAACGCGGCCGGCCGGAGCGCCGCTCGAGGGCCGGCGGGGATGGGTTGCCGGAGCGTGGGTGGGGCCCGGCGCGCTGGTGGGAAGGGGCGCCCAGCCCGGGGTACACTTGCCCCACACGCCGCGGTGCCCGCCGCCGCGCGTGGGGCTATAGCTCAGTTGGGAGAGCGCCTGGATCGCACCCAGGAGGTCGGGGGTTCGAGTCCCCCTAGCTCCATTCGAAGGAGTCCCTGCACGTGCCCGGGTTCTTAGGTTCTTCTCTCCCGGATCCGCGGGCATCGCCAGTGATCGGCGGTCATTTTTCAGGCACTAGGTGCAGCACGCCAGAAAGCTGGCGTTCAGGCGCCGGTTAGTCGGCGATCCGGCCGCCAACCTCGCGCAGGCGATCAGCGCGCTCCGCTCGGCCGGCGGCGTATTCACCGAGGACGAGCACTTCTCCGAGTGGTCGAGAGCGAGCATCAGCCTCGCGTCGGCTCTGCGCGAGAGGCTGACCGGCCCGGCCTCGGAACATCGACAGGAGGCGATGGAGCTGATGCTGAAGGTCTCCCGAGCTGCTCTCGACCAGAACCGTCCGGAAGAGTTCGCCGCAGCGGTCTACACCCTCGGCCTCCTCCTCGCGGAGGGCGCCGACGACGATGCGGACACGCTCGAGGCCGCATGCACTGCGTATGACCACGCACTGACAGTGTGGACGCGCTCTCGCTTCCCTCGCGATTGGGTGCTGGCGCAGAACGCGCTGGGCAACGCCTACCGCGATTTGGCGCAACTCAAGGACGCCGAGGGCAACCTCAATCGCGCCCGGAAGACGTATGAGCGCGCGCTGAGCGTGTACACGCTCGATTCCGACCCGCAGCGCTGGGCCGCCGTGAGCCTTAACATCGGCAACGTCTACCGCGACCTCGCGAAGGGGTCGCGAGGTGACGATTTCGACAGAGCCGTCCAGGCCTACCGCGCCGTATGCCAGGTCTACCGGGCCGACACCGATCCGAGCGAAGCACGGCGCGTACGAACGAACCTGGGTCGCCTCCTGCTGGGGCACGATGCCAACCAGGCGTACGCCGTGCTCGGCGAGGCGATCGAAGCCGACCGGGCCAGCTACTCGCGAGCGCAGACGGAAGCGTCCCGCAGCGCGGACATCGCGCAGTCAGAGCGCCTCTATGCCGCCATGGTCGACTGCTGTCTGCAGATCAAGGGCCGCGAGCGCCTGTGGGAGATCACGGTCCACGACTATTCCGCCAATGACTACGTCGCGCTGCGTCGCGGCGATGGCCTCGACTGGGACGACCTGGTCGAGTGGCTTGCCGCACAGGCGCGTGAAGTGGCGATCCTCGAGTTCTTCTCGCTCGAAAGCTCAACGATCGCGTTTGTCGTTCGCAAGGGCCAGGATAGGCCCATCCCTCTGGTCGTGCCGCTCGGCGAGGACGGTCTGCGCGAGTGTGTGACCGACTTCTACTACGAAGTGCACCGCTCGACACCGGGCAGTCTTCGTACCGAGACCTGGAAGCGCTCTGCGGAGCCGCTGCTCGCCGAGGTCGTCCCCGAACTGACCGGGGTCGATCTCCTCTACATCATCCCCCACGGTCAACTGCACTAGGCCCAGCACAAGCTGAAAACCCGCCTGTCGCGCGGCGAGAAGCGCGGTCGCAAGCGGATCGCGGAAGTCGGCGCCGTGTACGAGATCGAGCCGGTGCCGCGAACCCGGGCTGACGTCATGCCCGCCACCGACAGCGAGCGCGAAGCTCAGATCCCGGCGCCCGCCTCCAAACACAAGTGGCTGACCGCGAGCGTCGTCAACGACGCCGCCGCGGTCGTCGCCCAGATCTTCGACGGTTCGACGAAGCCAAGCGCCGCGACCCCGACCACCAACGGACCTGGGTGGCGCTCGTCGACGCCAACAACCATCAGATCGACCGGATCAACGCCGAGGCCAAGGCACGCTCGGTTCCCGTCACCGTCACGGTTGACTTCATCCACGTCCTGGAATACGTCTGTTATGCCGACGTGGAGCTTTTACCGCGAGGGCGATCCGCCGCCGAGCTGTGGGTCCGACGCCACGCCCAGAACATCCTCGCCGGCAAAGCCACCCAGGTCGCCGGCCAGATCCGACGACAAGCCACCAACACCGGCCTCGACCCCACCCAGCGAACCGGAGCGGACACGTGCGCCGCCTACCTCACCAACAAGCACGCATACGTCGACTATCCCACCGCCCTGCGCAACGGATCGCCGATCGCTACCGCCGTGATCGAAGGCGCGTGCCGTCACCTGATATGGAGAGCGGTTTGTCAAGTGGGGGTTGTCGATTTTGCGCTTTTGGCGCTCCTGCGGGGGGGTGTGGTCGGCTGGGCTGGTGGCGGTCCGGCAGGCTGTGCGCGACGCGCGGTCAGA
>JAABUR0100001897.1_pt1 | contig 34797 bp, 5 predicted proteins | sample 5560091 | NCBI WGS metagenome assembly JAABUR01 (sample SAMN10711879, study PRJNA513375) | rock metagenome | isolation source: Antarctica rocks | place: Antarctica: Victoria Land, University Valley sud | reverse complement strand
ATTTCCTATATAGGTTTCAGCCCTAGATAGAAAGGTTGATTTTCTAATAGATAATCTAGGAAGGAGGAAGAAAGGAGGTCGAGAGATATTAGAAGTAGGCGGTTCAGGCGGCTATATTAAGGTTCTCGCGGCTAACTAACCCTCCCGCGCGAGTAGAAGGCTAGCTGAGATATTCCTACGTCTAGCTCTTACCTTAATCTTATAATCCTAATATAATTTTTTCCTATAGAAATTCTATAGATATTTTAGCTCTAGGATATATTTAAGTCTTCGGAGAATCTAATTATATATATATATAGCTATATTTAGCGTAGATATCCTACTTATCCTACGTCTAAGGATAGTATACTAAGGAAGTACTAGAAGAATCTCTACTAGATAGTATTTACTTAATAACTTTCTTATATATTACCCGATATAGCTACTTCTTTTTTCTAATTTTTTCTAATTTTAAACTCTATCTAATCTATATATAGTATCTAACTTAAATCTAGTAATCTTATATAGTATCTCTAGTAATTTAGATAATTATTAGTTTTTATTATAAAGATCTAAGCTAACTCTATCCGTTCTAGCTAAAAATTAGCTTACTAGATAGCCTAAGCTTAGCTTTATATCCTTATATACTTTTTATATATTTCACTTCTATATATAACTAAAGGAACGAGCGAGAGAAGATAAGCTTATACTAGTAGTAGATTACCCGTTAAGGCCGGAATATTAAGAAAATCCTAGTATTCCGAAAATTATATAAAGTCGAGACTAAGTCTAATAAGGTAGGTAAGTAGGTTAATTTATAGGGCTAAGTAAGGGCTTTCTAACGGTATACTTTTCCTAGAAATCGGTTAGAGTTCAAGCCGCATTTTATTTAGAAATAGAAAATTAAATAAAATACGATTAAATCTTTAGTACTATTTAAATAAAATGCGGTTACAGTTTATTTATCCTTATAAGATAGATTATATTCTAATAATTATAAGATAATATTTAATACTAATATAAGAGTTACTTAGATTTAATAGGATTTTACTAATAAAACTAAGTAGATTTAATATAGGGTTAGAGTTAGAGTCTTATAATAAGCTAATAATATTAGAATTATATACGCTAATAACCTAGTATATATTAACTAGCCTATCTATTATATAATAGGTCTAAGGTCTTATAAGATCTACTTTTAATTTAAGTAGCCTTACTAGTAACTTAATTTAAGGATAGATATAAGAGATATATTTAGAATTATTCTACTTTATTTATATTAAGATATAATATATAGTTATTAGTAATATATTATCTTATATAAATTAGACTACTTTTAATATATTATCCTTATAAGTATATATTTATTATATTAATAAGTATATAAGTAAATAATATCTATTCCTAATATATAATTATTTAACTACTAAATAGCTAGTCTACTACTATTAAACTAATATATAATAAGTATAAAACCTTTTATAAGAGCTCTAATACTTAAGAAACCTCTTATATCTAAGTAATATACTTCTAAGATAACTATATCTAGTTATATATATAATAGTTTAAAGGTAGAATATATTATAATCTCTATTATATATAGTAAATAGACTAGTTATATTAAATTAATACTTTAAACTTAAAGTTAAGTCTCTAACTTAATTCTTAGTAAGTTAATACTAAAATTCTAGTCTAAGTATTTAAGTTAGTACTAATATTTACTTAGTATTAAATATTAGTATTAAAGTATTAATCTAACTTACTAAGACTTTAGTCTTACTTATATTATCTTACTAAGATTATAATATTAGGAATTATTCTTAGTTATTTACTAAAAGATATAGAATTTTATTATAGTATAAGTTAATATATTTATTATATTAACTTTAAAGCTTTATATCTTTATAAGTTTTAAAGTTTATTAAAAGGTTTTTTTAGTATTAAATAGGATTTAAGCTAAACTTTTAGCTTCTAAAAAAATATTACCTAATTAGGCCTAAGTTCTAATTTACTACTAGGATATCTTATAAGATATCTTATTCTAAGCTAAAAATTAGGTTAATCTTATACTAAAATCCTATATCTTTCTAGCTTATATTCTTAGTTATATTAATATTATATTAAAGGAAAAAGCTTAGTAACTACGTTTTATATTAATAGAGTACTTACTAGATCTATCTAATATTAAATAATCTTAAGGGTCTAATAGATAATATAATAGCTATATTAGATATCTAGAATAGTATCTAGGAATAAGATAATAAGATAATAAGACTTTATAAATATAACTACTTACTTATTCTCTTAATAAAAGGGCTTATTTCTAATATCTAATTAGTAGACTAGATAGTATCTCTATTAGTACTATAGTAGTTTATAAAGCTATTAATTTAATACTAGTAGCCTATAAATTATTAAAGCTCCTCTACTTAAAATAGGTAGTAAGGCCTTAGTAACTTATAGTAGTAGATATAACTTATAAATAATAGTAGATATCTTATTATAACCCCTATTAATATCTTATAACTTATACTATTATCTTATAACCTCTATAAATATCTTATTATAACTAGACTAACCGCGTTAGGTTAGTACTTTAAACTCGAGTCGAGTTTCTAACTTAACTCTTAGTAAGTTAATACTAAATTCCTAGCCTAAGTATTTAAATTAGTATTAATAGTTAGTACTAAGTATTTAAGTTAATATTATAAGGTAGTACTAAGTATTAGTACTAAAGTATTAACTTAACTTACTAAGACTTTAGTTTTAATAAGGGTATTTTACTAGATTATAATATTAGAAATACTTTATAGTAATATAAAAAGGTAATATAATTATTTAATATTTATTAGTAGATAGCTTATCTATCTATCTAGTTAGATATCTCTATAATCTTATACTTATAATCCTTCTATTTATTACTATCCTCTTTATTATACTTATACTTATTATTATTATCTTTACTATTACTACTAGTCTTACTAGTATCTTCTAGCTTATATTCCCTATCTTCTTCTTTATCCTCCTTAGTAGTATACTTAATTTCTTTCCTATTAGTACTAACTTTAATTAAGATACTCTCCTTATCTTAATTCCTCTTTATAAGATTAGGTATAACGCGATCCTTTATATTAAATATATTAGTATACTCTTATATAAACTTAATATAAGTATTTATAGTATTAGGGTCTTATATATCTTTTAACTCCTCTAGACCCTTATAATATATAATCCTTTACTTAATAATTTATATAATTAATAGATTAAATTTAGTAAATTCTAGCCTAATAGTATTTATATCTTCTTTAGAAGTATTCTAAAAGTTAAGTTAATTAGAAGATAGGATTAAAGATAGATTATATATTTACCTCTTTTATAGGACTAGTTATACTATTTATATTCTCTATATTATTTACTAATTTATCTAGCTTAGCTTATTCCTTAATAGCCTCTTTATTATCTTTAAGGCGTAGCTCTATCTTAAAATATTCTATTATATAGTATTAGCTATTTAAGAAGTATTATATTACTTAATTATATTACTATAAATCCCTCTTTTATATCTTTCCTCCTTTATAATATCCTTTACCTTAATTACTAGCTTTATATAATCCTCTTTAGTAGCTATCTTCTATATATCTAATTCCTTTAACTTCTTAATCCTCTTTAATACTACTACGTAGTTATTAGATACTTTTATATATAATAGCTTCTTATTATTATCTTAGTCTTTTACCTATTCTCTACTTATAATTAATTTAAGATTCTAGTTATAAGGACTTAATATTATTATAATATTATATTAGCTTATCTATCTAGTAATATATTTAAGTAATATAATTAGTAATAAATAATTATTATATATTAATAAACTATCTTACTATAATATCTTAAGTATATAAAGGTAGGAGGAATTATAAAGAAGATTTTAAGGGGTAATTCTACTTATAATTATACTTATAATTATATAGAATATTCCGCTTAATATTACTTTACCTTATATTAAAACTTCTAAACCTTATATTCCTTCTTTTATCTACTATTATATATATTTAATAACTTTAATAATAGCTTATACTAAGTAGATTATATTTCTTACTCTATATATTAATAGGTAGATAGTATAATTAGGTAATAAAATACTAAAATTACTAGGTAGAGGGGGTAAACCCTTATAAGGTAGGAGAGTAAATAAGCTATTATATAAGAAGGGAAAGGTAATATAAATAGGTAATATATTAAAATATAATTAAGTAATCCTTTATAATTATTAATACTAAAATTAATAATATAAAGATAAAAGTATAAGGTTAACTTAGGTCTTAAAGCTTTAAAGGAGATAAGATAATATTAAAAGTTTATTAATAATCTTATCTTAAAGCTAATATTTAGTTATATTATAAGGGAGGTTATAATAGATATTATAGGAGTTAATATAAACTTATATTAAATTTAAAGTTTAACTTTAAAAGTATTATAAGATATTATAAAAGTATTTATAATATCTTTTCTCTTAAGTAAGTATATTATTATTTTATATTACTATTTAATTCTTATAATAATTACTTATTAATATATCTTATAATATAAATTTAAATCTACTTTATATCTATACTAAATATATTATTATTATATAAAGAGATTTAAAGCTTATAAAGGAATTAATAGAGAGCTTTACTATTATACTATTTAATACTTAAGGGTAGTAATAGTTTTATAGTATTAGGAGTAGAGGGTAGGTCTAAGATAGTATAATACTCCTAGTATTATAACGCTCCTAGTATTATAGTACTCCTAATATTACGGCGCTCTTAGTATTTTAATACTCTTAATAAGATAAAGAATTATATTACCTTCTTATATTATCTTTATATATATATATAGAAATTAAACCTACTTTTTAAATATACTACTTAATTATTAGATAACTTTAAAATAATAACTACTAATCTATTTATCTTAAGATATCTATTAATTTTAATATAAAAGGATCTTTACCTCTATTAATACTTTAATTAGTATCTTCTTCCCTTTAAAGAATATCTTAGGATTTAGTAAGAGCTTCTTTAAGGTTTAAACTTATAATATAATTATAATACTTTAAAAGTATTATTTATTTTATAGACTCTAATTCTAACTATATATAATCTTATAAATATACTCTTTAAGTAAGATTAAAGACTTTTTTAATACTTATAAATAATATTAGATATAAAAGGATATCCTTAGCTATTTATATTAGATTTAAATAAGTTAAAGTATTATCCTTCTAGTACTCCTATATAAGAATATCCTCTAGTAGACTTTTAAAATAAAAGTATTAAATAGCTTTACTTTATAATAAAGACTTATAACTTAGAGATTAAAGTAAGCTTCTCTTTACTCTTATTAAAGGCTATTACTAGTTAGTATAAATTTAAATATATTACTATATTATATTACCTTATTAATATTTTATATATCTTATATATTAATCCTTTTAATAACTAGTAATATCTTATAATACTTATAAAAGTAGTTAATAAATTTATTTTTATACCTCTCTTTATAAGAGGTTAAAGTATTATTATTATTTAACTCCTCTTATTTATCCTAAGTCTTATATAGACTTAATTTTATAAAAGGGTCTAGAATATTAGTAAGATTATATATTAATCTACCTTTACCTTCTATTCTAGAATAATACTTAGTAAGTTTTATTAAGGCTACTTTATAAATATAAATAATACTTACTTTATTAATAATCCTACTATTATATATTATTATTTTAGTACTATTAAAATATTTAAAAAGAGTATTATATAATTAGAATTCTAAATATATACTTATATTTATTATCTAAGAAACTATTAAAGTAAGTTAATAGATAGGATTAAATATATTACTAAGTAATAATATAATTAACTATTTATATTTATTAAGGTTAATTATACTAATTTTTAGATTAATTATATTTTTATCTATCTAAGTATTAATAAAGTTATATAGCTAATATATATAATAAAGTATTAAGTATATAAAATTCTAATAAATATAGATATCTTATATAAGTTTTTAAGGTCTTCTACTAGAGTTTTCTTATAATTATAAAAAAAAAGCTTTTATTAAGGAGATAAGTTAATTACTATTATAAGAGCGCGGATCTATTTAGAATATTAGTAAGTATATTACCTATTTATATTACCTTTATAATATTATACCTTCTTAATAATAATTAATAGACTTATACTTACTTAGGTATCTTTAACTAAAGTATCCTCTAGTAATATTATAATATTATCTAAAGCTTCTAAGTCTAGGGCTTTAATAAAGTCTTATATTATAAGGTTAAAGATATAAGTTATATAAGGAATAGAGTTTTATAATTTATTCTATTAGATATCTTACTAAGCTAGATATTTCTCTAGTTTATCTTTTAAGGTTCTATTTATAGGCTGGAAAGATATAGGATTTTAGTATAAGATCGAGGCGATTTTCGGACTAGGATAGGATATCCTACAGGATATCCCAGTGGCAAATCGCGAACTAGGCCTAATTAGGTAAGATTTTTTTTATAGGCTAAAAATTTAGCTTATGCTCTATTTAACGCTAAAAAAATCTTATAAAAAACTCTAAAACTCGCTAAGATATAAAGCTTTAAAGTTAACGTAATAAATATATTAGCCTGTACTATAATTAAATCTCATATCTTTCCGGCTAGTAGTTCTATTATTACTAGTATTATTAGTAATAACCTTAAAAAGCTTATCTTTAATTCTATAAAGAGTTAATATCTTTATTATTTCTACTATAAGTAAATACCTAGAATACTAGATATTAAGTAGTATAAAAGTAATAAGATATTCTTAATATTAAAAATTAGTATTAACTTAATAGACTAGTACTTTAAGGTAGATAACCTTTTAGGGACTAGACTAGGTATCTAATATAAGAGAAATATATTAAGGATATTCTAGATCTACTTTAATTTTTATATATATTCCTTTAAAATCTAAAAAGATTATACTTTATAATTTAGTATAATAGATTAGAGTTAAATCTAGATAAGTTATTAATAGTAATTACTAAAACTCTAGTTAATTAATAGTCTAGAAAGACTAGTTTAAGGTAAGAAAGTATTTATTCTACTTCTCTTAATAAAAGTTAGTAGAAAACCTAGTATTACTTTTCTTTTAAAGTTATCCCTAAATAATTAGTTTTATATTACTAATTTATATTACTATAAATAATATACCTAACTTAAAGAAAGTCCTATTTATAATAATAGGTTAAGCCGCTTATAAAGAAAGTATTTATTTATTTTAAGATATTTCCTTATATTAAATATACTTAAATTACTAGTAGCTATTAAGTAGTCTAGAATTCTATTATACTTCTTATAAGTAATCTTTAATAATCCCTTAACTATTAAAGTAATTTAGATAAAGTTATCTTAAATACTAACCTATTTACCTAATATAATCTTCTTAATCTAGAGTAGATCCTTAAGTTTAGTACTAGACTTTATTTTAATACTTTAATTAATAGTAGTTTACTACTATTATACTTTAAACTAGACTTTAGTATACTAACTCTATTTAATAAATTTACTAATTTTTACTAGAATTAAGTCTAGGAAATCTTCCTTAATAGTTTTAATAGTATTTTAAAGAAGTACTTTCTTTTCTTAAAAGGAGTTATCTAATATATTCTATTTAACCTAACTTATAGATTAGCTAGGATAAAGACTACTAGATATAAAATTATCTATATTAAGATTATTAAATTCTAATTAAATAGCTTTATTATTAAGGCTTATAAAACTTAATACTCTTAAAGGACTTAAAGGGACTAATATATTCTAGGTACTAATAGTAAGAGAATTAAGAGTAATATAAAATAGTAATATAAACTATTATATTATATAGAATAATAAGTAATAAATATTAGGTATAAGATAAATCCTAATAATATTAAAGTATTTAAATTTATCTTATAAGGAAACTATATTAGTCCTTTATTAATTTATTAGTAGCTTAGCTTCTTAGTAATACCTTAGTAAGTTAGGTTAATCTAACCTAACTCGCTAAGATACTAAGGGCTTTTTAAGTTAGTACTAGAAGTAGGTACTAAGTATTTAAGTTAGTACTAATTTATAGTACTAAAACCTAACTTAATAGTTAGTTTAATTATAACTACTACTATTATCTTATTAATAAGATATCTATAGTAGTTATAAGTTATAATAAGATAATAGTAGAGGTTATAATAGGATATTTATAAGGGTTATAAGATAATAGTATAACTTATAATAAGATATTTATAAGGGCTATAATAGGACGTTTATAAGGGTTATAAGATAATAGTATAAGTTATAATAAGACGTCTATAATAGTTATAAGTTATAATAAGATAATAGTAAGGGTTATAATAGGATATTTATAAGGATTACAAGATAATAGTATAGCTTATAATAAGATATCTACGGGGGTTATAAGATAATAGTATAAGTTATAATAAGATATTTATAAGGGCTAGCTATAAGATAATAGTATAACTTATAACTAGATATTTATAAGAGTTATAAGATAATAGTATAAGTTATAATAAGATAGTAGTACTAGTTACAGGGCTTATAGTATAGTAATAGCAGGGCTTATAGTATAGTAATAGTAAGGCTTATAGTATAATAATAGTAGGGCTTATAATATAATAGTAGTAGTAGTTATAAGGCTTATAATATAATAATAGTAGGGCTTATAATAAGATAATAGTATAATAGTAGTAGTAGTTATAAGATTTATAGTATAATAATAGTAGGGCTTATAATATAATAATAGTAGGGCCTATAATATAATAGTAGTAGTAGTTATAAGGCCTCTAGTATAATAATAGTAGGGCTTATAGTATAATAATAGTAGGGCTTATAATATAATAGTAGTAGCGTTTACAGGGCCTCTAGTATAATAATAGTAGGGCTTATAATATAATAGTAGTAGTAGTTATAAGGCTTATAGTATAATAATAGTAGGGCTTATAATATAATAGTAGTAGTAGTTATAAGGCTTATAGTATAATAATAGTAGGGGTAATTATAAGGGTAGCTAGGGGTTAAAATACTATAAATTATATATATAAGATAATTTACAGCTTTATTTTAATATTTATTTAGTATCTATAAGTTATAATTAAGACTATATATTATTAAGACCTTACTACCTATTTTAAGTAGGAGAGCTCTAATAATTTACGGGCTACTAGAAGGGTTTACTAGGTAACTATTTATACTTAGTAATTATCTAGCCTTATAAGGCTAGTCCCTTATAAGCCTACCCTATTATAGTCTAAAATATTAATTCTATACTATAAATCTATAAAATAACTATTTCTAAAGCTATTTATATTATCCTTTATAAGGTTTTCTTATCTATATATCTTATTCTAATTAACTAATTCCTCTAATTACTTATCCTTCCTATCCTTCCTAGCCGTTTAGTCTTTATAAGCTATTCTAACTCTATTATAAATCGCCTAGTCCCCTAGCCTTATTTTATATAATCTTTCCTACCTAGTTTAGCCTCTAATAATAGAGGAAGAGATAGTAGAGGTATATTTAATATATTAAATAGGTTTATAAATAGTATTATAATAAAATTTAGGTTAGGAAGAGTTATAAATTATAAACTCTAATACTCTAGGATAGCCTTATAGGGTATTAACCCTATAAGGCTAGACGGTTACTAAGTATAGACGGTTACCTAGTAAACCCTTCTAGCGTTAAATCAATGGCTTTGCAAACTGCTGTATCTAGTAAAGACGGCCGTTACTACGGAGACAGACTTTTCTAAGACCTCCCGAAAGACTACGACAGCAAATATCGAATACACATCATTTCTAAGCACTTGGCGATGCAATCAACCACTAAAGTACCTATCGTCGCGTTCGGAATCCTCGCTCATTCACGTCGACCTTGCTTGCATGGTAATGAATATTCTCATAGACCCGAGATGTACTTGGCGAGCCGAAGACACGCCGACCTTTGCCGTCTAATATGACAATCTCGATATGTATGTCAGTCAGTTATTGGTGAAGGCGAGGTCGGCATGCGTGAAAGAAGATTCAAAAGCTCAGGGGATCCTTTGGGCTGTTCCATGATATGCGTTGGGTCAACATGTTCGACACGAAAGCTTCCTGTGGAATGATTTGCTGGTTGGGAGATGAATTCCACAATATATGCTGCAGCCTTGCTGACTGTCCGAAGGCTTTCGCCCTCATAGTCATCTAAGAACTGAACGATTTTCCTGAATTTGTCATCTGGAACGCATGAAATCCTCTAGGGATGTTAGTCCAGCCGACGATAGGCATTTAGGTGACACTTGCATGCTATCCGTGATATTCGCAGCAAGCCCTTCTTTGGAGGTTTTCTTGCATAAAGGCAGCAGTGCAAGTATTCCCGAGCCCCATGCCTCTACTAAAATATGGAGCCGTCGACCAAGTCTCCGTAAATCTGAGATCTCATTGTATTTGCTGCTGTAGCCGGCACTGCGTTCTTCTAATTCGGGATGGACCTCTTGCATTATCAATTTCGTGATCCTGGCCTCCGCATTGTTCAAGGGATTGCCACGTTGTCGCTTCGCATGTGGTACAATATCTTGCGCTGTATTAATGATAAAAGCGCCATTAGCCTCGCGCTGTGAGTCTGAATTTTCTGTGAACAGTTTGTGAATGTGGCACAGTCTGATGAGATTGAGATAGGCTGTGCTTCCTCGTAGGCTCCCGATACTCTCCAATCTTTGTGCATTAGAGATTTCCTGCATTATTTCCGTCAGACCACTTCCTAGAGGGGTTCGATAGGCCCGAAGGACATCTTTTAAGACGACCACTGATTCACAGTTGGCGATTGTGTAATTGAAAATCTTGATGAGATATGTATACTTGTCCAATCCCAATCTTGCAACGTGTTCTATGGTGCCTGCCTCATTAAGCCAATCCTTAGGACATGGTAACCCCGAGATCTCACATTTTCTCCTTTCTTGCAGTATGTACGGTTCAAGGAGGGTGTATTGTTCTGCGAAATATAGTTTCTCCTTTGTCCTTTTTCTTTTGGAACCCGCTTTCACCGTAGATACTTTTCGCTTTTTGGCAACATCAGCTCGCTTGGATCTCTGATCGCTCGTTCGGTTGGCTGTGTCATGTTCGTTCACATCGTTGACGTTTTCAACCTCTGCACGGGCCTTCCCAACAGCTGAAGAACTGGTACACCTTAGCAGAGGGCCCAGACTTGGGACCGCTTCGTCGCTCGAGGCGGCACTTGGTCCCTCGTTTAATCCTGTTGGCCCTTCGATCTCAATTTGCTCAGTATTACTGGCGTTGTGACTGTTCGCGTTCTCATTCAAGTCTTTGTCGTCGTTTAGAAATAGGATTTGAGAGCAAAAGCTCAAGTCGCCATGCTCCTCGACCTCCAAGTGATCTACGGACGAACAATGAAGCGGCATGTAAATATTAGCATCTACTGCAGACGGCAAGTCCTGATCAGGCAATATTCTACTGCCAGCCTTTCCAGCCGGCTCTGCAAATACATCTTCCAGCTCGTACAGGTCTGTTGGATTAACGTTGCTTTGCATTGAAGGATTCCCCAAGCCGCTCGTATCGAACTCTTCCACACCGGATTCTAAGGTCGCGTTGCCTGCGTTTGAGACGCCAGGTGACTCTTCCACAGTCCACTGTGCGAAGGAGAATTGGCCGGTGATGGCGCCCTCCAGGCTTTCTTGTTTTCGTTCATACGGCACCGCCAGCGGCAATTCATTGGTCGTGAACGGCTTGTTTTGGATAGATAATGGACCATGGTCTAGACGTAATTCTTGACCTACCGAGATACTGATGAAGGATGAATGCATCATCAGCGTTACTCTGGACGATGATACGTTGCAAGACTGACCGAAGCCGTCGCATAACCTTACGAACCATTTCGAGATCTCCATCAGTGTCCACCCAAACAGCGCCCACAATGGCACTGATGGCTGAGCTGGAGACAGTGCGAGGCGGCGGTCCTTTGCCCTGTCGAGGATTGAGTCTTATCAAGCGATCTATACCAAGTGTTTTCGCAACGTTCTCACGGTGTAATTTGGCGCTAGCGGAACGCTGAAGCTCGTTCACACTAGCTGTGAGGCCATCAGCGGCTGTAGACTTGGAGCTGGACGGCTGAGCTGACCCCGCGAAGAACCAAATGAATCGCTGACAAGAATGAATTCAATGAGTGACTCCCCGAGTTGCGCCAACCTTCGGTTGCCATCATGATTTGTCTCATCGGCACCAGCGGCCGTAAGCGCTTGGACTCCCAGGTTGATCTGTTTGTACGTGTAGCCGATGATATCTTGCACTTCGTTAATACCCGGGGGAAAGGCCATTGAGAATAAATCCTGCGATAGCCAGCCGCGGCTTCTTGGTGATCAGGTAGCCACGAATTGGTCGAAACATTGGATGAGTGGTAGCCAGTGCACTATTCCTGTTCCGGTATTTAGACAGCGCAGACATAGGGTAATGCCCTTATTGGGATTAGCTAGACTATACTTTCCAGATGTGTGTGGAGGGGTAGTAATATATTGGATCCATAGCCAATTCGCCTTCCTCACCAATATCCTACTATCCCTTTTCCTTCTTCCTCCTACTGTCTTCATCATCGCTAGATACTCCTGCAAGTGGAAGGAAAACCCAGGTATGATGCGGGCAAGACCAGGGTAATAAGATCTGCAAATCGGTTTCCTTCCTTTCCTCCCCTAAGACCACTCCAGCAATTAGGCTTGTACTAGTCGGGATATCCTGAAGCAGCTGGTCTATCCCGATTTGCTGCGCTCGGCCTTTTGCCACCAACGCTCCATGCCTGTTAAGGCATCAAACGTATATTCATCACTAGACCACTAAAGTTCATCCGACTCTCCCCGGAAGACATCCTGCACGCATCAGTACGCGGTAACGCAGAACTCAGGAACTCACTACCTCGACTCTTCCTCTAAGGCTTTCGTATATTTCATCGAGGGGCCTTTCGCAGTCAATCTGTATACTGTCAGAGAAGTGTTTACTTACGTCTGGCTATCGGCTTCTAACATCGATGACTTTATCACCAAAGAACTGCAGGATACCAGCGTTGTCTTCGACAAACGCCCCGTATCTCTTGCGGAAAATGTCTTCAGTGTCGTCCAGTCTGCCCGAGGTTTTGGCTCTGTTCAGCACTCGCTGTAGCATGACTTTTTCGGAGCAGTTGAAATGTAACACAGCCTTAGTCTTGTATCCCTATTATCTCTTGATTAGTCGTTCATGCGGAAGTCACAAAGACTGTGACTCACCTGATCTTCGAAGATTTGCGCTTGTTGTTCGCTCCTAGGGAAACCGTCGATGAGGAAGCGAGTTCTTCCATTCAATACAAGCTGATCAAGATAGCCTCCGAGAGCGTTTTGTACATAGGCAGGAGACACGAGGGAACCATTACTCATAGCAGCGTGGATGTGGATATTGTTCTGTGCTGATGGCTCTTCTGCGAGGGTCCTAAGCAGGTCACCCACCGAAACGTGCACCAGGTCAAGGTCCTTGGCCAGTCTTGTGCATTGAGTCCCCTTCCCAGCTCCCGGGCCGCCTATATATCGTGGAAGACTCAGTGAGCGTGTACGACGTGGGGAGGGTTTGAAATGTTTAACCACGTACCAATCACGCAAACAATCTCCGCCTGCATTGGGTCAAGGGAACGATCTGTAATGACCTCTGTTGCATCCATGAGATTTGTTTGCGGCTTTGAATCCATATAGTAATTGTTTCTAGCACTAAACCTACGGCTCTTCTTGTGCAAGGGATAAAGTACCTATTGGACTCCCGGATTTCCCCACTTGATATCACGTTATCTGATCGGTGCTTGATCGGGCTAGCATCCCTCAAGTCTCTCCGATTTATATAAGAGCTCGAAGATAAGAGACCAACAAGTCCTTCGCTCATCACAGCAAGCGACATATTACCTCAAGACTTCACTCAGACATGAATTACCTGACCCTAGTCTTCTTATTCCTGGCTTTGATGGTGATCATCCGGAGTCTCACCTACCTTGTTTCTCCTCACAAAAGGATCCCCATTTCCGTAAACTACCACCTGACTCGAGTGTGCAACTACTCTTGTGGTATAGAACTCGATTTCGAGTATAGCACTTCTAAGCTGTCTATCTAATCACCCAACAGGATTCTGCTTCCACACGGCTAAGACATCCTATGTCGAATCCCTCCCGAATGCCAGAAGAGGCATGGCCCTCCTCAAAGCTGCCGGCATGAAGAAGATTAACTTCGCGGGTGGCGAACCTTTCATGAAAGCTGATTATCTGGGCCAGCTCGCCAAGTATTGCAAAGAAACCCTCCACCTAGAGTCTGTCTCTATCGTCACCAATGGCAGCAAAGTCACAGACAACTGGCTAGCTAAATATGGCCAGTACATCGACATTATGGCCGTCTCATGCGATTCATTCGACGAAGCCACAAATGTCAAGATTGGCAGAGGTACAGGAAATCATCTGAAAAAGTTTCAGCAGTTGTGTCGGACGTGCAAAGAGTATGGGGTTATGTTCAAGGTCAACACGGTGGTCAACCGGTACAATTTCCAGGAAGATATGAATTCTGCGATTCAGGAGATTAGTCCCGTGCGCTGGAAATGCTTTCAAGTGCTTATCGTCCCCGAAGAAAATGGTTCGAAGGAGACACTCCGGGACGCGACACAATTCGTTATCAGTGACAATGAATGGAAGCTGTTCTGTGATAAACATAAGCACCAGGAATGCTTCGTACCGGAGGGTAATGATGTGATGGCCAGCTCCTATCTCTTGCTGGACGAATACTTGCGATTCTTGAATAAAGGCGTGAAGGGCCCGACGAAGAGTATCTTGGAGATTGGGGTTGAAGAGGCAATGAAGGATGTATATTGGGATGAGCGGGCGTTCAATGAAAGAGGCGGCGTGTATCAGTGGTCTAAGAGAGGACATGATGCTCACTCTGAGCTCGATTTCTAGAGGAATAGGAACGCGGGAGGTGAAATCAGCCTTTGGGAGCGATTATGTGCATATTCTGGCGTGTCCACAAAAGAGTGAGGGATAGGCCTCCTCCAATCACACGAGAGCTGGCTTAAATTGCGTCTGGGGTTGATTATCTATACTATTCATAATCAGTCAATTCTCAATGTATCGAATACTCATATGAAGTAGGCATAGCACCTGATACTTATTCTGTAACAGTCCCAGTAACCTGTATGCTGTGTAGATGGTGCAGCGGTAGGAACGAATACTTGGGTGCTATTGCAAGATAAGAACATCGTCATGTCCTACATGAATACGGACGGTGTAGCAACCATGCAACACAGAGCGTATCAAGTGACTCCACAATATTTGTCAGCCGTCCGGTGAAAAGACGGCGGACACGTCCAAGATATGAACCAAAATCAATACAACTCAAAACGATTTCTCCCTCGAAAGCTGTCCCCGCACAGCATCCATGGTGCGTCCTGCACGTGTGTTCCTATCCTCCCTCCGATTGTCTTTCAACCCAAAAGAATTGTAGTGAGATGAGAATGATATGCCTCCGTGTCTTTATTGCGATGTCCCAAATTTTTCGAAATAGGCTGTGAGCTTGCCTTTCGGCTTTAAGCGATCGAAAAACCAAGCATATCGATCGAGGAAAGCATCGATTTCGTCATGAGCTTTGTCCGCATCCTCCGCAAGTAGCTCTACTTCCCCAACTGAGTGCCCAAAGTCGGTGCTGTCGAGAACGACTGTAAACTTCTGGTCGGCGATGAATGTGTGTCGGGAGGTCTGGAATTGACATAGCTGGCTGAGTCCAAAGCACTCGCTAGGGCCTAAACACCATGGTACGCGCTCGCTGACCATTTGACGGATGAGATGCACGTCTCGTGTTTCCTTGAAAGTCGAGCGATTGAACGAACTTCCCTTCACAGCTTGCTTGGCTTCCCAGATGTGGGCCCCAATGGCTTTGCTTGGCTCGGAGACGTTGAAGTACATTCGCTTTCGGACCCAAAGACCGGTGCTGGATAGCTTCTGCTGCGAGTCGTAGTAGGTATCGCGGAAAAGTTGTGTATTCATGGAGCCGATACGATTGAAAGGAGGATTACCCCCATTGGACTTCACGACGTTAAGGTTTCTTAGGACCCAGCTGAACTTCTGCTCAACCTCAAGCACAGTCATATCGAATGGCGGCTGAGTTTCACTAGAGGACTATCAAGCAACACTTTGAGGGTCGTTAGGTTGTAAAGGAAAAGGTCCTTGTCTATCAGGCGTATACCCCTTAATTTCAATTAGTCCTCGCGTCAAGCGACCTAATTAATCTATAAGAGGGCTTACCTAGATTAGGCGCGTACCTAGAATAGGTACGTAACTAGATTAGGTGTAGTATTATAATACTACTAGGTTATTATATTTAAAATTAAGAAGTATTAAACTTATTAAAAGTGTAATTTTAAGTAAAATACTAAATTAGTAATTCGGGGACCTCTACTCTAGCGGCCCTAGAGGCTTATAGAGGTATATATAGGCCTAGGGGGTTATTAGGCTAGCCCTAATAGGAAATTAATATATTTTAGCGCGGTATTATAAACTTATACTATTTTTCTATACTATATTAAAACTATAGCTGAAATAGACTAAAATTAAACTAGCTATAATTTTCTAAAAACTATATCTTTTAAAAGAAAGCCTTACTAACTTCTCTTAAGGTATAGTTTTTAGGAAATTATAGCTAGTCTAATTTTAGTCTATTTTAGCTATAATTTTAATATAGTATAGAAATTAAGTATAAGTTTATAATACCGCGCTAAAATATATTAATTTCCTATTAGGGCTAGCCTAATAACCCTCTAGGCCTATATATACCCCTATAAGCCTCTAGGGCTACTAGAGTAGGAGTCTCTAAATTACTAATATTAATTAAAAGAAATTCTATTATACCTTAAATCTATTATTCTCTACTAGTATTAAGTAGCTTACTAGAGTTATATATAGATTAACTATATTAGATTAGTACTTTAAACTTAAGTTAGATATCTAACTTAACTCTTAGTAAATTAATACTAAATTTCTTACTTAACTATTTAAATTAGTACTAATTATTATTTAAGTTAATATTATAAGGTAGTATAAAGTATTAATTTAAAGTATTAACTTAATTTATTAGAATTAAAATAACTATATTAAGTTAGGATTTTAAAGTTAAGTTAGATATCTAAATTAACTCTTACTATATTAATACTAGATTCCTAGCTTAAGTATTTAAGATAGTACTAATAGTTAGTACTAAGTATTTAAGTTAATACTATAAGGTAGTACTAAGTATTAACTTAAAGTATTAATCTAACTTACTAAAACTTTAGTTTTAATTAAGATATTTTACTAAGATTATAATATTAAAAATACTTTCTAGATCTAATACTCTTCTTATATAATAAAGAGAATATAAGTATATAAAAGATTATACTTCTAAAATTTAATAATATAATAGTAGCCTATATAAATACTAAGGATATATTACTTAAAGAGGTTCTTTATTAACTTCTAAAGCTTCTAATTAAAAATATAAGTAACTAAATTATAATAGTACTCTAATATTTAACTAGGTTCTAGTAAGCTCTTAATATTAGGCTACTTAGAATTATATATAAAGGTAATAAAAAATTTAGATTTACCTCTTTTTTAGATTATTATTATAGTGTCTTATATTCTTACTTTTATAGTATAAAAGCTTCCTAGTATTATTAATAGGAGGATAGTTACCTTACTACTAATATCTTTAAGTAAGATATCTAGATTAGTACTAAGCCTATTTATTAGGCTAGAGTAGTAGTCTACTTAAATAGTCTATTAATTCTAATAATACTAATTTATATTACTAAGCTCTATTAATATCTAGATATTAGTAGCCTTGTAGTTAAATAGATATCTACTATTAATAGTATAATTAAAGAAATTAGGCTAGATCTAGATATTAATTAGCTAATTATTTAGATTATATTAACTATTCTCTAACTATTATCTAAATTATTTAGAACTATTTATAATTAAATAGATTTAAGTTTAAAAGATAATTAGGAAAATATATTAAATAGTCTTACTTATATCTATTTTATATAAAATTAATATCTTATTACTTATTAAGACCTATTATAACTTTAAGGTATATACTTACTAGTAATATACTAATCTAGTTCCTATTTAAGGTTACTACCCTCTTTTTACTCTAGTTTATTATTACTACTAATTAAGATATACTAGGCGAGTATATTAATAATATAATTCTATTATAATATATATAGTAGTTTATTACCTAGAAGCTAATAGCTAGTTAATAGGAGGTAGTTATATTATAACTATTTATTAAAGGGAAATAGAAGTAGATATTAGAGAGTTATATAAAGCCTCCCTTAATAATTTTAATATAAGTATCTTATTTAATCTAGCCTCTTATAGTTTTATTAGGAGTTATTATAATATAAGTACCTTTTATAAAGGTAGAGTAATTATAAATACCTTTATCCTATTATTTAAGATTTAGCTATTAAATATAGACGCTTATAATATTAATAGAATATTATAATTTATCCTCCTTATAATAGTTATAGTAGGATTTAAACCCCTAGGTATATAAGTTAATAGACTAGAGGGTATATTAATTAGAAGTAAGGGTATCTTAATTTAAATTTTACTATATATATTTACTTATTATTACTATTATTAAATAGCGCTATTTACCTAGCGCGCCTTCCTTATAAAAGGCTTCTATACCTTATATACTTAGATAGAATTCCTATATATAAAGAAGGTATCTTCTTTCTATATTATAAATTAGTTATAATATATAGTAGTAATACTATAGATCTTATTCTATATTACTAAGTACTATAATTATATTAATAAGAACTACTAGCTCTAGTAGTACTAGCCTTATAATACTAGTCCTTAATAGCCTTCTACTCCCTACTATCTTATCCCCGCTATTAGATAAACGGCTACTACGGCTACTAGTCTATTAGCTATTAAAGTAAATATATTAGCTATTAAAGTAAATAATAAGTTATTAAGGCCCTCGTTACTAGAAATACTATATCTAGGTATATTTACTTATTCCCTACCTTTATAATCCCCTACTATTACCTTTACTACTTCTTCTCTAAAGTAAAAGGTAATATCTACTACTTACTATTATTCTACCTTACTAGTAGTATATAATTAATAAGCTAGCTCTTAATCTAGTACTCCTTAATTAAGTAATCTATTAGTTATACGAGATTAATTTATATTTTAAGAGTAGTAGCCCTACTACTAATAAGCTTATAATAAAGTCTTATAAAGTACTTAAGTTCTTTACTATATATTACTTATAGCTAGAAGACTTACCTCCTAACTCTAAGGATAATAATACCCCGGAATTATTTACTACGTCTACTACCTTACAGCGTACTAGGTAAGTATTATTACCTACTACTATAATACGCTTCCCGCCTAAGTAGGTAGTTAATAAATATAGATTTAATATTAATATATAAGTCTAGTATATTAAGCTTAAGAGGGTAAATATTATCCTAGTAAGCTTTAAACCTACCCTAATACCCCTACTATTTAAGACGCTAACGCTAGTACTAAATATAGCTACTACTACCTTCTTAGAGGCCTAGTAAACTAAAATAGCTAGTATTATTACCTAAGCTATATATATATTTAATTAGATATAACTAGGTAATTTATAACCTACTATAGTAGGTCCTTAATAAAGACCTCGTTCCGCCTCTACCTTTAGGCCCTAAGATATAGGATACTTTAATCCCGACTTATAAGTAATACCTATTAAAGTAAAAGATAATTATAATATCTATTATAATATCTTTAGTTTTATTAACTACCTCTAAGTTAAGGTAGCTAATATAGATCCTACTATCTTAAGGTAGAATATAGATTCCTATTTACTTAGTACTACTAATAAGTAGTATACTAACTAGCTTAATAAACTTAGCCGCTCCGGCTTATATAATAATCTTAATAGTATTAATTAATAGTATAAGAGTCTTAAAGTAAGATTTTATAACTCTCTAGGTAAGTTACTAGCTTTACTTAAATCTATCTAATATATAATTAAAGATATAAGGAATTATTATAATCTAGTTAATTACGTTAATACTATTATTCTTAATAGTAAAAATACTAGCTTTACTTCTATAGAAGAGGTATAAGTTAGGTTAGCGTATAAATATATAAACGGAGAATTATAATAGATCTTACCTTATCTAACTAAGAAGTCTACTATTAGTAGCCTTCTTATAAAGCTTTACTATAAAAAAGATATCTAGTTTAATATATATAAGAAGCCTTCCGTAGATATAATAAGGTCCTTATTATAAGTAAAACAGCTATAAGTTAGTAAATAAGGTTAGTAGAATTCTAATTTTAATTATCCTCCTTTTAATTTAAATCTATATTAGTAGAATAGCTAGTATAGTAATAATTTTAGACCTTATAGTAACCTATTAAATCCTTATAGAAATAGGCTATTTAGTAATCCTTTCTATAACTTATAGAATTATAATAATAATAATTAATAGTAGCTATAAAATATCTAAGTAAGGATTTTACCTAGAGGTTACTAATAGTTATAAATTACTAGCGGAAACGTAAATGTAATAGCTAGGATATAATAGAATAATATTAATAATAAGAATCCCTACTATAAGCTACCTTTTTAGAATAGGCCTTTCTAAGTAAATACTCCACGTCCTTATAATAACCGGGCCTACTAAGTAAGTACTAAAGATAAAGAGGAGGATAATAATAATAATAAGGTCCTTAATAATTAAGTATAATATAATACTTATAAGGAGGGGTACTAGTAAGGTATTAATTAGTCTTAGGTAGATTAATAGATAGATTAAGACTAGTCTCTACTAGAGCTTTTAGGCTCTACTACTATTAATAAATTAAGTGTTAATAATATAGTAGAGAACTACTTTATAAATCCGAGATTACTTAAACTAATATACTATTCCTATACCTCTATAATTAAATTAAATAATACCTTATATAAGTATATTTAATCTAGCTATATCTTAAAGGCGAAGCCTTTAATAATACCTCCCTTACTAATACCTACCTTTCTAAGTAAATTAAGTAAATTAAGTAAATTATCTATTAAGTCCTTAGTTATTCGTTTAGATTCCACGGATATTACTATTAAGGGCTATAGCTTTTAGGGATATTATTATATTACGGTACCTATTACCTTCTTACCTAGAGGTAATAAGTACTATATCTATATAGATACTAGTACTTAAGTAAGTCTTATTAATTAAGACTTCTTACTTATAGTATCCCTAATAGCTTTAATAGAGAAGATACTTATACCTATAATAGTAAGAGGTATTAGGGATAAGAAACACGACGCTAGTAAATTTACTAAAATCCTTATATTCTTTAAAAGCCTTAATAGAATAGTTATATTAATAGAATATAAGTTCTATATTATAGATAACTTATTAGCTAAAGTACTTATTACTATAGATATCTTAAAGCCTAAGTAAATAGTTATTAACTTTAAGGATAACTTAATAAAGATTAGATCCTACTAAAATATTAGGATACCTATTATAATTATTAGTTAGGGTCCCTATATTACTATATCTATTTTTACTAAAATATATATAATAATACTACCTTATAGTAACTTTACTATATTAATAGTAGGTTCTTAATATTAATTATTAAATCTACCTTAAGACTATAACTTTATATTTAAGCCTAATACTTTAAATAATCTATTACTATATATATATATTATTAACGTAATAATATCTTATATTTTTATCTGTAATAATACTAATAGGCCTATTATACTTACGTATAACTAGGTCCTTAGTAAAGTTACTAAATATAAGTTAGCTAGCTGTTTTCCTATTAACCCTAATAATAAAGCTCTTGTAAATAAACCTCTTACTAAGATAACTAGATAGGTAAGGTTTAGTATACGCGGTTTACTTACTACTATAGTAGCCTTTATAACTGTAATAAGCTCTTCTTAAGTAACTATAATAAATCCTTAGGTAGCTATAAAGGCTTAAGTAAATAAGACCCTTAATACCTTACCCCTAGTTAAAGTATATTATCCTACTAGAGTTACTATTTATAGTACTATACCTTAGGTAGCTACCTTAATTACTACTATAGTTAATAAATTTCTAAACCTTTAGAAAGATACTAGTAATATTATTAGCGTTCCTAACTCTTAATATATAGAGATTCCCTTACTAAATAATTAGGAAGATTTTTATAAACTAGGTTAAGTATAAGTATACCCTCTTAGTTAGAGGGATAAGGAAGTAATTAATATAGAATTTAATAAGCTCTATTCTTAGGGAAGGTTTAAATAGATAAATATATCTATGCTATTCTCCTTCTCCTACTTTATTATTTAGTAAAATACTTCTAATAGCTTAAAAGGCTAAGTTATTATTAATATTAGGGTATTAAATAAAATTATAATACCTAATACCTACCTTATTCCTCTCTAATTAGAGATACTTACCCTATTATAGAATACTTTATATATCTTAATAGTTAATATAGTAAGCTTCTTCTACTAATAGTAGGTAAAGTAGGACTACTAGTACTATCTTATAGTAGCCTCTTATAGAGGCTAGGAAATATTTAATATCCCTATTATAGGTTTTAGGAACTCTCTAGTATATATCTAATAGATAATTAATATTATACTTTAGGAGTTTTATTACTTTTACTAAGCGTATATAAATAATATAGTAATTTTCTCTACCTTATTAGAAAAATATCTTAAGTACCTCTATAAAGTCTTTAGTAAACTAGATAACTATAATATATATTTATCTCCTAAGAAGTTATTTCTTAGATACTCCTCTATCTATTTACTTAGGTAAAGGGTTAATATATTAGGTCTATTAACGGCGGCTAAGAAACTTATTATAATTACTATACTTATATTCCTAGATACCCTAGATTAGCTTTAGAAATACCTAGGTATAATAGGCTATAATAGGTAGTATATAGTATTCTACGCTACTATTATAAAGCCTTTACTACGACGTAAAACTTTACTAGCTAAGTTAATTAGTATTAGAGGTAATATATATAAGAAAATAGCTAGTAGATTAAAGGTCTTAGTACCTATTCCTAAAGAGTTAAATACTTTTTACTATCTATAAAAGCTTTTTACCTCTCTAAGTATCCTCTACTACTTTAATAAGTAGCGTTAACTATTTATTAATCTAGATATAAGTAAGAAATTTAGTTTTAGAGCTACTATCTATTATACTATTAAAGACGCTTATAAATAAGGCCCTTCTTCTACTACTATAATAGTAGGGTTAACGCTACCTAAGTTCCCTAAGTAAAAATTATAGTAACCTATTTTATTTCTTAGTTATTTACTTACTAATACTAAGGTAAGATATTAGCCTATTAAGCTTAAAATTATAGGGTTAGTATAAGTTATTAAGAAGGTCCGTTATATAATTAAAGTTATAAGAAAGCCTATTATAATTATCTATATAGATTACTTAGCTATAGTTTTAATAGTAAGGTAAACGAGTTTAAATACAGTGTTAACTAAGAAACTTAATCTCTATCTTATTAGAGTATTAAAATATCTTTAATAATTTTACCTAGATATTTATTATAAACTAGGTAAGGTAAATATAGTACTTAGTACCTTATTAAGACTAGTAAGCTATAAATATCATCTAAAGTAAAATATAGAAGGTGAATTAGATACCTTATCTATAAGATACTTCCCTATTAGCTTAGTAGAAATAAGTAAACTATTCTATAATTAGCTTATTACTAGCTATTAAGAGCCTTAGTAGGTAAGGGTTATTTAAATAGTTAAATAAAATAAGGACCTTAGTAATAATACTATAACTTTAGTATATAAGCTTATTAGTTAGGTTTTATATTTTAAAGATAATAAATAAGGGCTATATCTATATATTCCTTCTATTATAGAAGTAGAAGTATTTAAGCTTATATATAATAAATTAGGATACCTAGGCTACGCCCGTACTTATAAAAGGTTAATAGAGGGTTTATATATTTATAACTTATCTAAAAAGCTTTATAAATTTATCTACTATTACCCTTAATACTAGTATAACTAGACGCCGTACTATATAATATATAGATTAATATAACCTATTCTAATACCTTTACATCTATTCTATATAATTACTATTAACTTTATCCTAGTACTTCCCTTAACTATAGAAGGCTTTAACTATATATTAATAGTTATATATAAGTTCTTAAAGGTAATTACCCTTATTCTAAGTAAGATAACCTAGATAGTAAAGGGTTAGGTAGTAAGGTTACTTAATAGATTAGTAGAAATTAATTAGGATTTACCTTAAGTAATAATTTTAGATTATAATTAGAAATTCGTTATATTACTTTAGTAAAGTATCTTCTATTACTTAAAGGTTAATTTACTTTACCTAGCTACCTAGTACCCTTAGACCGACGGTTAATTAGAACGATTAAACTAAACTACTAGAATAGCCCTTTAATACTATATTACTACTATTAAATATACTTCCTTATAACCGTCTATTCTTCTAAGAATAATAGCTACGCTTAATAATTCTACGAAATACACGTCTATAAATAAGATACCTACTAAAGTACTCTATAGATTTTAAACTAGGGAGGTATTAGATCTACTAAAGCCTAAGATAGATTATATACTACTAGAGATTATAACTACCTTACTAATAAGGCCCTTATTACCTATTACGAAAGTAATACTAGTAACTATAAAAGTACCTCGAGTACCCGTCTTTATAATAGAATATTAACCTTCTTATATTAATATAAAAGACGCTATTACTTTTACCTTACTTAGAATAAAGGACTACTATAACTTAAAGTATATAGTAAAATTCTTTAATATTAGTAACCTCGTAAACCTACGCTTATATAAGGGTTATAAGGTTCCTAGTATTATATTAAAGAAGCTTAGCTAATAGTATATTAGCCCCTTTAAGGTCTTTAATAGAGTAGGCCGTCTTACTTATAAGTTAGAGTTACTAGACGTAATACGTATTTATAATATTATCTTAATAGCCTATCTTAAACCTACTATTAATCTAGTAGATAACTTATATTAACGCCGCTACCTACCTACTCCGCCTATTATTATTAATAGAGATATTAAATATAAAATTAACCGACTCCTATAGAAATACTATATTCGCCGTAGCCGTAGTTAGTCTACCTAGTACCTAGCTAGATAACTAGGTTATAGACTAGAGGACGACTAATAGATACTAGATTATCGCTTATTATATACTCCGGAGCTAATCTAGGTATATAAGGAAGTAAATAATCCTAAGATAGGAGTTAAAGGGTAAGTTAGTAATAATAATAGTATATAAGTAAAATTTCTCGCCTTACTAATTATCTCTTTCTTTTACTTTAAGTATTTCTAATTAAGGTAATATCTACTAATACCTAATATATATACTATTAAGATAATAGCTTTATTTATTATAAGTATTTACTATATATATTTACTTATTATTACTATTATTATATAGTACTACTTACCTAGCGCACCTTCCTTATAAAAGGCTTCTATACCTTATATACTTAGATAGAGTTCCTATATATAAAGAAGGTATCTTCTTTCTATATTATAAATTAGTTATAATAAATTATTAAAATATTAATAGTAAATATTTAACTACTCTTATATACTATTTAGTATATAAATCTAGGTAAATTTTAACTTAAAGCTATTATTAATAATAAGAGGATCTATTAGATAATAAATAGACCCTTAGATCTAGAAGATAGTTAAACTAATATAAGTATTAATATTAGTTATAATCTTATTAATAAAGGATAGATATTTATTATAATTAATAATATTATCTAAAAACTCCTTACTATATATAATCCTCCTTCTTATAAACTATCTATTAATAGTAATAATATTTATATTACTAAGTAACTTATTAATAAATTATACTTTAAGCTTAGCCTTCTTTTCTAGCCCTTTAAGTAATAAGTCTATATTAGCTAGCTTATATAACTAGTTAGGAGATAACTAATTATTCTTTCTATTATTATAGTAAGGCTATTAATTATCTTCTAAGCTACTATATTTATTTTTCTATAATAATAGGTTATAATAGGGGTATATATTATTAGTAGTATTAAATAATTTATTAAACTAGTAAAGCTCTATATATCTTATTATATAAGGATCCTTATATACTTAATATCTCTAGTCTAGTATCTACTTCTAATATCTATTATTCTACTACTAGTATAAGCCTTATTAAATAGGGGGTTAGTACTTAGTATTATCCTTTATATTAGCCTCTTATTAAGTATACTAATAATAGGTATATTAATAGTATTTAAAGGGAAGCTAGAGAGTAAATTCTTAAAAGGCTTCTTTAAAGACTAGGGGAGTAGGTTACTAGGGGTTCTTAGGTAGAATAACTACTTAAATAGTTATATTAGTAAGGGGTATATACTACTAGGAAGTAATACTATTATTAAGGTAGTTATAAGGGCGAGTACCTAATAGTATTTCTTTAAAGCGAGGTTCTATTAATATAATATCTCTAGGATTTATTAGTAGACTTATAGATAAGGCCTAGGTACCTAATATAATATTCTTTAAGTATTTAATATACCTTATACTATTAGTCTTATAAGATCTAACCCTCTTATTAATAGTATTAGGGTATAACTTAGAAAGAGCTAGGCGCTTAGAAGATATTAGTAAGGAGGTAGAGAAGTTAAACTTAGTATAAGAAGGGTAATACTATATTATTTAAAGATAGCTAGTATAATTTATATATTATAAATTATAAAGAGGGGTATTAATATCTATACTATATTATAAAAGATAAAGAAGAGGTAAGAAGAAAGAATTATTAGTATAAGAAGAAAGTACTAAGATATAAGATAGTTAAATAGAATTTAATAGGTAAATCTATTTATTATAATATACCTTTTAAACTACTATATAAATTTTAATAATTTTTAGATTTATAAGTATATTAAAATAGGTTATATAACTTAATTTAAGTAGAAAATATTAAGGAGTATTAGTATAGATATAAGTAAAGTATAAAGAAATATTAGAGTTTTAATATTTATACTAGTTCTAGAGAGGTAATTAGGGTACTTATAACTAATTAATAAAGTATAATAAGCTTAAGGCCCTAATTTCTATATATTCTACTAGAGGATTACTATCTTAGTATAAGATTAGATATATATTTAAGTTATTATATATCTATAAAGATCTATATAGTATTAGTAGGTATATAATATAATTATAAAGCTATATAAATTCTAATTAGAAATAGTCTTTAATACTAGATCTTAAGATTTCTTTCTATTAAATCTAACTATCTAACCTATATATTATAAGGTAAGGAAATTTTAAAGTTAATTCTATAAAAGCTAGTATAAATTAGTATAGATTAGTATAAATTAATACTTTTACTTATATCCCTAGCTAACCTAGCCCTATCTTTATACTTACTATTATAGATCTATAAATACTATAACCCCTAGAAAGGGTTATATAATCTCTTACTATTTTTATACTAATTATTATAGTTTTATTATAGTTTTATATATCTCTATCTTAGAATCTCTACTATCTATATAAATTAATTTAATTCCTTATAAATATATTATAATTTATAATACCTTATATAACTCTTAAAGAGGAGCTTAATACTAGTAGTATAATACTTATATATATTAGTAAGAAGGCTTAGCTTAAAGAGGTAGGTAGAAAGAAATCTATAGTTTTATTCTAGGTTAAAAAGGTTATTATAAGTTAGAAATATCTTATAAAGACTAAGGAGATTACTTATATAAAACTACTCTTAGATATTAAGCTTTATATAGATAAGGAAGAGGATAACCTTATTAGTATAAATCCTTATAAGCTACTTAAACTCTACTAATACTTATAGCCTTAGACTTAATATTATAGACTTAAATTAGTTCTATACTATTCTAATATAAGAACCTTAAAGACTAGTAATAATAAGTATAATAGTTATAAGAATAGTAATAGACCCTTCTATATTTATAAGAATAATCTACGTATTTATAGTAGTATATATAGTAACTATAATATATTTAAAGAGGGTATTAAATACTATAACTTTATTATAAGTTAGTATAGATTTTATATTAATTCTTATTTATCTATACTTATATTATATAAATAGTATAAAGGAGGCTTATAATTATAGAAATCTAAAGATACTAGTATATCTATTTATAGATTCTTATAACCTATCTACTAATCTATATAATATATTATAAGAAATAAAAGACTAGTAAAGTTAGTAAAATAGGATATAAGGAGGTATATAATAAGCTTATAAATATATGTATTAAGTAGACGGATTTATATAACTACTTATAAGACTTTAAGGGGCTAGACGAATTATTAGAGGATAATAAGTAGGTATACTAGCTTATACTACCTTTATACTAGTTTATAGTTATTTATACTAGAGGTATATAGATAGTTACTATTATAGATTATATAAGACCTTTTAAAGTCTTAAAGATTTATATTTATAAGAATAGAATAAAATAACTTATACTTATAAATTACTAAATATATATAATCTAATAATAAAAATAATTTAAGAATTAAAAATTTAATTAATTATAATTATAATTATAATAATAGTAATAAATAAATATTAAACTAAATAAATAAATATTAATATAAAATAATAATAATAATATAAACTTAAATAAGTCTTATATCTTTAATAAAAGTAATAACTTTAATAATAACTTTAATAATAATAATCCTAGTAGCTTTAATAATACTAATAGTTTTAATAGTTCTAATTCTAATAGTTCTAATAATTTTATAAATCTTAAAAATATCTTAAAACTTAATTATTTTATAAAGACTTAAATATTAAAAGTAGGGATAATTTTAATAAGAAGCTTAATATATTTAACTAAATTATATAGTATTTAAAAGAACTTCTAGATATATAATATTATTTATATACCCCCTTAAATTTATTAGTAAGAGGACTAAAAGTCTTTATATATCTCTTATATAAGAAAGTATAATATAAAGCTAATTATAACTAAAATATAATAAAAGTAAATCTACTTTAATAGTAGAAAATAACTAGCCTTAAGATTTATTAATAATTATTATAAAATAGAGCTAGACTAGAAACTATTTATATATAAGGAGGTAATAGTAATTACCTTCTTTACTAGTTAATTTAATTTAAGGAATTAAGTATATCCCTCTATCCTACTTTCTACTAAGGATCTAATCTTAAATATACTATTAAGATAGATATATAATAATTAGGCGCGTCCTATTATATATACTTTTATTTAGATATAAGTTTTATAATAATATAATTAGAGCCCTAACCTTTAAGTATAATTAAGAAGGGGGAAATCTAGATAGCTTTAAGGATTATAAGAATTCTAGGCTAAGTCTATTATTATTACTATTAGATAATAACTTATTAGCTAATAAAAGGTATTATATAATTCTATATAAATATATTAAGATCTTATTATTTAAAATAGTAGTAGAGTTATTTTATAAGGATAGTATAACTCTACTCTTAAAGAAATCTAGTAGTAATAATAGTTATATAAGGGAGGTAATAGGAAAGATATATTTTATAAAGGTATATCTATCTATATCCTAATTTTTTACTTTAAAGGGAAGAGCTATTATTTTATATATTAATATATTATATAATATCTAGCCTATCTACCTTATAAATACCTAGTTATTAGATCTAGTATAAAGCTATATATATTAATATAACTAAAGTATATTTAACTTTAACTAGATCTAGAAGTTATAAAGGCTAGTATTAACTTATATAACCTAATTACTTCTTTAAATAATAGGAGTTATTTATATAAAGTTACTACTTATACTTACTAGAAGCCTACTAAATAAATTATTACTCTTATAAATATTATATAATATTATATTAACCGCGGTAAAATTATTTTTATTTTATATAAGTACTTTATCCTATATAATAAGGGTTATATAATAGAGTAACTCTATTATATTAAACTATATAAGGATATAATAGATAGATATATTATTATAAATAATTAAAATCTTAAAAGTAGAGTAGGATATATAACTATTAAGTAGTAATATTAATATAATATAAGTAAAAGTAATATATAATATAATATATCCTTATATATATAAATAATAATAAAGAGCTTTATAAAGAAAGGTCTTCCTAGTACTTATAATATTATATATAAAGAAGTATATAGTTTATAATAAAGTTCTAATAACTATAAAGATAGTATTATAAGTAGAGTATTAATTAATATCTAACTTTAAAATAGTAATATTATATAAGGTTACTTACTCCTTAATATTATATTCTAATTTAGATATAATTAAAAGAGGGTAGTCCTACTAGAATTATATAAGGAGGGGTATAAGTAGATTAAAGTCTTTAAGCCTTCTACTCTAGATTTATAACTATTTAGTAACTAAGAATAACTTATAATTAAGATATATATTTACTATACTAATAGAAATATCTAGAAAGTCCTTAATAATATAGTATAGTAAATTATTATAAATATAATAATAAAACTTTTCTTAAAGCTTAAAGGGCTTACTTATATTATTATAAAGAAGTATAAATATAAATAAAGAATATAAGAAGTATTTAAAAGAGTAGTACTAAAATTCCTTAAAGTATATAAACTACTTACTATTATTATTAAGAAGCCTTAAGGTAATATATATAGCTTAGAAGGTTAGATATAAAATACTATTAATAGTATAAATTACTTTAAACTTAGAAGGCTTATAAATAATAGTAAGTAAGACTTATAAGTAAAACCTCTCCTCTTATATAACTTTATAACTCTATTATTATATATATAATTAATTATATATCCCTTTTATTAAAGTATCTACTACTACTCCCCTTTCTTATTATAATAGATAATAGCTATTAGAATTTTTAATATTATATTATAAGAAGTATATAAGTATTATTTTAACTCTATTAAATACTTATAAAAGGTTAGTCTTATTATTATTAAATTATACCTATTATTAATTAAAGAGATATAAAGTAAGTTATATAATAGGAGGATCCTTATTATAATTATAAAATTTAAAAAGGGAATATATAACCTAGTATAAACTAATATAGTAACTATTTAAGTAGTATATAATTTTATCCTAGTTATCTACTAGCTTAAGAGTTATATAATTAGCGCCCTTATAAATATATTTATATATATACTTAATAGTATTAATAGAGGTATATACTTTAATATTAATATATATTATATACTTATAAGTTAGCTAGGAATTATATAAGACTACTTAATAATTATCTATCTTAATATTCTATTTATATACCCCTTTTATCTATATATATCTATCTTTATAATAGTAGTATATAAGATAGATATCTTTTATAACTAATATTTTAAGCTAGAACTTTTTTAGAAAATACTTTAAATAGATCTATCTAGATCTATATAGTTTCTTAATTATATATAATAACTTAGGATTTTAATACTTATAAGGGTTATAAGTTATTTACTTTTAAATAATTTAATATAAGGAGCTATTTAAATCTATAATAGAATTAGGTAATTCTATATAAATTAGGTTATTAATATAAAAATAGTCTAGGAAGCTATTATTCTAATATAGAAAAAGGAGAATATAAATATATAGAAGACCTCTTTTCTAGTATTTAAACTAATCCTTAAGATCTTATAATAATACCTTTTTCTTTATATAAAAGATATATATAATAATTTCTACCTAGTTACTAATAATTTAGTTATTAAAGATAGTAGCTTTAATTTTAAGCTAGTATAAGTTTATAATTATTATTATAAAGAGTATTAGCTTCTTATAATAATATTAAATAGCTAGAGAGTCTTTATAATTTTATATTATAATCTAATTACTACTATTAAAGCTAGAAGGTAGAATAGTATAATATTTAAAAGTAGTTATATAATTATTACTAGCTAGTATTATATCTTCTACCCCTTAATATAGTTTATTATAAATAGTATCTTAATTCCTATAAAGGAAATTAAGTCTTTATTAGTTAATTATAATAAAGTAATTAATAATATACTATTAAAATAGCTTTCTATTATAAAGTATTATTAAGTATTAACTAGGATATTAAAAGAGGTAATAGTATAATTATATATACTTAGAGTAATAGATAATAGTATAATATAGTAATTATTATTATTATATAATTATAAGGCCTAGTACTAGCCTAGATTTTCTTATAAGAAAAGGAGAATATAATATAATAAAAAGTACGTAGTATTAATATAATTAATAGTATAAAAAAGTAGCTCTTTATTATCTTTATAATACTTTATAATAATAATATTATAAAAGCTATAACCCTTATACTTATTTAAAATAAAGGTAGTAACCTCTAAAGTATTTAGTAGATTTATATACCTCTTATTAGATCTAGCCTTTATAACTAAATAAAGGTAAGGGTTTAAAACTACTTATATAAGCTCTATTATAACCCTTAAGTACTTTATTTACTCTTATATAATAGTATATATATTAATAAATAAGTTATTATAAGCTTATATTATTCTATTAAGCTCTTTAAGGAGGAATTACTAAAGATCTAGATAGTAGAATAATTAAGATATTACTATAAAGGTAGGATTATAAAAGTATAATTAAATAAAGGATAAAATTAAGTAAGTATTAAATTATAATAGGCCTTATAAGTAGTAAAGTTCCTTATAATTATAAAAGACTAAATACTAATATAGCCTTATAACTAGGTATCTTATTAATATTTATAAGATATAAAGGTAAGAGTATTATTATATTTATAAATATTCTTTAGAAAATACTTAGAATATAGTATATTTCCTTAGAGTAGCTCTTTTAAAAGTTATAAGAGCTTAGGTAGAGGAGGAAGTATACTATTACTATATAAGTAATATATTATAAATAGTATAAGACTAGCCTTATACTCTTCCTTTTAATATAAGGTAGAATAGCTTAGGTACTATTCTATTATAAATCTTAAAGTATATATTTCTACCTTATAATTTAATATTAAGCCCTTTAAATATATATAATTAGGTATAAGATTAATAAAAGAGTATTATAACTAAATCTAAGGGCTTTATAATAGGGGAGAAGGATTATACCTTTAAGTATATAGTAGAATAAAGGGTTTTAAGGTAGGAAGTAACTATTCTATAACTATATATTAATATTTAAACTAGTAATTTAGTTATAAGATTATATTAGAATTAAGTTTTTATAAAGGGGGTCTTTTTTATTAAGGGACCTAGAGTAGATTAGTAAAGAAAAGGATAGAGTAGTAAGAAGTAGTAATACTTAATAATATAAATAAAGCCTTAATATAAACTAATTAAGGGCTAGGAAGTTAATAATAGGCTTAGTATACGCGTACCTTATCTTCTTACTATAATAGAATATCTCTAATTTAGGATATTAGTAAAGTAGGAACTTATATAGAAAATCTAAATTACTAAATACACTTTTAGTATATTTAGTAGGCCCTAGGTAGGTTTATTAAATATTTATATATAGATAAAGGGGTTATTATATATTTAGTATATTTAAAGAACCTTTAACCTTTATAGATTATCTAGCTAATACTCGCGTATAAGTTACTACACGTACCTAGGTAAGAATATTAGGTAGTAAACCCTTCCTATTAGTTTATCCTATTTTATTTAGTTATATAATTAAATTATTTTATAAAGTATACGCTTTATATAGCTATTATAGACTTATCGCGTTTAATATATATAGTATTAACTTATAATATATAAAGATATCTTAGAATAATCTTATTATATTATAATATTATTATATTCTATTTCTATTTAATTTATTCCTACTTAGCTTACTATTACTTATTACCCTAGAAGGATTCTATACGCGTATACTATCTCTATATTATTAGCTAATAATCTAACCTTCTTTATTAAGTAGATTACCTTCTTTATTAATATTCTTATCTATAGTTATATCCTCCTTTAATACCTTGCGACTACTATCTATTAGATCTATTATAGCTTCTATTAATTTATATATCTTAGGTTAAGTAGTTTTTATATTAGATATAACCTTTTTAAGTTCTAAGGAGTTATTTATAAGTTTAAGTAATATTATTTTCCTATCTTACTTAATTTAATTAACTTATATAATACCTTATATTTTATTCCTTTATAACTACTTAGGATTAAAGAGAGTAATAAATCTTACTACTATATATATATATCTTATAAATAGAAGTATATTAGACTTAATAAGGATTTATAAGATATTATTAATATATAAACTCTTCTTACTATCTTTACCTTCCTAGAAGAGTTTAATAATTTTAGTAACCTTATACTTAGTTAGGCCTAAATAAATTAGGCTAATAGGTCTCTTTTATATATCGCGGATTACTTATATACTAATTAGTACTTTAATCCTAAGGTAATTATTAATATAAAGTAATAGCCTATTAGGAATATATACCTAGTAAATAATAAGGGCTAATATAGGCCCTATTATTAAGATAAGGAACCTTTCTTTATTTCCTTATATACTATTTAAGGTAACCTTTAATACTAGTATCTTTAAGTAATTTAAAACCCTAGTAATCTAATATATTAACTACTTATAAGGTAAGCCTTATTATTCTAGTTTATATAGTTTCCTAGGTATA
>JAABUR0100001896.1_pt1 | contig 34819 bp, 38 predicted proteins | sample 5560091 | NCBI WGS metagenome assembly JAABUR01 (sample SAMN10711879, study PRJNA513375) | rock metagenome | isolation source: Antarctica rocks | place: Antarctica: Victoria Land, University Valley sud | reverse complement strand
ATTCTATATTGCTACCTCAAGAGGAGGATGAAGATGGCTTGCCACCTCTAAGAGAAGATCTACGGATATTCCATTGCGAAAACGGCGGCAATATTGGACCTGTTGTTCACGAAGAGACACTGCCGTCAGTGCTGGACGTCAATACGCGATTGTGGGAACTTGATGCAATCTAATACTTTTTTTTTTAACTACACAGGCATGCAGTCCTTCATAACAATATTGAACTTTTGAGAAATTTGTGGATTCAACTACTCCGTGCACTCCAAGACCTACGGTAAATATCATAATCAAGGCACCTTATGCTGTCACGACTTCGTGCATTCATTGATGTATTAAGGGCATATCGATCGAAGGAGTTTGCTTCGAATAGAAGTTTAGATATGTACCGCTGAGCTGGCTTCGACCTATAGTTGCTCCTTCTCGTACTTCTTTTGTCTGCTTACCGTCGGGTGGGTTTCCAATCTAGCAGACTAATCGTCTTTTCATTTTTCTAATTCACACAGACTCTTCATGCTCTTCAATTTTCCCGCCCTCCCTTCCCGAGCTTTGAGCAATAAGTAGCAACACTATAGTCTACGCAGACACTTGTGCTCTTTTTAAATTTTACCTCCAACTCTTCAGAACTTACAACATTATCGATACCATCGTCCAGGGCCTTCAGTGCGGGCTGAAAGCAGAACTTGTTGGACACCGTTGTTGACCCTCGTTCAAAATGCATATTAATGTCTGAACATAAAACCAAGAACAAAAAAGCAACTTACAGCATCGTGAGTATTCTACATCTCATTTAAAGTATAAGTTACGATGAATTACGGTTCATCTGCATCAAAAGTGAAGGGATTTAGGAAGAACCGCTTTATATGGTGTTTTACAACGTTTGCTTTCAACTCTCGACTTCGTCTCTATGCTCTTTGCTTTACTCTTCCTCGTACTACTCTTCTCTCACTTCACCATCTGTTCTCTTGCCCTTCGTCATTCTACCACTTCTTCTATCATTTTCTAACCTTACCATCGATCTAAAACCAATCCATCTCTTCCTCTATCTCAAGAAAGGTCTTTAACTAAGGGATGTTGCAAAAAGTCTAATTCCCGCCTTTTCTCGTATATCAAATGAAAACCCGTATGGTCACCACAGCATATGCTGAGATGGAACTAAAACAGGTTTTATACCTTATTCGATTAGGTAGTAGCAAGAACTACAAGAGCAAGCCAAGTCAACAACTGAAACCAATACAATTCATAAAGAGCTCTGCTTACTATACCCTTCACCTTGCACACTCCAACTATCGCAACTTCAAGATGTCGGTTATTCACGCCACTATCATCAGGACTTTCGAAATGAATATTTAGACCGTTCCATCACGAGCACAATTTCTTCCCACGGTACTGGTCCCTCGCCGAACCCATCATCTTATCAAGACGACCCCAACCCTAGTCCAAATACCCGAACTCCTTGACCTCGATACCGTCATCAGTGTCATTATTCTTCCGCCGGCGATCAAAGCGACTGTGGAACATCGACGGGGCTATTCCCTCCTCCCATTCTCCAGCCCTGTTGAAAGCAGGACCAAACCGAACATTCTCTAGGAAGAGTCAAGGATTCAGCGAATACCAACCGATACCCCGACTCATGATGGATCAAGATCTCATGTAATGATTATTGAAATATTTCTTGTCGCGCGCGCTTGGCATACATATATACCTGAGCCGACGCTTATACTATCTCAAGCAATGAGGAGATTGGTCGTTCACTCAAGTGCCATGAACTGAGAAATGTGATTATGCGCAACGGAATGATACGAAGAAGAGAAAACCACCTCGTGTTCCGCCAGCATATATTTATGTCCTTTAAGAAGTCACATTGGGTCTATTGGCTTGTAATACACTCGATTGATTCTCTATCGAGGCCCGGTCACAATTCTGGCTGCTAGAAAGGATACATTCTGAAATCCTATGAAGAAAAGAATGCTATTTATCTATGCGGCATATCTGGCCGCCCTTGGGGAAGGAGCTCCGATATTATTTCCGCTGGTAGCCAGGTGCATACGTAACGTTCCATGTTAAGACAAACGGGGATTTCCCCATAGAAGGAAACCAGGAACGCAAAATTCCCCTCTTCACCAACGAGCCCAAAACCCAACATCCTCACAGCTCCTTTCTCGCAACCACCCTCTCGCAATCCCAGCAGAACCGGCCCGTCCGCCAACGTATCAAAAACCAAGAAAGAATAAAAAAGAATCAGGGGTTGAAGATAAGTGCCGTGGTCATCTACGGTGCCTTGATCAACGACGGCTGCAATGCTAGAGTAGAGTTAGGGGGGGCGGCAGTGCGTGGCGGTTAGTTGTGGGATGGAGGGAGCGCGAGGTGCACATTGCTTGAGTGGGTGAGAGGTAACCTAGGACAGATTGGAATCGAGAGGTTTGGAACTGTTACTTATATGCCCGGAGAAGGCGATTCATGGTGTCGGGACGACAAGCTGTCGAATGACTGCAAAAAAGGTTATTCGTTCATCCTTATGTTGCTATGGTCGAAAACCAACCGAAATATCGTGCTTGACCAAACAATCACCACATTGATATCCCTCCCAAACTGCGAAGAAATCCGGCACATGCCTACACCCTTCACCCATTCTCCACGCTCCAAACCCAAGCCAAACCCACTCACCCCTCGACACTCCTTCCCCCAGCCTGCACAACCAGCACGCTCCCTTTGACATTCCCCACAATCATGGCCTTCGCCAAATCCCCCAACGCCCCCCTCGCCTCTGCTCCCGCCCCGCTTGGATGGCCCATGCCCTGCAACATACCGATCAACTCATTTCTCATGCCGTCAGATTTACCGCCATCCTTGCCTCTGCCGATCACAACTACATCCCCGGCGTTTGCGAGGTTTCGGCCGACTTCGGTGTGGGCGCGCTCGAGAGTGTCGCGGAGGGGGTTTGCGCTTTCGAGGGATTCGAAAAGGACTCGAGTGGCGAGGTCGCGGGGGAGGGAGTCGGCGATGGAGGTGTAGAATGCGGTGTCGGTGTTTGAAAATGCTTCTTGGGACCGCGATACAATTACCATTGCGGTGTCCTTTGCTGCGGGGGCATCGGAGGTTGAAAGGTTAGGGAGCTGGAACTGGCGGGTTGTGGGGGAGCGGGTTATGCTCAGAGAGTCGGTTGCCGGATCTTCTTGTGATACAACGGCGTTGTGTTCGGCGCCGTTGATGTGAAGGATTGTCGCTGTAACGTTGGAGTTGCGCGCTAAGCGGATAACAAAGCGGAGGGCTATGCGGTCGTCGGCGCCACCGAAAAATGGGAAGAAGATGTGATGCCCTCGGTCCTTGATGGGTTCAGTTGGGTTTCCTGGGTTACTCCATATGCTCATGCCGGTGGTAGAACGCGCCATGGGTTTGGGATCTTCTCTCGGAAGCGCGCCAAATCCATTGTTAACAAAGATCGCGGCATTGCAAGGAGCAGTAGCCAGAAACTCTGTAACGAACTGATTATGAGGACCACTGCTGAAAGGGTTCTGAGCTGGATTCAAGTAGGTGGTCGGCTCAGATATGCTTCCGGTTTCACTTCATGGAAGCAGAACTCAATCAGATCCTTGATTAGAAGCGGTACCACTTAGAATCTGGGCGTATGATCCTTCAGGCGCTATCTGAACTTCGCTCGACATCGCAACATTATTCAATTGAGCAAAGGTGTGGAAGGTATTGACGACCGGATCTCTGCTCGAGTAATCATTCACCTCGGATTCCTTCATTACGGACGACATACGCTCAGTGAGCTCCACGATCCTGATACCATGCACTCGCAAGTGACTCTTGTGCTCTGTTGAAGCCCCGAGTGTGTCATGGCTCGAATGTTCTTCGGCCACCTTGGCCAATTTTTGGGGGTGGGTTTTTCTGATAGAAGTTTGGGTTTTGTCGCCGCCGAGCAAAGACACAAAAGTGAAAACACTTGGCAGACTGTCCAGTCTGAGGAAGACAAGTAGTTTCCGAATCTCACCCGTATCACTTTTCTCGAGAGAAGAGTGATCCTGATCGCTCTTGTCTTCTGTCAAGCGGTTTCCATCCCAGTCGATTTCACCACGCCTCCATGCGGCAAGCTTCTTTTGGTACCACGGCGGATAAAGAGCAGCTGTTATCGGCGTTGTAGCAAACGTTGTGACCAGAGCCATGACAACGAAAATGATGAACGTTCGCTGACTGAGAATCTTGGCTTGGAGTCCAATATTCTATCAATGCATCAGTATGCCCGGAGACTGGCTGTGCTCGACGGTACTTACTAGTACAATCAACTCTACTAAACCTTTGCAGCTCATCAGAATTCCAACGGTGAAGCTTTCCCTCCACACAAGCTTGCACGCCCGAGCAGCAAGTGTACCTCCTACGACCTTTCCAACAAAAGCCACAGCTATGACACCTTAATGGCAAATCCTCCCTCATGGGGACAGATCAGTCCGATCAAGAAGCCTCCGAAGATAGGGTGAACGCCGATGATGCCGGTAAAGAAAGCAGAGGCAAGAGCCATGAGCACAGTCAGGGCTACGATGGATTGACTAGGGCAATGCTACCAGACTTTCTTAAAATCCAGAGAAAGGCGGGGCGAACACCATATGCAAGAAATAGAACGTACGCAACGCAGGTCAGCAAGACGTACAACGCCGTTAATCCTGCGCCGGCGTTGACGAGAGCGACGCAGAGAGCCAGCAATATCCAGCCTACGACATCATTACCAACGCCAGCAGATAGAACAACAACTCCGACTTGGGTTTGTAGAAGCTTGAGCTCAGTGAGAATTCGACATAATACTGGGAAGGCCTGCCATTCATCAGTTGGATGATCAAGAAGTGTAAGGACTCAAATGTACGGTGATCGCCATCGCAACACCAACGAAGAGCATGTACGTGCCGAAATGGATTGGCACAAGGCCCGAGTCCGTCCTAAACTGATGATAGAGACCGTAGGCTATGGCGCATCCCAATCCGAAGGGTAGAGCCATTCCTGCTGCCCCCACACTCAGAGCTATCCGCCAGTTTGACAGAAGAAGCCGCAAGTCTACTTCAAGGCCGACTAAGAATAGGAACAAAATCAGGCCGAGGTTGGCAGCAGTATTCAGGACGGGCATAGAGGCGGTTGGGAATATGGCAGCGGTAAAGCCTGGTATCCGTCCAAAGACCGAAGGACCCAGTAGGATTCCCCCAATAATCTCTTTAATGACTCGTGGCTGTTTGATTCTGGAGAGAGGGAAGTGTAGGACCCGACAGAAGATGATGATGATTCCAGCCTGTTGCAGCAAGAGTCAGTGACGGAATGAGACAACCAGGATCGAGTACACGTACCTGAATGATGAAGAGAGTGATGGGATTCGAGGCATTCCATTTGCTTGGGTTTGCGCCTTCTATAATGCCGCCCTGGGCAGGTACTTTAGTAGTAGCGGCTGAGGTCGACGAAGCGTTGGCGGTAACGGTGGAGGTCACCACATGGGTGATTATGCTCGCCATGGTGTGGACAGGTAATCAGTCGAAGCTCCGAGAGGAGGATGCTAGAGAGCTGGGAAGAACTCTGGATTACCCAAAGATTCAGATCAGGGCGCGGGCAGCAAGAGACCTTAAGCGGAGGAGGTGCGGGAACATGAGAGACAAAGGTTCAAGTCCGGGGCCGCTCCTTGTTGCTAATAGATAAGATAAGTGGGGGATGTCAAGTCCGCATCTCTCAAGCAGTCAGATGAGATACATGTCAGCCTTCTTTAGCAGGGTTTTGAGTGACGAATGAGAGAGAGGCCGGGGCGTAGGATTCGAGAAGAAAATGGATGTTCCAGTCATCCTTTAGATGGCCACACCCAAACAAAGAGTCGAGCCGCATGGTTACTGTACTGTGTTGCAGGCACGGCGAATGAACAATGAAATGATCAGTGTTTGCACAATATGGAATCTTGTTCGATAGGGCTCGGAAAAATTCAGTAAGTTGAGAGCTTACATGTATAATAGAATACATCACTTGATGCGTTGAAGCCTGAAATAAACGTATTTAATTATCTAAGCCCTTAGTCAACCAACGAGCTTGAAAACATTAGATATACTTATTTTACACTTAACTACCTACCTTATAAGTAGGTTTCTGTCTTAAAACGACAGATGAATGTGGGATAAGTATCTCATATTGACGGGAAAATTCATCCAGCACGGGCACGGTCGAGAACTTCAAGTCTCCCAATCTTAAGCGCCACCCAGTTCCGTGTGTGGCAGGTAGGTACATAGGTAGGCAGCTTTGATAAGCCAAGCAGAGAACCAGGGTGTATATAGACCGCCTTTTCTTACCGTGCAGCATCGGAGTTGGCAGTAACCCAGAAAACTTGCCATGTACGGTTCCGTAGACATAGTCATATGCTCGTGACGCTATGAAATTCGCTGCCCACAGTATTCAAAGTATCGCACCCTACCATGTCGTTTGCCCATCAGCCACCTTGAACAACCCATTCTTCTTCTTCTCCATCGCCCACTTCTCGCACCACCCTTTCATCTTCTCTCTCGACTTGGCCGACCCCACATTCACCGTGGGTATGATCTTGTCGATCCGGAGCGCACAGCAAAACATTGTCAGCTCTCGGAAGCTGCTGTGTTCACTGTATGGCACCCCGAAGCAGTTGGCTTCGCGTGTGCTTCCCCGTTGGGGAACGAGTTCTGCCATCGAATATCGTGACTTCCAATTATCTGAATGCAGGACTGTTTGGACCGCTGGAGAGTCAACGAAGCGGCTGTTTGGCGGCCGGTAATTCCACCCAGACGGTCGGAAGCCAACTATTCGTGAGAAGTGAGGCTTGTAGCCGGTAAGATAGTCTGCCAAAGTCTCCGCCCGAATTTCCATGAGCATCTGCATGTGGACTTGTGCTTCCAGCGGGTTACTCGTCAGTCGTGCCGTCAATTCAGGATCCTCGAGGGCTGCACAGATCTTTTGTTTATTCGGCGGAGCGTAAATCTTGCTGTTCAATGCTTTTGCAACCCCTAAACAAATCCTCTCTTTTCCAATGCTGTACGTACCAACGATAATCAAAAGACGACCTCTCGCTTTCTTCCCCTCCTTCTGGACAGCCTTCACCATATCTGTATTGTCCTCATTGATCTCTTCCTTGACTAAATCAGATTTATTTTGGACAAAGTGAACCATTCCACTGCCGGCCCTCTCTTTCTTAGTCTGTTCCCAGCTATCATGCTCGTCCACGCGATCCTTACTTAGACTAACACACATATCCGCGCAAGCTTTGATGACTTCCTCTTGGTTTGGAAAAGCGTACTTTGGTGTGAGATAAGTCGTGTCCAAGTAGCATACGTCGAGCTTTTGCTGACCAACGTTCTTTTTGGTAACGGCATCGACGATGTCGGGTCGGAGAAGAGGATGCTGCACATGTGCAGGACAAGCACGGAAATCACCGCAGTGTAGTACTCGTTGAATTTTGGGCGTCTTGCCCTTACCGATGGTTTTTTCGAAAAGATAAAGCGAGCTGCCAGGGCAATGATTTGCTGGAATCATGGTGACCTCGACACCCTTTGTTCCGGGTACTTCAATCTTTTGGTCGAAATCTAGGTCAATCACCCATTTTGGATCAACACGTAATTGTCGTCTCACAAGATTTGCCGTGACGTGGCTGCAGTAGATAGGGCCATGGCACCAAGAAGACGTCAAGCCTATGTAGTGGTCACTGTGAAAGTGGCTTAGAAAGTAAGCCAGGCAACCTTCGACAGCACCATATCGAAAAGCATCGACACAGATGAAGAAGCCTGGTAAGATTTTGTAGAATGGACAAGTCCGTTGGTAGGCCGGTTTGCCACGCGATGCGGTCTCTGTGGCTGCGGCAGTCGCCCACGCAGCGTCCTCAGCGTGCGAAGACATGAGCTTAGAGAAAGCAGATGACCCATTGGCCGTAGTCGGTATTAGAGCAAAAGGGTTTTCTTGCCCCGGCTTTGCAATGGCAGCTCGCTGGAAGCGTTTCGTAGCTGGAACTCCATGCGCTGGAGCTCCCTTTTCCGCTTTGATCGGGACACTTGATGGGTCTTTCTCGCTGGTCTGTTTTGCACTTGGAAGCGGTACAGCCTTGCCATCTAAACAATCGTTGACGTGTACTGAAGCCTCCTATGGTATAATTAGACACAATAAACTGAAAGGACGCTCTCTTCGTACCTGATCTGTCAAACCGGCAAAGCTTCCAGAGCATATTGGACAAGACGCTGCTCCTGGGTCCTGTATATCATCTTTTGCATTTTCCAAAGTATCTTTTTCTCCCCCAGGATCTTGTCCAATTTCTTCATCCTCGAAGCCCAACTCAAGCTCTTTTTGTTCTTCCATCCACTGTCGTTCCAGAAATTCTTCACCCTCTTCAGGAAACTCATCGTCGAAATCTTCGATTCCTTCAAAATCGTCGCTGTCGACCATGCTTGTATTTTCTCGTTGAAGTGACGGTACAGGTGGCGAATTCTTTGAATCGATGGCCGGGGGTTCCTCCTCGACGTCTAACTCCGACTTGGGTGTGGTAGATGCTTGATCGCCTTGGCCTTCAGATTCAGAAGTTATACTTCGAGATTCGTGCTTCACCACTTCATGGCCACTATCTGAGTCCTCTAGGAAAGGGCCAGTCCTAGGCCCAGCTTCAACCTTGATGTTGGGTGACGAAGATGAGCGCGATAGTGGCCTATCCACCCTTCGCCGCTTAACCGGCATAGAGTCCTCATTAAAACGTGAAGATTCCTCGTCAGCAGCTGTGTAATCAAGCATGCTCGTGGAAATCTCCGGGTGACTATGTTCTCGTGGTGGCGTTGGTGTCTGGACGGGAACCTTGGTCTCGTGTTTGCTAGGGCTATCTTGTAGAAACAGACTATCCTCCTCTTCCGTAATAGACACATTGAATGGGAGGATAGAGTCGGCTTTCTTAAAGAAATTCAATATGCTGCCATTGGGCTTCCCCTTCGCCTTACCAGCAAAACTAGGGGTACGAGCATTGCTTTTCGGTAGCGCCTTACTCCTGCCGACTAGAGGTGTCGTTGAGTTCGCCATTGATCTCACCGAGCTAGTATTACCTTGCAGGTTTGGTTGGACTGTGGACAAGGGAGGTGTGGGAGGACGGCCAGTGGACGGTATGATGGGCGTCTCGATGGCTATTTGCGCAACGGCGTCTCGGGGCTTGCGAAACATGCTACACAATCTAGCATCTTAATGCATATTCGTATTGGCGTAGCGCTGTAGACAAGGAGATGGTACGTTGTTGAGTGTCCCAGACATGATGGACGGCTTCGCTCGCATCGTGTAGTCACGTGATCACATGACGCCAACGGGCCCTGCGTTCCTTAGAGATAGCGACGATTATAATAAATTTCAATTACGAATAATCCAGTCCGGATCATGAGCTGCTACGATGTATGAGTAGACATTACACCAACTCATCAAGGAGCAAGAGCAAAATCTAAATCAGGAAATATGAGCGGCATAAAACTCTGAACTCTCCATAAACGCAGAGCGAGCTTAATGAGCTTTGAGCTTTGGCTTCAGATCCTACCCTGAAGTACCGCACAACGTCTGCGAACGTGCTGCCAAATCATGACTGGCCGTTCCTTAAGTGCCCCCAATTTTCCCATTGGTATCATATGGGCCCAAAGCTCCGCTAAGTGTTTGCCTCGCCATGACCTGGCCTGTCCTTGCCAATCCATGGTCCAAGCTGGCAGAGGTTTGATTGTCCCTTGCTATTGATCATAGAGTACTTATGTTATCTCTCATGTCTGTTATCGAGGTTTTGATGCTTGCTGCGCTGCTTCTAAAGTGTGTAGAAGTAGTCAGGTAGATTGTTTTCAGGTCTCCCAGTCGTGGTTGCTCACCTCTCCTAGTAGCATCCTCCAAAAGCGCCGTATCTACCGCAGCCCCAGGCAAGTGAACATAGCGCACGACGCTCCCTCGAATGAAGACGTTCTTGACCGACGACTAGTTATTTGCCGATTAGCCCACGCCCTCCGCCACAGTATCATCCACTTCTCCCCATTTTTGCGAAAGCTTTTTTAGCATTTCCAGCTCACCAGATGCGGGTATTTCAGCTCTTCAATGACTTGTATATCATCTAGCTTGATGTTGAGGTATTGGTCCACAGATTTTAGAGTGCCCTTGATTGAAATGTCGTTCTTGAGCTCCACCGTGACTTCGTGATCCACCAGCGTTTTGAAAAAGCTGCAAGCATGTTAAAAAGCTACACACATGCACAAAGATCAGTGCGAAATTCGCACATACCTGAAGAACAGCATTGCTGGTAGATGTTCTGTTGCGGGACGTAAGCGATCGTTGGCCGCAAAGTACCCGGACTGCCCTTTCTAGCTTGTTGTTCACCGTAGTTTAGCCGAGCCCTAACCAGCAGGGATATGCCATTCAATCAAGCTTCTGAACAGCGACCGCGCGACCATGAGAAAAAGCCTACGGAGCTTGTGATACATGTTCGAATAGGGGGACTAGTGAAGGTGAAAATGTTATTAGTCAATACCCCGGGCGATCTATAGCATTCATCCAGGGTATCACAACAAGCAGGTCACCCACGGTTACAAGTACTGCATCCACCGAGAGCAACGCAGTTGAACCGTTGAAACACACTCATGATCAAAAGTAATACATGACAGGAAACGATTCTAACTATTCAGTCCGCGACACTACTTCCTGCGTCTTCCCCACTGGCGGCAGGCTGGTCCTGTGTTTTCTTGCCGGGTAGATTCCCTACTTCATCTGATGCGGCTGTCACATCTTTGGTCTTTCTAGCGTCTTCCTCGGCGTCTGGTTCAGTTTCCCTCTTTTCAGGCTCTAACGTCGCAGTTTTTGGCTTGGCGCCCCCATGATTCCCTCTATTCAGGCCATCTTCCTCCGCCTCTTGGGCTTCAGCTTCGGGTTCCTTCGCTATTGCCGTCTTCTTTTCTAGATCTTCGTCTTCTCCTGTCCCGGCCGGTCCGTCAGTCAACCCAGCGGTTTGACTACCAGCTGCATTTGCTTCGGTCAAGCTCAGGTCTTGCATACTATCTGTGACTTTGTTGGAGCTTGAAGTAGTGGCTGGAACTCCATCTGCTTTAGACTCGACAGTACTACTTCCAGTCTCGGGCGCCATAGCTGATCGAGCATCGGTGGTACCAGATGGAGGTGGCGTCCCGGTCGGTGCAGAGTTATCGAGCTTCTGCAGCATCTCTGAGGACGAACTAGACTGCTCAGAACCCTTGGCTTGAGCTATTATCTTTGCACTACTAGATTTCTTGGCATCACCAGCCTTTTTAGCTGCCTCAAAGCCTGCTTGGCGCATGGCTGTTGTTAAAGGACTGTCGATTGTAGAGGGAGGAGGGCGGGGTGGAGTATCTGTCGATGTAGGCGCCTTCGATGGTGTCTTGGTCGGAGTGTAATTGATTGCAGGAGCTTTAGATGGAGTATTTGGTGCAGAGGGAGTGGGGGTTGATGGTGCCCCTGGTGTAGGTCCAATCTTCTCCTTGAGCTCGCCATACTCGTTCCACTCTTCAACTTCTTCGAGATCCTATTCATGCTGTTAGCATTGCTCGTCGACAGTGTAGTCTTAGTAAGTTTACTCCAACGACTAAGCCCATCTGTACGAGCCCTGGTAGCTTCCTTTTCCCCGCTCTTCGACCCCATAGCATACGAGCTCTCTCGTCCGTTGCGACATCGAGTGCTAAGAACGGGATCTTGTTGGCTTTTAGGATGGTCTCTAAACGAGATGTAGCGGTAATGATATGTGATGAGCCGGAAGTGAGGGACGTGTATAGGTAAAGATTTGGATCAGTCTGGTAGGATTTCGGAGTAGAATCAGCCATTGTAATGATGCGACCAAAGTGTAACGGATGGGAGGCGGGAGCCAAGATGCCCTACGATGGAAGCTTCTCTAGATGTCCTTTTGAGTGGTTTAATGCCCTATCGCTCTCAAAGTATTATTCTACGAAATATTGTCGACTTCATTCCTGTGCAACATCCTATTCATCGCCTTTTGAATACACATTCATCAAAGCGTTTTGTGAAACAAGCGTCGATTTCTTCGATCGAGCACCTCGACTTTCTTCATTCCCTCTTCTTGCCGGTTGAGAATAGGAAAGCCAGTAGCATTTCATAGCATAGGATCCCCCATTGGCCACGTGGAGAAAACAGTTCCAGGCCTGTGGCTCCGCAACACTAAAGTACTATCCAATGTCCTCAATATTGTCACCCAATGGACCTTATCGGGTCCACCAATTGTAGAGTATACGTCTTTTTATTTGACTGTTAGTATCAGCGATGTGATTGCACATGATTGTACTCCGTAAACCCATTGAAGATGTATTATGTGCCACTAGAACCTCTAGAATGATAATGGCGGTCAGTTGTCCGACGTCCAGTTGCGCATGCCGCAGCTTGACGTGGCAGTTGATGCAGATAAAGGTGTTGAAGTGAACGCTTATTTGCTTTCGTGGCACATCTTCTGCCCGTGCATGATCGGGCTCGATTGCAGCTTATTTCCATGCTCTTTGCTTCGAATCAACAAGCTTGATAGACAGCTACAGATTTGACTGTCTCCTCTTCTCGACAGCCTCCCTCAACTTGGTGATTACAGCTGCAGGATCTTCGGCACCAAAAACAGCCGAACCTGCGACTATGACGTTGGCCCCTGCTTCGGCAGCTTGAGCAATAGTCCCCTCGCCCAGTCCGCCATCAACCTCGATGTTCAGGTTGGGATATCGATCGCGTAGTGCTTTCACTTTCGGTAATTCCGAAGCCATGAACTTCTGGCCTCCAAACCCAGGATGTACCGTCATCACTAAAACCATCTAGAACTGGTCAGAATCGTCTAGTACCTGGGAAGAAAGTCTGCAGACATCTGGAATTTCTTTCTCCTCCGTGTTTTCCAATATGTCCCACAAGACATCGACTGGTGTTTCGGGCTTGATGGCAACGCCTGCGAGCATACCATGATCATGTACAAAGCGGATCAGTTCTTTCGGGTTTGTTTTGGTATCAGAATGGTCCGCAGGGTTCTCAGCGGCTGTAGATGCCACGGCGGCTTCGTAGTGGAAGCAGTAAAGGTCGCAGCCGGCCCTTTGGAAATCTTTCACCCATTTCTTAGGCTAAACGCATTGATCGTACATTAGCAGGGTGCATGCAGTGACAAGACGAGAGCAAGCGTACACAATGCCTACCTCGGCTATCATCATATGGCAATCGAAGGTGCCTTTCCCAGAAGCTGCAGTAGGTCGTTGAACATGCTGGCGTATCTTGGTGACAACAGGGGCCCCAAAGGTCATGTTGGGCACAAAGTGCCCATCCATCACGTCCACATGAAGCCAGTCTGCTCCATGGTCGATAGTGTCGGAGCATGCGGCGCCTAAAGCACCAAAGTCTGCGGACAATATTGATGGCGCAATGATAGCTTGAGGAGACATGTCGCTGCCGCTAGATTGAGTATAGCTGGACAAGACTACACCAAGACAGTCCCTCGACAGGGCATACGTGTCAAGCCAGCAGAAGCGGACTGTTCAAAGGTGGAATGGACGGAGGTGTGGATAGGGAGGATCGAGTGTGCACCGGCAGGGCAGGCGTAGTAGTGGGGTGAAGCTCGGAGAGGGACCAGTATCGCTGACTAAGCGTCAATGGTCCCGCCAAGCCCCCAGTCGTGTTTTCCCTCGACTCGACGACTCGTTCATCCTTTCTTTCTTTACCCTTACCCCGGACATACCGTTGATGTCGACTTCTCTTGCATTGTTGTTGTGGCCGCTGCATTGCCAGCGCTTCTCGCATCTCATGCACAAAACAATAATCGTTTCTTCCTGGGAAACGGTTCTCCACGTGTTTGCAGTCGAAGTCTCGACTTCGCACCACTGTTGTACGCGCCCAAGATAGAACTAGCAACGTCAGCGCGTAAAGTGCTGCATCTTGGCCCCAATCAGCTACACTACCATGGAGCTGTTCAATTCAACGGCGCCTTTACCATGACCGTGGGTTCGCTGATTGGCGATCTCTCAATTCATGCTTCACTACTTCTGGAGTCTTCAATAGCGCTCCAATTTGGCTTGTCCTGCATGTACTCTATTTCCGTGGCTTGGTCTCTTAATCTAGCGTAGTCAATGATTCGCAACCGCTGGCTCTATCTCGCTGGCGAGCATTATAAGTCCTACATGGCCCACAACCTTCTCTTCCTGATGAGTCAACTTGCTTCTTGATTGTTTCGCTCTGTCTTCCGTACTTTGTCTTTCTTTCTCCGCTGTTGCTCGTTGATCGACTATACCCAACTTTAGATCCCGTTGATCGGAATTGCATAACACCTTATAATAACCTTTGACTCAGTTATATCTCCCTGAGTACCAAGACAGACCGGCTCTGTTTTAGTCATGGATAATTATCTACTACCCGCCACTACATACGTGCCTCCAACCCGGCAGGCCCGGAAGCAAAAACTTAATACCATAATAGAGGATGAGCGGAGCGAGGATGGGGCGAATGGCAGCGAGGAGGAGATGGAAAGTCTAGGACGGGGGAGGCCTCGCCTACCCATCGCCCCTCGGTCCGCCCAGTCAACATCTCCAGTGCCCTCTTTAACGTCATCGATATCATCCTACTCCATGAACAACCGACTGTCACGAGATTTTGATGATCTCTACGACGTCTCCGATGCAGAGTCCATGCACGAGAATGACGTTGCTACAAGTAGTCGCTCTGTCTCACCAGAGAGCCTACCTGGCTCCAAAGAAGTACGAGTCCGATGCCCTTCGCTAATCATACCCTCCCCAGGCTACTGGCCGACAATACAAAAGATGCAGAACCTCAAGCCAGCCTTACCACCGAAGATTCCAATATCCCCTGCAGCGCTCTCATTGCTGGCACGCGACCTACCAAGCATGAGCCACCCTCCTTCATTGGACGGAAGTTGGACTTCAGACCCGCTTGCTCGATCGACTGCACCTCCTACTCCTAATCTAGAGGTTGATCCTAACAGCGAAGATATGTGGGGTGAAACAAATGTCAAGACGGAGTCGTCTGTGCACCGCGAGACAGTGTTCTTTGACATTGACGGTTCCCCAGACCTCGCGATGCGGATGGATGATGTAGACCAGTGGTATAACGGCGCTGGACTCGACGTTGGAGAGACCACAATTGTGCGAGACTTTGCTTGCGACGCGAAGTATGCTATGCTCGATAGCCCCGTGCCTGATAGTCCAGTGCTAGGGACTGAGGACGGCTTTTCAGAAACAGGCGTCCAACTTCCTTCGGAGGCACTAGCAACTCTCCAGCACCTTTCACTCGAAATTCCGTTCAAAGCAGACCTCGCACCGGATAAGGCAACAGCCGAGGAAATGACAGAGGTCCTCTTTCAGCCTTCACGTCCACACAGCGTAGATATGACACCACTGTCCCAGATATCAGAATACAGTATCTCGCGACTTAGCATTCCTTCACCTGGTGGATTTTTTGCATCGCTCGATGTCAATGCTAGGTCTACATGGTGTGGAGGTGGATCAGCACCAGCCTCTGCAGCACCCCCCTCGTCCACTACAGCCGAACACTTTTATAACTGCCCGTGGAACAAAGAACCTGCCGCGACAATTGAGAGTATCATTGAAGTCGATGACACAGACACAGATGGACCTCCAACAGCACGCCAGATGCCATTCCGAACAGAAACTCAAGAGCAACCCCAAACAGTTGCCGAAGAGCTGCAGCATACGCCGTTAATTAGACCTCAGCAGGATTTTGACGAGGATTACGAGCACGAAATTCAACAAGTTGCAGAGCAAAGCCTCGATAGAACAAGTGTCTGGCTTGCTGCTCAGACGTCGTACATGTCTGCGTTGAAAGAGACGAATCCCGTAAACGATGTTAGTATCAATGCTGTTGGTGTAGCCCGAAGAGCCAGCCAACACATTCGAAAGGACTCTTTGGGCACTCCTATGAAGAAAGCCGTTCATTTTCTCGAGAGCGAGACAGCGCACAGAGATCTCAAAAGTACAGGGAAGCCTGGCGAGTCAGACTCGGTTTACTACCACGCTTTTCAACACATTGCCAACGATACTAAGCGTGCGGATGCCTTTCGACATCGCAACGAGCGATCCAACTCGATCCAATCTAGCCGCCTTTGTCTCCCAAATGAGCATCTCGATCGGCTTCAGGGCAATTACAACATGACCGAGACTGACCGCCCATCGCGCCCAAGGCCTATCTCGATGTTCCCAGGTAAAGAGACCGATACCAATGAGCAGACTGCAGAGCAAAAGGTCATCGCTCGGGTTGAAAGAGAACGCCAGGCATTGGAGCAAGTCAGCGCATCGATGTGGGTGGTCGAAGCCTCCAAAATGTTGAGTGGAGGAGGTCTGCTAAACAGTCCTGCCGTCAATACCTTGAATCAAGCATCTACCTCCAAAACCGAAACTGCCGGTATCCCAAACTGCCTTCGTATACTTGACTTAGGAGGGCAACCTAATGGCGATTGGGCGTGGCATTGCGCGAGGGAATTTCCAAGCGCCAAAGTGTACACTGCCACGACCGAGGTGCACCTTGTTAACTCTAGCATCCGAGGTCCTCGAAACCATCGAAAGGCGGCCGTTTCCAAACTTTGGGAGCTTCCATTTCCGGACCATCACTTCGACGCAATCTCAGCGCGGACATTGTTCAGATACCTAAAGCACGAGAAGCCCCTAGGAGAGAGCATTGACGAGTACGATCTTTGCCTCCGCGAATGTCTCCGATGCCTCAAACCAGGCGGATACCTCGAGTTCTTCCTGCTCGACTCGGAAATCGTCAACTCGGGCTCTCGCGGCACAGCTGTCTCAGTCGAGTTTGGCTTCAACCTCAGAACTAGAGGCTACGACCCCCTCCCAACAAAGAGCTGGCTCGGCCGCGTGCGAAGAGCCGGCTTCGACGACATCAAACGCGCCTGGACCTTCCTCCCCATGGGCTCCCCCGTAAAAGAGAACTTTGTACTCCCAGAGACCCCCCCGCCCAACGTCTCAACCTACCAAGACAAGGCCGAAGCGGTGCAAGGCCCCGTCGGCTCGACCGCCGACGCGGCGAATGTGTCTGGGCTTGTGGGCAGCTGGGCGTGGGAGCAGTGGATGCTGAAGCTGCAGATGGAGATGGGGAAGGAGCGGTTGCTGGAGGGCGTGGGGGCAGTGTTGGAGGAGGGGAAAACGACGGGGGCCGGGTGGAGGTGTTTGAGCGGGTGGGCCAGGAAGCCCGTCGGGGGTGCTTGAGCGTGGGATGTAGTACACACTGGTCTTTGCAGGTAGATAGATTGTCATGTATGCTGTCGCTCACCGTAATTCCGTTCCTTCCTTCCAATATTCAGTTGCTTCTCTTCCGGTGCAATGAAACGGCTAGGAATGTGGGTAGACATTATCTTTCCCCACACTTGCGAAGATATCTGTTGCTGCAATCCGGCTTTATCCGCTACTGCCAGCCTGAAAAGTCTGGATCGGATACTCCTGTACATACTGTACGCTTCTGGGAGGCCCGGCGAGGCTTGATTAATCTCACCAGCTTCGAATCCTGGAGGATTTTCCGAAGCCGACACCAGCGTCTGAACGAGTCAGTCTTCAGGATTAGGTGATATAGCCACAAGTGTTCTGTGGAGTTTGGCGATGCTCCAATTCCAGCTGGTCGTATACTTATACTATGCTATGCGCGGCACACATGATCAATCATCAAGGCATTATTTTGGATGTGAACAAGGTGGGGATGGATGTATGAAACTGACATTTACTAAGTATTACTATTCCGCCTACGTCTTGGATAAAGCAAGCCTATATAAATCACCATCACAAAAGGTCTGCACAAGTTGCCCTTTCGCGCCTATCCTCCACAGGACCACGGCGCAGCCTAGAACTCAAGCCACCACCTTATTCCCCCTCCTCAACCTTCCTCGCCTGCGGCGCCGTCACCCTAATCCCGCTCTCCAGCCTCTGCAAACCGAGCGGATAGCCCTTGCACAGACACCACGTGCGCACCGTCTTGATGGCGTTCTTAATCTCCCTGCCATTCAGGTCCCAGCGCGCGAGCTGCTGGACATCGGCCTCGGACAAATTCGCAAACGAGGTCGTCTGCGATGCGGAGGTTTCGGAAGCAGGGAGGCGGGAGAGGAATTTCTGCCAGAGTTTGAGGCGGGAGGGGAGGGTGAGGGGGGAAAAGAGGAGGTGGATGTTGACGCGGGAGCGGAAGGCGGGGTCGATGGTGGAGTAGAGGTTTGTGGTGAGGAAGATGATGCCTTGGAAGTATTCGAGTTCGCGAAGGAAGACTGTGAGAAGGGGGGATATTGGCGAGAGGGGACGTGGAAGGAGATGGCGGGGTGCGACTTACTCGATACGAGTTCGTTTCTTACGACGTCTTCTGGCGAACGTTTTGCCATGAAGACGTCCGCCTCTGGGTTTGAATTTAGTTACGCCAGAATCAGATCTTAGCCTTGTCGGCTTACCATCTAATAGGATGACAGCGTTCCACTCTGTTGCCATCTCAAATACTTTCTTGACCTTTTCCCCAAGACTTTTCGCGTTTGTGCCGAGCTCCTCAGCCTGCAGGTAATACAACGGTCGCCTTGTCTTATCGGCCACTATAGACTGCCAGTAAGCACTCTCGGCCGATAGATGAGATGCGTGGAGACATACCAGCCTCTGCTAGTAGAGTCTTTCCAGTCCCTGGAGGGCCACTAAGAAGAGATATGAGGCCCTGGCCTAAGACTAATCAGCTATAGGACGGAAGAGGCTGCTTGCTTCTGTGAACCTTTGCCGATGATAACATCATCCAACCCAGCCTTCATCCGTTTGTGGTTCTCTACAAACGTCAATACGAGGTCTTTGTGCTCCTCAGGATACACCAGATGAGCGTATGCTTCGTCGTTCCACACTACCGGTTTTACATCATCAATGTAGAATTCAACTAGTATGATGGTCAGTGATTCAGCACCTGGAAAATAATCTGGGATCGGTCTTACGCCATAGCTTTTCTCTTAGAGCAAACCCACAAAGCATCGGAGATACAAACACGAGGTCTCGGTTTCTTGCCAGCATTGCGGCCTTGTTTGTTTGTTGCTCCTTACTATCAAGGGGTCGAAGATACATGGAATCCTCTGACAGTGTATTCTCCTCGGATTTGTATGGGTTCAGATTGGGGGTAGATTTTTGAATTCTTTCGAGACCTTTGTGATGCTTGGCATATCCATAAAAATCAACAAGAATACGCCCTGACACCTATGATCGCTTCAGTAAACGTGTCTTAAAATATCCCGAAAACTCAGACTCACATTGTGCCTCTCAGTCTTGGCGCCAACGAAATTGCCGGTTCCGGCATATTCGCAGTAATTGAGACCTTGATAGTCAAGCACTTTCTTACCTCGGGCTATCAACTTGCTTTTTAGTAGGCTCGCGTTAGCATGAAATGACAAGGGATAATTGGGAAGGCTTGATATCGGTAGGTTTCCTTCAAACTCTGGTATTTCCAGATTGGTAATCGTCCACTGAAACGTCGCTCCAGTAAAGACGATGTGACAGCATGATACTGATAAGGCGGGTGGAATTTGCTGATATTCAGTGTCAACCACCCGGAACAAACGCTCGCAATCCTCAGCGCCGCGATATATGATGGAGTCTCGAGGAAAGTAAGCCCATGCGAGCTTGAAAGAAATGAGCTTGCTGTCTCTTAGATGTCTCAACTGGATTAACATGTTCCCAAAAAGCTCGGCCATCAATTGGGTGAGTAGATGGAGGTGCTCTTTCAGGACACTTCCAGCGCTTGCCTCGCTATAAGCGGCGATGATGTTATCGTAAGAGAAGAACAATGGCTTGAATGGTGAAGTGAACGTGGCGGTCTCGTGGGCTTCCAAGAAGATACCTTCGTGCTCAACGATGTCTTTCAAAGAGGTTACAAGTACTGGACTTTGAACCTCGATTTTTTCTATCTTTAACGGAGTACGGCCGGCAATAGTAGGTTGTTCAGGATCTGCGACTTTATATACCTTGATCGCAACGCGGTCATAGGCTTTGGATACCTTTTGCTTCAATTGTTTTGGCGGAGTTTCCACCCAATTGACACTACTACCATTACTCTTTCCAGCATAGAATGTTTTAATGACGGGGTTAGTGCCGAAGGTTGTCTCCTTGCCTTGGATTGTAGGCTGTGGTAAGGGCGATTTCAATGGGTATTCATCAAAGGTCGTCGATGCGGAATCATTGACATTGATAGGAGTATCAGAAGCGACGACGCGCCTAAGCATGTTCTTGAAAGCCATTTCAACCTGCAGAGCTGACGGAAATATTCTTAGCTGGCTGGCTAGATTGGGAAGAATATAGCAATCTATAGCTTGACAAGTTGTTATCAATGAAGGGGCAGTACCATCGAAGTCTCCGTTCATGGAGGTGGCAATGTCTCTTTATCCTTCTTTGACCTATTCCTAAAGTCCTCCTTCCCACTAACACATGCGTACATTGCATTGTTGCCTAAAGCGAGAGCTTTATAAATAGCTTGGGTGTCCTAAGTGACGGGTTAACTGCGCCCCGTTGTAGAGGTTGAAGCTACTGATACTCCAATGGAAAAGAAATTACCAGGATCTCAATGAGAGTTTAGTCCTCCGGCAGCTGTGATCGGCGGCTCTACTTGTGCACTTTGCCTCGAAATGGTTCGCGACCCAACAACCTTAAGAAATCCTGGATCACTTTACTGTTGTCGTGTCCGAGAGTACGCATGTGGAGACTGGAAGATACCAACGCAATGCTGAATCTGCAACCTGTTGTCACGCGTTCAATACACACCTTGTAGAAATGAAACGCTAATTAGAGAACTATTGGCCTTGTAACTTCAGGAAGATTTTGACAGCCCGCAGAAGTCCCAGAACTTGAGATCAACCAATCGGAGACAATCAGATTCTTGCTACTATGAGATCGCTTTACCATGGATTGCGCCATAGTTGGTGTGATATCCGAACGTAATGAAATTTTAGAGAGTAGGAAGAGAGTGTGAGCCCAGTGATAATCCAAGGTCTTCTAATCCAAGACATATGGGACACCATGGTTCAAAAGTGTACAGTCAAAGGTAGGGCTTGTGAAGTATTGAATACTTCAGAGGATCCTGGGGATATATATGGTACGAAATGATGATAAGACGAACAAAGGTGAGGAGAGCAAAAAGGCTTCTATGACTTGCTATCAGTACGCACAAGAGCGAGAACTTTTGAAGCCATCTAGCATTATAAAATGCTACACATCATGAGGACTAGATACCCGAGTAGAGTCCATACTCTCGCTGGGGGTTCCATGTCACGGAGCGTCATATTCCGTACTCTTCGAAGGTAGAGGCTGGCAAGCTGAGGACGTTTAATGCAAAGCCATGCTTGATAGCAGAGGGAGTCGAGGTACTTGCTTCGCTCCTAGATGAGGTCCGCAAACGGATTCCTCGTGACCTGGATGAATAGCAATCAATTGAGCCTGCTGGCTCGCCCAAGTCCGTCACCAGTAAGAGGGTTCGAGAAACCGCAAGTTGATGAAATAGGCGGCCGTCAAGGCTCCGGTCAATCGTTGGAATGCTTTAGTGGGTTTGACAAGCGAAAGATGAAGCCCTTCCGCCCACGCTAAGGCGCAGTTATTGACCGGACCAAACCCGTAGCGCGAGTAGTCAATAGTCCTGCACGAGGCAACTGTGGTGGTGGTGGTGGTGGTGGTGGTACCGAAGCACCTTCTGCTTGCATGAACTTGCGATAACAACTGATGGAGCGTTATCCGCCACGATAAGAGGTTGCGACAACAACCGTGACAGGGCAAATCCTCCAATCGTCGTTGAGTTCTCCCCAGAACAATCAGTCCGTCGAAGTCCTGCCCAGAACAACAAACAGTAAGGTACGGAGTAGACAACAGGAACACCCCCAGTTGCTTGGATTTCCCCCGTCAGCGATCCGTTCCGTGCAGTGTGCAGTGTGCCGTGTGTTACTGGCCACTCAGAGCCAAGTTCTCCTCTCGAATCCGCGCCCGTTCAGCTACTTCGTATTTCGCGCATCTAGCGGGGGCGAGTTCTGGGTGTGGAGGCTGTACGCTTCGCTGCCATGACAAAAATGAACCATCACGACCCTCTTCTCTTTCATTGTACACTTACCATGGTAGTATACCTCTTTGACCTTGTTCTTCTCCATGTCCGACCTGTCTGCCTAATGTCACTGCCTGCTGGCGTTGCTATTCGTAGCCGCTCGTTCGAGCCCCATGGCGGGATCCATGTTCAACCCCCATGACCTAATCCCGAATCCTTTGCGCCCACGACGGCCGCAGAGGAGACGAGTGTCGCCAGCTGCTAATCATCATCTCGGAGGTAGTATCGATAATGACCATCTTCTTTATAACCTCACTGGATATCAAGCACCGTATCTTCAAAACTTCGAAGAATTACCTCCAGGAGCCTCGTTATCGCCGAATCTACCGGATCTACAAGATGATACCTACCCGCAAACACCATTCAACGAGGAACAGCACAAGGCCATTGAAGCTTTGGTAGACGTTCCTGACGATGTTGTCATGCATCAGCTTGCGTTGATTCGCTCAGATCATGAGAGTTGGTCCATGTGTATGATGCTGTTGGAAATAGTAATGCCATATCTTAGCTAACCCCTTGCTCGTAGGCAGTTCAGATAGACTTGCAACGGTACCAGAAGCATCAAATTTCCCCTTCACAAACTCCACTACACGCAGAACCTTACCGACCGAGATGCCACTGCCTCCGAGGCTCAGATCGTCGCAGCGAAGCGGTCCATTGCAGCTACAAGAGTCTTGGAACAGAGGTCCTCAGCAACATAGACCATCGAAGGGATCAATTTCCAGTACCGTTTCTTCCATGTCTTATGATCCTTCGGTTTTTTCACAAGCCAGTCACGAACCTCTCACCGGAAATAGTTCTAGGCACCCTTCTGGAGATTACTCAACACAGGCTTCGGTGCTGGCAGCGAAGTTGTCCCATTCAGCAAAAGAACCATCTGCCAACAACATTTCCGGATATGGTGCCACTCAAGGTTGTCCCGCTCTAGGTTATCCCGAAGCTCCTACCAACACCGCCATTGAAAATTGTAATCCTCCTGTCAACTCCCAACCCTCCAACGCAATCAAGTTCTCATGTACGTTGTGTGACTCAAAGGCCACTTTCAGGGGGAAATCGGAATGGAAGAGACATGAGCTCTCGCATATGCCATCTGTCGAATATGTCTGCCTACCTAGAGGTTTAATAGAAGAGGGTTTTCGATGTGCCATTTGCAGCGCTCACAACCCAGGCAACCAGCATATACTCGAGCATAACGCGCACTTGTGTCTTGCAAAGGAAATAGAAGCCAGGACTTGGGTGCGCAAGGATAAATTCGTCAAACATCTCATCAGTCATGGCTTGTCTAGCAATTCCCCCCAGGTCGCTAGATGGACGCGGAAACTTCCGAACCGGCTGTCTGGTTGTGGGTTCTGTATCAGGGGCTTTAATGACTTCAATGAGCGATCTTTACACGTCGCCAAACATTTCGAGAGTGGTTGCGATAGGGCAGACTGGGATCACTCGAAAGTGATTCTTGGTCTGCTTAGCCAGCCACATACGGCTATGAGCTGGCAGTCTCTACTCGGTGAGAGGTTTGGCGGACAGCCTTCACCACAGATCGCATGGTCGGAAGAACTGGCGCCAGGCATACGGAACCGTCTCGAGGAAGGACAAGATAGTGGATACGACCTTGCGCTGGCGGCTTTTCAATCAAGCTCTCTATGCCAAAAGGCAGGCCATGACCAGGAGAATAGTCATCAACAGACTTATGGTCCGAACGAGGGACTGGTTTATCCAGTTGAGCACCCATCCGGGATGGACACTGACATATATATGCCAGAGGCATCGCAGTCGTGGTTCGACGACAGCGAACCAATATCCGATTTCACCGATGTTTGGGGGTTCCCCTGAGCCACGACAGGTTTCTGGATTTGAGTGACTAGGGAATTCGATCGGACTATCGTACAGCTGGGATTATCCACAACCTCACATTGGAGATAGAGGAAAGGTACACTGAGAAAATCGACCCTTCCACCGCGAAACCCCAAGCATATTGCCGATTGGACCTCCCTCCAAATCCCCTCAGACTTCCCATCCTCCTGCTCCTTCTCCTCTTCTTCCCACACCCTATCCGGTTCTTCCAACCCGACAAATCCTTCTCCACTAGCGATAATTTCGGCCCCGTTGACCTCTCGTCAAGTTTCCACCCGGTCTTCATGCCGAGCTCCAATCTTCTAAAATCCTGTTCATCTGGGCCAAGGCGACGTCGATAAGCTTCCCGCTCGGATTCCAACTTCACCTCGAAGGAGGCCCCGGGCTCGACGACTTGGTGATCGGCGGGCTTGGCAACAGCGACGATGGGGTCGCTCTGCTGATACTTGACAGCAGTGAGAAAGAGAGAGAGCCGTGTGGACGTCTGGAAAGGCACGTTGTCTTCGTGCATTGGCTGGTAAGTCGAGAGGGTTGGAGTTCAGTTGGACGACATGGTAGGGTTGATGGGCCCGTCTTGTTGGTCTGAAGCCTTTTCCTCAATAGGGAAAATGGAGAACCAACCCGGGCAGTAAGTTTCAGGCTTGATTTGCTCTCTACAACGCGTTTTCCTAAAATTCCGATCTCGGCGGCAACCTTTTGAAATATCTGAATGCGTTTCTCATTCTCTGCGCTTTTTCGCTGTCTACCTTCTTGTCAGTCCCTACGAAGCTCAAGTACCCGAGGACTCGCTTCGACTTCTCGACGTGACGTTGTCGCGTGTCAACGCTGAAGATTGAGGGATTGAGATGATGTTGAAGAGTTTGGAGCATATCTATTTGGCTGATCAAACACAGGAAATCGGTTGCCGAGAATGCTTGGATGGGTACCGAAATCTTTATTTCTCAAGTCTATCCAGCTTGTTCGAAACGTTGATAGAAAAGGGCCCGATCGAGAAATGGAAGAATTGCTTCCTCGAGATAGAAGGAAGTATGAGGAACTATAAAGCCAGAGCAGAGAGATAGAAAACCTTAACAGCAACCTAGTGCATCCAGTCATCTTCATTCATCTGCCCCCTTCCACTCCATCCCAACCGGTTCCCGCAAGCCCTTACAAAAAGCCTCTAGCCATAACAAGTCTCCATTCCCGTAGCACACAAACCCCAGACTCAAAACACCACCCCTCACCCCTCCCCCTTCCCCCACCCCATCCCCTCAACCCACCACCCCCTCCCCCCCTCCTCCCCCAACCACCTCCCCACCTCCCCCACCTCCTCAAACACCCTCACCTGCCCAGCTCCCACCCCGAAATCCCCCACAACCTCCCCCCTCCTCATCACCCGAAAGTCCTTATACCGCAACCTCTTCACCACCTTCACCCACGCCTCCACTTTCTCCAGCGACGAGGATTGGACGAGCATGATTCCGGGGGGCCGGCCGGTTTTTAACAGGACGGAGCAGGAGAGGGAAGAGGCGGCGGTGGTGAGGAGGTGGATTTTGTAAGGGGAGGTTATGTGGTGGGTGCGCAGGAGGGCGCGGTGGGGCATTTTTCGGGAGGCGGGAGGGGGGAGGGTGCGAGGTGGGGGAGAGGGTGTGGATGGTGAGGTGGGGGAGGTGGATTGGAATATTGTTATTGTAGGGTTTTGGCGTCAGCAGATGCTAGAATTACCTCGGCAGTAGTGTTTTTCCGCTCCGAATCGTAAGCGGAAATGCCTCCGCAAGGGAACACCAACCCACCCACCCCACCCACGGCGCTCTGACAACACAGCTGTTCACGCCGAGAGCGATTTTTATATCTTTGCGAATCAGAGATGTGAGCATCAGAAGAATCGATGTTTGCAACTAACGTGACACGCCCAGTATGATTGGTCAGTTTAACAAAGGCAAAGACGTCACAAATGTTTGGCCATTAAGAAGAACACTCTTCAGGAGGTAAGAAACATAGAATAACAAGGGATCATACCGTAATCCAGATTGTGAATCAGTCGCACTTCGCTTCTCTGGAAACCTACGCTAAGGAATTCAAGAGGAGAGAGCGTGAGAGCTTGATATCTTCGGTATTAAGTACTGGAACAATAACTTAAGAATGAACTTTGATGGAAGATGACTAGGAGAAAACAGCTGGCCTTGCATTATTTCTTGCCACTACTACATTCCGGTAAGGCGGTTTCAATCGGCTTCGACGCTCACCAGAGTGCTAATGTCCTGGAAATGATGCTCCTTTGGACGAGAGGAGAGGGAAATCTAAAAAGACGGATTCAATCTATCACATTCTCTCATACCGTACAGATTCAGTGAAGCACGAGAAAATACAACTGCTACCTGGACTCAAAACAGCTTCTTCTCCTTTTGGCGCGTCAGCTGACCTCTCATTCACCATCTTCGGCTTACATCATCTCCTTTGTTCATCCTGGCTTCATCTCTACGCGTTTCTTCGAAATGCATGAATAACAACTCGGATCACTTAATCTCGACCTATCAATAGGCTTATCAGTAGGACTTTAGACCAAAACACCAGGATGTGGTCGGTGCGGCTATAGCCAATGGAGAAGAATCTCACGGGAAGTATACCAGTGAGCCTAGGGTTCAGGATGAGAAGTCTTTCATGAAGAGTGAAGGGGCACGAAGATTTAGGCAGCCGTGGACCAAGACTGAGAAGGCGGAAGCATTGGGAGCGGTTGCAGAGCTCAAGGTAGCTAAGTGATAATGTAAGCTTTTTCGCACTGGGGACTCGGGAGTAGAATCTTGGACAACCCCTATCAACTGACAGTCTCGGCAGCCATAAGGCGGAGTAGTGCTGGGACTCGAACAGCTTGCTAACCTTGCCGATTTTCATCTCTTCTACACTCATGAACATTAAGAAAAGATGGATTCTGGGCGCGAGTATGCAGCTAGACTTTCGGACAGTCTATTCGATCCTAGTGTTACTGCCCAGTCAAAAAATTTAAATCAAAATCAATTAGTTTATTCTTTTGATGGCTTACGGGCGGACCAAGCTTCGGAAGCACCAGGATCGTTATTCGTTTGGTCATCTTTCCCAACGTTGCACAGCTCTATATGTTATCCAGCAATCGCATTCAACAACCTAAGATAACTCAAACGCACACCTATCAATCCCAGATTCCGAGTCAATCAGTCTCCCTCTCTACCCACATTTTCCATATAATAATCTTAACGAAAACCTTCTTTGCACGGTTTGGCTCCTTATCGAGCTATTACCGCTGCTGCCGCAAAGCCTCCGAGCGCCCAAACACCCCAACCTATACTCCCACTCCCTCCAACCGCTGCTCCCGTCGCTTTCGCCGCTGTCGCCGCAGTACTAGATGGCATACCCGGAGAAGTACTCAACGGCGCCATACTCGTTCCCATCATCCCTCCACTCGACGCTCCGCCTGTTCCATTCGGCATCCCAGTCGCATTGACCCCGCCAGCACCTACAGCCATAGATGTATTCATCGGGTATGTTGCGCTGCTCGTAGCGGCCACGCGCGGTACTGTCGACTCCCCGGATGTGAAGAGCAAGGGCGCGGCGGTAGAACCGGCTGAAGCGGTGGTTTTGGGCACAGGGTTGGGGATTGAAGACGGGAACGAGGAGGAGGGAGGGGCGATGACTTTGGCCTGAGGGGTGCTGAGGGCTAGGGAGGTGGCGATGGCGGTGGGAGCTTGGATTTGGCCGTCGTTGATTTCGGAGATGATGCCTTCAGCGTGGGCGAAGATGGATGGAAGGGATAAGAGGACGGGGAGGAGGATGGTAGAGATGGTAGGGTACATTTCGTGAGTTTCCTTTTTTTAAGCCGGTCGTGGTGATGATTATCGAAGCTGTTACCAGGACCCCCGATGGTTAGAGAAAGCAGAGTTTGACAGAGTTGTAGAAAGAAGAGGTTTTGCGAAGGAGCTTTTTGAAAGAGAACAAAGCGAACGGCGGCGGAAATAGGTTTACGATACGTGAACGGAATGTGGAAAAGGTAAACATGGCGCAAGGGATCAGGTGCTACGTTTCAGAACTGAGGAATGCGAAGCTCTTCCGCATTCGGCTTGTCCTCTTTGAAGAGCTATTTTTGGTCTCAGCTCTTTCTGATTTTTCCTCTTCTCAGAAACCTCTCCGTCTACGCCTCCATCGCAGGCTACCTCAAAGCTTGAGACTTATAGTGATTCCAAGCTAGGCAGTAAAGAGACACTATACATTCAAGATGAAATCTTCATTTCCACGCTCGCTTCCCCTCAAAAACACGACCCCAAGTTCTCCCAAATCCCGCAGTCTCCTACCCGCAAGCGACGCAATTTAAACCAGGACACGAACGGTGTGAACCACTCCCCAAGTTCGCGGAAAGACGGCCCGAGGTCTCGAAAACACAAAAGATATGAACAATAGACATTCGTACTCTCACAAACACAATATTAAAGGTCAATCGGTATACTACTAGTAGCTGCTTACGACGAGCATGCCGGCGTGCATCAAGGAGGGATTGGTGTATAGACTTTCCTTGAGATGGGGGGTTGCGGGATGAGTTTTTTGTTTGTTGGCAGTATATGTACGTATGATTCGGGGAGGGTTTTATTCTCGAGCTACAGTAGAACAAGTAGGGGAAGGGCATTCTCGGTTGTTTTTTAAAGCTTAGGGAAGAAACGAGGGGAGAAGTGGTAGAGTTGATTTTTTGAGGTCGGAAGGGGGGGATAGGAAAGACTACTACGGATGAAGTTCTTACAGGGTAGAGGATACTTCACTCTGCGCTAGTCTTTGTTTTCTTTCTTTCTTTCTTTCTTTCTTTCTTTCTTCTTCTCGTCGTCTTTACGGATCACACGCCTCTACCCCTCAAATTTCATAAAACCCACCATTCTTTCATCATCGTCGTAACAGCCACTTCTATTCGGAAAATTCCATAGACTTTAACACGGGTTTTTTTGAAAATTCGCACTATTTGCCGCTGTGAAAAGGACATTTTGCGAACAAAGCATTGAAAAGCTCTTCGTCTCTACCTAGCATTCCTTCATCGGGTTTTTTTTCGGCAGTGGTTGTAGATTTCGGGGACTTGGCTTGTTGTGTATGGCTAGCATCAGCTCTTTCTTTGGTCGATTCACGGTGACTGATCTTCTATATTTGAGGTTTCATCGTTTATTAATTTCATTGATTGCTGTTGGCTTTCTCGAAACACCTCTCACTTTCATCTCTCTCTCTCTCTCTCTCCCTCCTCACCCTCACCCCCATCCCCCCAACCACAACCACAAACCCCCATCATCTCGACCCCACACCACCAACCACCTCACCCGACTCACCTACATCAAAAACCCCATCTCACAGGCGCATAAGTCGCCAACGAGCAAACTGCGCTTGCTTTACTCAATCCTCGCTTTCTTTGCACACCATGCTGTTGACGTTTCTGTCGTGTACTTTGTATATGAGGGATTTTTGGTAGCGATGTGGTAGGTGCTTGAAACCCCTTTTCCGTGGGTCGTGAGTTTGTGGATTGGGATTTTGGGATTGGTGGAGTAGATTGATGGGGAAGCAGTTTGTTTGGCGAGAAGTGCAGTTGGTAGTATTGTGGATATGATTGAGTTTCGGTTCTTGGAGTTGTGGTTTTGGCGATGGGTTTATCTGTGGAATCTGCGGTGCTGGTTGGGAGTTTGCGGGTGTGTTAGTTTTGATGTAAAGAGTTGTTGTTTGATTGATGGTTTGAGTAGTTAAGGGATTAGTAGGTAGCAGGGGGTTGATTTTCTGGAGACAGAAAGGTGTCTGCTGTCGTTGCTGTGTGAGCAGTGTATGTGTTTTCTTCTCGGTTATTCTTTTGACTTTGGTTCTTATTCGATCTTGCCGACTAGACGTCGGACTCTGTCCTTCAGCCATTATCGCACGCTAATTCGTCATCAAAAGTCGAAAGTGTGAAAAAATTGAAGAAAAAGCTGGAGTTTGGCGTTTGTAAAACATACTATGAACATGCTTGAATAAATCCTAATATTTTCAGTCCTTTTCAGTTTCTCCTGGAGTCAATGTGTCATATTTAAAGAAAAGCTAGTTTCAGAGGAGTAAAGTAGGTTATGAAATTAAGATCATGGTATATTGCGATTCCATACCCATCGACCGGACACTGGTGATGAGCGAACGGGAACGCGCAGCTATACCTTTATGATATGACATGTTTCGTTGCTGCAAAGAGATGGTGTGGATCGTGAGTTTCTTTGTCCATGTACGCAGTTATTGCGTCTCATAAATCTGTTGATTCGGATTGAAGGTCTCACTGTTTGATAGTTGATGACTATGATCTTAACGCTCTTCATGGAGTGGTAGGGAATAAGCTTGATATCTGATTGAAATTCAGTTGGTAGGCGGAGTTGGGACTCTATTTTCTGCGCTCGTGGAAAGAAAATTCAGATGCCGAGGATAGGTATGTATATTTGCACGCATTAGTCATTACTACGCTCGTCACTTTCATTCTCCTTCCACACTCTCCTCTTGTTCATCTCCCGAGTCCGAGAAACGTAGAACAGACAAAGTCAACGCAACACTGAACATCGCCATTGAGAAGACCAATCACTCACCTGCCTCCTCGTCCTCCCCACTACGTCCCATGCAATTTAATAAACAGCTGCACATCCCTCAAATCATCCCCGCCCTGACACCTCCCCCTAATCCTATCCATCGCCTCCCTCAAACACGGCGGCGGATCCGCAAACCCAAACACCACATCTTTGGTCGTCGGCCTCACGCCGTTGTGAAAATACAAACCCTTAGGGTGCGCGGCGTGCTTGACTGGACAGTCTGGCTCGGTGCAGGGAAGTTGCGGACCTAGAGTGCAGGGTTGGTAGCGGGGGGGTTTGGGGGTCGGTTGTTTGGGGGGGACAGATCCGCGGGGTCTTGACGCTCGCCGCCCGGCTCGTGGCTCTGCGTCTCTGAGTTCTTGGGTACGGTTTCTGAGGGGGAGGGTGTACGAGGGCGAGGGCTCGCCGTCTGGGATTTGGTCTAGGTCCATGATGTCAGGTTGGGTTTGGGTGGGGAGTGTTTGTAAAGGTGAGCCTCGGGGTGGAGAGTAGTGATAAGGGGCATCCGGGGGGTAGGGGTGGCTTGAGTTGAAGCTTTGGAGCTGAACAACCATGTTTTGGTAGAAGGCTGTGTCCTCTTGATCGGTGATATCGCCGGTTAGGATCCTCTCTTCGTCGAAGCCATCGAGGGGTTCCAGAGGCTCGTATTCTTCCCATGGGATCTCTGGCCTAAAGCCGTTGAGGTAGTCATGGCCGCAACTGAAACAACAGGGAGAGCCCCACTCGAGTGTTGCGTGGCAGTAGTGGCAGTTCCCGTTGATAGGGTCAGTCTGCTCCATTATTGCTTGTGTGGCCAGCGTTGTTGGGTCGGTCGCTGAGATGAAGTGGTTTTTGAAAGGTTCGGTGATGACTCCATATTTGAAACATAAGATATTCTGGGCGAGAGTAATGTTGAAGAACGATGACATTGTTCTGATGGCTGATTTCGAGACAGCACACATTTCAGCATACGGTCGTATGACAACGGAGACTACACTTAAGGAGGCATCCAGACCTGTATAGGGGCCTGACAACGCTTTTGCCATGGGAGGGAAGATTTATTGAGAAACAACAAGGAGTTCATCATTCGGTTATGAGGAGAAGCGGTGAATTGCGTCAACCAAGGTTCTGCAACGGCGATCATGATTTGAAGAGTATATAACAACGTTCATCGATGTAAGACGTTGATAGCTGGATAGATGCTCGAGGTGGTTATAATATTTCAGAGCAAGATATGTGATCCCATATGCTATGCCCTATGATATAGTAAGCGGTGAATCCCTTTTCCAGTGACCACTTTCCTACCTGCTCTGAACGAAATGACTGGGCAAAACTTCAATCTACGAATCTAAACGTGTCGTCTCCATGGTACTCAACGTATTTTTCGATGCTGAGCACATCCGCCGCTGTCCCGTTCCCCGCTTCTATCCGATCGTATGCCGCCCACAACTCAGGCGGCGGATCCGTGCAGCCAAATACTTCGACCCAGATCTTACACGGAGAAGGGTCGTGAAAGTATGGACCTGGGGGGTGTGCTGAGCGAATGGGACATCCTGGCGCTTCGCAAAGTTTTTGCAAGTGGTCATCGGTCCTAAAACCGCCAGGGAGGCGGCGGTCACGTTCAGCAGACGGACCCCAGTGACGTCCAAGCAAGCTGTCCTCGAGTTGACATTGTTCGTAGATTTCTTGTATATCCCGTCGCCACCACGGAATTGGTTCTTGGTTACCTCGTGGTGTAGAGAACGCGCGGAAATTTGACAAAAACTTTCGAAGATAAGTCATTGACATTTTTTATTGATTTGATGGAATCTTTCCAAGAGTAGTGGGGAAAGAAGGTCCATGGGTTGTAAGATGCCCTATTATAGTAGAACAGACTCCACAAAGTCATTGTTGAACGTGAATATTTGAAGCTCTTTGAATAGACGGTTCGTATGAGGGTTTCACTGAGGTAGAACAAAGGTATTGCACAAAGCATGTACATACTAGCAGAAGAAATGCATAATGGTTTACAAAACATGCCAGCATTCATTATCCCAACAAATTAGAAAGGATAGAAAGACAGATAAGATGAGAAGATAGAATTGCAGAGGTTGCGACGATGCAATGAAAGTGAAGTTTTTGAAAGCGTACTAATACACTAAAGGATTCAGGTGCTTCTTCTCTGCGCTGAATCGGACGTGGCTGCACGTATGTCTAGACGACAAACAAATTATCCCTCATCATGATCGATCGAGTTCTCAGGTCCTATTTAGATGTTCTTGAATGCTACTGATGTGACTCGATAACTTCTGGTATGCATCATGACTGTTCTTAGCAATCCTTGAAGATACGAGTTCATGCCTAGGTTAGCGGTTGTTGACATACAGAATATCTAGAAGATTGAAGGTTGAGTGTTCTCAATACGCTTTAGTCTTCATTACTCCAGAAGCTTTTCTTCATGTGACAATTTCAATGACCAACCATCTTTTCGATCACTTAGATAGGTGTCAGCTCCGCTATGCCTTCTAGGTCATCGTTGGGTCATGATCGCAGGTCCTGGGATGAGTTGCACAGGAAATCAAGGAGTGTTACAAGTATTAGTACAAGCATTAAACGAGGGTAAAGCTTATCTCGTTGCTTTGTTCCGTCTCCAATTCTCTTATATCACCTGTATATACTGTAGCCTTCAAACCCGTTCCCAATTTTACAGGTTAATCTCAACAACCGGTCCCTTGTAAAACTTTCGTGCCCACGCGAAATAGTAAACGATGCTAAAAACGACCACCGCCCCTTCAGTCAATACTGCATAGTCCATCGTCTTCGAAGTTTGCGTCACATCCGGAGGCCAAAAGGAAAAGAACAACAGAACGGTCAAATAAACGCATGCAAACGCATTGTTGACGATGCCGAATACCGAAAGTAACCGCCACGACCCCCAAACTAATTGGGCAACACCGACCGTATTCGACAGATGCGTTGAGCCATCGGAGCATACTCTAATAAGTCCTGTAGAACGGCGCCAGAGGAGAAGACTGCAACAGATTAGGTATGATGAGTACACGCCACTGACTGCTATGCTGGTAATTTCGTTTATGACGAGGGAAGAACCGATGTTAATGAGAGCCAGAAGACAGGAAATGAGCGTGGTCGTGATGACGGCGGGGATGTGGATGGCACTGTGGGCCTCGACCTACGAAAAATCTACTTAGCGTTCTTAATGCAAGGAGACAAGGTTGCAGGGATTCTGGAATTCTGACATTCGTACCTTATGACGCTGGGCCATTGTTTATGCCCTGATCTGCAGGCAGTCTCTTAGTGACGGCATTTCTCGGGCTGAACTCCTGCGAATACTAGCCGACTATGTCGAGAGCTTCAGTCGGCAACCTTGCGATATGAACAAGATTGGACGCTTTATGTTTCGGTAAACCAACTTTCAATACAATGATCAGTTCGAGGTATGATTCCATAATTCAGACTCCTGACAACAATGGCATGCAATAGAAACCTGTTGTTAATTCCCACAGGGTCGATGCAGAAAATACCCGACACCAGTGGTGGAGAACGAACCTTTGATCCATTTCGAGAACTGAGAACGACTGGATACACAGGGAAATGACCTAACAGGGTTTGATAAGGGAAGTTGGTAGCACATGGAAATCACACTTGCCCACTGAAGCACGACAATCGGTCTCCATTAGAGGCGCGGCATTACTATAGACTTTGCTGCAGTGCTTGATCTCTTGCTCGATGATGCGCAATAAAGTCTTGGGGTTTTAATTGAAGTATTAGGGCAAGCAAAGATTACTCAAATGCCACTTGGAGCCTAACAGTTGATCTGAGGGATTTGGCTGTCAGGTATTGTTGACTGACTTGGTGTATTCCCTGGTGATTGAAGACACGGAAGATATCTGCACGCAGTACGGCGTACTCCTATTACACGTGACTCGGACACCTCACCTCACTCATTCGGCCTAGTGCACCCGCAACAGGCCGAGAACCGTAAGCGAGGCCACGTTGCTTAGTTCTCTCCTCTGATTCGCCCATTCAACAACCTCCTTCTTTTCAATGTCAAGGCGCAGAATTGCGCATTTTGTTTGTGACCAATCGTTCCAACTTCGCCTCCGGGCCACTAGAAGGACGTATCTCCCGATTTGCCGGACTACGATCATCTTAAATAAGGCGAGACAAGGCTTTCTAGCTGTCAGTAGTCCAACCAGTAATGCCAATTGTTCATGCAACATACGGCATTTGCAGGATGTGCCACCCAAGTAGGTAGCTGAGAGCATCAGTGCAGTGCAGCAACGGCATCATCCCAAAGGGGCAAGACAGAAGAGAGTGCTAATTCAAGTGCACAT
>JAABUR0100001894.1_pt1 | contig 34843 bp, 35 predicted proteins | sample 5560091 | NCBI WGS metagenome assembly JAABUR01 (sample SAMN10711879, study PRJNA513375) | rock metagenome | isolation source: Antarctica rocks | place: Antarctica: Victoria Land, University Valley sud | reverse complement strand
GCACGGCCGCCTCGCACGGCTGCGTTCGCCTCGACAGGCGCTCCATTAGCTGGCTCGCCGCGCGCATCGGCCCCGGCACACCGGTCACCATCGCCCGCTGACGGCTTCGCGGCCCGTGGAAGCCGGAAGCGACGGGGACCCGGGACGGGCTCACCTGCTGACTATCAAACCCTCGCGAACGCGAGCGTCCAGCCCGACCGCGATCGCGTGCTCGCTCGGGACGACATGCGCTACTGAGGGCTGGGCGCCCTCGCGACCGTTCCGCTCTGCGACGCGAGCGTCAGCCTCGCGGGCCTCGGCATTGGGGCACCCGCCGCCTGCCAACACGAGGCCGGTAACGCAACGGACGAGGATCGGCCGCTCCACCTGGCGTGGGCTCAGTTCTGCTCATGGTCCGAGCGGAAGCGCCGACATACACGCCGTACCGCGAAAGCAGGGCCGAGCCCACATCGTTGAGCCGGTCTCGCTCCTCGCCAGGAGCAGGAGCGGCTCGGTTTGGGCGGACCCTGGTGAGCGTCGAACCGCGAAGAGGTGCTGATCGGCGCGCCTGGCGGCCGCGACACTGCGAAGGTTGCCTGAGCCGGTAAGCGTCGCCCAGAGCGGCGACATCCGGGCTTGTTGGAGTTGGCCGGGCGTGACAGCGGTTTCACTGGTCTCCTGGCGTGATCGGCGGTGGCGGGGTCGACTTGCCCGCACGGTGGCATCCCCCCGATAAGGCAACGGCAGGGACGGGGCGTGGCGGAGGCTCGAGGCGTCGGAGGGACTTCTGGGCGGGGATGGGTTGGGGGATGCCCTGTTGGGCGGCGTCAACCGCCACCCCGATCCGCAAGGAGGATCAGATGAACAACGTCACGCTCACCGGCCGGCTCACCCGGGACCCGACGCTCCGCACCGCGGGCGAGCTTGAGATCTGCGACCTGCGCCTGGCGATCCCACGGCGCAAGGGCCGCGAGGGCGAGGACCGCGGCGCCGTCTTCGTCGACGTTACCGCCTTCGGGGCGCTTGGGAAGAGCTGCGGCCAGTACCTGGCCAAGGGCCGGCGCACCGCGGTGCAGGGCCGCCTCGAGCTCGACGAGTGGGAGGCCCAGGACGGCAGCCCGCGCCGCCGCCACAAGATCGTCGCCGACACCGTCGAGTTCCTCGACACGGCAAGCCGCCCCAACGGCGGCCAGACCGACAGCGCCGACGGCCCGACCGACGAGGTCGCCGCCCAGCGCTCCCAGCGCGACCAGCAGGCGCACGCCGCCTGACCAGCAGCGACACCGCCCGCCCGGCCTCTACGGCCGGGCGGGCCGTCGCACGAGCAGGAGCGAGACGATGGCCGCGAAGGTCTCGACCGAGCTGCGCGGGCTGCGCGCCAAGGCCGGCTTGTACGACGACTCGTCGAGCACCTCGCGGACACCGAGGAGCTGCTCGAACAAGTTCGCTGCGGCGCCGAGGACTGAGGTAGATCCGGCGTGGCGGGAGATCGCAAACGCGTTGGCCGGCGCGGTGCGTCCGTACACGCTCTTTCGCGAGCAGCGGGTGATCGATGGGCGCATCGTCGTCGAGACCGCGGTGCCCGGGTCGACGCTACGCACCGCGCGCAAGCGCTCGACCGGCTGGCGGATCAGCTGGCGATCGAGTCCTACCGCTCGTCCGGCATCCCCGTGCGCGAGGACACGGAGCGAGAGGCGGCGTGACGGACCGTGGCGGGTGTTGCTTGCGTTGCCGTCCGCTGACCCGGAACGGGCGGCCCCACGTCCTCAAGTTGAGGACGGCAGGACATGCCCGACGTCCGTCAGACCCAGGTCGGCGAGGTGCGCATCGTCGCCCTGATCCCGGCATCAGCCCCGGCCCGGGGTTCAACCCGCGCACCGCGCGTGACCCCTAGCGCTTCGCGCAGCTCGTCGCCTCGGCCAAGACGACGGCGTGCTGCACGCGCTGCTCGTCACCCCCGAGCCCGACGGGGACGGGCTCGCCGCGATGCCGAGGGGATCGGGCCGGTTGTGATCGAGTCCCGGGGCGTCGAGGAGAAGCCGGGATACTTGGGTGCGCCGACCGGTCACCGAGGCCCATGCCGACAGTGCATGGGTTCGAGTTCTTTCCTGGCGAGTAGATGGTGGCGGGTCGGTCAGGCGTCTCGGATTCCACGCTTGAGGACGCGTAGGGCCGGTGGTGAGTCACAAGGCCAGAGCGTCAGCGTGTAGGCATCCTGTCCGTTGTCGCCGTACTCGTCGTCTGTCCCAAAGCCGTCGCGGCAGATCATGAGGCCGTAGTTGCCGGGCGGGACCGAGAGTCCTCGTTCGTTGACTCCGGTCTCCTCCGGAGAGAAGACGCGGAGCTCTCCGCTCGGGCAGCACAACCCGGCGATCGCGACGTGATCGAACGATGCGAGGTCTGGCGTGGGATGCTCATCGACGAGCGTCACCACGAGGGGGGTGAAGACGGTCCAGTGGCTGTCGCAGAAGACTGCGACTCCGCCGGTCCAGCCCGCGACGCCATCGTGCTGCGCCCGCTCGTTGTGGGCGTCGGGATCGACCTCGCTGTCGCGGTCGATGATTAGGAACTGGCCGTGGTCTATTGCGATGGCGAGACGGTGCTGCTGGTCAGTAAGGAGCTTCATGCCAAGCTGCCGTCTTTGTCTCTGTCATGCCCGCTCACAACACCTCAATCGCGGCGAAATCGACCGGCCCAAGTGCATGTCTCACGTTGATGTTGCTTTAGCCACCGGGGAGGCGAGCGTAAACGCCTGGGCGCTCATCTTGCGCGAGAACCACCAGCGCACGAGGGCAAGCCGCAAGCCGCCGCCACGTCGGCTTCACGATGGGAACCTGTTGACCCCGCGACGACTGCGCTCCTCGGTGGTTCCGCGGGCGCTGCGGGCCGTCAAAACGCGAGGTCGTGCACTACGGGCAGCGGTTCACGCCGCATCAGCCACTCGCGTGGGAGTCCAGCGTGACCGACGCGCCCCGCGACGATGCCGCCCACCATCGCGCATGTCGTGTCGCGGTCGCCGAGCGCGCTGACGGTGCGCCACAGTGCCGGCTCATACTCGGTGAGGTGCTTTGACGCGCACCAGAGCACCAGCGGGACGGTGTCTTGCGCCGAGATTTGCGCGCCGTTGCCGAGCACCTGAACAACCCTGCCGATCGGCGCGTCCGGTTCGATCGTCAGTGCAGCAGACGCGCGGTCGCGCAGTTCGCCGCTGGGCACGCGCTGCAGAACCACCTCAACGAAGGCGTTTCCTGTCGGACAGTCTGACCCACCGCACGCAAGAGCCGCCGCCACTGCGATGGCAATCGCCCCGGCCATCCCATCGGGGTGGGCGTGGGTGACCTCCGCTGAGAGGCGCGCCTCATGCACGACCCGGTCGAGGTCCTCGGCGAACCACGCGCCGACGACCGGCGCGCGCATCGCAGCGCCATTCCCATACGAGCCGTGACCGGAGAACTGGCCCTTTGCGGTCTCGCGCCAGTCGGCGCCCGCCCGGACAGCGCTCAGACCGCGATGCGTTGCAGGACCGTAGCCCCGGCCGGGGTCTTCCACGTATCGGGTCACGAATCGCTCCGCCAGCGCCTCCTGGCTCACAGCGCCACGCGCAGCGAGAGTCTCAAGAACGGCGAGCGCCATCACGGTGTCATCCGTCCAACGCCAGAGCCCCGGACGCAAGCGTCTGCTCTCGACGCGCTGGGAGGCGTCCGAAGTGAAGAACGACTCACCGAAGGCATCGCCGAGAGAAAGCCCCTCAAGGCAGAGCAGCGCGCGTTCCATCCGTGTCGTCCTCGAGGCTGACAACGCACGACCGAATATAGGCCGCTGGTCAGGAACCGTCCCCTGTCTGCCTCTGCACCGGGCCTCGCCGCACGGTCTTCGCAGCACCCTCACCCGGGCGGGTCCATCCCCACTTAAGTCCCCAGAGGACTCTGCGCTGGCAACCGATCGCCGACCGGCCGCCAGAACTCCCGGCCTCATCTCGCGCCTGGAAGGACCACAACCTGAGCACATGTCCATCGCCTCCCTCGCAGCCCCTTTTTCGTCGTCCTGAGCACCGGCTGTCGCCGGCATGTCGGGCCTCGATCGTCGAGCCATACGCGGCGCCTCGCCAGCAGGCGACGGATGTAGAAGCAGGCGTTTCATCCAACGCAATAGGCGCGACTTCACGAGCTCGCGCACGCCCTTGGCATCGGCTGCCGGGAGTATGGCCGCGAGGGCGCCTAGTCCTCGTCGACGCGGTGACCTACGTCGTTCTCGGCTCGGTCGGCCTGGACGTCTCGAGCGAGACGGTCGCTTAGTCGCCGGGTGGGGGGCGAGCGGCGAGCTCGACGTCGCGCACACGACGCCGAGACGATCGACCAGCTCGCCAGCGCATCGAGACCGCGCTCACGGCAGCCGAGCACCCCCATCCCGGTGAGATGGGGTCGGCGGCGCTCGCCGCGTAGCTGGTCCGGAGCACTCTCGACGTCTCACGAGGACCCGGCAGGGGTTGGGCAACGGCGGTTGGGGGGTGCCGTGTCTGGTCTTCGCGGTGGCCGGGGGTTGCGGTCGTCGCGCCCCACTTTCGGCCGGCGCACGGTCATGCCACCGGGTGCGGCAGGAGCCAACGCGGGGGGAGGCGTGCGACGCGCCGGGGATGCGGGGCGTGTGGGGGCCGGCCGTGGGGAGGGGCGCACCGCAATCCCGACCACCGAAAGGGAGCCCGTCATGGCCACCACTCAGTCGCCGCTGGCGCCGACCGCCAAGCAGCTCGCGTTTCTGCGTCGCCTCGCGCACCAGACCGGCACGACGTTCACGCTGCCAAGGACGCGCCGGCAGGCCAGCGGCCAGATCGCTGCGCTCGTGAAGCGCCCGGTGAGCGATCAGCTCGAGTTCGCGCTCGACGACCTCGCCGTCCGCGGCGGCCAGCTCGCCGAGGCCGCCTGACATGCGCCCCGTCGATCTCACCGACCCGGCGACGTTCCCCCGAGCGCTCACGTACGAGCACACCGACATCCCGCCCGGCGTCACGCTCGACGACTGCCGCCGCCAACGCGCGCGGCAGATCCGCGAGCAGCGCGCGGCCCGCAAGGCCGCGCGCCGCCAGGCAGCCCTGACGCGGATCACGCTGCGAGCGGCGCGGCCGCTCATACCCGGCCGAGCAGCGGCGCGCTCGCGGGGGGTGAGGTCATGAGCGCCCCGACGACCGCGTCTCGCGCGGGGCTGCGCGGGGACGAAGGCGAGCTCTACCGCCGCCACCACCAGGCGCTGCTGCGCGCGGTCGCCCGGCAGCTCAACGCACCAGAGGCGTTGATCGAGGACGCCTCCCAGCGCGCGTGGATGATCTTCCTGCGCCGCCAGCCCGACCGTGGCCCCGCGCTGTTCGGGTGGCTGCGAACCGTCGCTGTCCGCGAGGCGTGGGCGCTGTCTCGCGCGCAGCGGCGCACCGTCGCGCTCGACGAGCTCGGTGGGCCCGATGGCGAAGAGCCCGCGTTTCTCGCCGACTCGGGAGAGGGCCTTCAGGACGCGCTCGAGGCGCGCCGTGCGCTGTGCGCGCTCGCCGGGCTGCCCGAGCGCCAGCGCCGCTACCTCACGCAGCTGGCCGCCGGGTACTCCTATCAGGAGATCGCCCAAGCCGAAGGACGCGGCCTCAACCACGTCAACAAGCACCTCGTGCGCGCCCGCCAAACCCTGCGCGAGCAGAACGCCGCTTGAACACACCGCAACGACCGGCTCGACGGGCACTCGTGAGCACCAGGAACCGCGAGGAGCGCTCAGCGGGGTTCTCAGCCGCCTCGGGTGCTGACCAGTGGGGGAGCCTGCGAGCGGCCGCGGGTTCCTGCAAGCCCCGCCCTACGGGCCAGCCTGCGGCTAATCGCTGACGCGACGGGGCTCCCTGACAGGCCCTCACCCTGCGGGCTCGGGTTCCGGAAACCCGCTTGAGCCCGCTCGCCCACCACCCCCTGTCCAGCACCCGAACCGACAGGAAGAACCACGACATGAGCGCCACCACCGAAGCCCCCACCACCGAGCCAAGCGTCGAGCTCGCCACCTACACCACCGACACCGGCCCCCGCCGCATCGTCGGCCAGCGCGTCGACGGGCACGTGCAACTCCGCGACCAGCCCGCCACCGGGAGCGGCCGCGCCTTCCTCATCGAGCCCGCCGTCGAGAGCCACACCGCCCTGAAAGCAATCATCGGCGACTACCTGCGCACCGCCAAGAAGCTCGGATACGTGCCGATGTTCAGTCCGGGCTGGTAGACAAGAACGGCGCCGAGAACGAAAGCCACGGCAAGACGCCAGATCTCCTGGGACTCGGCGCCGGTCCGCACACGCCAACCATCACTTCCGGGCCCCTCGAAACGCCTAGCGAAAGTACCGTCGTCGCGTCCGGAAAAACCAGGCGGGACCGGTGGGCATGCTAAGGATGAATAGGGCCTCCCCCACGAGGTTCTGCCCCATCAGTATCAGCGCCATCCCGCCGCCGCCAAGACCGAGTACACGACCAAGACCACGGCGATCAGCCGTTTTGGTGGCCGCGACTCTCGAGCCATCGCGCCGGCTTACTGTCCGCGCCGCACGCCCGGCTGGGGGCGCCCTTGTGTCCTCTGCGACACTCCGAGTGTGTCGTTGCCGGGACGCATCCGCGAGATCGTAGGCGCCGTCCGCGGGGCGCGATTTCCGCCGCCGCCCAAGCGGCGGTATGACCTAGTGGGTGAGGCGTTGGGCAGGGTGTTGGGCGAGAGCTCCGGGGGCGGCCCGATCCGCGCCGGCGGTGTTGTGGACGAACAGGAGAAGCGCCGCCGCTAGCAGCCGCGCGCCGTGACGCACAAGAAGCGCGGCCAGCCTAGGGGTAGTCGAGAGTAGAACGCCTCGGTGTGAGGGGGCGACGCGCAAGCGGTCGATCGGCCGAAGCGGCGGAGCCAGGCGAAGCAGCGCTCGACGACCCAGCGCAGGTTGCCCCACGCCCCCGCCTACTGGCCGCAGTGAGCAGCGAGCAGCTTAATGCCACGCGCCCAGGGACTCTGGGCACCGCAGTGCCGCGCCGCGCCGACGACGGCGCGTTCCGGGCCCGGCGATCTGCGGCGACGCCTGCGGGTCGTCGCAGTGCGCGCGGCGGCGATGCCCATGATCGGCGCAGCGGGGCCACCCGGCGACGCGGCATCCGACACCTTGGGCCCCCTCCGGCGACGATTAGGGCCCCCTGACTGTGGCGTCCGGCGCCGTTGGGAAGCTTGACGACGCCTTGGACCCCCTTCTCCGACGACTTGGACCCCCTCCCGGCGGCCCGCCGCAGTCAGAACACCACGTCGAACGCTGGATGGGGGTCCACGGAGACGAGCCAGCGCACGCCTGGGGGTCCGGGGAAGTGACCTCGCGCCGGTGAGGGGGTCCGCCGACGCGGTCCCGCCCTCGCGAAGGTCGAATCACGTCCGCAGGCACCGTCACGGTCCGAAGTCGACCCTCGGAGAACCATGAGCCAACTCGGCGAAAACCTTCCGCTGCGCCGCACCTTCGTCGAGGAGCGCGTCGGACAGCTCGTCGGCATCTTCCAGATCGACCGCAAGCAGCTCGTCGAGGAGGTCCACGCCCGCGGACTCTCGACCGCGGACATGGTCGGCCTCATCGCCGTCGCCAACGGCGGCAAGCTCAGCGAGACCGCGTTCAACGTCTGGACGACGGCCAGCCAGATCTTCAAGGAGGCGGGCTGCCCGGAGAACGGGCGCGTCGACTTCTCCCTCAGCGAGATGGCCCGCCGCGTGTGGCCCTCCAGCGGCCGCTCGGCCGACAAGCGCCGCCGCATCGCCGAAGCCCTCGGCAGCCTGCTCGACACCACCGTCGTCGCCGTCGGCGTCGACCCCTACACCCTCGAGCGAAAGCCCGACGCGGTGTGGGAGATGAACCTGCTCGAGGCCGCCGGCGCCCAGGGGGAGCTCCAGCCCGTGCTCAGCGCGGCGCGCGAGGGCGGCGAGCGCGCGGCCCTCGCGCTGGCCAAGCTCGGATCGCTGCGCGGATCGAGCACGTGGAGCCTCGTCCTTCCCCGCTGGCTCGCCGACAGCGTGCGCGAGAACCGCGGAGTCATCCTCGACTACGATGTCCAGCGCTCACTGCGCGGGTGCGCCAAGCACATCTGGGTCCAGCTCGAGTCCCACCCGGACTGGACGCGCCACCTCATGCCCCGGCCCGCCGGCGAGGACGAGCTGCGCGACCAGCTGGAGATCCTCAGCTCCGGGGTGCCGCAGGTGCTGCCCCTCGAGGAGGAGGACTGCGTCGAGGTGCAGACGCTGATCGTCGACCTCGACGACGAGGCCTACGAGTCGCTCGGGATCACCCACAACAACCGCAAGCGTGACCTCGAAGCCGCCTGCGCGAGCATCACCAAGACCGACGGCACCTACCTGCGCGCCGAGATCCGCCGCTGCCGCCACCACGGCCGGCGCTTTGAGCTCCACCTCGTGCGCGCCGCCGGCACCTACCGCCAGGAGCGCCTGCGCGCCGCGCTCCTCGCGCGACGCAGAACGCGAGAGCCGCAGCGCACAGCGGCCTGAACGACCCGGGTGCCCCCCGCTGTCACGGGAGGCGCTCGCCAGACCAATGACCGATCGTCCCGCAGAAACCACCCGCCGACCCGCGGAACCCGCTCGCTCGCCCGCGCGCGGCGCGGGACCGTGCGCCTCCCCGCTCGGGAGAAGCGGATGAGCTCCGAAGACCGCGTGGAGCTGCGCGACCGGCGACGCCTGCCGTTCTTCATGGTCCACACCGAAGCGCTCGCCGCCATCCGCGGCGCGGTCGGCGGCGCGCGGCGCGCCCGCGCCCTCGGCGCCTACGGCATCCTGTGCGCCATCGCCAACGAGCAACGCGAGATCGGGGAGCGCGAGAAGCTCTTCCTGCGCCACGCCGAGCTCGCCAGCCGGCTGGGCACCAACGGCGACACCGCACGGCAGTACCTGCGCGCCTTCGCCGACGCCGACGTCGCGCGCGTCATCCGTCGCGTCGACGAGCTCGGCGTCCCCCTTCCCAACCAGATCAACCTGCTCGCCCGCGAGGGGGGCTTCCTCACGCCGACCGCCGCCACCCTCGCGGCGATCCGGCGCCTCGGCGGCGCCTGGCTCGCCGCCCTCGGGCTCTACCTCACCATGCTCGAGCTCTGCGCCGAGCAGCGCCACGACGGCGGCGGGGCGCGCTGTGAGACCACCCGACGACGCCTCGGCGAGCGCCTCGGCGTCAGCCCCCGCTCGATCGACGCCTACACCGAGGCGCTGCGCAGCGCCGGCGTGCTCGCCGTCGAGCAGCGGACCGGCCACGCCGGCAACCTGCCCAACCTCTACGAGCTCATCGAGCCCGCGCGCGCCGCCGGGAGCGCCGACACAGCACCCGAGACCCCCCGCGCAGCAACCGACCGTACCGGGCGCAACAACCGACCTCACCCCGTGCAAGATCCGACCCCCTCCCTCGCAGCATCCGACCTCACCGGGCGCAACAGGCGACCGGACCCCGCGCAGCAACCGACCCACCCGGGGGCAGAACCCGGGCTCGAGGGGGGCGAAACTTGCGCCAGCACCCCCCCAGGAACCGACACGGCATACGCGCGCCCGCGAAACTCACGAGAAAGCTCCAGAGCAGAAGACTTCTCTCCCCCACCGTCCACCAAGGACCGGGCGAACAAGGGGGATGAGGATAATTCCCAACTCACCGACCAAGCGGTCGCGCTGTGTGAGCGGCTCTCGGAGATCGCGGTGGCGCGCACCACCCCGGCGCGCCTGGCGCACCCCGACTCGTGGCCCAACGCCCGGGAGAAGTGGCTGACCGCTGCCCGGCGGATCCTCGTGGACTGCGGCTACCCCGCCGCGCGCGCCCGGCGAGCGCTCGACTGGCTGGCCGGCGACGGGTTCCTCGGCTCGCAGATCCTCACCATGCCCCAGCTCGCCGCCCGCATCGACCAGGTCGTCATCCGCGCCGAGAGCACCGGCCACACCCCCACCCCGGGGTCCACAACGAGCAGCGACCAGGCGCCCGGCTGGGAGGAGGCGTGGGGACAGATCCGTCGCGCGATCGCCCGCCACGGCGCCGATAACCGAGCCGGTGCCCTCACCCAGCTCGAGTCCGAGCACCCCGCGCTCTGCGCCTTCGTGCTGCGCGTCGGCTGGCGGGCGCTCTGCCACGACGCCGCCGACTACCGCCAACGCGAATGGCGCGCCACCTACGAGCAGACCGCCGCCCAAACGCCCCGCGACCAGGAGGCCGCATGACCCCAGCGCCCATCCCGCCGCACAGCATCGAGGCCGAGCAGTCGGTGCTCGGCGCGCTGCTCCTCTCCCCCCGGCTCCTGTTCGGCATCGCGATCGAAGACGGCCTGCGCCCCGATCACTTCTACCGCCCCCAACACGGCCACATCTACCGGGCGATCCTCGACCTCGACCTCGCCAGCGAGCCGATCGACGCGCTCACCCTCACCGACCGCCTGGAGCGCAGCGGCCGACTCGAGCACGTCGGCGGGCGCTCCGCGATCGACGAGATCGCCCTCCACGCCCCCGCCGCCGGCAACGGACGCCACCACGGCCGCATCGTGCAGAACCTCGCCCACAAGCGCGCCGTCCTGCACGCCCTCTACGACAGCCTGGAAGACGCCGCCTCCCCCGAGCACGACGGCGCCGCCCTGATCGGCCGCCTCGAGCAGCGCATCCTCGCCCTCAGCCAGAGCGTGCGCCCAAACGCCGCCCGCTCCCTCGCCGCCGCCGTCGGCGACGAGCTCAAGCGCCTGCAACGCATCTCGGACTCCGAGAACCCCTACGCCGGCCTGGCCACCGGCCTCACCGGCCTCGACGAGCTCCTCGGCGGCCTGCATCCCGGCAACCTGACCGTCCTCGCCGCCCGCCCCGCCATGGGCAAGAGCGCCTTCGCCCAGTCGATCGCCCACCACGTCGCCCACCACGACGGGCGCGTCCTCTTCGCCTCCCTCGAGATGTCCGAATCCGAGGTCACCCAGCGCTACCTCTCCGGCGCCTCCGGCGTGACCCTCGACCTCATGCGCAAAGGCCAGCTCACCGAGCGCCACTGGCCACCGCTGCTCCGCGCCGCCGCCCAAGCCGACGACGCCCGCCTCTCCATCCTCGACGCCGGCGACCTGACCCTCGGAGCGCTCACCTCCTACGCGCGGCGCGCCGCCCACGAGCTCGGCGGCCTCGACCTCCTCGTCGTCGACTACCTCCAGCTCCTACGCGCCGAGCCGCCCTCGGGCAACCGCGTCGAAGACGTCTCGACGTTCTCCCGCGGGCTCAAGCGCCTGGCCCGCCAGCTCGACTGCCCCGTGCTCGCGCTCTCCCAGCTCTCCCGCGCCGTCGAGGCGCGCACCGACAAACGCCCGCTGCTCAGCGACCTGCGCGAATCCGGCTCCATCGAAGCCGACGCCGACGTCGTGCTCATGCTCTACCGCGACGACTACTACGACCCCGACTCCGAGCGCCCCGGCGAGCTCGACGTCCTCATCCGCAAGAACCGCAACGGGCCGCTCGGGGAGCTCACCCTCACCTTCCAATCCGCCCGGCTGCGCTTCCTTCCCCTAGCCGCCTAGCCGGCTGACCATCGCGGCGAGTCTCGTAGGGCCCTTGAGCGACCTTACCTGTACCCGGGAGCGCCCAGCGGGGCCCCGCGTCGCTTCTCGCTCCTCCCTCACCCAGCGCCCGTCGAGCCGGGCAGCGAGCCATCAGGGTCAGGGGGAGCGCTCAGAGTGGAGCCGCGCGGGTCAGGGCAGTGCGCGGCGGTAGCGGACCTCCTCCGCGCTCACGTCCCAGATCCGCTCCGTGCGCCGGTAGCCGTCGGGCGCCCACCCGTCGGCGTGGTAGAAGGCCCGGCCGCGCTCGTTGCCCACGAGGAGCCACAGGATGGCCTCGCTCGCGCCCTCCCGCACGAGCCGGCGGCGGGCGTCCGCGATGAGCAGCCGCCCCATGCCCGAGCGCCAGTGGTCCGGGTCGACGTAGAGGGCCATGACCTCGCCGGCGCCCCGCCCGGGGCCGTCGCGCGACGGCCCCGTGGTCACGAAACCGCAGATGACTCCCCGCTCGAGCGCGACGAACGTGCGCGGCCGTCCCGCGATGGTCTCAGCGAAGGTGTAGCGCCGCGCCCGCTCCTCGGGTCGCAGCCCATCGAGATAGCCCTGCGGTAGCAGGCCCCGGTAGCCCATCTGCCACGCGCGCACGTGCACACCGGCCACCTCGAGAGCGTCCTCCGGCCTCGCCGCACGCACGCTGGGCACCCGGTCAGTATCGAGCACCGCCCCTCGAGGATCACGCCCTTGATCGTGCCTCGCAAGCGATCGCGTCGTGGGATGCGTCCCCCCCGCGGGGCTCGTGACGCCGAGCCCGCGAGCGGTGATCGAGTCGCGGCGCGCCGTTGTCGTGGGCTCCTCACGGGGTGGCGATGGTGCACCGCAGGTGGGGTGCGCGGCCGATGCGTCGGTCCAGGGTGACGAGCGTTGCTCCTGTGAGCTCGGCGAGCGCGACATAGCTCGCGTCGTAGCTCGACAGGTTCCTGCGCAGCTCCCAGGATCTCGGAGCGAGGAGCTCGTAAGGCCAGTGCTCGATCGCGAGGTCGAGCAGATCGGCGTGCGCCTGCGCGGCCTGGTCAGCGCTGATGAGCCCGGCCAGCTCGTGGCGGCGGATGATGTTGGCGGACTCGAACGCGACGAGGCTCGGGGCGGCGATGTCGGCGCCAGCGAGCGCCTCGGCCACCCACCGTCCGTCGGGCCCCCCGTCGAGCAGTAGCGCGACCAGTGCCGACGCGTCGCAGACGACGCTGGCGCTCACCGCCGCTCAGCGTCGCGCGCGGCGAGGATCGACTCGGCGTCGGCTCGTGCTCCCGTCGCGTCGACGCGTGCGCGGGCGCGCGCGATGACGTCCTCGACGGGCGGGCGCGCCGCGGCGTCGATGAGCATCGCTCGCAGGTACTCCTGCAAGGACTTTCCGGCGCGAGCGGCGCGCGCCGCGATCTCGTCGCGGACCTCGTCGGGCACATCGCGAACGGTGACGGCAACGCCCATAGCAGCAGTGTAACAGCGACGCTGCTGGATTGCAGACAGGGCGCTGTCAGTTGACCAAGCATCTTCGTCGCGTCCGCGGGCGGTCCCGGGAAGAAGCTCCTCCCGGGTAGCTCTCCCGCGGTCCAGCCAGGCGTGGGTGAGGGCGGCGCCGGGGTGTGCGCCGAGGTGGAGCGTTTGTCCGGGCCAGTCGGGCCCAGGGGCGCCGAAGCGATCTCGCGCGCAGCGAGGAACGCGCAGCGCCGGGTCCGGGGGCAGGAGGGCTAGAAGGCGGCGGGCGCCATCGCTGGGTGAGACTCAGCAGACGCCCGGCACCGGCACCGGGCGGCGCGTCCCTGACGCGCGCGCACCGCGACGGCAGTCGCGCCCGCCCCGGATCATGCGCACGCGAGACGACGAGACCGGCCTCACGGCCTTCAGGCCCACGGTTTCAACGCCGCGGCGCCACTCCCAGCCACGCCGGCAGCGCCAACGGCCAAACAGCACGACACATTTGCACCATCCGGATGCGGGCGTAGCTTGCCGGCCCATGCTCAAGCTCGCGCGCCTCGGCGGAAGCCGCTCGGCGCGCTACTACACCGAGATCGTCGCCACCGGGATCGAGGACTACTACGCCGGCCGCGGCGAGGCGCCCGGCGAGTGGCTCGGGGGTGGCGCCGCTGCGCTCGGGCTGAGCGGCAGGGTCGACGCGCAGGCGCTCGAGGCGGTCATGGACTGCGTCGAGCCGGGATCCGGGGAGCAGCTTCGTCGGCCGATTAAGGAGGGCGCGGTGACCGGCTTTGATCTCACGTTCTCCGCGCCCAAGTCGGTCTCGGTGCTCTTCGGCGTCGGCGATGAGGATGTCTCGCGCGCGGTGCGCGACGCCCACGAGGGAGCGGTCCGCGAGGCGCTCGGGTACATCGAGCGCGAGGCGTGCGCCACCCGCCGCGGGCGCGGCGGTGCGCGGCGGGTGCCCGGCGACGGGTTTGTGGCCGGCGCGTTTCGCCACCGCACCTCGCGCGCCGAGGACCTCCAGCTGCACACCCACGTCGTGGCCGCGAACATGACCCGCGGGCCCGACGGGCGCTGGAGCGCGCTGGATGGCAGCGGGCTCTACCACCACGCCAAGGCGGCCGGGTACCTCTACCAGGCCGCGCTGCGCGCCCGGCTGAGCGACGAGCTCGGCCTCGAGTGGTCCGCGGTGAGCAACGGGACCGCCGAGGTGACGGGCATCCCCGTGGGAGTACGCGAGCACTTTTCCACCCGCCGCGCGGAGATCGTCGCCTACATGGCCGAGCATGCGATGAGCTCTGATGCCCAGTCGCGCGTCGCGGCGCTCGCCACCCGCGCCGCCAAGGGACCGGCGAGAAGCACCTCGAGCCTGCGCGAGGCCTGGCAGGCGCGCGCCGCCGAGCACGGCCTCGGCCCCGCCGAGCTCGCCGAGGTCCTCGGCCGCACCGAGCGCCAGGCGCCCACGCCCGCCGAGCTCGCCGACCTGGCCGAGCGCCTCGCCGGCCCGGGCGGACTGACCCGCCAGTCCAGCGCGTTTGACCGCCGGCACGTCATCGAGGCGCTGGCCGCCGCTCACCACGCCGGCGCCCCGGTGGACGAGCTCGAACGGCTGGCCGATCAATGGCTTCAGTCCGACCGAGCCGTTCCTCTCGACCGCAATGGAGGGCAAGTCGGCGCCGCGAGCGGGGAGCGGGCGGCGGTGGGCGGCGCGCGGTACTCAACGCCGGAGATGCTCGCCAGCGAGCAACGCCTCATCGCCGGGGCGCTCGCCCGCCAGCACGCGACCGCGGCCCTCGCGACGCCCGAGGCGATCGCGCGGGCGACCGTGGCGCGCGCAACCCTCGCCGGGGAGCAGGCCGCCATGGTGGAGGCACTCTGCTCCTCGGGCGCCGGGGTGCAGGTCGTCCGCGCCGCGGCGGGCACCGGGAAGACCTTTGCGCTTGACTGCGCCCGCGAGGCGTGGCAGGCCAGCGGCGTGCCGGTCATAGGCTGCGCGCTCTCCGGACGCGCAGCCGCCGAGCTGCGCGACGGCGCCGGCCTCCAGACCTCGACGATCGCGCGGCTGCGCTCAGACCTCGAACGCGGCTGGGGCCTCTCCCCCGGCTCTGTTCTCATCGTCGATGAGGCCGGCATGGTCGACACCCGCCAGCTCGCCGCGCTCGCCGAGGCCGTCCACGCGGTCGACGGGAAGCTCGTACTCGTCGGCGATGACCGCCAGCTTCCCGAGATCCAGGCCGGCGGCGCGTTTCGCGGCCTCGCCGAGCGGCTCGGTGCCCTCGAGCTGCACGAGAACCGCCGCCAAGAGGAGGCGTGGGAGCGCGCCGCGCTCACGCAGCTCCGCGAAGGCGCTCCCAGCGAATGGGCCCGCGCGTTTCGCGAACGCGGGCGGGTGACCGCGGAGGCCAGCGCGGAGGAGACCCGCCGCGCGCTGGTCGGTGACTGGTGGGAGGGCCAAGAAGACGCTGACGGGCCGGAGCACACGCTCATGCTCGCGCTGCGCCGCGAGGACGTCGGCGAGCTCAACGGGCGCGCGCGGGCGCTGATGCGCGCCGCCGGGCGCCTCGGCGAGGTCGAGCTTCACGCCGCCGGGCGCGCGTTCGCCGCCGGGGACCGGGTGCTCACCACCGTCGGCGACCGTCGAGTCGGGGTCCTCAACGGCTCGCGCGGCCGCGTCGAAGCCGTCGATGAGGGCGAGCGCGCCCTCGACGTGCGCCTCGACGACGGGCACACCGTGCGGCTCCCCGCCGAGTACCTCGAAGCCGGCCACCTCGACCACGGATACGCCTCGACGGGGCACCGAGCGCAGGGCATGACCGTCCAGCGCGCCTACGTCCTCGGCGGAGAGGAGACCTACCGCGAATGGGGCTACACCGCCCTCTCGCGCCACCGCCAAGAAGCCCGCTTCTATCTCACCGCTCCCCCACCCGCCGACCGCGACGAGCAGCGTCTCCCCGGCCTCGACGAAGAGCAAGCTGAGGACCCCATGGTCGGGGTGGTGCGCGCCCTCGGCCGCAGCCGCGCCAAAGAGCTCGCGCTCGACGAATGGGAGGGCCACCAGGATGTGCGCGGAGTGCCGACCGCGCAGCTCGCCGAGCAGTCAAGTGAGCTCACCCGGCTCCTCGAGAGCTTCCCCCTTGAGGCCCAACGCGCCGACGGGAGCGCCGTGCGCGCCCAAGAGGCCGCCGAGCGCGCCCGCGAAGCCGAGGAGCGCCTCGCCGCCACCGACGCCCAACGCGAGGAGCTCGGGCGCCTCGAGCGTCGCCGCGCCCGCGAGCTCGACGAGCGCCTCGAGCAGCAGCGCCAGACGCTCGCCCACCGCCAGAGCGAAGCCGACCAGCTCGCCCACGACGCCGGCCGCGCCGGGGCAGCGGGAGAGCGCTGGATGCAGGAGCACGGCGCCCACGCCGCCGAGCTCGCCGCCGGCGAGCGTGAGCTCAGCCGACGACGCGAGCGTGAGCGCGACGCCGCGCTACGAGCCGCGACCGTCGATCCTCCCGAGCACGTCAGCGCGCGCATCGGCCCGCGCCCCGACGGGCCCGCCGCCCAGCACGAATGGGAGCGCGCCGCTCGCGCGATCGAGGATTACCGCCTGCGCTACGAACAGCCCCCCGAACTTGAGGCACCGCCGGACACTGAGCCAGGCCGCGCCGCGGCGTGGCAGGCGAGCTGGCAGCAGATCGCCGCCGCGCGGGACGCGATCCACGCGCCCGCCGACTCGAGCATCGAGAGCACGGCGCCATCCTCGGCCCCTGGGCTCGCGGACAGGGTGGAAGACGTCGCCGCGGTCCCGTGGGACCACGGTGCGCCGTCGGCGCTCGACGCTGATCTCGGCGCCCATGGTCCGGACCTCGGGCCGTAGTCAGGCCCATCGATCGTCCTCAGGCGCCGTCGACCTCGCAGACCACTCCTCACACACGGGCCTGGGCGTCGAGATCGGCGTCCCGCCGGCGCGCCATCCCCGACTCGCTTCAATCATGGTGTGACGTACGAGGAGGCTCTTGCGGAGTGCGAGCGACGCAACACCGAGGAAAAGTTTCTCGAGCACCTCCCGCACGAGACGCGGCCAGGGCTGTGGAGCTACGGCTCTCGCTTGAGAGCCGACTGGCGTCAGAGAACGAGCAGCGACAGAGTCAACCGTCCCGTCAGGGCCGGCGAGCGGTTCGTCGTCGCTCAGGACATCGAGGTTCTCGTCGGCACGCATTGGAGCGCCCCGTTCAGCGGCGGACATCGCTCCGTCCTTCCGGCCGGCACCATCGTCGTTGCAACGTACGACCAGAGCGCCGACGCCCCGGGGTTCGATTGCGTCCCAGCTGATTACGAGGCCCTGGAGTCTCATCTCGCGCCCGCGAAGGACCGCCAGGCCGCCAAGTACGATGGCTACTCGCTGTCGTTCACCATCGACGACATCGGTCCCAAGCTCGAGTCTCTCGCCTAAGTGATGGTCGCCCGCGTGAGGCTCCATGCCGCCACGCTCGCGCTTGAGCTGCCCGGCGGTGTTCGTGCGCGTCCGGGTCTTCGCGCTCTCGGCGCGCTGGTCTTGGCTTCCGGTCGATCCCGTGCCGGTTACCTCGGCATCGCTGCTCATGCGGCTCCAGCTCAACGACCTCGCCGACGTCCACGGGGTCGTCATCCGCGGCGGGCTCATCACCAACGACGGCCGCCCCGTCGGACTGCGCCGTGCCGTGACGGACACCGCGGCGCCGTCACTGCTCCGCCAGGCCGCGCTCGACGCCCGCACGCGCGCCGAAAAGGCACGCGCCAGCCGGCCGGCCGTCGACGCGCCGCGCGTGTAGCGCGCGCAGTGCTTCGGTGGCGTGGCGACCCCAGTGCGTGTAGAAGGCGAAGCGCCACTCCCACGCCAGATGTCCGCGAGGTCGTCGCCCAAGGGAAGCATCACGGCCTCCTGCGCGTCGTCGCCGTGGGCGGCCATCGTCGTCCAGTAGCCCCCCACTCGCCCAGGACCCGCTGAACGGCGGCGAAGCGCTCGCTCACCAACTCGGGGCGGCCCGTCGGGTAGATCGACGTCCGTCGGGAAGACATCAGGAAGCGGGGCCGCTGCCGCCAGCAGACCGGCCAGCGACTGCGCGAGCGCCTCGACGAACGCCTCTCGCTTGAAGGAGTCCGCCCCTTCGATGAGCGAGCAGTACCGCTCCGCCTCAGGTCGCATCTCCACACCCGGAAGTGTCGCGGCGCGCGCGGTCGGAGGTGCCCTCACTCAGATAGTCACCCCCTAGAAGCGACTCTCAGAACCCGGCGAGCGCCCCTCGCCGAGGCGGGCTCCGGGCCGCTAGAAGCGCGTCTAAAGCCAAGGCGCGGTAGGAGGCTGCGGCGAAGAGGCCTCGCCGCTCTCCGCCGCGGCGGCCACCGGCGCGGCGGCCGCAGTGCTTGGCGCTGCGGAGTCGGCCTGAACGGCAGACGCCTCAGGCGCCTGGGCCCGTGCAGTGTTGAGCTCGTGCGGCCGATCCTCGCCGCTGACGCTTTCCTTGAACTCGCGCATCCCGCGTCCCAGAGAACGGCCGAGCTCGGGCAGGCGCTTGGCCCCGAAGAGCATGAGGATCACCACCGCGATGAGCGCGAGGTGCAGAGGGTTCTCCAAGCCCATCATGGGCGGGGAGCGATCAGGTCGAGCGAGCGCACCCACCTCTTATACCCGATTTCCTCAAGCAGATCAAGACGAGGACTACGGGGGCGCTGTACGCCGAGTTCGCCCACGTGCTTCTGCGCGCGGCCCCGAGGCTCCGGCTCGGCGGTCCGGGCTTCGCCACCTCGATCCCCGGCTGGCAGTACTGGCCCGATGCCTATGCCGCCGCTTCGAGGGCCTGGCGACCGCGCAGCGTGAGGGTGCTCGGCCACAACGCGTGGGGGTCGTCGTTCGTCGTCGGGGCGGGGAGCACCTTCCCCATCACCACTGCGTCCTGCACCAGGTCGCCAACCTCGCCGGCTCGCTCACCGGCAGCGGGGCGCTCCTGCTCGGCGCGACGGTGGACGGACCGAACGCGATCGCCGGCTTCGGGGCGCAGGGCTTCCCGACGGCTATCGCCGCTGCCCGAGCGCCGGTGCGGATCCCTTTCGCGCCTTCACCGGTCAGGGAGCGCTACTGGGACAACGCGATCGCTGCGCCGAGCACCGAGCCCACTGACGACTACACCGCGCTCGCCCTCGCCGCGTTCGCCCAGGAAGCGTCGGGCGCGAGAAGGTAGCTCGGCCGGTGGCCTTGCCGGTCACGCTGCGAGCTTCTGGACGCGGGTTGCCGCGCCGGCTTTAGCGCCGGTTAGGGAGCGCCTTCAATCCTCCAAAAAGATCGTTGTGATGCGTTCGGTGCGAAAACGTTGGGTGCTCGTGGTTGCCGGCTTGAGCGTGCTCGGTGTGGGACTCGCCGCGGCATGGCCGGGCGCTCGCGCGTCCCCTCGGCCGCGTCCCCGACCGCCCACTCCGCGGCCGCTCGCGCGCACCACGCTGCGCCGTGCTCCGGTCCCGCGCCACCGCTCCCACCGCCACCGCCGCCGCTCGCACCGAACGGCGACGCCCGCCCGCGGCCGGATCGTGCGGGTGTCGTTCTTCTCCCCCGCCGTAGGCGCGGAGAAGTACTACTTGATCTACCTCCCGCCCCGGTACCGGCGCGAGGCGGCGCGGGGGCAGCGCTTCCCGGTGCTCTATCTCCTGCATGGCGGTCCGAGCTATCCCGAGACCTACGTGCACGCGGCCGCGGTGCCGAGCACCTTCGACCGGCTGCTCGCGCGGCGCAAGGTGCGCCCGATGCTGATCGTGATGCCCTACGGACGGGTTCGCGACGGTCCGCCCGACACCGAGTGGTCGAACACAGCGCTCGGCCGCTACGAGGATCTCGTCCTCGACGCCGTGCGCGCGGTCGACGCCCGCTGGCCGACGGTTCGCCGGCGGGGCGCCCGGATGCTCGCCGGCTTCTCGACCGGCGGGTACGGTGCGGCGAACATCTCCCTGCATCACCCCGCGACGTTCGCGAGCTTCGAGAGCTGGTCGGGCTTCTTCGTCGAGGACCGCACCCAGGCCTTCCGCCACGAGCCCGAGCGCAACCTGCTGCGCAACTCCCCCGCCCTCTACGTGAGCACCCTCAAGGCAGAGCTGCACCGCTACCCCATACGCGCCTTTGCCTATCAAGGACGCGACGACCACGAGCGAACCAACCTCGCCGCGTTCACCGCCCGGTTCCGCGCGGCGGGCGGGCGGATAACCGAGGCGCTGTATCCCGGTAAGCACTCCTTCCGCCTCTGGCGCTCGCGAGTGGCCTCGATGCTCACCTTCGCCTCACGCATCCTGCACGCCGGCATGGAAAGCGCGCGCGTCAGCCCGTAGACCGCGGCGCGGGCGCCCTGGCTCTGCGGCGCCCCAGGGTCGCGCCGCGCTTCACGGGCTAAAGGCGGGCGGCCGCCGCGCGGTGGTGCCGCGGCGTCCGCGCCGCCGCCACCGGGTTGACGAACTCGAGCACCTGCTGGAAGGTCGAGCGGTTCGTCCACCGCATGGTGTTCTGGATCAGCCCCGAAGAGAACCGGATGCGCTCCTTCGTGGCGTCCGAGTGCCACGCCCGGACATCGGGGCCGCCGGGCGGCGAGCTCGTCGGTCGCCGCGCGCGCGGCGGCATAGAGCTAGTCGCGGCACGCGGTCAGCGACCCCCGGCCACAGTAGCGCAGGTGGAAGCGTCCCTGCACGCGACGCCCGAGCAGCGTGCGCAGATCCCTTATCCACGTAGCCGTACCAGCCCGCGCCGAAGGACGAGCCGCCCGGGTTGGCGGGCCGGTCGCGCGGGTTGACGTTCGCGAGCGTGTCGGCCACCGACCCGAGCCGCGGGACGATCACCGCGTCGGCGATCCGGTTCCATGCGTGGTCCATGACCGCGGCGCCAGGATGAGGCGCCCGTGCGCGTCGCTGATGGGCACCTGCACGCCGCGGCCCTGGGAGAGGTCCTGCCCGGCGACGGTCCACGAGCGCAGCAGCGTGCCGTCCCCCGTGTACTCGATCACCCGCGAGGGGACCGTGTCGCCGCCGGATTCTCGAAGGTTCTCTCTAGATGCGGCCGTTGGGGTGCACGTAGGCCAGCGCGGGGAACCCCGGCGGTCGGGATCAGCGCGAGCACCCTCGTGTCCCACTTCTCCCGCCCCTGCGCGCCGGTAGGCGCCGCCAAGCAGCTCGGCGCGGCGACGGCGAGGAGGATGGCGAGGCGGCGCGGTCTCATCGCTTGAACCCCAGAATGGACCTCCACGCGCCGCTTCCGCCGCGCCGACGCGCCGGCTCATCCGGTCTCCGGGTGGGTCGGCGTGTTGTTGGCGGGATCGAGCAGGTCAAAGCCGTCGGGGGTGTTGAGGGCGTTCGGGCCCGTGCCGGGGACGTCGTCGTGTCCGTACTGCCACACGATCTTCTGCGACGCAGGGTCGATGAGCGCGACGCGGTGGCGGTAGTCGTCGTTGACGGCGATGAGTCCGTTGGGAAGGCGCTCCGCGAGGCTGGGGTGGTCGAGCATCGCCGCCCCGCTGCTCGGGTGGTAGCTCCAGACGATCCGCCCCTCGCGCGTGAACTCGTAAATGCCCCCGGGGCGGTGGTAGTCGGCGACGAGGTAGAGGTCTGGCCCGAGCTGCTGCGGGTCGGACGGATAGGCGATCGGGAGGTGCACGCTCCACACGAGCCGGCCGTCCAGCGTGAGCTCGTCGACGTAGGAGCCGAAGATCTCCGAGACGAGCAGGTTGCCGTCGCTCAGCGGCGTGTCGCCGTTGGGATAGCCCAGGCTGCGCGGCGGGTCGTGGACGCAGCGCCCGGTGGTGCCGATCTGCGAGGTCGAGCCGTGGGCGCGGTCGATGACGAGGATCCGGCAGTTCTTGGCGTCGGCCACCGCGATGCGCCGGTCCTTGAGGAGATAGGCGTCGTCGGGCTGGTTGAGATATCCACTGCTCGAGCCGGGCTGCCGGGCGTGCCCGTAGGACCACTGCAGCCGCCCGTCGGGGAAGCCGATCTGGACGATCGTGTGGTTGTCCTCTTCGTTGGAGAGGATCGCCGTACCGTGGTTGGCGAAGAACGCGTCGTCGGGGAAGTAGAACCCGCCCGGCGGCGCCGGGCGCCCCGGCGCCGGATAGCGCCACAGCACCCGCTTAGCGGCGTCGACGAGCAGGATGCGGTTGTTGCCCCGGTCGGCGATGAGCAGCCGCCCGACGAACGGACGGCCCGCCGGCGCGGGCGTCCGCGCTGCGGCCGCGCCCGGCGAGGGGCCCGGCACCCGCTGGGGGCGGAGAACCACCACGGAGTCGACCGGCGTCGCATCCCCCCGGCCTCCGACGAGGTAAGCCGCATCCCCGACCGTGGCGACACCCGCATCGGAGACGGCCTGCGGGAGGCGCCCGGCCGAGCTCACCGATCCCGACCGCGGGTCGTAGCTCCAGACGGAGTCCGTCGCTGCGCCGTGCGAGCGCCCGCCGGCGAGGTAGACCTGCCCGCCCAGCCTCACCGCCGCGGAGTGCGCCAGCGGCGTGGGGAGATGGCCGACCGCTCGCGCCGAGCCCGTGCGCGTGTCGATCGCCTGGATCACGTCGCTCTCGCCTCCGGCGGCGGACTCCCCGCCGAACGCGTAGATGGTCTCGCCCACCGCCGCGACCGCCGGGTAGCGAACCGGGTTGGGAAGCCGCGCGACGGTGGAGAAGCTCGTTCCGTCCCCCGTGCTGAGCACGTCGGGGCTCAGGGCGCTCCCGTCGTATCCGCCGACGAGAAACGCTCGGCGGCCGACGGCGACCGCGGTCAGGTCCGACCTCTTCGAGGGAAGCTGCCCGAGGAGCTGGGGATCGCCGGAGGGCGCCATCGACTGCACCACCGCGCTCGAAGCGCTCGACCCGCCTCCGAAGAGCACCGGGGCGCCCCCGACCATCGCACCGGCCGCGTCGTGCACCGCTTCCACCAGCCCGCCGGCGGGCGTCACTCGGCCGCGTGCCACGTCGAGGCGCACCACCCCGCTGCTCGACTTGCCCGTCGCATCGAGGCCGCCGGCGATGAGCACCCCGCTCCCCTGCGCGACGGTGGCGACCGCCGACATAGGGACCGGCAGCCGCCACGGAGCCGCCGTGACCGACAGAACCAGTCGATCGGAGCTGGCCGGCGCACGCGACGGGTGACGCGCGTTCGCGCGTTCGCCGCCCGGCGCGACGCTCGCGACGAGCACGACGAGCGCTCCGAGGATCAGCAGTGCGAACCACCACCGCCGCCGGATTACCGCCGCGTGACGCGCCCGCTGCCTCGCTTGCCGCGCGCGAGGTGTCGTCGAACCCACCCCTCCACTATGCGCGGCGCGTCCGACGACACCTTCCGGGCCCAGACCGTTCGGGGCATGAGAAAGCTCTTACGGCGGCGTGGCGCTGGCGCTCAGCCGCGCCGCCCTCCCGTACCGAGTCCGGCAGCTCGCCGAAGTCCTCGGTGCGAGGCAGGGCGTTGAGAGCGGCGACAAGCTCGGCCGGCGGAGGCACGAGCCGGCGGGTGTCCAGCGAGAGCCAGCCGCCGGTGAGCCGAACCGACGCGGCGAGCTCCTCGCTCCGGCTGATCCGATGCTGCATGCCCCAGCGATGCCCGCTCGCGCTCAAGGCGGTGAGCTCCACGGAGACGGTGATCTGCTGGCCGAGGTAGAGCTCCCGGCGGTAGCTGAGCGTTTCGCTGAACACGATCGGGTCGCGGCCGGCACGGCCATCCAGGAACGCTCGAAGTGGTCAACCGGGGTCGGCGCTCGGTCAAGCTCCTCACCCATGGCTGCGGGGCCTTCTTCGGCGTGGAGCTCACCAACGGCACGATCGTCCCGATGCCCCCGCTCACCGCAGAGTGCGTGAGGCCCCTGGTCATATCCCCCGGAGCAAACCGGCTGCCGGTGAGCGTGAGCAGCAGGTCGGACACCTGTAGCCGGGAAGGAGCTCGCGTGACTGCCTCGTCTCCGGCGTGTCTTCCCGGGGCCCGACTGCCACCCTTGCCCGCCGGCGCCTACCGGGCGCTTCTGATCGGAACCGGCCTCGCCCTGCCGATCCCCCTCCCGTGACCGTCGCCCTGTACTACCGCTCAGGCACGCTAAACGTCGAGTCGATTGCCTAGCATCCCGTCCTAGGAGAGCGCGGCTTCTCATCAGCCGTCATGACCGCTAAAGGCGAGGCGAGTCGTGGCCGTCACCGGTGTTGGGGGAGCCGGCGTGAGCGAACGCCGCTGCGAGGATCGCCACGCCCCGTGCGATGGCCGGCTCGCTTTGTGAGCCGTAGCCGAGTACGAGGGCGGGTGGCGCAGTGTCTGGCTGGGCCCAATGCCAGGCGGCACCCTCGACGAGGACGCCATGGGCGCGTGCGGCCTCGATGAGCTTGGCTTCGTCGCAGCCGTCGGGCAGGCGTAAGTAAAGGTGCAGTCCAGCGGCGATGCCCATCGGCGAAGCGTCTGGCAGGTGCTTGGCGACAGCGTCTAGACCAGCATCGCGGCGGCGGCGGTACAGAGGGCGCACGCGGCGCAGGTGGCGGCTGAAGTCGCCACTTTCGACGAGCCGTGCGAGCGCGAGCTGCTCGAGCAGGCCGCTCCCGAGGTCGTCGAAGACCTTTTCACGCGCAAGGTCATCGACCAGTGCGGCTGGGGCGGCGAGCCATCCGAGGCGCAGGGCGGGGCTGAGCGACTTGCTGGCGCACCCCGCATAGACGACGTGCTCAGGCGCGAGACCTTGAAGCGCACCGACGGCGGCGCGGTCGTAGCGAAACTCGGCGTCGTAGTCGTCTTCGATCACGAGCGCATTGTGGCTCCGCGCCCAAGCGACGAGCCGCGCGCGACGGGTCGCGCTGAGCACGGCCCCGGTCGGGTAGGAGTGCGCGGGCGCGACCAGTACCGCGCCGACGTCACAAGCGGCCAACGCGTCGACATCGATGCCGTCCTCGTCGACCGCGATGGGGACCGGTTGCAGGCCGACGGTGGCGATCGCCTGGCGGTGAAAGCCAAAGCAGGGATTCTCCAGCGCGATCCGCTGGACGCCGCGGGCGTGCAGGGCGCGGCAGACCAGCATGAGCGCCTGGGTGAACCCGGTCGCGATGAGCATCCGGTCGGGCGATGTCGTCACTCCGCGCACGCGGCCGAGGTAGCTCGCGAGCGCTTCTCGCAGCTCATGGGCGCCATGGGGACCGGGATAGGTGAGAGCCGCGTCCGGCGCGCTGAGCAGCGCGGCACGGTAGTGGCGCAGCCAGTCGCGTCGAGGAAAGCACGCCGGGTCGGGCAGCCCGCCGATGAACTGTGCGATTGGCGCTCGCGCCACCCGCGGAGGGCCGACGGACTCCGCGGCGTGGATCCCGCGGACCCGGGTGCCCGACCCCTGACGAGCTTCGAGGTAGCCGTCCGTGGCGAGTTGACTGTAGGCGTCGACGACGACGCTGCGGGACACTCCGAGCTCGACGGCCAGCGTCCGAGAGGGCGGCAGACGCGCTCCGTCGAGCAGACGTCCGTCCTGCACGGCGCGACGCAGCTGTGCCTCGAGCTGGCCCCGCAGAGCTCGCGCCTGGGAGCGATCGAGCGCCACCAAGACGTCCGGGGGAAACCCAGCGAGTCGATTGGCCTGGGTTGCCATGAGCAAATTGGATCTTGTCACGAGCCAATCCGCAGGGCAGGCTTGGGTCATGACGATTTGCCACGCGCTCAACGCCCTCGACCGCGGCGAGACCGTGCCGGCTCGAGACGCGACCGGCGCCAACGGGCGCCCGCTCGGGGTGCTCGGTCCACTGTTCATGCCCCGGGCGGCCGGACCCGTCGAGAACGCGAGCGCCGTCGTGGTGAGCGTCACGGACTTCACGACCGCTCGTCTGCCCGACGCACCCGGCATCGTGCGAGCGGGTCTGCGGCTGCGCCGAGGTTGGTACGCCATGCCCGGAGCCGTCGGGCTGTGGCTGTGGTCGCTGCCACTCGAACGCCGCAGCGGCTCGGTCTCGGTCTGGACCAGCGAGGAAGACCTCCGGCGCTTCGTCGCCCTGCCTGCCCACCTGGCGATCATGCGCCGGTTCAGGAAGGCGGGAACCCTGCGCTCAGAGATGTGGCGGGAAGAGCGCTTCGTCCCCGCCGACACCATCCTCCGCGCCCGGCACTGGATCGCCGACGCACTCCCGTCCGCCCCGTGAACACGACCGCGCTGGTTAGAACCTACGGGATCGGCCGCGCCGCGTTCGGGGTTACGCTGCTGATCGCGCCCGTCACCAGCGGGCGCATGCTGGCCGGCGAGGGCGCGACGGCCCCCGACGCTCAAGCGTTCCTGCACGGCATGGGCGGCCGAGACCTCGGCCTCGGCCTCGGGATGCTCGCCGCGGTAGTCACAGGACGCTCTCCGCGCAGCTGGCTCATGGCCGGCGTGCTCGCCGACAGCAGCGACATCGTTGGCATGGCTCGCGCATGGCCAAATCTCGACCCCGGCAAGCGCGGCTCCGGAGTGGCATTCGCCGGCGGGGCGGCAGCCACCGGCGGGGCGGCAGCCACCGGCCTTGCCTTGCTCGCAGCGACAGCCAACACGTGACCGCCTGGAAGAACTATCAGGGGAGCCGTGCCCCGGGCGAGCGATATCCGGCTCGACCCTCATGCCAGGCAAGCGCCTAGCGCGGGCTGCGACGCCGGCTCGGCGTGCGCCGACGGAGGGCTCATGGAACTAGTCGCGCCCTCGTCCACCTCTTCTCATGCCGGGCGACCATGGCGGGAAGACCGTCGATGCTGCGGGCGTTGCGTGCGGTCTGCTAGTCGGCCATGGCGGTCCGGCGAACGGATTCACCGGGGCCCGTTGACCTTGGGAGCCGTCTAGCTAGCTGTCTATTCCCATGACGCGCTCGATCACAGAGGCGGCTCGACCAGGCCCATTCAACAGCCACAGACACCACCACCACAACGCGCTAGCGGGCGCTACTGCAAGTGAGAGGATCGTTGGCCCGGCGGCGCCGAACGGCCCGAAGATGATCATGAGCTGGAGGACTAGCCCCAGCCCTGCCGCCTGTAGAAGCGAGATCCGACGGCCATAGCGCAGCATCACGGCCCGAAAAGGGAGCAGCGGCACCGCGAGCGACACCGCAAGGACCCTTACGTTCCTCTGCGCGCGTGCCGGTAGCCGCCGGGCGAACTCATCCTCTACCCGCGCGTCGTACTCGAGGCAGGCGATGAGCAGGTGACGGATCGCGAAGCCCGCGGCGAGACGAACGCGGAGGCGAAAGAGCAGAGGAGGCGTGGCGCGAACCGCGATCCACAGCGCGGCCAGGAGAGGCCGCATCCCCTGCTCGCCGACCTCGAGCACGTAATCCTTCCAATCATCGGCATGCTCAGCGCGAACGGCACGCGGGAGCGCGCGGCTTGCGAGTCGGACGACGCGCACGGCGAGGAGGCCGCCGCTGCGGTCGAGCTCGGCGGCCAGGAGCGTGGCGACTACGGGGAGCGCGGCGAGGGTGAGCGGGTGATTGCCCGCGTTTGCCAGGGCGAGTACGGCCCCGGCGAGCAGCGCGCAAACGGTCAGCGGGCTTGGGCGTCCGGGCGGGGTCACGTTGCTCCCCAGCCGGGCATGAGCACGCGCAGGCCGGCCTCGGTGGGCGCGGTCGTGGCGCGCGCCGCGCGCGCGCCGTCGGCGGTGAGCCGGTAGTAGCGGCGCCGTCGCCGTCGTGCGGCGGACTCCTCGATCTCCTCCCATCGGGTGGTCAGCAAGCCGTTGTCCACGAGCTTTTGCAGGATGGGATAGACGGTCCCGCCGGGCAGCCCGGTCGCGCGGGCAAGCTCGAAGCCGTAGGTCTCCTCGGCGGGGGCGTCGAGGAGCGCTTGGAACACGAGGTTGGTTTGGTGCGAACGCCTCATGAGTAGAACTCTACCTAGGTTAGCAGGGCAGCGCCCCTAGCCAGACCCCTAACCCCCGGGCTAGGTGGCCTGAGAACGATTCTCACCGATCCTTACGGCAGGGCGGCCGGCAGAGGCCTGGGTCGGGAGCGGCTGGCGCGAGCCACTCCCCTCTGCCATCTAGCCAACGGGCTCGAGCGCTCGCTCGTGCCCGGCGGCGGGACCGGGCTTATCGCCAACCTCGCGGTGCTCGCCGCGTGGAGATTCGACGGACTCGCGTTCGCCGGCCGACGCTTTCACTGCGAGCCCCAACGCGCGGGACGTTGACCGGTCCAGCTCCGTCCCAACCGCCAAGGGCGTCCCACGAGCGACGCCGAGCGAGCCTAGTGGAGTCAGAACCCGACGTCGCCGACCAGACCGGCCACGATGCAGATCGCGGCCGCGATCAGGATGACTACGTCCCGTGGATTGCGGAGGCTCATCGGGGGAGCCGAGGGTGTCTCACGGCCGATGCGCCGCCACGCGTGCACCGCAACAAAGATCGCAGCCGCGCCGCTCGGGCACAAGCTAGGCCGCTTGCCCGGATTCGAGGGTGGCCCACGCGGCGAGCTCTCGCTCCTCCCAGTAGGGGGTGAGGCGCACGACGGCGGGCGGGAGCGTGCCCTGCACGTAGACGGCGCGATCGAGCTGCTGCAGCGCCGCCGCGTTGGCCTTGGGGCGGTAGGTGACCGACTCGGTGGTGGACTCGCCGGCGTTCGCGGTGGTGATGCTCCGCTGGGCGACCGGTTCGTCGCCGAGCAGGTCGCCGAGGTAGTCGCGGGTGGCATCGTCGGTGACCGGGCCCATGAAGAGCTTGGCGGTCGAGGAGGCGAGAATGGTGTTGGCGGCATCGTGGCCGTAGCGCTCGCGGATCTGGGCGACCGACTGCCAGATGGTGGCGATCCGCACCCCGTAGCCTGCCGCCTCGGAGAGGTGGCGCGGCAAATCGCGCAGCGGCGCGATGTTCGCCGCCTCATCGACGAGGACGCGCAGCGTCGGGGAGAGCGGGCGGCCGGCGCCCGCCCGGACCGCGGCTGCGTGGAAGACCTGGGAGAGCATCGCCACCACCAGCGGGGCGAGGAGCTCCTGATAGCGCGAGGCCGAGACGATGTACAGGGTGTGGGCACCGCCGTCGAGCAGGCGCGCCGGGGTGAGATCGGGGCGGTCTGAGGCCTGGACCTCCGGGTAGCGGTAGGCGGCGAGCAGCGAGCCCGCCGACATGTAGGTGGTGCCCTTGTTGCGGGGATCGAGGCCGGTGACGCCGGCGAGCTGATCGCGCGCGGCGTGCGACCCGGCGCGTCTGAGGATCCCATCCGGGTCCTCGGCGTCCTGGGTGTCCACCCAGCGCACGACATCGGCCATCGGGCGATGGGCGAGCTCGGCGGCGTGCAGAAGCGGGGCGAGGAGCTTGGCGCCCTCGGCCTGCCAGAACCGGGCGGCGCCCGAGTCGTGATCGGCGGCGGCGTCGGCCAGCCAGCGACCCTGGCGCAGCGCGTAGGACCACGCCTCGCAGCCGGCCAGCGGCGTCCACCCCGCTGAGCGCTCCCCGAACGGGTCCCACACCCACACCTCCCCCAGCTCGGTTCTACGTGCCCCCGTGGCCTCGAGGACGTCGGTCTTGGTCGAGGTGACGATCGCCGGGCCGTCGTGCTCGAGCAGCCACGGGATGACGCACCGCGTCGACTTCCCCGCCCGCGTCGGGGCGATCACCGCCGGATGGGACTCATCGTCGCTGGCGAGCAGGCGGCGATCCAGGCGCCCGATCGTGAAGCGATCACGACGCCGCCCGCCCACCACGAGCGCGTCGAGGTCGCGGGGGCGGGCCCAGTCCCGCGGGCGGCTCCCCCGCGGGTCATAGGCGCGTCGCCCGAGCTTGGTCCGGGCGCGGATCTTGTCGGCGCTCTTCCACGCCGTCGCCCCGGCGGTGGCGAGGAACCCGACGAACCACGCCCACGAGGCCCACCACCCCGCGGCGGCGGGCATCCCAACGCGCGCCACCGCCGGGTAAGCGCTCGCCGGATCCCCAAAGTGCCCACCGGAGAAGACCCTGACCGTCCCGACGATCGCCTGAACCGGGCTCAGCGCCGGCCAGCGCCCTGCGTAGAGCAGCGCCGGAACCGCGGGAGCCAACCACGCCAGCGCCACCAAGCCACCGAGCGCGAGGAGCGCCTGCTTGGTCTCCCGGCTGCCGAGCAGCTCATCGTTGCTCGCGCGGCTCACCGCACCCTCGCCGGCCCATGGGTCTCGCGGCGATCCGCCGCGCGCCGAGTCAACATCCCCGCCATCGGCAGGACGTTAGGCGAGCGAGAAGACGCGACGAGGAGGCCGCCCATGCCAGCAACGCTACGAGACCATCCCGGGCTCGTCTGGGCGGCGCTTGCCGCCGCGAGCGCCGCGGTGGGCCTGCTCACCCACCCCTTGGCCGCCGTCCCCGCCCTGCTGAGCGCAGCCGCCCTCACGCTGCTCGGGGCGCGCCGCGCCGGCGCGGTCGTGCTCTGCGTCCTTATCCTCGCCGCGCTCGGGGGCCTGCGCGTCGACGCCTCCCACCGGACGGCCGCTGCGGTCCAACCCGCTCCACGCTGAGTCGGTCGGGGCCCCGCGCCCGGAGGCACGCTTCATGACGAGGACCCGCCGGTCCGCAGCGGGTAAACCCCAGGAAAAGGAGCGCTGCGAGGCCCCTCTTCGGATTTCCGCCGGGGCGGCGTTTACGGTCCGTTTCTTGGCTTGAACTGAAGGTGCCCCCCGGCGGACGGCCATCCGCCGGGGGGCTACACCACCAGAGACAGGACCTCTGATGAAGCCCCGGCAACCTAACCGCCAGAGTCCGACCAGCGCCGCCCGGGTCCTCGCGTGAGCGGGCTGCGCGAGCGCTCACCGCGCCGCCGCGCGCCATCGCCGCGGGCCGCGCGCCGGGGCAGCGCCCCGACCGCCGACGGCTCTCCCGGGCGCGACGAAGAGCGAGCGCAGCCGGAGACGGTGGCAACGCGGGCGACGCTCGCGCGGACGCTCGGACGCGTCGCGCTGTGGTTCGTGCTCGCGGTGATCGGCATCCGCGGAGTGGCGGGCATCGCCTCCGGACCCCAGCGATCCGAGCGCCCGGTGATCGCCGCCGCCGCCGGCGCGGTGTGGCCCGATGAGTCGGCGCGCGCGTTTGCCGCGGACTTCGCCCGGGCCTACCTGACCTGGAGTCCGCAGCACCCCGGCTATCACCAGCTCGCGGTCAAGCCGTTTGTGAGCGACAGCGTCCCCGACGACGCCGGCCTCCAGATCCCCGATCACGGCTCGAACCAGACCGTCAACCAGGTCATCCCCGCCGACGGAAAGCGGATCGGCGCCGACCGCGCCCTGATCACCGTGGCCGCCACCGTCTCCAACCGCACGATCACCACCCGCTATCTCACCGTGCCAATCGCGCGCGACGCCCACGGCGGGCTCGCCGTCTACGACCTGCCCTCCTTCGCGCCGCCGCCCGCCGCCGCCGCCGCCGCCGCCGGCGAGGACTCACAAAGCCTCGACGGGCGCGACGGCGCGGAGATCAGCGACGTGCTGCAGCGCTTCCTCACCGCCTACCTTGGCGGGCACACCGCCGACCTCGCCTACTTCCTGCCGCCCGGCGACCACCTCCAGGCCCTCGCCCAGCACTACCAGCTCAGCGAGCTGCAGAACGTCACCCAAGTCACAGACGCGGGCGGCGCCAAGCGCACCGTGCTCGCGGTGGCCACCGTCCGCGACCCCGAGAGCGGCGCCCGGTTCGACCTTCGCTTCCGCATCGAGCTCGCCCACCGCGACCGCTGGTACGTGCAGCGCATCGACCGCTGAGCCCCCTCCCCCATGCCCGACCCCCACCGGCCCCACGTCCCACCGACCCAAGGAGGACCACCGATGCTCCGTCTCATCACCACCCGGGCGCTGCCCGCCAGCCTCACCCTGCTGCTCCTCACCGCCCCCTCGGCGCTCGCCGCCGGCGGCGATCAGATCGGCCAGAACATCGGCCATCTCTTCGGCTCGTGGGCGAAGTCCATCTTCCTCGGCGTCTGCGCCGTCGCCGCCCTCGTCTTCGTCGTCAACCGCCGCTTCCAGGAGCTCGCGATCTTCGTGGTGATCGCCTTCGTCGTCGGCGGGTTCGTGATCGCGCCCACCGCGGTGGCTGGCACCATCCACGACGTCTGGAAGACGGTGACGGGCAAGTGAGCGCCGAGCGGATGCCCATCCGCTCCTACCGGCGGGTCTTCGACGTCGACCGCCGGATATACCGGGTCGACGACTGGACCCTGCCCGTCCCCGGCGGGGTGCCGCTGCGCGCGATCGCCTACTTCGCGGGCACCCTGCTCGCGGTCCTCATCGCCCGCCAGCTTCCGCTCCTCGGAGCGCTCCTCGGGGTGCTGAACCCGCCGCTGCGCTACGTCGTGCTCCCGCTGCTGATCGCCGCCCTCGGCTCCCAGATCGCCCCCGACGGTCGCGCCGCGCACTCCTTCGCCCGTGACTGGGTGCGCTTCGCGGTGCGCCGCCGGCGCCGCTCGGCGGGGCGTCCGCTGCCCCTCTGCGAGGAGCCGATCGCCTGGCACGCCGTGCTCCCGTTCAAGCGCACCCCGCCCGAAGCCCCGCACGACGGCCGGGCGGCGGTGTGGCGCCGCGCGCGGGTGCACGGCCCCGCCGAGGTGTTCTTCGCGGCCCCGGCCGACGTCGAGCACCGCCGGCGCGGGAGGATCATCGCGCGGCCCCACTGCGAGTCCTCCCGCCGGCGCCGCGGGGTGGCCGTCGACTGGGTCCAGGTGCCGGCGGGCAGCACGCTCGAGGTGCGCCCGTGAGCGCCTTTCCGCTGCGCTACGCGCACGCCAACATCCTCTTCGGCCGCGGCGACGAGCGCGCCGCGCTCTTCTCCCTGGAGACGATCTCCTACCCGTTCAAGACCGACCGCGACAAGATCGCCGAGCTCAAGCGCCTCGCCCAGTTCGCCTTCGCGATCGAGGCAGACTTCTCCCTGTGGCGCGTGTGCCGCGCCTACCCCGCCGAGCGCTACCTCGAGCAGGCCGCGGGGCTCCTCGACGAGCGCCACCAGTCTCCCGCCAACTGGACGGACTACCTCACCGGCCACGAGCACCACCTCGCCGGCCTCGAGGCCCACGTCCCCGAGATCTACGTGGCGATCTCGCTGCGCCCCGCGCCCCCCAGCCGCCTCGGCGGGAGCCTTTTGCGCTCGTGGGACCGCACCCGCCGCCGCGTCGAGGACCTCCTCGGCGTCGGCGCTCCCCAGCCCGTCGGCAGCGGCGAGCTCGACGCGCTCATCGCCGCCGAGGAGCGCGCCTTCGGGCGCCTCGCCGCCGCCTTCGGCGCCCGCGCCCGGCGCGCCTCGACTTCCGAGCTGCAATGGCTCGCGCGCCGCGCCGCCTGCCGCGGGATCGGCGAGCCGCGCCTCGACCCCCACTGGGAACCCAACGCGCTGCTCGTCGAGAACCCCGACGGGCACGTCGCCTACGAGCCGGTCGAGACCGACCTTCTGCGCCTCGCCAACGCGCCGCTGCTCGAGGAGCCCCGCGCCCTCATCGCCGACGCCGAGGAGGGCCGCTCCTACCAAGCCATGCTCGCCGTCGGCTCCCTGCCCGACGACATGGACTTCCCCGGCGGCGCCGAGCTCCTCTGCACCCCCCTGGAGGCCGCCGGGTTTCCCGTCGACGCCGTCCTGCACGCCAAGTGGATCGGCAACCGTGAGGCGATCGGCCAGGTCCGCAAACGGATCATGGACGCCGACAACGCCTACGCCGAGGAGCTGCGCAGCGACAGCGGCCCGCTCACCTTCGCCGCCGAGGAGAACCGCCACCTCGCCCGCGAGCTCGACCAGTACCTCCAAGACCAGGCGCGACCCCCGCTGCTGCGTTGCGCGATCTCCCTCGCCCTCGGCGCCCCCAGCCGAGGCGAGCTCGAGCGGCGCGTCGAGACCCTTCAGAGCCTGTACGGCACGGTGCAGCTCCACCGCCCGCTCGGCCTGCAGCCGCGGCTCTTCTTCGATCACCTTCCGCGCGCCGGCGGCGCCGGCGTGAGCGACTACGCCGAAGTGCTCACCATCGAGCAGTTCGGGGCGCTCATGCCGCTCGGCACCCTGCACGTCGGCGCCGAGCAAGGCATCTACATCGGCGAGACCACCGCCGGCACCCGCCGCCCTGTCAAGTTCGACGTCACCGAGGCGCCCCGCGAAGGGCGCCCCCCGTCCATCCTCATGGCCGGCACCCTCGGATCGGGAAAGACGATCGCCGCCGAGCTCCTCGCCTACGGCGCCGAGCGCCGCGGCTCGCTCATCGTCGACGTCGACCCCAAGCCCGACCACGCCCTCGACGAGCTCCCCGAACTCGAGGGCCGCGTGCGCGTCCTTGAGCTCTCCGGCGCCGAGCAGTACCGCGGAATGCTCGACCCGCTGCGCATCGGGCTCACCGACCTGCGCGAAGAGCTCTGCGCCTCCTACCTCACCGAGCTGCTCCCCCAGATCGGCGGAGACGCCCAGACCGCGATCCGCCGCGCCGTGCGCCAAGCGATCGACGAAGGCGCCACCAGCACCCGCCGCGTGCTCGAGCTGCTCGCCGCCGAAAAGGACCAGCGCGCCCGCGACCTCGCCCGCGACCTCGCCACCTGGGCGGACTCCGGCCTCGGGCGCCTCGCCTTCTCCGACCCCCAGAGCCCCGAGGCGCTCCACGCCGACCGGCCCATCACCACCATTCGCGCCCACAACCTCAACCTCCCCGGCGCCGAGGAGCACCCCGACACCTACGACGCCGACGAGCGCCTCGCCGTCGCCACCCTCAAGCTCGTCGCCGCCTACGCCATGCGGCTCATCAGCCAGGACCGCTCCGTGCACACCCTCGCGCTCTTCGACGAGGCCTGGGTGCTCACCAACTCCCGCGCAGGGCGACGGCTGCTCGACCGCCTCAACCGCCTCGGGCGCAGCATGAACGCCACCCTCATCCTCGCCACCCAATCCCTCGGCGACGTCGGCGAGCTCGAGAACCTCATCGGCACCCGCTTCATCTTC
>JAABUR0100001889.1_pt1 | contig 34880 bp, 30 predicted proteins | sample 5560091 | NCBI WGS metagenome assembly JAABUR01 (sample SAMN10711879, study PRJNA513375) | rock metagenome | isolation source: Antarctica rocks | place: Antarctica: Victoria Land, University Valley sud | reverse complement strand
GACGCAAGGGCCACGACGCCGTCGACGAAAGCCTGGAAACCGTGGGCACCGAAGACACCGACGTCGCGGACGACCAAGCCCACGGAGCAGGCCTCGTGATCCCGGAGGCGGGGGACGTGGAGGAGTCGGACGAGGCGGACGACACGGACGACACGGACGACACGGACGAGGACTACTTCAGTCGGGTGCGCGGCCCGTTCGACAGTGCCGAGGCCGCGCCCAGCGAGCCGGCCAACCGGCTCGACCTCGGCTCGATCCAGCTCGTGCCCATCGACGGCATGCAGCTGCGCCTGGAGCTCGACGAGGCCCAGCAGACGGTCCTGGGAGCACACGCTCTCGTCGAGGACTCCGGGGTTCAGCTCCAGGCCTTCGCCGCCCCGCGGACCATGGGTCTCTGGGCCGAGATCCGGGAGGAGATCGCCCAGAGCATCGTCAGCCAGGGCGGCACGGCCGACGCCGTCCGCGGCCCCCTCGGTCGAGAGCTGATCGCCCGGATGCCCTCGCGCGGAGCCGGTGGGCGCACCGTGTTCCAGCCAGTCCGCTTCCTCGGTGTCGACGGACCGCGCTGGTTCCTGCGCGCGGTGGTCAGTGGCAAGGCGGCCCTCGACGAGGCCGCGGCGGGGCCGCTCGTCGAGCTCGTTCGGAGTGTCGTCGTCGTCCGCGGTGATGAGGCGAAGCCGCCACGGGAGGTCCTGCCGCTGCGGCTCCCCAACGAGATGACGGCCGAGAGGCCTGCCCAACCCGCCGCGCACGAGGAGCCGCGCGAGGACACCGGCACGACTCGGCTGGACGAGCTCAAGCCGTTCGAGCGGGGTCCCGAGATCACCGAAGTGCGCTGAGCAGCCGTCGCGCGAATGACCAGGACAGGAAGGTGACGATGACCGTCGACAAGGACGACCGAGGTGGCAGCCCGCAACGCGTCGGGGCAGACCGGGCCGGCAAGGGCGTGCTCGCCCGGCTGGCCGACCGGTTGACCCGGTCGACCCACGAGCTCGAGGACCGCGAGCTGCAGGCGGACGCCAGGCGCGTCGGTGCCACCCCAATCATCCAGCTGGGCAACCGGGAGCGGGCCGACGTCTGTGGCACCGTGCGATCCGTGACGCTGCGGCCACGCGTGGACGTGCCGGCCCTCGTCGTCGAGATCTATGACGGCAGCCGTCCGCTCCACCTTGTCTGGCTCGGCCGACGCGAGATCGTCGGTATCAACCCGGGTGTGCAGCTGCGCGCCACCGGACGCGTCTCCTACTACCGCGGCATCCCGACGATCTTCAACCCCTTCTACGAGATCGTCCCCAAGAGTGGCTGAGCGACGCGAGGACCGGGCCGCCCACGGCGAGCGCCCGATCGAGCCCGGCCCACTGAGCCCTGCCGACCCCCCGGGCGATCCGCGCCGGTCCGTGCCGCCGACGTGGGTCACCGTCGAGGAGCTGCTCCGCGCCCGCTTGTCCACCGCGATCGGCGGCTGGCGAGGGGCGGTCGAGTCCGCCCTGCCGACGGTCGCCTTCGTTCTCGTCTGGACCCTGCGTCAGGACGTCCGCTCGGCCGTCGTGGCTGCAGGCGTGGCGCTCGTCGTGCTGGGTGGTCTGCGGCTCGCGCGTAAGGAGACCCTGCGCTTCCTCGGGTATGCCGCCGTGGGCGTGGCCGTCGCCGCCTTCTTCGCGCTCCGCTCCGGGAAGGCCGAGGACGCGTTCCTTCCCGGGATGATCCAGACGGCAGCCTTCGGGGTCGCCATGCTCGCCGCCAACCTCGTGCGCTGGCCACTGTTCGGCTTCCTCATCGCGGCCGGTGACCCCGAGCTCGTCGCGGCCTCCGACCGGCTCAAGACCGGCGGCAAGAAAGGTTCTGCCCAGGACGAGCAGGCTCGCGCTCGGGCAGCTGCCGACGAGGCCGCCGTCAAGGAGGCCTTCACCGGGTGGCGTCGCCATCCCGGCATCGTCTCGGTGGCGAGCCGGCTCGGCTGGGTCATCGTCGCACTCGACGCCGTGCGCCTGCTCATCATGGTGCCGCTCTACCTGGCCGGGGAGGTGGCCGCCCTCGGGATCGCGAAGATCCTCCTCGGCTGGCCCGCCTACCTGCTCGCCGTCGTCGTCATGGGGCTGATCCTGGTGCGTGGCCACACCCCGCTTGCCGAGCCCCGCGCCTGACCCGGCGCCTCCACTCCGCGGCCGGTGCGGGGTAGCACCGTCCGGACTCCCAGCCGGACATGCAGAAGGTGCCGGACCACCCGGCATACCGTGCTCGTGGGCTCGGTCGGGCCCGGCTTCTGCATGTCCGGCTGGGACGGGGTCAGAAGGGTGGAGGAGGCGCCGGTGCGCTGCCGGCGCCAGGTTGGGCGAGGCAGCTCACTTCACCGGTATGCCGTGCCCCGGCCAGCGGGGCGCCGCACCCCACTTCACCGGTATGCCGTGCCCCGGCCAGCGGGGCACGGCACAGCCGGCTGGTCCTGTCATGGTCGCCTCGTCCTGCAAGGACGTCAGTCGCCGACCCTGGGCACCCGGTGGCCGGGGGAGAGCATCTCCTCGAGCGCGTCCTCGCTCTCCGGCCTGGTGATGAACAGCAGCTCGTCGTGGGCCTCGACGGCATCGTCGCGGCTCGGCGCGATCGGCCGGTCGTCGCGGATGATGCCCACGAGGACGGTGTCGTCCGGCCACTCGATCTCGCCGATCCGCCGGCCGATGTAGGGACTCTCCCCGGGCATGGTCAGCTCGACCATGGAGGCCTTGGCCTGCTGGAACTGGAAGATCCGCACGAGGTCCCCCACGCTGACGGCCTCCTCCACGAGGGCCGTCATGAGGCGTGGCGTCGAGACCGCGACATCGACCCCCCAGGACTCGTCGAACATCCACTCGTTCTTGGGGTTGTTGACGCGCGCGACGGTGCGAGGGACGCCGAACTCGGTCTTGCAGAGCAGTGAGACGACGAGGTTGGCCTTGTCGTCACCGGTCGCGGCGACGACGACGTCGCACTCCTGGACCCTGGCCTCCTCGAGCACGGTGATCTCGCAGGCGTCCGCGAGCAGCCACGCCGCCTCGGGCACGCGCGAGGCCTGGACGTCGTCCGCATCCTTGTCGATGAGCAGGACCTGGTGGCCGTTGTGCAGGAGCTCGCGGGCAATCGAGCGACCGACGCTTCCCGCTCCGGCGATGACGACGCGCATGGGGACCTTTCTGGGCGATCAGGACGGACGATCGGACAGGACGACCTCTCGGGATCCGTCAGCTGGCGGGCGGGGACTGGTCGAACGACTTCTCGATCCGGCCCAGGTCGTCCGTGGCCGCAGCCACGTGGACGAGGTCGCCGTCCTGGAACACCGTCTGCGGCCCGGGGATCATGCCGTCACCGAGCCGGCTGACGTAGGCGACGCGGGTGCCGGTGAGGGTCTCGATCTCGCTGATCCGACGACCGATCCACGCCCGGGACAACGGGACCTCGGCAATGACGACGCGACCGCTCGGGTCGGTGAGCGCCGGCACAGAACCCTGCGGGAGGAGGCGCTGGATCATCTGGTCGGCCGTCCACCGCACCGTGGCCACCGTGGGGATGCCGAGCCGCTGGTACACCATGGCCCGGCCCGGGTCGTAGATGCGGGCCGCGACATGCTCGACGCCGAAGGTCTCCCTTGCGACGCGGGCAGCGAGGATGTTCGAGTTGTCACCGCTCGAGACGGCGGCGAAGGCGTAGGCGTCGCCGATCCGGGCCGACCTGAGGGTGTCGCGGTCGAAGCCGAGACCTGTCACTGTCATGCCCTCGAAGGAGCTTCCCAGCCGGCGGAACGCTGTCGGCACGACGTCGATCACCGCGACGTCGTGGCCGCGGTTGCTCAGGCTCCTGGCGAGGGTCGAGCCCACCCGGCCGCATCCCATGATGACGAAGTGCACGCCACGAGACGCTACACCGCTGCGAGCCGGCCGTGGGCCGACCGTGGGCCGACCGTGGGCCGGCCGTCGCCTCGACCCGGCATACAGTGTGCGGGTGCCAAGTTCCTCTCGCGTGCTCAAGCGAATCCTGATCGGTCGGGCGATGCGGAGCGACCGGCTGGGTGAGACCTTCCTGCCCAAGCGTCTGGCACTTCCCATCTTCGCCAGTGACGCGCTGTCGTCGGTGGCCTACGCGCCGGACGAGATCCTGCTCATGCTCGGCATGGCCGGTGGTGCGTTCGTCACGACGCACTCCTGGCAGATCGCCCTCGGGGTCGTGTTCGTCATGCTCGTGGTCGTCGCGTCCTACCGGCAGAACGTCCACGCCTACCCCTCCGGCGGCGGCGACTACGAGGTCGCGACGGTCAACCTGGGCCCCAGGGCCGGACTGACTGTTGCCAGTGCGCTGCTCGTCGACTACGTCCTGACGGTGGCCGTCTCGATCTCGTCGGGCGTGCAGAACGCCGCCACGGCGCTTCCCGGCCTGCGTGGCCACGAGGTCCAGGTCGCCATCGGACTCATCGTCGTCCTCACGGCGATGAACCTGCGCGGCGTGAGGGAGTCCGGCAAGGCGTTCGCCGTGCCGGTCTACGCGTTCATGGTGGGCATCATCGGCATGGGCCTCTTCGGTTTCGCGAAGGCGCTCACCGGCAACCTCGGCCAGGCCGAGAGCGCCAAGTTCACCCTCGTCCCGGAGGCCGGGCAGGAGCAGGTCGTCGGTATCGCCGCAGCGTTCCTGCTCCTTCGGGCCTTCTCCTCGGGCTGCGCCGCGCTGACCGGTGTCGAGGCCATCTCCAACGGTGTCCCGGCCTTCGAGAAACCCAAGAGCAAGAACGCCGCAACGACCCTGCTCCTCATGGGTCTGCTGTCGATCACGATGCTGACGTCCATCATCGGCCTGGGGCGGGCAACGGGCATCCAGATCGCCGCCGACCCGGCCCAGCAGCTGACCCTCAACGGACAGCCGGTCGGTGACAGCTACGTCCAGGACACCGTGCTCGGCCAGCTGGCCAAAGCCGTCTTCAGCGGTTTCACGCCGGCCATCGTCTTCATCTCCATCGTCACCGGTCTCATCCTCATCCTCGCCGCCAACACCGCCTTCAACGGCTTCCCGGTCCTCGGCTCGATCCTGGCGAAGGACGGCTACCTGCCGCGCCAGCTCTACACCCGCGGCGACCGGTTGGCGTTCTCCAACGGCATCCTCATCCTCGCCGCGGCCGCCTGCCTGCTGATCTTCGCCTACCACGCCCAGGTCACCTCGCTGATCCAGCTCTACATCGTCGGGGTGTTCGTCTCCTTCACCCTGAGCCAGTCCGGCATGATCCGGCACTGGAACCGACACCTGCGCACCGAGCGCGACCGCAAGGCCCGTGCCCGGATGATGCGCTCGCGCGTCATCAACGCCCTCGGTGCCTTCATGTCGGGCACCGTCCTCATCGTCGTGCTGGTCACGAAGTTCCTCGAGGGCGCGCGCTACGCGATCCTGGCCATGGCAATCCTCTTCGTCCTCATGCTCGGCATCAAGCGCCACTACAGCCGGGTCAGCGAAGAGCTCCGGCTCGACGAGGACGACAGCCAGCTCCTGCCGAGCCGGGTCCACGCCATCGTCCTGCTCTCCAAGCTGCACAAGCCGGCGATGCGCGCCCTCGCCTATGCCCGGGCCACCCGGCCGACCTTCCTCGAGGCGATCACCGTCGAGGTCGACCCCGAAGACACCGCGGCGCTGCGCGAGGAGTGGTCCCGGCGCGAGATCCCGGTGCCGCTCAAGGTGCTCGCGTCGCCCTACCGCGAGATCACCCGCCCGATCATCGACTACGTCCGGTCGTTGCGCAGCGGCAACCCGCGTGACGTGGTGGTGGTCTACATCCCGGAGTACGTCCTCGGCCGCTGGTACGAGCAGATCCTGCACAACCAGAGCGCCCTGCGACTCAAGGCGCGGCTGCTCTTCACCCCTGGCGTCATGGTCGCGAGCGTCCCGTGGCAGCTCCGGTCGTCCGAGGGCCAGGAGGACGAGGACGACCTCTACGGTGGCCCGTCGGTCGGCTCCGTCCGCCGCGGCCCCTCGTGACCGACGCGCCGACCGACGCGCCGACCGAGCAGGTCGTCGGTTCCGAGTGGGTCGTCGACGTCGGCAACATCGCGCACGGCGGCCACTGCGTCGCCCGGCACGAGGGACGCGTCGTCTTTGTGCGACACTCCCTGCCCGGCGAACGGGTCCGCGTGGTGGTCACCGAGGGCCGGGCCCAGGACCGGTTCCTGCGCGCCGATGCCGTCGAGGTTCTGACCGCCGCCCCCGAGCGGGTCGCCCCGCCGTGTCCGTATGCCGGGCCCGGGCGGTGCGGCGGCTGCGACTTCCAGCACGTCTCCCTCTCTCGGCAGCGGGTGCTCAAGACGGCCGTCGTCCGCGAGCAGTTCCAGCGCCTCGCCGGCCTGGACGTGGGCGTCGAGGTCGAGGCGGTGCCCGGCGACGAGCAGGGCCTGCGGTGGCGGACCCGGGTCGAGCTCGCGGTCGACTCCGCCGGGCGAGCCGGCCTGCGGGCCCACCGCTCGCACGGGGTCATCCCGATCGACGACTGTCTCATCGCCACGGAGCGCGTCGTCGAGTCGGGAGTGTTCGACACCGTCTGGACCGGCTGCAGCTCCGTCGAGGTCGTCGCGGCCGACGACCCGGAGAACGCGGTCGTCGTGCCGGGTCACGAGAAGCGCGTGCCGCGCATCGGCCAGCGGGTCGAGACGAGCACCTGGTCGGCCAACTTCGGGCTCGGCGCCCGCAGCTTCTGGCAGGTCCACCCCGGCGCCGCGCACACCTTCGTCGAGCACGTCCTGGCCGAGCTCGCACCACAGCCGGGCGAGCGGGCCCTCGACTTGTATGCCGGGGTCGGCCTCTTCGCGCTCGCCCTCGCCGACGCGGTGGGCCCAGAGGGCGCAGTGCTCGCGGTGGAAGGGGACCCCCGCGCCGTCCGGGACGGCATCGCCAACGCCGGCGACCACCCGCAGGTGGAGTTCCGCACGGGCCGGGTCGACCGAGCTTTGAAACCGCTGCTGCGCCAGCGGATCGGGGTGGACCTCGTCGTCCTCGACCCTCCACGCACAGGTGCGGGCAGGTCCGTCGTCGCGGACCTGGTCGCGCTGGGGGCGCGGGCGGTCGCCTACGTCGCGTGCGACCCGGCCGCACTGGCGCGGGACACGGCATACCTGCTCCAGGGTGGCTACCGCCTGCGGTCCCTGCGCGCCTTCGATGCCTTCCCGATGACTCACCACGTGGAGTGCATCGCCGTCTTCGAAGCCGGGTGACGGCTGCACCGGCGCGAGCCCCTGTGACTCCGACGGGTGCGGGCGATTGGTGGGAGGCTGGAATGCGTCAGCAAGCCACGGCGGTCGGTGCTGGCACCTCGGGGTCGGTACGGGTATATTATCTTGACGTCAAGATAGTTTCGAGGAAGGAAGTTCGTCATGGCTGCGGGTGGCAACGGATCGGTGGACAGCTTCTCGGCGAGGGGCGAGCTCGGGGTCGGCGACCAGTCCTACGAGATCTACCGGTTGAGCGCGGTCGACGGAAGTGAGCGTCTGCCCTACAGCCTGAAGGTCCTCCTCGAGAACCTCCTGCGCACCGAGGACGGCCTGAACATCACCGCCGACCACATCCGGGCGCTCGCCGGCTGGGACGCCGACGCCGAGCCCGAAACCGAGATCCAGTTCACGCCGGCCCGGGTCCTGATGCAGGACTTCACCGGTGTGCCCTGCGTCGTCGACCTCGCGACGATGCGCGAGGCCGTCGCCGACCTCGGTGGCGACGCGGCGAAGATCAACCCGCTCTCACCGGCCGAGATGGTCATCGACCACTCCGTCATCGCCGACGTCTTCGGTCGGGCCGACGCGTTCGAGCGCAACGTCGAGCTCGAGTACCAGCGCAACCACGAGCGCTACCAGTTCCTCCGCTGGGGTCAGACGGCGTTCGACGACTTCAAGGTCGTCCCGCCGGGCACCGGCATCGTCCACCAGGTCAACATCGAGCACCTCGCTCGCACGGTGATGACCCGGGAGAGGGACGGGAGGGTTCTCGCCTACCCGGACTCGTGCGTCGGCACCGACTCGCACACGACGATGGTCAACGGGCTCGGGGTCCTCGGCTGGGGGGTCGGCGGCATCGAGGCCGAGGCCGCCATGCTCGGCCAGCCGGTGTCGATGCTCATCCCGCGGGTCGTCGGCTTCCGGCTGAGCGGGTCCATCCCGGCCGGCGCCACGGCCACGGACGTCGTGCTCACCATCACCGAGATACTGCGGGGGCATGGCGTCGTCGGCAAGTTCGTCGAGTTCTACGGGGAGGGCGTCGCGGCGGTGCCGCTGGCGAACCGGGCGACGATCGGCAACATGAGCCCCGAATTCGGGTCCACCTGTGCCATCTTCCCCATCGACGGCGTGACCCTCGACTACCTGCGCCTGACCGGCCGCTCGGAGCAGTCCGTCGCCCTGGTCGAGGCGTACGCCAGGGAACAGGGCATGTGGCACGACACCGGGTCCTCCTCCTACGTGGAGCCGCGGTTCAGCGAGGCCCTCGAGCTTGACCTGTCGACGGTGGTCCCGTCGATCGCGGGACCGAAGCGACCGCAGGACCGGATCTCGCTCACCGACGCCAAGGCGGCGTTCCGCAAGGTGCTTCCCACCTACGTCTCGCACCGCGAGGGCGATCCGGGCGCGGCGACGAGCTTCCCCGCCAGCGACCCGAGCTCCAGCGGCAGCAAGGACGGCGCCAACGGCGGCGACAAGCCGGCCGACGAGGGCGACGCGGGATCCCGGCCGACGCGCAAGGTCACGGTCAGCACCGCCGAAGGGACGTCCTTCGAGATCGACCACGGCATCGTCTCCATCGCGTCCATCACCTCGTGCACCAACACGTCGAACCCGTCGGTGATGATGGCCGCGGCGATGCTGGCCCAGAACGCGGTCGGGCGCGGGCTCACCGTCGCGCCGTGGGTCAAGACCTCGATGGCGCCCGGCTCCAAGGTCGTGTCCGACTACTACGAGAAGGCCGGCATGTGGCCCTACCTCGAGAAGCTCGGCTACCACCTCGTGGGCTACGGCTGCACGACCTGCATCGGCAACTCCGGCCCGCTCGACCCGGCGATCTCCCAGGCGGTGCAGGACAACGACCTCGCGGTCGTCTCGGTGCTCTCCGGGAACCGCAACTTCGAGGGCCGGATCAACCCGGACGTCAAGATGAACTACCTCGCCTCACCGCCGCTCGTCATCGCCTACGCCCTCGCCGGCACGATGGACTTCGACTTCGAGACCCAGCCGCTCGGCCGGGACCAGGACGGAGCGGACGTCTTCCTCGCGGACATCTGGCCGACACCACAGGATGTCGAGCGGACCATCGCGAGCTCGATCAGCCAGGAGATGTTCACCCGGGACTACGCCGACGTCTTCGCCGGCGACGAGCGGTGGCAGTCGCTGCCCACGCCCGAGGGCAAGACCTTCGAGTGGGACGCCGACTCGACCTACGTCCGCAAGCCCCCGTACTTCGACGGCATGACGATGGCGACCACTCCGGTGGCCGACATCGAGGGCGCCCGGGTCCTGGCGATGCTCGGCGACTCCGTGACGACCGACCACATCAGCCCCGCCGGCTCGATCAAGGCCGACAGCCCCGCCGGCAGGTACCTCGCAGAGCACGGCGTCGAGCGCAAGGACTTCAACTCCTACGGGTCGCGCCGCGGCAACCACGAGGTGATGATCCGCGGCACCTTCGCCAACATCCGGCTGAAGAACCTGCTGCTCGACGGCGTCGAGGGAGGCTTCACGAGGAACTTCCTGGCGGAGGGGAAGGAGTCGACGATCTATGACGCGTCGGCCGCCTACCAGGAGGCGGGCATCCCGCTCGTCATCCTCGCGGGCAAGGAGTACGGCTCCGGCTCGTCGCGGGACTGGGCCGCCAAGGGCACCCGGCTGCTGGGAGTCAAGGCAGTCCTCGCCGAGAGCTACGAGAGGATCCACCGCTCCAACCTCATCGGCATGGGTGTCCTGCCCCTGCAGTACCCCACCGGTCAGAGCGCCGGCTCCCTCGGCCTCGACGGGAGCGAGACCTTCGCGATCAGCGGCATCACCGCCCTCAACGAGGGCAGCACGCCGAAAACGGTCAAGATCGTCGCGACCAGGGACGGCGCAGACGCCGTGGAGCTCGACGCGGTCGTCCGCATCGACACCCCCGGGGAAGCCGACTACTACCGCAACGACGGCATCCTTCAGTACGTGCTGCGCTCTCTCGTGACGAGCTGACACCAAAGCCGGCAACCCGGCATACCGGACGACGATCGGCTGCCCCGTTGGCGACGGGCCTATCGCTGGGACCGGACTACCAAACGTGAGAGTGTACTCTCGATACGACACTCTCACGTTGGCAGGACGGTCATGGCGAACCCGTACGGTGACATCGAGCTCGACGCGCAGGGCATGCGTGCCCTCGCCCACCCCGTGCGTCTCGCCATCCTCACCACTCTTCAGAACCACGGCCCGAGCACGGCCACCGCCCTGGCGCCCACTGTCGGTGCGAGCCCGTCCGTGACCAGCTGGCACCTGCGCCACCTGGCCAAGCACGGACTCGTCCGGGACTCCAGCGCGCACAGCAGTGGTCGCGAGCGGTGGTGGGAGGCGGCCAGCCGCGGCTTCCGGTTCACCGCGGAGGACGAAGCGGGGCGCGAGGCGCAGCAGATGCTCACCGCCGTCCTCGAGCACGTCGCGGGAGACCTCCCCGGGCAGTGGGCGAGCGACGTCGAGCCGCGGCTGGATCCGCAGTGGCGGCGGGTCGCCGGTCGAGCGAACACCACCATCCTCGTCACCCTGGAGGAGCTGGACGCGATCGAGTCGGCGATCGAGACGCTCCTCGCGCCCTACGTCCTGCGCAAGAACGCCACGCCCGACGACATCCCGGCGCAGGCCCGGGGCGTCCGGCTCCTGCGCTACGTCCTGCCGGAACCCGGGCGGGACGAGGGGGAGCCGTCGTGACCGCCGACGACCAGGCGTCCGGTATGCTGTCCGGCCCCACGTCGGGCGTCTCCTCACCGGATGCGCTGTGGCGCGACCGCCGATTCGCGACGTACTGGGGTGGTCAGACCGTCTCCCAGCTCGGCGACCGGATCTCCGAGCTGGCCCTGCCGCTCATCGCCGTGACGATGCTGCACGCCAGCCCGACGGCGGTCGGTCTGCTCACGGCCGCCGTGTGGGCTCCGAACCTCCTGTCCCTCGTCGTCGGCGCGTGGGTGGACTCCCAGCAGCGCAAGAGGCGGCTGCTGATCTGGGCCGACCTGCTCCAGGCTGGCGTCATCCTCAGCCTGCCTCTCGCGTACCACCTCGGCGAGGTCACGCTGGTGCACCTCTTCGCCGTGGCGCTGCTCGCCGGAGCCGGGAGCGTCCTCTACCAGACGGCATACCCGACCTTCTTCGTCTCGCTCGTCCGCCGCGAGCAGTACCTCGAGGCGAACTCACTCCTCAGCGGGACGCGTTCGGGGTCCTTCATCGTGGGGCCGGCTCTCGCAGGCGGCCTGATCCAGGTGCTCACCGCCCCGGTGGCCGTTCTGCTGGACGGGGTCTCGTTCCTCTTGTCGGCGGTCCTCATCGGACGGGTTCAGGTCGACGAGGCCACCCGGGCGCGGGACGAGCAGCCGGAGCGGCTGCTGCGCCGCGCGGCGGACGGCATGCGGTTCCTGGTGCGCCACCCCTACCTCAAGGCGTCCCTGGCCTGTGCGACGACGATCAACTTCTTCAGCTTCGTCGTCAGTGCGCTCGTCATCCTCTTCGCCAGCCGGACGCTCGGTCTGTCCGCTGGCACGATCGGTCTCGCCTTCGGCATCGGCGCGACGGGCGGTCTCCTCGGGGCGGTCCTGGCGTCCCGGGTGGCCCGCCGGCTCGGCGTCGGCCGGACCATCGCCGTCGGCGCCGTGCTCTTCACCGCTCCGCTGGCCCTGCTGCCCCTGGCATCGGGGACGGTGTGGACCCGGGCCGGCGTCCTCGGTCTCGTCGAGTTCCTCAGCGGCATGGGCGTCATGCTCTTCGACGTCAACCTCAACGCGCTGCAGACGGCGGTGACACCGGACGAGATGCGCAGCCGGGTGGCGGGCGCCTTCTCGAGCGTCAACTACGGCATCCGACCACTCGGCGCGGTCGTCGGCGGGCTCTGCGGACAGCTCATCGGTGTCGGTCCCACCATGGTCGCTGCCGCGGTCGGGGGATCGCTGTCCTTCCTCTGGTTGCTGCGGTCGCCGATCATCACGACGCGCACGATCGACGAGCTGGAACCGGTCGGCTGCTGACGCCACCAGCAGGCCGGCGAGAACACGACGCGCGTTCGGGCTGCCGGAGGGTGCACCGGGATCTACGCTCGGCATCGAGATCGCGTGAACCGCTCACGATGCCCCGAGAGGTGAACCACGATGGCTGACCCCAGCATCCGCAGCACCCCCGGCCCCACCGTCAAGCGCACTGTCGCGCCCCTGTCCCACCCGACTCGGCGAGCGGCCCTGGGGGCGAGTGCGGTCGCAGCCAGCAGCCCGGTGGTCCGGGCCGCACGAGCGGCTGCCGCCAAGACGTCCGGGTCGCGTCAGGTCGCCTTCACCGCTTGGCGGGCGGCAGAGTTCCGGCGCGGCACGCACCATGGGACCGCCGCATCCGCCGGCGGACTCGTCCTGGGAGCGACGACGGCGACGCGAACATACGTCGACCCCTTCGACACGTCGGGTGCGTCCACGACCTACCTCATGGGCAGCTGGACCTCGCCGGTCGTCAGCCCCGGTTTCGGTCTCACCGAGCTCATCGCCTCGTGGAACGCCGACACGCCTGGTCGCACCTGGGTGGAAGTCCTGGTGCGGGGGACCGCTGACGACGGGACGGACACCGGATGGTTGGTGCTCGGCCGGTGGTCGTCGAAGGATCCCGCCGACGGGGGAGCCGTGCACCGGACCTCGGTCGGTGGCCAGGCCACGGCATCCGCGACGGTCAACGTGGACACCCTGGCGACCCTCAACGGACACACACTCCACGAGTGGCAGCTCCAGGTGCAGCTCATGCGCCCGACCGGGTCGAGCCTGACGCCGACGGTCCACCTCATCGGCGCGATGGCTTCGCAGCTGCCGAGCGCGAAGAAGGTCGACGAGAGTCCGACCGGGAGCGGCCTGGGCACCACCCTCGACGTCCCGACGCTCTCGCAGGAGGTGCACGTGGGGCACTACCCGCGGTGGGACAATGGAGGCGAGGCCTGGTGCTCCCCGACGTCGACCTCGATGGTCCTCGGCTTCTGGGAAGAAGGGCCGACGGCCGAGGAGACGGCGTGGGTGGAACCTCCGGAGGACGCACAGGTGGACTACGCCGCTCGGAACGTCTTCGGCTACCAGTACGACGGCGGGGGCAACTGGCCCTTCAACACGGCATACGCGGCACGGTCTGGTCTGGAGGGTTTCGTCACCCGGCTCCGGTCACTGACCGAGGCGGAGGAGTTCATCGCCGCGGGAATCCCGCTCGTCGCGTCCGTCTCGTTCAAGAAGGGCCAGCTGACCGGTGCGGGCTACGGCACCAACGGGCACGTGCTCGTCATCTGCGGCTTCACCGCTGACGGCAACGTCGTCGTCAACGACCCGGCGTCGCACCTTCTCGCCGACGATGCGCAGGTGCGTGTCGTCTACGACCGGGCCGAGTTCGAGAACACCTGGGTCCCGCACTCGGGGGGGACGGTCTACGTCATCCACCCGAGCGGTGGCACCCTGCCGGCGCGGCCGACCCAGGCCAACTGGTAGAGGCTGGACAACCGTTGCGCTGAGGGCACCCCGCCCGTCCGGCTCGCCAGCCGGACATGCCGACCCCGCCGACCGCCCGGCATACACTGCTCACCCCGCGGCCGGCTGCCGACCTTCGGCAGGTTCGGCTGGGAGCCATGGACAATGAGGACGCCGGACCGTCCACGGGGTTCGCCTCGGCGGGGACGAGCAGGTGCGCACGACCCACCAGCGCGGCCAGGTCGAGAACGCCTGGGGCCTCGCGCCCGGGGGCACGATCCTACGTCATCCACCCGCCCAACGTCTACCTGCGCGAAACCTTGCGTCGGCGCCCAACTGGTGAGCCGCGATTGCAGGGTCCTGCGTGCCGGAAACTGGTGGGGTGACTGCACACGTGCCCCCGGGCTGGCCGAGGTCCGTCCCGCCCGCACAGACGTCCGGGTGGGAGGACAAGGCGGTCCTGTGGCTGCTCGACCACTGCCCTCCCGACTACCGGGGGTATGCCGGGTGGCGCAAGAACCCGATCGCCCTCGCGTGGCTCGCCGACCGTCACATCGCCGGACAGGTGTCCGCCATGCGTCAGGCCTATCGGGAGGCTCGGGTCCAGCTCGGCGAGCACGTCACCACCGAGGCGCTGACCGAGATCCTGGCCAACCTCGAGGCCGAGGGGCTGCGACTCGTCGCGGCGAAGCGGAGCTCCGCGCTGCTCCTCGAGGCGATGCAGGGCAAGCGGTTCATCCCGCGTCTCTGATGTCCCCGAGGGCCGGCACGGCGCGGCACCATCCGTAGAACATCAGCCAGCTCCGTCCGGGCAGCGTCGGCGATGCCGGCAGCAGCGGCTGGTCGGCAGCTCGCCCAGACGGGGGTGAGCACGGGTAACGCAGTCTTCTTCGCGCTGCTCATGCTCCTGCTGGGTCTCGGCCTGATGGTCCTCGCTCGCCGGGGGCTGCGTCAGGTCGCGTGACCCGCGAATGACCTCCCGGTGCGGCGGTGACCACCGCCGCACCGGGATCTCGCGTGCTCGCCGCCGTTCGCCCGGATGGGGCCAAGGCCGACAGCGACGTGACCTGTGGACTCGCTGAGGCATGCAGTCCTCACCGATCCTGCGGCCGGTGGGTCTCCGGTGCTGAACTACAGTGGATTGACGCACCTCGGCGAAGGGACTGACATCCACCGTGGCACTGCTCGAGTCGATCGACGGACCTGACGACCTCAAGGCTCTGCGCGCCGAAGAGATCCCGGTGCTCGCGCAGGAGGTCAGGGACTTCCTCGTCACCTCGGTGTCCCGCACTGGTGGCCACCTCGGACCCAACCTCGGAGTCGTCGAGCTGACCATCGCGATCCACCGGGTCTTCGACTCGCCGAACGACACGGTCGTGTTCGACACCGGGCACCAGGCGTATGTCCACAAGCTCGTCACCGGCCGGCGGCGGGAATTCGACAGGCTGCGCACCAAGGGAGGCCTGTCCGGCTACCCCAGCCGGGCCGAGTCGCCCCACGACGTGGTGGAGAACTCGCATGCCTCGACGGCCCTCTCGTGGGCCGACGGCATCGCGAAGGCGCGCCGGCTCACCGGCCAGACCGACCGGCATACGGTCGCGGTCATCGGTGACGGGGCACTGACCGGAGGGATGGCGTGGGAGGCGATCAACAACATCGCCGCCGACAAGGACCTGCCGCTCGTCATCGTCGTCAACGACAACGAGCGGTCCTATGCGCCGACGACCGGGGGCCTCGCCGAACACCTGGCAACCCTGCGGACGACTCAGGGGTATGAGAGCTTCCTCGACTGGGGCAAGAACACCCTCGCAAGGACCCCGGTGATCGGGGGCGCGATGTACGGCGCCGTCCACGGGGTGAAGAAGGGGATCAAGGACATCGTGGCCCCGCAGGGGATGTTCGAGGATCTTGGTCTGAAGTACCTCGGACCGATCGACGGACACGATGAACCTGCGGTCGAGTCAGCGCTGCGCAAGGCCCGCGCCTTCGGTGGGCCCGTGCTCGTGCACGTCCTGACGAAGAAGGGCAAGGGTTACGACCCGGCCCGCAAGGACGAGGCGGACCGCTTCCACGCGGTCGACAAGATCAACCCCGAGACCGGTCTGCCGCTGCAGGTGAAGGGACGCATCTGGACGGACGAGTTCAGTGACGTGCTGCTCGGCATTGCGGCAGAGCGCGAGGACGTCGTGGCGATCACCGCCTCGATGCTGATCCCCGTCGGGCTCAAGGAGTTCTCCGAGCGCTATCCGCACCGGGTCTTCGACGTCGGCATCGCCGAGCAGCACGCCGTGACGATGGCGTCCGGGCTGGCCTTCGGTGGGCTCCACCCGGTCGTCTGCGTCTATGCCACCTTCCTCAACCGAGCCTTCGACCAGCTCCTGATGGACTGCGCGCTCCATGGTGCCGGCGTGACATTCGTCCTCGACCGGGCAGGGATCACGGGCACCGACGGTGCCTCCCACAACGGCATGTGGGACATGACGGTGACCGGCATGGTCCCCGGTCTGCACCTCAGTGCACCGCGCGACGCGCACGAGCTCGCCCGTGCCCTCAGGGAGGCGGTCGACATCGACGACGCCCCCAGTGTCGTCCGGTTCTCCAAGCAGAACCCCCCCGCACCCATCCCGGCGATCCGCACCTCGGGCAGCCTGGACGTCCTCTTCGAGGCCCATCCAGAGGGGCGGGTCGAGCTCCTCGTCGTGGGTCTCGGGGAGATGGGCGCGACCGCGATGTCCGTCGCCGAGAAGCTCACCGCCCAGGGCCACGTCGTCCGGGTCGTCGACCCGCGCTGGTGCCTTCCGGTCAGCGACGACCTGGTCCGGCTGGCCCGCGACGCCGACGCCGTGGCCGTGCTCGAGGACAACCTCGTGGTCGGCGGCGTCGGGTCGCAGGTGAGCCAGGCGCTGCGCGACGCCGGTATGTATCTGCCGGTGCACCTGCACGGCATACCGAAGCGCTTCCTCGCGCACGCCTCGCGGGGTGAGGTGCTCGAGGAGATCGGGTTGACCCCGGACGCCATCGCCGACCAGCTGACGGCGGCCCTCGAGCGCTGACCCACCGCCGATCGAGCCGGGGATCCGGTCGCGGCCACCGTGCCCGCGCTGGTGTCATCACACATTCACCGAGGGCCGATGTGGGACGGCACGCCATGAGTGCGCCGTCGTCCCTCCCGTAACTTCTCGCCTCAGGTGGCCGGGCGAGCCAAGATCCGCGCAACGGTGTGCGGGGCGCCCGCCGAAGTGGAGGACGTCGATGTCCAAACGTTGGAGCGTGGCCCTGGTGGGCGCCGCCGTCGGTGTGTCGCTGGCAGCGTGCGGGACCCCGGGAGCGAGCAGCCCGGGCGCCGCCGCACCGAGTGGAGGAGGTGCCTCGGCAAGTGGCGAGCCCTACAAGGTCGGGCTGGTCTACTCCAAAACCGGAGCCCTGTCGGCCTACGGAGCGCAGTACCGGGAGTCGTTCACCGTCGGCCTCGACTACGCCACCAAGGGCACCGGCGCGGTCAACGGCCACAAGGTCGAGATCGCCGAGCAGGACGACGCGGGCGACCCTGCCAAGGCCGTCACCGCCGTGACCGGCCTCGTCGGCAGCGGGACGAAGATCGTCGCCGGCTCGACGTCCTCGGGCGTCGCGCTGCAGGTGGCCCCGCTGGCCAAGGACAACAAGATCCTCTTCATCTCCGGACCGGCCGCCACGGACGCGGTGACGGGGGCCAACAAGTACACCTTCCGATCCGGCCGCCAGACCTACCAGGACATCGCAACGGCGGGCACCATGGTCGGTGACCTGACCGGCAAGAAGGTCACCGTCTTCGCCCAGGACAGCGCGTTCGGCAAGGCCAACGAGTCCGGCGTCAAGGCCGTCCTCGGAGCCAAGGGGGCCACGGTCAACACCGTGCTCGTCCCGGCCGCGGCCACGGACTTCACGCCGTTCTCCACCCAGGTCAAGAGCCAGAAGCCGGACCTGCTCTTCGTCGCCTGGGCCGGCACGAACGCCACCCAGATGTGGCAGACCCTCTCTCAGCAGGGCGTTTTCGACACGACGAAGGTGGTCACCGGGCTGGACATCAAGTCGTCGCACACGCTGTTCGGCGACGCCGGCGACAAGATCAGCTTCCTCTCACACTTCTTCGCGGGCGCCGCCAAGAACGCGCCCTACACCGCTCTGGAGACCGGGCTCAAGGCGCAGGGCAAGGAGGTCGACCTCTTCGACGACGACGGGTTCGTCGCGGCGCAGATGGTCGTCCGCGCGCTGTCCGAGGGCGGCGGCGACGTGGACAAGATGGTCACCGCTCTCGAGGGCTGGAAGTTCGAGGGCCCCAAGGGAGCCATGGAGATCCGTCCCCAGGACCACGCGCTGCTCCAGCCGATGTTCACGGCCAAGCTGTCCAAGTCGGGCAGCACGGTCACCCCGCAGCTTGTCACCACCCTGGCTCCGGCCGACGTCGCTCCTCCGGTCACGCCCGTCAAGTGATCGAGGCCACGGGGATCGGCTGGCGCGTCGGCGGCGTCCACATCCTCGAGAACGTAACCCTCTCCGTCGGGGCCGGTGAGCTGCTCGGCATCATCGGCCCCAACGGGGCGGGGAAGTCCTCGCTCGTCAACATCCTCTCGGGGGTGCAGCGTCCGTCGACCGGCACGGTGTCCCTCGGTGGTCGGGACGTCACCCGGCGGAGCTCGACGAGGCGGGCCCGGATGGGGCTGGCGCGCTCGTTCCAGACCTCGGCGCTCTTCGACGGGCTCTCCGCCGTCGAGAACGTGCGGCTCGCGCTGCAGGCGTCGCGGGGCGGCTCGCTGAACCCCCTGCGCGGTGCCCGCAGCGCGACGGACCGCCACCGCGTCGCTTCCCTTCTCGAGCGGGTTCGTATGCCGGGCAAGGGCTCCGTGCCGGCCCGCGGGCTCTCGCACGGAGACCGTCGCAAGCTCGAGCTGGCCATGGCGCTGGCCTCGGAGCCGAAGGTGCTGCTGCTGGACGAGCCCATGGCCGGGGTCTCGGCGGAGGATGTCGAGGGCCTGGCCACGATCATCGGCGAGGTCCGCAACAGCGGGGTGGCGGTGGCCATGGTCGAGCACCACATGCACGTCGTCCTGGGCCTGGCCGACCGGGTCGCCGTGCTGCACCACGGCCAGCTGCTCGCCGCCGGGACGGCCACCGACGTCACGGCCGACGAACGCGTCCAGCAGGCCTACCTGGGGGAGGCGCTGTGAGCGAGGCCGCTGTCGTCCCGTCCGACGAGCGCCCCGGGCGCAGCATCCTCGAGGTGGCGGACCTCCATGTCCGCTACGGGGGCTCACACATCCTGCAGGGAGTCTCCTTCGAGGTTCCGGCTACCGGAGTGACCGCACTGCTGGGTCGCAACGGCGTGGGCAAGACGACGACGCTCAAGGCGATCCTCGGCCTGGCCCCTCGTCACGGAAGCGTCCGCCTCGCCGGCACGGAGCTCACGACGTGGTCGACGGCACGGGTGGTGCGGGAGGGCGTCGGATACGTGCCGGAGGACCGGGAGGTCTTCGGTGGGCTGAGCGTCGAGGAGAACCTGCGTCTCGTCGGCCGCGACGTGGGGGTCTCGGCACCCATCGTCCACGAGCTCTTTCCCGACCTCGTCGCCCGGCGCAACCAGAAGGCCGGCACCCTCTCCGGGGGGCAGCAGCAGATGGTCTCGCTCGCACGAATCCTGCTGCGCGAGAACAGGCTTCTCCTCGTCGACGAGCCGACCAAGGGCCTGGCACCCAAGCTGGTCACCGAGGTGGCGGACGTCCTCGCCCGCGTGGCACGGCATACGCCGATCCTGCTCGTCGAGCAGAACCTCCCGCTCGTCCGCCGGATCGCCGACACGGTTGTCGTGCTCGACGCCGGCACGGTGGTCCACCGCGGCGGGGCCGCGGCCCTGCTGGCCGATGCCGCCCTGACCCGCGAGCTGCTGGGGGTCTCGATGCGGCGTGCGGCGTCCTCGTCCGACCCGGTCGAGCCGCCGTCGAGGACCAGCGGCGGAGGCCCTCATGAGTGACGGCGTCCTGCTCGTCGTGACCGGGCTCGGGCTCGGGGCGCTCTACTTCCTGGCCGCGTCCGGCCTGAGCCTGATCTACGGGCTCATGGGTGTCCTGAACTTCGCGCACGGCGCGTTCATGGTCGCCGGCGCCTACGCCGGGTGGCTGACCACCACCAGGCTGCCCGCCTCCATGGCGGTGGGGCTGCGGCTCGCCCTGGCGATCGCCGTCGCGACCGTGACCGGGGCGCTGATCGGCTTCCTCGTCGAGGTCGTCCTGATCCGGCCCCTCTACCGCCACCACATCCAGCAGGTGCTCGTCACCGTCGGGCTCTCGCTGGCGGCCATCGCTGCGGTGCAAGGGATCTTCGGCTCCGACCCGCACCCGCTGGACAAGCCGGCGTGGCTCTCCGCCACCACCGCGGTGGCCGGCACCCGGCTGCCCAACGACCGGTTCCTCTACGTCGCCGTCGCCCTGCTCGTCTTCCTCGCGCTCCTGGCGCTGCTCCACCTCACCCGGCTCGGCCTGGTCATCCGGGCGGGAGTCGAGAACCGGACGATGGTCGAGGCGCTCGGCATCCACGTCCAGCGCACCTTCACCATCGTCTTCGCCATGGGAGGAGCGGCGGCGGGTCTCGCCGGCATCCTCTACGCCCTGTATGCCGGCAACGTCTCACCGGGGCAGGGCGGCTCGCTGCTCATCTACGCGTTCATCGTCGTCGTCATCGGCGGGATGGGCTCGCTCGTCGGCACCGCTGTGGCAGCCGTCGCTGTCGGCCTCGTCCAGCAGCTCGCCAACTACTACGCCGCGAGCGGGGTGGGTGACCTCTCCGTCGTCCTGCTGCTGGCACTGGTCCTCCTGCTGCGGCCCAAGGCGATGCAAGGGGTGCCCGCATGAGGTTCCTCAGGTCGGTCCCCCCGCTGGTGCTGCTCGTCGTCCTCGCCTACCTTCCCTACGTGTCTGCGTCGGTTCCCGGGGTCTTCCCGGACCGGGTCAACGGCCCCGGCTCGATGCAGCTGCTGGCGACCTGCCTGACCATGGCCGGGATCGCCCTCAGCTATGACGTCCTCTTCGGACGGACGGGGCTCCTGAGCTTCGGGCACGCGCTGTTCGTCGCCGCCGGCAGCTACTTCCTCTCGATCTCCATGGCGCAGTGGGGTCTTCCTCTGCCGGTCGCGATCCTCCTCGCCCTTGGCGGCACGACGGTCCTGGCTCTCGTCGTCGGCGCGATCGCCCTGCGGGTGGGCGGGATCGCCTTCGCCATGGTGACCCTGGCCTTCGCCCAGGCAGCGTCGATCATCGTCCTGCGCAACCCCGGAGGTCTCACCGGCGGCGAGGAGGGCCGCTCGCTCAACCGCAGCACCGTGCCGGACCTGCTGGTCGGGGTGACCAACGCGCCCTACCGCTACTGGACGGCGTTGGCCTTCATCGTGGTGGCGTGGGTCGCCGTGTCCTGGCTCGCTCGCTCCCGCGCCGGGCACGCCATGGCGGCCGTCCGCGAGAACGAGTCTCGCGCAGCGGTTCTCGGCCTGAACACCTACCGCACCAAGCTCCTCGCGGTCGTCGTCGCCTCCTTCCTCGGAGGCCTCGGCGGGGTCGTCAACGCCCTGGTCCTGGGCGGATCGAGCCCGCACCTCACCACCTCGGAGTTCACCCTCTCGCTGCTGGTCATGGTCGTCCTCGGCGGCGCGGGCAGCCGGTGGGGGGCGGTCCTCGGGGGCTTCCTCTACACGTACGCCGACGCCCGGCTGGTGGAGGTCTCGGGCTCGTCGGCACTGGTGTCGCTGCCGCAGGTGCTGCGCCAGGTGCTGTCGCAGCCGCTGTTCCTCCTCGGGCTGCTCTTCGTCGTCGTCGTGTACTTCGCCCCCTCGGGTCTGACCGGGCTGGGTCAACGATTCGTCCGCAACAAGGAGTGACCATGGACCAGGACACCAGCTCCGGCTTCCGGATCGAGCTGCCCGAGGGAAGCCTCGACATCCACGACCTCACGGTCGGTGAGCCCGCCGGCTCAGCCCCGGTCGTCGTGGCGGTCCACGGCATCACCGCGAACGGGCTGGGCTTTCAGTGCGTCGCCGACGAGCTGTACCGGCGTCGCGGCCCGGGCTCGCTCCGCTTCCTCTCACCCGACCTGCGCGGCAGGGCGAACAACCGCGGCGTTCTGGGGCCCTACGGCCTGGCAACCCACGCCAGCGACCTGGTGGCCATCGCCGACGTCTTCGGCACCCGACCGGTGCTGGTCGGCCACTCGATGGGGGCCTTTGTCAGCGCCCTCACGGGCGCCCGACACCCGGACCGGGTCTCGGGCATCGTCCTCGTCGACGGCGGGCTCGCCTTCCCGCCCCCGGCTGGCCTGGACGTCGATGCCGTGCTGCAGGCGGTCCTCGGCTCCGCCATGGCCCGGTTGGGCATGCGGTTTCCCACCCCGGAGGCGTATGCCGGGTTCTGGCTCGACCACCCGGCGCTCGGACCCGCCCTCGCCGGACGACGGGGTCCGGAGGTGCGCCGTTACCTCATGCACGACCTCATCGCGGCGGATGACGGCACGGGGGAGTGGGTCAGCTCGTGCCGGCTGGCGGCGGTCCGCGCCGACGGGGTGGACGTGCTGGCCGACCCGGAGACCCATGCAGCGGCGAGAAAGGCCGTGGCCTCGGGCGTGCCGGTGGAGCTCGTGTGGGCGGCGCGCGGTCTCCTGGACGAGCCGCAGGGACTGTATGACGAGGAACGGCTCACCGCTCTCGACCTGCCTGACGACCTGCGGGTCATCGCGGCGCCGGACACCAACCACTACACCGTCATCCTCGAGGAAGAGGGAGTCGGCGCGGTCGTCGACGCCATCGAGCGCCAGCTCGGTCCGCTCGCCGGTGACCGGACGGGCTGACAGCTTGCGCCGGGCGGGTTACTGCATATCACCTGCAACGCAGCTATAATGACTGCATGGGAGTGGTCATCACCGTTCGAGACGTTCCAGACGCCGTGCGCGACGAGCTTGCCGCTCGTGCCGCACGCGCCGGCAAGTCGTTGCAGGAGTATCTCCGTGGCATGTACGTGGACATCGCCGCCCGGCCGCCGGTCGAAGACGTCATCGCCCGAGCGCGATCGCGCGTGGCGGCGACTGGTGTACGAGTCGGCGCGGAGTCGATCCTTGCTGCGCGAGATGCAGAGCGGCGGTGAGGGAGCGTGCCGTCTGCGACGCCTCTGCTCTGGTTGCGTTGCTTCTCGACGCAGGTCCGGACGGACAGTGGGCCAATGACCGGCTGCTGGGGCTCGGCCTCGTGGCTCCGAGTCTGGTCGACTTCGAGACGAGCAACATCATTCGGCGCCATGAGCTCGCGGGTCTGGTGAGCCCTGATCAGGCAGCGCAGGCCCACGCCGACCTGCTCGATCTTGCGATTGAGTACTGGCCATATGAGCTCCTGGGCTCCAGAGTGTGGGAGCTTCGCGCGAATCTTTCCAGCTACGACGCCAGCTATGTCGCGGTTGCGGAACTGACTGGTGCACCACTGGTCACGCTCGATCGGCGAATCCGCCGGGCGCCCAACCTGAGCTGCGTCGTCGCAACGCCGTGACCAGCCCGCGGGCCAACCTGTCCCTGGACGAGCACTTCCGGAGTGTGCGTGGTGGACTGGGTCAGCCGGCCATGAGGTGGCGCAGGCGGATGGCCAGCTGCAGCTCCAGGGCGCGGTCGGGTCGTGGCCAGGTGGCTCCTAGGAGGGCGCAGATCCGCTCGAGCCGCTGGGCCACCGTGTTGACGTGCACGTGGAGTGCCGTCGCGGCGTGCCGGGGGCTCGAGCCGGCTGCGAAGTAGGCCTCGAGGGTGCCGAGCAGGTTGGTGCCGCGGGCGTCGTCGTAGTCGAGCAGCGCGCCGAGGACCCGCTGGACGTAGGCCGAGACGTCGGGATCCGAACCGACGATCAGGCCCGCGAACCCCAGGTCGGCGGCGGTCGCCCCGGTGCCGCCGTGTCCGAGGGCAACGAGGGCGCCGACCGTGCGGACAGCCTCGGCGTGACTCGCGCCGACCGCGTCGATGTCGCCCAGCGGGCCCACTCCGGCCACGGTCACCACGCCGCTGCGGCTCAGCCGCGACGCCATGGTCCTGGCCAACACTCCCGCGCCCCCACCTGGCACGAGTGCCACGACGTCCCCCTCGTGCTCGCCGACGACCCCCGTGGCGCCGATGGCAGCATGGGCCGACAGGACGAGGGCACGACGGCTCACCCTCTCCTCGGCGCGCAGCACTAGCAGGCAGTAGGGCTTCTGGGTCTCCAGTCCCTGGGCGCGGGCGGCCTGGACCCGGTCGGCCCGGTCTCCGCGCGCGGCGATGAGGTCCGAGACCAGGTCGGTGCGCAGCTGCTGCTGGGCGTCCTGTGCCTGGCGCTCGAAGAGCAGCACGAGGGCCGTGACGACGGCGGCCCGTTCCACGGTGCGTTGGTCCGGCTCGTCCAGCTCGCCGAGGCCACCCAGTACGAGCAGGCCGAGCGGCTGGTGCGCAGCGGTGACGCCTACGGCATACCCGGTGTCGTCACGCACGAGCCGGCCGGATCCTCTCGCAGCGGCGGCCAGTGGGCCGCCCGACAGCGGGTCGCGTTGCGCGGAGTCGGGGTTGGCCTTGGGTGCCTTCCCCGACTGGCTGCGCCGGACCCCATGGTCGTCGAGCAGGACGACCCAGCCGCCGAGCAGCTCGCCGAGGGCATGGGTGATGTCGTCGGCCCCGCCACCGGCGAGGACCAGGTCGGCGAAGCGGTCGTGCGCGGCGGCAGCACGCTCGACACCGGCCGTGTGCCGCCGCACCGTGTCATGTGCCTCGGACAGGGCCAGCAGGGCCTGCTCGGTCTCGCTGAGCGCTCGCACCTGGACGATGGTCACCGCGGCCAGGGCAGCGAGCGAGCTGAGCAGCGCCACCTCGTCGTGGGTGAACGGGCGGGGGGAGCGGTTGGCCGCGAAGAGGACGCCCACGAAGTCGTCCTCGACGATGAGCGGTGTGCCGCAGATCGCGACGATCCCCTCGTCGCTCACGGCGCTGTCGATCGGGCCGGTGTGCTGGAACCGGCGGTCGGCGAAGTAGTCCGCGGTCCAGTACGCCTTGTGCGTCGACGCGGCCAGTCCGCCCAGGCCGTCACCCAGCGCCAGGCGCACGACCTGGAAGGCGCCGGAGATGGAGCCGTCCGTCGCCCTCATGAAGGTGTCCCCCCGCGCCGGGTCGTAGAGGGTGAGGTAGGCCAGGTCCGTCCCGAGCAGGATGCGGGCCCGACGCACGATGGCATCCAGGACGCCGTTGGGGTCGCTCAGCGACGCCAGGTCGCGGGCCGTCTCGACGAGGGCGGACAGCTCGGCCTCGCGGCGGCGCCGCCGGTCGATGCCGTCGCGGATCCGCAGCGCGAGGTCGCGTTCGGTCCCCGGAGCACCGACGGCGGTGAGCTCACGGGCCGAGTCATTGTTGGCGAGGAGACGCAGCAGCTGGAGCGCGGCGCTCTCGGGAGTGGGGGTGGCAGCCATCGTGCGGCAGTCTAGGTGGCGTCGGGATGTGTCGGGGGCCCCACACCGGGTCATCGGGCCGTCCAGCCGCCGTCCATCACCATCGAGGCCCCGGTGATCGACGCCGACGAGGGGCCACAGAGGAAGGCGGCGAGGTCCGCGACCTCGGCCGGCTCGATGAGCCGCTTGACCGCGACCGCGCCGAGCATGACCTTCTCCATCACCTCCGACTCGGGGATGCCGTGCGAGATCGCCTGGTCGGCGATCTGCCTCTCGACGAGGGGAGTGCGCACGTATGCCGGGTTGATGCAGTTGCTCGTCACGCCCTTGGCCGCGCCCTCGAGGGCGACCACCTTGGACAGCCCCTCGAGCCCGTGCTTGGCCGCCACGTAGGCCGCCTTGAACTCGCTGGCCCGCAGGCCGTGGGCGCTGGAAATGTTGACGACGCGGCCCCAGCCCCGGTCGTACATGTGGGGGAGGACTTGGCGGATCAGCCGGAACGGCGAGTGGAGCATGAGGTCGAGGATCTGCTCGAACCGCTCGAGCGGGAACTCCTCGACGGGCGCGATGTGCTGCACCCCGGCGTTGTTGACGAGGATGTCGACGTCCGTCGGGAGGTCGGTCAGCCGCTCGAGATCGGCCAGGTCGGTGAGGACGGTCGTCACCCCGGCCCGCGACGCGAGCCCGGCCAGGGCCGCCTCGTCGCGGTCCACGGCATACACCCTCGCTCCGGCGGCGAGGAAGCGCTCGACCGTCGCCGCACCGATCCCGCTCGCTGCCCCGGTCACGAGAGCCGTTCGGCCGGTGAGGTCGATCGGCGCACCGAGCACGCTGGGGCCCGTCGTCGCTGACATGAGGCAGACAATAGGGAGGAGCCAGCACAGCGCTCATGTGGTGCGCACCCACACTTGGGCTCCCCCGATGTGACCGATGTCCCGCCCCGCTCAGATGTCGCGGAAGACCTCGATCGGCGCACCGAGCACGCTGGGGCCCGTCGTCGCTGACATGAGGCAGACAATAGGGAGGAGCCAGCACAGCGCTCATGTGGTGCGCACCCACACTTGGGCTCCCCCGATGTGACCGATGTCCCGCCCCGCTCAGATGTCGCGGAAGACCTCGATCGTCGCCCCGAGGGCGTTGAGCCGGTCGGCGAGGTCCTCGTAGCCGCGGTTGATGACGTAGACGTTGCGCAGCACCGAGGTGCCCGGCGCCCCAAGCATGGCGAGGAGGACGACGACGCCGGGGCGCAGCGCCGGCGGGCACATGACCTCGGCCGCCCGCCACCGGGTCGGACCCTCGATGAGGACGCGGTGCGGGTCGAGCAACTGGACGCGCGCGCCGAGCTTGGTCAGCTCGGTGAGGTAAATCGCGCGGTTCTCGTAGACCCAGTCGTGCAGCATCGTCGTGCCCTGGGCCTGCGCCGCGATGAGGGCGAAGAACGGGAGGTTGTCAATGTTGAGGCCCGGGAACGGCAGCGGGTGGATCTTGTCGATCGGGGCGTGCAGCGGCCCGGGGACGGTCGTCAGGTCGACGAGGCGGGTGTGTCCGTTGGTGGAGCGGTACTCCTCGGAGATCTGGTAGGTCATCCCCATCCCCTCGAGCGTGGCCAGCTCGATCTCCATGAACTCGATCGGCACCCGGCGGATCGTGATGGTGGAGTCGGTCACCACCGCGGCGGCGAGCAGGCTCATCGCCTCGATGGGGTCCTCGGACGGTGAGTACTCGACGTCGGTGTCGATCTGGGTGACGCCGTGGACCGTAAGGGTGGTCGTGCCGATGCCCTCGATCCGCACGCCGAGCTTCTCCAGGAAGAAGCACAGGTCCTGGACCATGTAGTTCGGACTGGCGTTGCGGATCACCGTGACCCCGTCGCCGCGGGCCGCGGCGAGCAGGACGTTCTCGGTGACCGTGTCCCCCCGCTCGGTGAGGACGATCGGACGCGTCGGGTGGACGCTGCGGTCGGCCGTGGCCTCGTAGAACCCGTGCGTCGCCTGGACGTCCAGCCCGAAGGAGCGCAGCGCCGACATGTGGGGTTCGACCGTGCGGGTGCCGAGGTCGCAGCCACCGGCATACGGCAGCTTGAAATTCGGGTAGTCGTGCATGAGCGGACCGAGGAACATGATGACGGTTCGGGTGCGCCGGGCGGCCTCGACGTCGATCCCGTCGAGGTCGAGGAGCGCCGGCGGGATGATCTCGAGGTCCGAGCTGTCGGGGAGCCATCGGGTCCGGACCCCGATGGAGCTCAGCACCTCGAGGATCCGGTTGACCTCCTCAATCCGGGCGAGGTTGCGCAGAGTGGTTCGGCCGCGGTTGAGCAGGGACGCACAGAGCAGGGCCACGGCCGCGTTCTTCGAGGTCTTGACGTCGATCGAGCCCTGGAGCTTGGTGCCGCCGACGATCCGCAGGTGCTGGGCACCGGAGTGGCCCAGGGAGACGAACTCGGAGTCGAGGCTCTCACCGATCCGGGCCAGCATCTCGAGGCTGAGGTTCTGCTGCCCCTGCTCGATCCGCACGACGGCGCTCTGGCTCGTGCCCAGGGCCTGGGCGAGGTCGACCTGGGTCATCTGCTTGTGGCGCCGGGCGTCGCGGATCAGCGACCCGATCCGGGCGAGGTAGGTCTGCGTCATGCTCGAAGTTTATCTCACAGATGAGATAGGAATGAGATCGGCACGCGGTCCAACCACAGCGGCGAGCAGGGTAGCCAGGGATACTTGGCGCGGGCTGCGGCAGAGTCGAACCGCAGGTCCATGGTGTCCATGGACACAGCCGTGCGCATCTGCCGGGCCAGCCCCGGTTGGATGCTCCGCAGCGCCCACCCTCCGGCGCGAAGGACCAGCCTCGGGACGTGCCGGGGAGACTCCGTACGGCCGCGGGTTTCCTGGACCCGGCGGGCGAACTCAGTCAGGCTGACGTTCTCCGGCCCGCCGACCTCGATGACATGGCCGCGCATGGCGTCGTCGCCCAGCGCGCGCAGCACCGCGGCAGCGACGTCAACGACCATGACAAAGTTGATCGGGTTGTCCCCGCGCCCGAAGGCCATCGGGCGCTGCGAGCTCCCGGCCGTGGCCGTCAGCACCTCCACCCACGTCTCGGCGAATGCGGAAGCCCGCACGATGGTCCACTCGACAGAAGAGTGGCGCAGGATCTCCTCGGCGGCCCACTTCATTCGGCAGTACTCCATGGGGCTCGAGGGGCCGGCCCCGGTCACCGACAGGAGGATGACGGCTGCCCCTGTCCGCCCGGCCATCTCCACAAGGTTGGCGTTCCCGTCCCGGTCCACGGTCTCCGGTGTGCCCCCGCCGGGATCGACGAAGGCTTGGACGGCGGAGATCACCGTGTCGACGCCCTCGAACGCTGCCGCGAGCGAGCCTCTCTCCCGGACGTCCCCGTCGACGAGCTCCGCTCCGTCGAGCCCCCGCGCCGTCGCGGCGTGGCGAGCGAGCACCCGGACCTGCTCACCGGCTCCGAGGAGGGCCGGGACGAGCAGACGACCCAACCGCCCGGTCCCGCCCGCGACGAGGATCATGATGCGGCGCTGAGCCGTCGACGCACCGCACCGTCCACATCGGGTCCGCCCGACTCGACCGGCTCGAGATGGAAGCGCGCGGCCCGGCGAAGCAGGCGACGATCCCGTCGACGTCGTGGGCGTTCGTCGCCCGCTCCAGGGCGGCGAACTCCGCGACCGACCCTCGCGATGTGATCCGGGTTTGGGCCGATCTGTCCGCCGAGGTCAGCCCGCTCGCGTGGCCCGTGCTGTCCCTTGTCCGCAGCGCCGCCCTCGTCCATCCGGAGGCGGCGAAGCTGCGCGACGAGATCGAGGCGGGCCGGGCGCGGCGGATGTCGCAAAACGCGGGGTTCCTTGCCAGAGGTGGACACCTGCGTGCCGGGGTGTCGCGCTCCCGCGCCCGGGACATCCTGCTGGCCTACTCGGTCGAGCTCTACGACCCGCTGGTCCTGCGAGCGGCCTGGTCGCTCAGTGCCTACAGCGAACATCTCGAGCGGGCGATGGTCGCCACCCTCCTGGCCTGATGCGGACAGCAGGGGCCTGAAGGCGGCGTATGCCGGGTAGGCGAGCTCCCGGCATAGGCCGCCGTTCCTGGTGGCGAGCCGTCAGACGTGCTCGGCGCAGGCCTGCGCGATGGGGGGCGCAGCGATGTCGACCTGCCAGGGACGGGCGCCGAGCTCGGCGAGCGCAGCACGGATCGAGTCCTCGCCCAGGTCCTTCGGGGGAGTCCAGAGCAGACGGCGCAGGATGTCCGGAGTGAGGAGGTTCTCGACCGGCACCTCGTGCTCCTGCGAGAACGCGGTCAGTGCTGCGCGGCACTGGACCAGTCGGGCCGCGGCGACCGGCTCCCGCTCGGCCCACGTGCGCGGCGGCGGTGGGCCAGTGGCGCCCAGGGTCAGCGCGGGCAGCTGCGACTCCGGCAGGGCAGCAGCCCGCTGGATCGCGTCGATCCAGGCCCGGACGTTGCGCCTCGCCGGGCGCAGCGCGCGGACCCCGTCGAGGTCGCCCGCCGACCGCGGAGCGGCCAGGGCCAGCTCGACGAGGACGGCGTCGGGCAGGACCCGGCCGGGAGAGGTGTCCCGCTGCTCGGCCAGCTGCTCGCGGGTCTGCCAGAGCTCGCGCACGATGGCGACCGCACGGCGCTTGCGCACCCTGTGCATGCCGGAGGTCCGACGCCACGGGTCGATCCGCACCGGCGGACCGGCGAACGACGTTAGAGCCTCGAACTCCTGGCGCGCCCACTCGGTCTTGCCCTGGCTCTCGAGGTCGGCCGCGATGGCGTCGCGCAGCTCGACGAGCACCTCGACGTCGAGCGCCGCGTAGCGCAGCCACGGCTCGGGCAGGGGTCTGGTGGACCAGTCGACCGCGGAGTGCTCCTTGGCGAGCGACAGGCCGAGGTAGTGCTCGACGGCCGCGCCGAGCCCGACCCGGGGGAGCCCGACGAGGCGGGCGCCGAGCTCCGTGTCGAAGAGGTGTTTCGGGCGCAGGCCCACGTCGGCGAGACAGACGAGGTCCTGGCTCGCCGCGTGGAGGACCCACTCGGCGTCGCCGATCGCGTCCGCGACGGGGCCGAGGTCGGGGCAGGCGATCGCGTCGAGAAGCCACGTGCCGGAGCCCTTGCGCCGCAGCTGCACCAGGTAGGCCTTCTGGCCGTAGCGGTGTCCCGACGCCCGCTCGGCGTCGACGGCGACCGGACCCGTGCCGGAGGCGATCGCCCTGCCCGCCTCGACCAGGCGGCGCTCGTCGACGACGACGGCGGGCACGCCCTCGGCCGGTGCGAGCAGGGGGATCAGAACGCGCTCCGTTGCGACCTCGGCCGGAGCGACCTCGGCCGGGTCCGCGACCTCGGCCGGGTCAGCAGCCGCCGCCGGGGAGCGTTCGCCGGCCACCTCCGCAGAGGCGGTCACCTCCCCAGGGACGGAGCCGCTCCGGGGCTGGACGGACCCTGCCCCGTCGGGCTTCCCCTCGCGGGAGCGGGCGGCGTTCGCGCTCACGACAGCGACCCTATGCCGTCGCGTGCGAGGGTCACCGCCGCTGTCCGGGGAGTGCGACGACTCCCTCGGGGAGCGGGGGCAGCCCGGCGATCGTGCACAACAGGTCAGACCACGCGAGCAGGTGGCCACCGAGGTCGGCGTCATGGGGCGTCCACGACGCCCGCAGCTCCATCTCGACGCTCGGGGCCCGGTCGGCCAGCCCGGCGAAGCTCTCGGACACCACCCGGGTCACCGTGCCGGCCTCGGCGCCGTAGTCGACGCCCCGGGCCTCGAGGGCGTCGATAAGCCAGGCCCACCCGACTGCGCCGAGCATCGGGTCGCCGGCGAGCTCCGCCTCGAGCTCGGCCCGGGCGAAGGTGACGGCCCGCCACTGCCCTTCCCACGGCCCTGGAGCGGACGGGTCGTGCAGGAGGACGAACCGTCCGGAGGCCAGCTCCTCGCCGTCCCCGGCGGAGCCGACGACCTCGGCAGTGAGGGCCACGGCATACGGAGCAATGCGCTGCGGGGCGGGCACCTCGGTGATCCGGACCTCGGGCCGCAACCGGGCGTCGCGCAGGGCCGAGGTGGCCCGCGCGAAATCGGCGGACTGCTCACCGGGAAGGGTTCGACCGCGCACTCGTTGAGGGTAAGTCTCCGGGCGGCGTCGTGGGCGCTAGCCACGCCGGTACCGTTTCGCGGGTGTCGCCCCTCCTTGCCCTGCTCTCCTCGCTCCTGTGGGGTACGAGTGACTTCGTTGCAGGTCTGCGCTCCAGGACCCTGCCACCCGCGGCTGTCGTCGGCTGGTCGCAGCTCATCGGCCTGAGCAGCCTGAGCATCGTCGTGCTCGCCGGTCATCCGCTGTCCGGCACCGCCTGGGTCCCGTGGGCGATCGGTGCCGGGGCTTCGGGCGCCGTCGCTCTCGCCGCCTTCTACGCCGCGCTGTCTGTCGGCACCATGGGCGTCGTCGCGCCGATCGCCGCCCTCGGCGCGGGGGTCCCGGTCATCCTTGGCGTTCTTGCTGGAGACCAGCCGAGCGCGCTGGCCTGGGTCGGGATGGGCATTGCGGTCGCCGGGACGATGCTCGCGAGCGGGCCGGAGCTGCGGGCCGGGTTGCATGTCCGTCCGGTCGCCCTCGCCTGCGTCGCGGCCGTTGGCTTCGGGCTCGTCCTCTTCATCGTCGCCCGCGGCGCGCGGGAGTCCCTTGTCTCGACCCTGTGGGGCATGCGGCTGACGAGCAGCCTCCTGTATGCCGTGCTGGCCCTGACCCGTCGCTCGTTCGGCGGGGTGGGACGCCGGGACTGGCCCGCGCTCGTCCTCGTCGGACTGGCCGACCTGTCGGCGAACGCCCTCTTCGCCCTCGCCTCGTCGCAGGGCATGGTCAGCATCGCCAGTGTGCTCGGCTCGCTCTACCCGGTGGTGACCATCCTCCTGGCGCGGGGGGTCCTCGGGGAGCGGCTGCGCGCCATCCAGAACGTCGGCGTTGTGTTGTCCCTCGTCGGGGTGGTCGCCATCGCCTCGGGCTGAGCGTCAGGCTGAGCGTCAGGCCGGCGCACCGGCCCCGTGGGACGATGGGACGGTGACCTCAGCATCTCCCCATGCCCCGGCGACGGCCCTGTCGCCCGCGACGAGCGACCTCGTCCGCGCCGCCCGTCGTGAACCCGTTGCCCGCACCCCGGTGTGGTTCATGCGCCAGGCCGGGCGGTCGCTGCCTGAGTACCGCGCGCTGCGCGAGGGCATCCCCATGCTCGAGTCGTGCCGGCGTCCCGAGCTCGTCACGGAGATCACCCTGCAGCCGGTCCGCCGTCACGGGGTCGACGCGGCGATCTTCTTCAGCGACATCGTCGTCCCGCTCGCCGCGGTCGGCGTCGATCTCGACATCGTCCCGGGGACCGGACCCGTTGTGGCCCAGCCGTTTCGCCGCCGGGCCGACCTCGACCGGCTGCCCGAGCTCACCTCGGGGCACGTCCCCGACATCACCGAGTCGGTGCGGCTACTCGTGGCCGAGCTCGGCGCCACTCCGCTCATCGGCTTCGCCGGGGCGCCGTTCACGTTGGCCTCATACCTCGTCGAGGGCGGCCCGAGCCGCAACCACGCCGCCACCAAGGCCCTGATGAACGGCGACCCCGAGCTGTGGGACGACCTGTGTGCCCGCCTCGCCCAGATCTCCGGGGCGTTCCTCCGGGTCCAGGCTGAAGCCGGCGCCAGCGCCGTCCAGCTCTTCGACTCATGGGTGGGCGTCCTGCCGGTTGCTGACTACCTGCGGTTTGTCCAGCCGCACTCCGCTGCGGCACTCGGTGCGGTGGCCGACCTCGGCATCCCCCGGATCCACTTCGGGGTCGGCACGGGCGAGCTGCTCGCCCCCATGGGCGCTGCGGGAGCCGAGGTGGTCGGCGTCGACTTCCGCGTCTCCCTCACCGACGCGGTGGCCCGGCTCGGCCCCTCGTATGCCGTGCAGGGCAACCTCGACCCCGCGCTCCTCCTGGCGCCCTGGGACGTCGTCGAGCGCCGGGTCCGCGAGATCGTCGCCGAGGGGCGGCAGGCACCGGGCCACATCTTCAACCTCGGTCACGGCGTCCTGCCCGAGGCCGATCCCGAGGTCCTGACTCGGGTCACCGCCCTGGTGCACGAGATCTCGGTTCGCTGAGGTGGTGCGCTGACGTGGTGCGAATGACCGCGCTGCGTCGCCGCGGGGTCTCAGAGCCAGGACGGCGAGGGTGGCCACGAAGGGCAGGATCGCGCCGACGACGGTGAACAGACGGGCGAAGAGCTGCGCCCAGGCCATCCACCCGCTGCGCACTGCCGCCAGGAAGCCGGTCTGCTCGAGCGTGTTCGTCGTCGCCCGCGCCGTCAGGGACCACGGGTCGCCTTCGCAACGGAACGAATCTGGCCCCTCGACAGACGCCGCGCCTCATTCGAGCGTCCCGTAGGGCGTTCCCCTTGCGACATCAGGATCGCGAGCCCGGCTCCAAGGTCCGAGTCGTCCCGCTTCGATGGAACACCAGTAGCTATGAGTACAAGTAAGCATTTGTGCTAGGGTGAGGATGTCCGACGAGAGGAGCGCCCGTGTCGGCCGATCCAGCCCCTGGCCCTGACCAAGCACTGCGTGCCTTGGCTGATGGCAACCGTCGGGCGATCTTGGCGGTGATCCGCTCCGGTCCGCACCCGGTCGGGCAGATCGCTGAGGAAACGGGTCTGTCCCAGCAGGCGACCTCGCACCATCTGGGCGTGCTGCGCGCCGCGGGTCTGGTGAGTAGCAAGCGTGCCGGGACTCGGCACATCTTCGCGGTGAACACCGACGGATTGGCGGCTGTGCGCTCGTATGTGGACGAATTCTGGCCGACCAAGCTCACGGCGCTGAAAGCCGCTGTCGAATCCAAGAAGGGTGGCGTGGATGGCTGAGCACACGATGTCGGTCGAGATCGATGCCGAGCCCGCGGACGTGTTCGAGTACCTGGTGACACCTGAGGCGATGACGGCCTGGATGGGACAGCGTGCTGTGCTCGAGCCGCAGCCAAACGGGGTGTTCGAGGTCGACATCGCCGGATCACCCATCCGGGGCCGATACCTGGAAGTCGAACGGCCGCGCCGGGTCGTCGTGTCATGGGGCGTAGCCGGCAGCGGCGACCTCCCGCCGGGTGCCTCGACGGTGGCGTTCACGCTCACCTCGACGGCACGTGGCACGCGTGTCGACGTCGTGCACTATGGTCTGCCGGACCCGCTTCTGGCCGGGCACGCCGACGGCTGGGCGCACTTCCTGCCCCGGCTGGTGATCGTCGCGCAGGGCCGCGACGCTGGCCACGATTACTGGGTGCCGCTCGCGTCGACTCAGACGACGTGAGGGACAACCGAGCCCGGCGGTTGCTCGACCTTCCTGGCGTCGGCCACGCCACGCGAGACCCGACGCGGACTACGCCCGTCGGCGCAGGAACTGAAGATAGCCGACCGTTGTGAAGGAGCACGTCATGACCGACATCTCCCGGTCCGCCGCACTCGAGACCGCACTGGCATACCACCGGGCGTGGACGAGCGGAGACCTCGAAGGCGCCATCGCGCACGTTGCCGATGACATTGTCTGCCGGGCGCCCGGCGGGGACATCACCGGGAAAGATGCCTACCGCGGCTTTCTGGGTGGCTTCGCCGCCAACGTGACCGGCTTGACGGATGTTGCGGCATTCGGCGACGAGGAGCATGTGGTGCTGTTCTATTACCCGCACACGGCAGCGACCAGTACAGCGGCCGCCGCAGAACACTTCACTATCCGCGACGGG
>JAABUR0100001887.1_pt1 | contig 34920 bp, 29 predicted proteins | sample 5560091 | NCBI WGS metagenome assembly JAABUR01 (sample SAMN10711879, study PRJNA513375) | rock metagenome | isolation source: Antarctica rocks | place: Antarctica: Victoria Land, University Valley sud | reverse complement strand
GGCTCCCCTCAAGATGCACCGGCGGCGCATACGGCGCAGCCGGCGGATGATGAAAAGCCTGTAAAGGCGCCGAATTCGGCGTATGCGGTGATGGCGAATAAGTAGGTACGGCCGGACTCGGCGCCGTCATGGCATACTGCCTAGCTTTCGCGGCAAGGTTTCCACCCTCACTCGACGTCTTGCGAAGCCTTTGGCGCATCTTGGACTTTGGTTCGCTCTCATCGGCGGAGAAGGTACTTCTTTCTTCGTACGGGTCTTCGGGGTGGTCCGTTGGGGCCGGGGCGGGTCCGTCGGCTTTTTCTAGCCGGCCCAGCGCTTGAAGAAGAGTTTGGGTGCGTTTGCGGCGGGGGTTGAGCGGGGGGATTGGGGGGCGGGACGAAAGAGGTTCCATGCCGTTGCTGAGGCTGGCGCCTGGAGGGAGATTGACGGTGCCGACAGATGAGGTGCTAGAAACAAACCTTGGTTCGGATATGTCATGTTTGTTGACGGAGTGTTTGCGGTAAGTTGGTGTGCGGCGAGTATTGTAGGATTCTTGGGAGGTGATCATTGTAGGCGTGATATAAGGGTCGACCGGGGAGGCACCATGCGAGGAAGATGTTGATGACGTGGAGTACGGGGATATAGGTGGCTGTCTATGCGAACTACCACTGTTGGGTGTAGTGTTCTTTTGACTCGGCATAGGACCTCTGTTGTCAAAGTACCCTGGCGTATTGCCTCTACTATTGCTTCTCATCCTGCCGGACATTGCCGACTGTGATCTCTCTGCAGGGGACTGGTGACTTGCAATACTCGCCATGAGTTCCTCTGTTGGCCTGAGGGCACTGGTAGGTTCTCGAGTCTGCGACATGTTCGGCTGATAGCCGTTAATGCGATCTCGTTCGGCAGCCGCTCTTGCAGCAAAGCTATGCGGTTGGCTGTGCCACGTCTCCGATGGTCTTTCGGATGCGTCGGGGCCAGCTCGGCCAGCTCCAGGACGTCTGGCCGACGGAGGTGAAGGTCTCCGATGAGTAGTGGCCCCACTCCGTTCATTGCTGGGCTCACGAGGTCGCTGCATTCGAGTGTTGTCTGGAGGTTGGCGTCCTTGAGGCTCCCGTCTTGTTTGTGAATGACCTCGAGAAGCGTAACGATTCGACTGGTTATCCTCTCTTTTGAAGAAACTCTCTTGGGAAGGCCGCGACGATAAACTCGTCGAACTTGAATTCGCACTAATACCCAACATCTTCATCGCTTTGGAAGGTTTATCTTTTCCAACCAGAGAGCCTCCACTTGTCTTTGACCTGAGAACTCCAAATGGAATACCTGCCTTTGCAGGGCTATCATCGCGGTTGCGAGCCCCAGGCATGGGGCTAGCAGATCTACTGTCTGGTCCTACAAAACTCTCCAGCTTGCTCTGGACCATGCGTCGTCTCTCTGCTAGCTCCATGGCAAGGCCTTCCCGCTCTATCTCTGTCTCTGTACTTCCGCCTCGGGCGTGATGAGCCTTCAATTGCTCCTGCCAGGACGGAGTGTTCGAGGATTCTTGGCTTCGACGAGGTGCTTCACCGCCAAGAACCCGCTGTGCTTTATCAGGACCGTGCATCTGTGGACCTCTTGAGAATTCGTGGTGCCTCGGTGCATTCGTTATGTCAGGGGCGATCCGTATTCTATTCGCCAAAGGTGGCATAGCTTCGTCGCTCATATCTTGTAGCGGCTCTTTCTTACTTTGCTCGACTATTCCATTGTCTTGAACCCACGTGCTTTCTCGGAAAAATGTCTCCGATCGCCCCGATTGTCGCGGGTGATCTCCCGGATAGTAATTGTTTTGAAGTTCAGCGGGAAATTCCTCTACCAAGCCAGGAGATTGCTCCGGATATATAGACGACTGGCCGCTATGATTGCGCAGGTGCGCATGTACGAGGCCGCTCAAGCCGTTCGCAGGGCCTAGGGTGGGTGAATCAGCATCCAGGTATGTTGCTTTGACCTCGTCCAATGTAGAAGCACGCCGCGCTTGCGTTATCGTCGTCTCGCTCCGGTCATCAAATGCTGTGTCTTCCGGCAGGGCCAGGCCACTGTTGGTGCTTTGGTGATGGTCCGAAGTGGCTTTCAGGTTGAAGGGCTTCTGTGGCTCTGGGATTGGGACTGTGGCGCTCGCTCGGCTTTGATACTCGGATTGGCCGTGCTGCGTTGCATTCGTTTCCGTTTCTGTATCACTCTCCGTCGGAGACCCCAATTCACTGCCGCTCATGCCAGCCAAGAAGGTGCCATTCATAGATGGATGACATTCTATACCAACGTTATAGCCTGCTCTGTGGGGACTGTTGCTTTCAGGTACGATGCTCAACGCATGATCGTTGGTTTGACGTTCTTGCTGGTGTTTGAATGATTCTGTTCTCGATTGCATGCTCGAGAGAGAGTTTTCGCGAGTACGACCAGACATCTGTTCATCAATAGATGGAGCGTGCGGAGAAAAGGGTCGTGCAAGAGGAGGTGTTTCTCGACCTTGCTGTAGCTGGAGCTGACGTTGTAAATATTGCTGCTCGTTGTACTGCTGTTGTGGTTTGTTAAACGCTCCCAACGCCGTAGCTTTGCCCAGATCATTTGGCTCCAACGCAGAGACAAGAGTTGCATCGGGACTTGGAGTCATCAGTGGGCTCAGAGGAGGCGATCTACCATAGTCATATTCATTTTGACTGGGTGATCTAGCTCGCATCTCTTCTGTCAGGCCAAGATCCAAATCCGCCATCCTTGGTGGCGTTGCAGACGGAGGCGGACTACCGGCACGGAAGCCATTAGACGCATACAAGGGACCCGTTCGCTGATAACGGTCATGCAGATTCGTGGCGCTTCTGGACTGCTGCACGTTCATCGACGGTCCTCCGATAGTTCGCTGTCGATGCAATGACTCGAGCCTATGCATAGCCGAAGACTGTTGTTCATGCATCTGTTGATCGAGCCCTTGGCCATAGAGCCTTCTGGGCTTAGGCATCGGTCGATCAGGTCCATGTGAATGTATCGATCCCCGAGTGGAAGGCAAGTTGATGTGAGAAGAGCCATTTGCATTCCTTTCGTATATAGACTTTTGCGAAGCAACCGAGGTAGCAGCTGTTGACGTGCGAGGCTGAGAAGGCCCAGAAGTTGTAGAAGACACAGTCTCTCGATTTCGATTGTAATTCGCCGGAGGTGAATTAGATCGATCATGCTCCTTTGACGTGCGTGTGTTTTGCCGTGCCTGTTCTTCTCGTTCGCGCTCTTGCCTTGCTCGATCCCGCAGCTTTTGGAAGGCAGACGTAGCGACATCATCCCCGTAAAGCAACTTCCCACCCATACCCTGCCCAACAGGCGACTCGCCATCGTCATTGCTGAGATTTTTCGACGATGCTGAGGCTCCAACAGGAATTTTGTATATCTTCTGCCTTCCGCCAAACAGGGTGTTGCCTTCGCCAGGCCTTGACCGACTCATCACATTGCCACTGTGAGAAGCATCATCGTCCGTACCATATCCGTCTGTTGCGCCTGACCCGTAAGAATTGGTCCTTGTGTATGATGCGAACGGTGGACGAATGGAGTCCCGAAGCGAGTCAACCTCGGTGATATCGGTGAGCCGGCTGTGACCGAAGAGGTCCAGCCTCGACGCCCGCTTCGGAAAGAGAACGCTGTCGTCGTTGGCTTTTCCTAGCTTGGAGTTTGGGTCATCCTGTTCACGTAACATGCTGAACCTGGCCGAGAGATTTGGCATCAGGAGACTGGTCCGAAAGTCATCCGACGGAGGCAAGGCGGCTGAAAGGTCGACCTCCGGCTTTGGTTCTGGCTGGGCTTTCTTATTTCGCTTGAAGGTTCTTGACGAGAATGTTGGCAAGGGAGGAACATCCGAGTCGGTCGACGGCCTCCGCAATGCTTGCGCATCCTGCGCTGGCTTCTTCTTTGATCGAAAGCGATTCATCCCGACAGAAGGAGGCAGGAGTCCTGGGTGTTGTAGGCAACTACGCTTGACACCATCGACCTATCAGCGAAAGGCACTTCTTTGACAATGACCCAGTCATGAGGTCCATGGTCTTGAGAACTCACCAACTTTCCTTCACTCTGAATGCTGCTAAAATGATAATAGTAAGATCTTCCAATGCATTAAGAGCTAGCCGGAGTCTTTGGTCCAGGGAGTAGAGAATGTAGCTTGGAAGAGAATGTCCGAATACAATTGCAGCTCCAGCTGCACGAACGGTGAAGATTGGCGGCTGGGATTGAAGTTCTTTGGAAAAAAGTGAGTGCGAAACCGCGGTGGTTCAGCACCCTCCGTAGTCAGGCACTTGTAGGGGCGGATGGTCGATAACCCCTGGTTAGTACGCTCAACTTTCGAATGTCTGGTAAATGAGCGTGCGGGCAGGACAAACGCGCAGCGTGATCTCGTCAGGACCCAGGACTCAGGACTCAGCTAGCAGCAGTCGAAGTTGAAAAGGATCGAGGCCTTGGTGCAGCTCGCGGAGAATAATTTAGACGGCAAGAATAATGTGAGCGTCAGAGTGTGTGCAAATTGAACGGAGCAAAAGGGGGTTAGGGTGTGAGCTTGTCTGGGGTGCACGAAAAGGATAGGGACGGGGTAGCGCGTTCCTGACTACGTCGGTTGAACCTTGTAGGGGACTTCTCCTGGTGGTCTAAAGGAATCTATCTAACCCATATCATGATATAAAACCTAGAACAAGATGAGATGGGAATCTTGATCAGACAACGTTTGACGGGGGTGTTTTGGGCCGAGATGGGCTATGGAATGGAGGAAGCGGCAGAGGTGGAAAAAGCAAGGCCTACAACGTGTGGCGAATGGTGATGTCAAAACGTCTTTCTGGTCATTGATGGGGGATGTGTAAGGGATCTTTTGCGAGTTCCACGAATCCTCGTCCGGATTCCAACATCCAACGCTCTAGTAGATAGTGACTCGATCCCTCGAGGCCGCAATGGCAAAAATGATTATAAAGATCAGAAGATTAGAAGATTAAAAATCCGATCCAAAAAGCCACGCATCTCACAAAAAAGACGATGATTGAAAAGTCGGTTACGGGAGTGTCCGATTGGGCCGTTGGGAAATAAGTCAGCTCCCCCTATCAAAAGCTACTGTACTCGTACTACTGTGGTACTCCCGTTGGTGAAACACCAAAGCAAAACTGGTCCCTCATCCCCGGGGACGCTGTTGGTGTTGTGCCAATACTGTGGTTGACTAAGCCCTTAGCCTACCAGAGCACCAGGAGTAGGTGCCAGTGTCGCGTTGTCGCCCGTTCTGTCGGTACCCTTTGGCCTCTGCCCGTCTGTCACTTGGTGGGCCGGGCGTGTGGAAGATCTTTCGTTGTCCATAGAATAGAATGTAAAATAATCATACGAAAGTAAGCCCGTGCGATTTATCCAGACTCGAGTCGCACAAGATTATTTATTGGATCAAACAATGAGGACTCAGATGTGACCATCCCCCCCCCCCCCCAATCCACGGTTGCTCGTGCCGAAGGGCAAATAAGCCAGATGCCAGGATCGCCAGTTGATTCGGCAGGTACCACTATGTAAGGTAAGGTACTCCGTATGTACCTGTCGTTTGAGAGTAAGCAAGGGATGGGTGCTGTATGTCCTGCGTGAGGCAATCGTGTACTGACTCTACTGCCGCCAATCCCATAATCTCTACACGTTGACGCAGGATATTCGCAGAAAGACTTTGCATGCTCGAATGCCCCAAGACTGGGGGAAGTATGCGACTGGTCGAAGGAACAAGGACTTCGCCGTGTCAACAACGCGACGGTTGACGCCAGATTTGGAGTTTCGCATAGGCTAGAAGGGATTTGGTGGAAATTGGGAAACGATGGATGAGCACATCACGTTATACAGTAGACTATGTAATACGTTGAACCCGATTCTTCACAGCTCATCTTTCGGTGCAGCTGCGCTTGGTTTCCCATTGCCCGCAGCACTGCACACAGCGGGCGTTCCAACTTCCATTCGATACACGCACTTCTCTTCTTCCACCACCCTCCACACCTCATCCTTCTCAGCACATGCCAGCACCACCAGCGTGCTCCGATTCGGTCCGTTCCAGCAATGCTGCCCGTTCTCATACCTCAGCGCAACCCTCTCTCCCGATCCCAGACCTTTGCCGTCGGGCGGTAGATCATCATCAACCATGATTGAGTCGATCCGGACGAAATCTCCCAGACTCGTCTCTGCACCACCTTTTCTGGATTTTTGCTTCGTTCTATCAAACCAACAAACTTCGTAGGTGTACTCGCCAGCATCTCTGGAAACGCATTGACCTTTGAGCGCTCGGAAGATGTCGTCTTGGCCATAGTCCTTATCCAAGTCTTCTTTGTCACTATTGAGCTGGTTCTGGAGATTATTCAAGTCGTCTTGACCTGCTTTGAGCGCGTCGCGGGCATCCGTGACTGCCTTCGATTCAGAAGCGTCTGGATTGTGAGAGGCTGCGAGGATGCCGTTCTCTACGAGAAGAACCCGTAGATCTCGTAACTTCTGGTCAAGCCATTCCCGAGCCGCTTTTGGAAGGTATTCCTCAAAGTTGTAGACTGCATAACGTTAAGCGTCTGCCTTTCCCTGTAGACCGGGGCACGGTCAACTTACGAGCAGCCACATCGTCCTCATCGTTATCCTCCCATTCTTCCCATTTGATTGCCCCAGTCTCGCCATCAGGTTTTGATATTTCATCCAAGTCTCGATCATGAGCGGGACCTCCGTCTGCTGGCTTGTCTCGGGCTGCGTAGTCCTCCCAAGCTCTGACTGCTCGTTTGACACCTTCGTCGTTGAAATTGGGGTTGTACTCCTCCTTAAACTTGCTTAGAATAGCCTCCAACTCGGTGACCCTGGCTATGCTGATATCGCGTTGCGCCCTTACGTCCATCAACGCCCCTCTAAGCTCGTCTATCCGATCCTTGGCCAACCCGGCTAGAAGGCCGACCTTGCTGCCCTTACCGGGAGTTTTAACAACCTTCCCCCTTTCTCTCTTCTCAACCTCGGCCAGAGCCACCTCTAGCCCCCCAACCTTGATGGTAGTTCCTTCAATCTGAGTCTGTAGCGATTGTAACCGATCTTCCATTTCCTTCCTCAATATTGCTGCGCTAGCCACCAATTCCTTTCTCTTCTTTGTCGCAAGCCCCATCGCTCTTTGATTCTGCTCATCCTGTTTCTTCCACTCTTTGCCGATTTCCTTACACCTGTTCTCACACTTCGTCCCCCCTACGTGTTGCCATTCGTCGCTACCATCACAGCAGGAATCGTAATCGCAGACGCCGTCATTGACGCTCAGGAATGGGGTGTAGCTCGGTTGGTGGCCTTTGTTCTTACAGTAGAACCCTGGAAGGGCAAGGGAGATATTTGAATCGTAACTCGATGCATCACTCAGTAATTGCGGGGAGAGATGGGACAAATACGAGCAGGCGGAGGTGCCAGGCTCGTCAGACCCATCGGGGCAGTCGCAGTAATCATCGTTGACTTGCGATGGGGATAATTTGATTGAAGGGTTGGAAATACACGTGAAGCTGTCAGTAGACTTGAAGAATTTAGCGACTGAAGATCGAATCCGTTAGTGACTATGGTGGTTGAAAGGCATAGTTCGTAATAGGGGGGTCTTACACTCAGGGCTAACACCTCGAGGTCGAGCTGTCTCTGCAGCCTCAACAGAGCAAATTGCAATGCTAAGCTGGACCAACCATTCAAGATTTCTCATCTTCGAACAAACAATTTCAAAGCATCCAATGCAATCACACAGTGCGCCGGGAGTGAAGGTCAAGATAGGTATCAAAAGCGGAAAAGAACAGAGTTCCGTTTCTCGCTTAGCGGATCAAACAGTTCAGAGAAACAAATGGCCAGCATGAGAGCTTCAAGAGGCCACTCCATGCGTCTGGCTAGCTGCAAGATAATTCAATTATCACAGGGAGTTTTGATTCTCAGATACTATGTTATATGTTATTGATCTACTGAAGACAAGATGTCTATCCTATTGCACCTCCTTCCGGGGCCCCTGAACTCCTGAGTATTCTTCATGATCATTATCGCTTTGCGCCGGCAGGTATCGAGTATCCCCGGGTCATGAAGTCAATATGCTTTTCATCCATCCCATTCTTCGAAGAGAATAAACTCTTCAGGTTGTCATTTTTGCCCATCTTCCGTCGTTTGTTTTTCGCCTGCTCTTCTGCAAGAACCTTTGCAGTGAGCGAAGCAGTATCTGCATTCTGGATAGCAACACTTCCGAGTTTCATGGTATTATCAGAGTGCGAAACTACTGGTTTTGTGCATTCTTCGAACACGTCCGAAACTGTGGCGTGTACGATCTGAGCGTCCTTCTTCCTCTTCTTTGCTGTTCCGGGGGCTTTCTTTAGAGAATGCGTGAGACCCTGCTCCCTTAGTTTCTGTGCACGTTGTTGAAGGCGCTCTTTTTCTGCGGATAATGTAGGGAGGATTGTTATCACGTTGTCCTTGGTATAGGGTTCATTACACTGGCGAAAGTCAACAGCATGCTCACCAAGCGTGTGTTGTACGACTCACCTGTAAACAATTCTCTCCAGACATCTCCTTGACGGCGCTTTCCAGGAAGGCATGACCGCAGGGTACTAGATATACAGCCTTTATCCCAGGTCCCAGCTTCTTGTTGGTAATCGGACAGACCAACTTCAACGGACTTGCTTTCGAATTCCCCTTCCCCTTCTCCTCCTCTACTTGGAATTGGACTTCCACCACATCTCGGAGGCTTTTCAGTCTCGAGCTAAAGTCGTCTTCAGTGCTGGTTTTGCTCTTGAGCGAAGACTCGGTCCCCGCAGCTAGCAAGTATTCAAGAACGCCATCTTTGCTGTACAGATTCCCTAAGCAGTCAGAGACTATTGGTAGTGATAGTGGCTGGTGTGAAATTGGGTCAGTAGTCCAGTAGTGCTCTTGCTGTTCTTTCTGTGTTTCTTTCACTTGCGTTGTTGAGGGATTGCGTGCAGCTTCTTTGACAAGTTCACGGCGAGTGGGTATACTATCATGAAGCTGGTTAGCTGGGGTACCGAAAGCGAAGTATACTGCAACATACCTACCCCCATCATTACCCATCGAATACCTTTGAATGTTCAAGTGCTTTAGATTGTTAACGATAGATAATGAGGATGCGGCACCACGGTTTGTACTAGCTTTGTTTATCCCAAGGCCAATGCTGTGGTCACATGATATTTGAGTCGAGCTAATCTACAATAGGTTAGATGAACCATTGGCTGGAAAAGATGACTGCTTCTACTGCTGTTGTGTTACTATTTCTGTTGCTGTTTTGGCTACTGTTTCTTTTACTGCTTTTCTCTAATTGTTTCTTTTACTGTTACTGCTTACTCATTAAATTCTCGCTCGTACACGACTACTTCTTCACTTTTTACAAGTTACAGTTGCTCGACCTCAGATTTAACATGAACGAAGAACCAACCTTATTAACTATCGGGTTGGTCAATTCAACCGGTGAATGTAGTGGTGGCTTGAATTCTGGGTTGTGCGACAAGGCCTTCAACCGAACCCGACGGGTGTAATGGTGGGCTAGGTTTTGAACGAGGGAACCCAGTGGCAAATATATACTAATGATAGGAGATGGGGGGACTCAAATGAAGCATATGTGGAGCAAATCGATAATTGGGTATGAAGCAAAATTGGTGCTTGAGTAAGAAGCAGAATTGGAGCGAATTCTCCATTTGACCATGAAGCGAACTCGCTGCCTGATCAGTGAGCATACATGCTGTGCATATGAGTCATTGCTAACATTTGCGTTTGAAGAAATGTATGGAGCACTGTTTGGCTTGCTTGACTGTCAGCATGAGCCTAGGATACAACTTCTACCTTGGTTTAGGGTCAGCGACATTCAGTGCGAACTTCAATTAATTACCTGGCGAGAGTGTGAGACTGGCAGTGCTGTGGTTAACAGCAACTAATTCGTCGAGCAGAGTCCATGCGTGTGAGATAGGTCAGACCGTGGCTGAGGATGGAAGACAGTTTGGTTGACCGCGCATGAAAGAATGCTCATTAGGCTGTCGAAGAATGCATCGGTCCTGTTGGGAAACATCGACATTCTGACATGATCTGCATCAGCGCTAATTACCTTCTCATTATCCCAGCCAAGAGCTGAAATGGATTTGGTGCAGAGCTTTGCAAACATCAGCAAGTCCCACATAAAAATTTAGACTATACAATACATAACATGACCTTGTGACAGTCCACCTATGAGACCGGTAGACCATCTGCTTTGGTACAGATAAATCTGCCGGAGTACTGACTGCTGTTTCGTTGTTGAGAGAGCCCATTGATCAAGTATTAGCGAGAGTTGACCAAAGTAACAACAGACGTCCTAACCTTCTTTAAGATGATTGCTTCAAAACTATAGTAGATGCTGCTTCAATGATTATTCACGATATTCTAGACATATATAATATATCCTCTTGAACGTAGCGATAGCATATCATAGTTTTAAGGTTTTGCTGAAATATTTGATTTCGGCAAAAAGTACTACCATTGACATGAAAAGGTACTCGGTAGAAACGAAAGGCTTTCTCCCCTCACTATCTTTTGCCTGCCCTTTGACATTTGGCATCAGTCGTGTGGTTGGCGTCAGACCTCCTAGAATCCGATCTTTGCAGAGACTTGGCCGCGACGTTACGTGTGTTCTTGCCTAGCTCAAACATGTACTGTACTGTACTGCCCAGTCAAAAAAATACTTCTCGTTGCTCCGCCCCTACAATCTCCCCTTTAATAGCTTTATGTATTAAGGTGTTTGTCGATTTGAAAATCGCAGAATTCTGAAGACGGCTGTATCCGTGAGCCGCCTCCCAATCCTCCCTTCTGACCAGGCCAAGTCCTGCAGAAAGCCCAACCCATACTACACGTTGGTGACTCACATATGTTGATTATGTAGTGACTACTCTAATACGGCTGTGACGGTGGAGGTGATAGCTAGGAGAGTATTTAATTAGAAGTAGTGAATAATAGCCAGAAATGCTAAGCAAACGCTGCTTGTGAGCGCAGTGAACGCTGCGGAGTAGCTAAACGCTTTCGCCCTCTTTGGAACGCAAACCCGGTCTGCATTTTGCTTTGACCTTGCCAATGACCCAGCTGGGTGGGCGCATTCAAACCGAAGAACCAGCTAACCGAAAGGAAGAGCACCAGAAGGTGCAATGAGTTTTGTGCAGTGTCAAGCGACCCCTCGGCTTGACTAAATTGAGTTGTGTGCCATTTGGATTCACAGACACTGATTGACAGGAGCACGAGCCATTTAGCAAAACAAACCAAGCTTCAAACATTCAAGGGTAGTACTTGCCTTCCGGAGTACTTTTTCCTCTCCAGGGGCTCACGTAAAGCAAGCCCCCTGGTGAGAAAGAAATCTTCCGCAGTAGCGCTTACCCCAACCCCAATCAAAGGAACCCAGAAGTCCCAGTCTCAAGAGTGGTGCAGCTGTTGCGCTGGAAGTTGGCGATCTGACTTAAATGCCATTGGCAACAAGTCGCCTGGTGAGATTTCATGATCTCTCGAAACCTTCTGATGCCCAACAAGGTATCTATCACAATTGTAGGTCAGCAAAGGGAAGTCGTTCTAACAAGACACATCGAGGGATTTTATATATCAAGCCTAATAAGGTATGCAAAAGCTAGAAAAAGAAGCTAATCTTGGTTTCAGCAGTTCGATCCGAAATCTCGCTATAGTCATTGTAGCGCTACGCCAGAGCCTGAAGAGAGCTTAGGCTATCAAGTGATCCATGTTACAGCTAAGCAATTGGGTATCTGGTTATCGACCTCGAGCGCCAGACCTGTAGCATTCTGTAAGCTTACGGCAAACATAATGAGATACAGATATGAGCAAAGAAATGCATGCTAATTCGTATTCCACCGTCTCCGTTCATGGTACAACATCTCGTATGCCAGATCTTGTCTCCGTCACGGTAACTCAATAGTTGAATGTTGCACAGGAGAGAGCCATCAATCGATTGTGATCGGATCATCGTTAGATGCACCACCAGACATTATGAAAACATTAGCTAGCATTTGCTCCCTCACTGGCGGCAAGGGAGCTCTCCTCGGGGTCTTTGATTGTTTAGTCGGTAGAGCTGGATCAGCAGAAGCTTGAGCAAGTTTCGATTTTCTTGCGTTTGTTGATGTTTTAGTAGTGACATCTGGGAATTTCGCTTTATGTTGAGCAAGTACTTTTTGCCGACGTTTTTTGGTGATAGAATTACCAACACCAGCAATACCTGGGTATTGACGCTTCAAAGTGGAAGCCCTGCAAAGGCTGCGCTCACCGGTGACTTTCTTTGAAGACTTGCTCTCAAGTATAGAAGGCGCTTTATTAGGATGCTGTTCCTGAGGGGTTCCCTTCCCGTGTGGTTTTAAAGCTCCAGCGTTGTTCTTCTCTAAAAGCTTGGTGGCTTTCTGGTGGTTGGGCTTCACCGCGTTCTTTGCCTTCGCCGTCGGTTTTGGGAAAGGATTAACGACACCTGGCATAACGGGGTTGACAAAGAGATTGGGGTTTAGACATGAGATATGCTCCTTCGTAGAGGAATATTCGATAACTAAGCGGTTGGTGCCGTCACGAGTGGCGCCTTGTAGATCTCTGTCCGAAAGCTTCTCAGACAATATCATGAAAACAATAGTGGAGCCCCTTACTTTGAATCGTGAATTCGGTCATCCCAGCGTTGTGTATAAAGACCCAGGAGATGGTTTCGTTGCCATGTAAAAGCTTCATACTCTCCTCCAAGTAGCCAGTCCAGTAGACTTGGGCGCTTCATCAATCTCGTTGCTTTCAAAAGTTCTGTATGAGCTCGCGAGAAGCGACTAAATATAAGTGAAACATTCTTTGAACCTCCAGATACGTCGTTATCAGGTTTGTTAGGGTCCATGATGGCTAGCCGATCTGCTTTGTTGGCCTGATATATGGGCTTGCGGTAGGAAGATCGGTGAAGCTCATGCTTACCATGTCGGTCAGTATCTTGATGAGATGGACGTCACAAGCCAGCACGTACCTTGTTGAAATAGCCAGGGGGATTCATCATGATACCAGTTCGTGTAATATCAAGTCGATTGCCATAAAGGTCCAGAAACTCAATTAGCATTTCTCCAAGATGTTCTTCGGGAATCAACTCTCCAGCCTGTACGCGTGGCATGTTCTGCAGCATACTCGTCACCAAACAAGTGACTGAAAATCCACCAAGCCCTCCGTTCATGACCTCATTCAGTCCTCTCATCATCAGAAATTGTTTGATCAGCGTTACCAAGATTGGCATCGCAGGGTATTGTTTTTTCCAAGCTGAGAAGGTCTTATTGGCTATAAGCCCTGTATCATTCTCAAAGGAGACGTCAACTTTGATGGAAGTAATTCGGTCAACAAACTTTACGATCGGCACTTTGGCCCCAACGATGACTTCTACTGAGCCAGCTTTGGCTACCTTCGCGTCATGAAGGTACCTACCGAACTTACGCATCTGGCCATTGGTTTGGCAGGCCAGCTTTTGACCCAGGTTTCGATATTGATCCGAGATTATGACAAGGTCCATGTCGGCGTTTGGTAGATATAAACCAGCAGCGAAAGACCCGAAACAGTGGATATTACACTGTGGAAGGTGGTTCTTTACGGCTATCTGCAACCGATCTAACAATTCTTCCCGGACAGTCTGCTCGAACTTCTGAGGTCTAACGAACTCGTAGAAGTCGCAAATCTCCTTATGTAGCCTGTTAGCACAAATTAGCAAAATGTGAGCGTACAATGAAGTTACAAATCTTACCGAAACCCAGCGTTTTCAGTCGGTCTATCGTCTCTGACAAGCCAAGGCGTAGGGTGTGTCCCTCTATTCGGCATCCAATCTTGGAGTATAGATCCACTGGGCATTCCGGGCTTGCGCTTCTTAGAGTGTGGCAGCTCACCTCTAATCTCGTCGTCATGAGTTCTTTTACGATTGCCAAGCGCAGTATCGTAATCTGGAATGTCCAACGTGAAGTTGCTAGGCTCGACTAGTAGCTTCTGCGGTTGGTATGGCGAACTCGTTTCATCACCCGGCAATCGTGCATCGAGTACACTATGAGGAACTTCTGTGTTATGCCCATGCCCATGTAAATGATGGAGATGACTGAATTGGCGAGGCCCTCGTGGAGCCTCAGGAAAATCCCTTACATCGTATGCAGAGTTCTTGCCGTTGCTGAAGCGATTAATAGCCTCGTCAGCTAAAGCGTCTTCCTCCTCCAAACCAAAGGAGATGAAGTCGTCATTAGCTACTACCTGGCTTTGTACGTAACCTCCTTTCTCAGATATAATGCGGGCTTTGCGAATTATTTTAACAACATCTTTCCGCTTTCGCTGGGGCTCGTCAAGCGGTGGAAGCACAGTGTAAGGATCTGGATTGGACCACTGTGGAGCGGCATTCGCTTCTTTGAGCCCCTTAGTGCCAGGTTCAAGGGCTCGTCTCTTCGATGGTGGTTCAAGCGCATCCTCTCCAAGCATACCTTGGAACATTTCTGCAGTCGGTGGCGCTACTTCGTCTTTGTCGGAATTAGACTCATCCATCTGTTCCTCACCGCTATCGGATACATCATCGGCAGGAAGGAAACGTCTAGCACCATTCTGATCATCCGCCATGCCCAGCATTTGTTCAGGTGTATCTCCTCTTCTCAGTTTTAACAAAGGCCTATCAGCAGTAGCAGTACGGTAACCACGCCCACGTTGGTTTTGATTTAGATTGGTTTGATTCCTTCTGCTATGATCGTCACGGTTGCGCTCAGGTCGGTATTGGTTTTGGGAACGCCCCTGTCCATTTTCGCGCATTGCATACTGTTTCGAGCGTGTTGGCCTGTATTGATCGCTGTCGTGAGGGTACTGAGGAGCGATGTCATTGTTGCGAAACGTAAACTCATTTCTTTGAGGAAAACTCGGTTCCCTGTCTGATGGTCGCCATGAGTCACCACCGCGGTATGTGTTCATGAGAGGTGGCGGGCCCCGGGGAAGGGGAGGCATCTCCGAAAGAGGTGGGGGAGGTGGGAGGTCGTGCAGAGAAGGTAAGTAGGGTTGGTAGTCTCCTGGTCGGTAGAAGGACATCTTCGCCGTTTTCTGGTTCCGACAAGGGTTGGGTATACTGCTTTGTAAACCTAGATGTGGTGTAGGTAGCGAAAGTTTCAAGATGAATGAACCTTCAATGCTATCACCTCAGAGATGTTTGGGAGAAACAACGTGGACTGGAGGACTTTCTGCTTCGCCTTCTACACTTGGTCACCTTAGCCTTACCAGTTGTAAAGCCCTTCAATGACACCTTTGCTCGGACATGCACATGGTAGCTAATCTTGGACGTTGGGCAGTGTTGCAGTCCCCATGTTGTGCTCGTACGCGCATCCAAATTCTGTGCTTATCGTGGGGCAATTGAAATTAAAAATCGTCATGCATTAGATCTTGCGACCAAGGATTATATAAGCGACTAATGTCACGTGTTTGCCTTGGCTATCTTCATTCGTGGTACTCCGTACAATTCACGGATAATTCACAGCCGTTCAATAACATCACGTTGCCTTCGCTCCATTTACAGCTTGTAGCTCTTCTACCGGACGGTGCGAACATGCAATATCTAATTGTTGGAAACAGGGAACAGTACTATTACCCCTGTGTGGTTGGCAATCTCGCTTAGCCCTATAGGGCGCGGCAGTCAGAGTTTTCACCTCCTTCATTCCTCCTTCATTCCTACTTTCTAGAGTAGTTCAACCAATATATACACATGCACATACTCCTGACCCTCATATACCAACACTATTATATGAGATGAACAATGGGGAAACGATCTGTTGCGAGCAAGCTGTTTTGCAGCACTCAGTTCTGAGACTGTCGAGAGGATTTGCATTGAAATGTTTTAGAGCAATGGAGGTAATGTTTGCTTTGTTCAGCCACCAGTGCGGTATCATATCGCTAACATTAAGGAATAATTTAGGAAGTTAGATTGCTAAAGAATGCCCCTTTCCGTGAAGAAACTAGGCGTAATCAATATTCCTGCTCAGTGTGACGAGAGAGAATCAAATATCGAACTCAATGCGGCGATGCCGAGAATAGAGTTGTGAAAATCGTAGAGTTGCTTGCATCCCACATAGACGAGGGAGCAATAGACGGAGACGATTGATTATGATGTGTTTTGGTGATCATGTATCGGGCGTTCTTGCTTTTACCATTGCCCATTCCTTAAGCCCCCTGTCCAAGCGGGATATCAACGCCTTATTTTGAGCGTTCTCCTCGAAGCTGACCCTTTCTGTCCACCACTCAAGCCAGGATTCTGCTCGGGCTCCACTTTCTGCATGCAACAGCCCTACGCTCACATCAATCAAGCCGGGTCTTTCGTCACAGTGCCAAAATACAGTAGCACCGCAGCTTCTACAGAACTCTCGGTAGATGCCTTCAGAACTTTGGAACCGCCTCAGCGTACCCATAGTGAAGTCGAGGAGCTGCCCATTAGCCTGTAGAATATTGGTCTTAGGCACAAATGCCCACACCTGAATGTCGTAGCCGGATGCTAGCCGACATGAATTACAAGCACATGTGCCGGCAAGATACTTGGTACCATCCTCACGGAGCCACCATTTGACATCTCCTATATTCTCCGAAGATCCAGAGATGTATGGAACAAGTAGATCAGGCCATGGGGAGGACAGCTCTGTTGAATGCCTGTCAGGACGAGTGATCTGGAACTGGACGCCACCGCAGTGGCAATAACCCGGCAGTTTGGGGCCCGACTCAGTGCTGCCAGTTCTAGGAACTACCAGTAGAGCCGTTGATGTATGTTGGATCCGTCCGCTTTTATGTGGCTGGTCCTCCCCAGCTGCAGTATCGCGAAGCCAAACACTCAACCCCTCGTCTTTTGTATCCGTAACATACTTGTGTCGCTTCAACTCCACAATGTTGTCAGACCTTCTGAGGATACCTGTGCAAATGCTAGCCACATCAGGGTTTGTGGTCATGTCATATATGGAAGCGCCACATTGCTCGCAGAAAAATCTTGTCTTGTATGTGGATGATTTGTAGCCCTTTAACTTGCCACGGACTTGAAGAGAAGATGAGTTCTTGGGTAAAGGAACGGTTGAAACACATAATAGGCCCGTAGAATAGCGACAATTGTCGCAATGACAAAGACTAATCGGTAAAGGTAATGCTGACGATGGGACACAGACAGAACCACTGATCCGACGGCATGCGCAAGAGAATTCCAATGTCGCGTTCTCTATGAGACCAGATTGAGCCATTCAACAGACATGTAGAGAACAGATTGTGATAACACTACTTATGAGAAAGCCAACCAAACTGTTTATGGGACGTTGACAAGTTATCATATCGTGAAGCTTCGGCCTTGAGAGCTTCAATCATCATCCCCCACTCCCCAGTAGCCCCACGTCACGGAACCCACTACTGTATTCCGTACTGTACCGTGGAAAATAACTAGCGTCTCTCCTCCAGGCCTTTCCAATCCGCCACAGTCAAAGCGGCCATGGAACCGGGCGTAGTAGCTACTGCCTATGCAGCTGAGACAGCCGTTGAAGGCGCCGTTGGTGCTGGTTTTGCTATCGCCAAACCTACAATACCTTTGAAAGCGAGCTGGAAACGCATTCCTACAGGTGACCCTTTGCCGCGTTCGTCACACTCACTTTCAGTCACCAAGGGAAAAGCGTATGTCTTCGGCGGCGAGGAACAACCGCGAGAACCTGTGAGCAACGATATGCATGTCTACACCTTACCATCATCAGGCGTCTTAGAAGCGGATTACAAAAAGGTTGCTGCAGAAGCAAATCCAGACGGAGGAGGGGTCCCGCCGCCAAGGGTTGGGCACACCGCGAACGCAATTGGCGACAGAATATATGTCTTTGGGGGGAGAGGCGGTAAGGCTATGCAGCCATGGGAGGAGAAAGGTCGTATTTGGGTCTACGACACTAGATTGAACTGCTGGAGTTTCTTAGATCCTCTTAGCGGCTCACCATATCCTGCAGCAAGATCATATCACGCTTCCGCCGCCACGCTGCATCCTCAAAAAGGTAGCCAAGACCACCGAGAAAACCCTGTTGGATCGCCTGACCCTGAAGTTCATGGCACCATCTTCATCCACGGAGGATGCCCCGCCTCAGGACGTCTGGCCGATGTTTGGGCTTTTGACCTGGCAGCGCGGATCTGGTCACCATATCCTGAAGCACCGGGTCCTGCAAGAGGCGGGCCTAGCTTGACCTTCACACAAAATCGGCTCTACCGCTTTGGAGGCTTTGATGGCAAAAAGGAGCTGGGTGGACTTGATTTCTTGGATATTTCAGTTTCAGATTCAGGCGATAAAGCGGGAAAAGGTGAGTCTACTATCGTACAACCTACTGGGAAATGGGAGACCGCCATGCCTCCAAATGCTACACAAGAACCCGGGGACCGGAGCGTCGCAGGATTACAGCCTATCACTACAGGTCAAGGTCGGAACTATCTACTATTGTTTTTAGGTGAAGGGGATCCGAGCTCTCTAGGTCATGAAGGTGCTGGCAAGTTCTGTAATGATGTGTGGTCTTATCAGTTGCGATCAGATGGAATGACTGCCGCGAGCCTCAAAGATGCTACAAGACAATTGGTTGGCGCAAAGACAGGTGAAGGATCTTGGGCGCGAGTCGAAATACCAGAAGCTTCAATGGCGGAAGGGGAACACGAACGACCCGGTCCACGGGGCTGGTTTGCGAGTACACAGCACGATCTTGATAGGTTTCGTATCATATTGTGGGGAGGCATCAAGAGCGACAATGTACGGGCGGGTGATGGTTGGATCCTTACTGTCGAAGTATAAGCAGTGCCGTCTGATCTTGACGTAAATTGCGACCATGATGCCATATCGCAAGGTTCTGAATGTGCTACGAAGGACAACAACGAGGATGGCACCGACGTGAGGCGCCATAGAGCTCGACTAAGAGATTCGTAGTTTCTCTTATCAGGAGCTCCTTGTTTGTACGACTTTACTTGAGGCCCCCTGCGAGCGCGGTTGCAAGCTGCTCTTCGCATACATGACCTCATTATTTGAACGTTCATTGAATGCTGTCTTAACGAGAGATAATGGAGTCAGGACTCCTGGCTTCCATGATGGCCTTCGAAAAACCGCACTAGACTCCAAGAGCCACATCTGTAGGCGGAGATGAGTTGGGAGTATATGACCTCGACCGTTATATTGGCCCGCGTCGCATAGTGGCGGCCATGATTAGGTCTGCTTCTTCTCATTTTCTAGTTCTCTAAGCTTCTAGCTATGAGAATCCGAGGGAGATATGTGATAGTTTGACCCTTCATAGGGCTTTCGCAATGAATATCATGATATTGAGGTGCAAGTCCTTTGTCGAAATTAAATCAATTCCCTTGGCTTGGTATGTGGTGTCGTTTCTTTCACGTATTCATTGGGTTTTGACGTGTATGACACTTGTAGCAATAAGCAGGAAGTCTGCTGTACACTGTCAAAAGAGCTTTCGGTTCAAATCTCTTATTGGACGAGTCGATGCCGGCATAAGCTGTGTGATCCTCTGGTTCCATCTAGCCGTCTTCAGAGCCTATGCAACCTTTAAAGATACAATAAAATCAAGTTTCGATAAACTACTAACAATTCTATCTATCATTCCCGGTTTAATAAGTCTAGAACAGCTTTTATTTTTCGATCTGAGCGGAATCATGTCAAGGCATCCTCCTACGTTGAGAATTTCCCCATCGAATATTGGGGATGTTCTTGCGAAACTAGGAGCTCAGCCGGGGCGGATTTTGCCATGCTGCACGAAGTCGAGGCTCAATCTATAGTGAGATCGTGTTTCGCTCTACTGATGGGTCTAGAGACCAAATCCAGCAATATCCTAACTCTCAGAAGGTACACAGATCTCTATATCTGCAAAGCTTTCTCAACGACCTGGACAATGGTCCAGGTTTTGGTGAGTAAGCTCTCTCCAATATCTACATATCGCTCGATGGTGAAGCCAATCAAGAAACCACAAGATGTGTTTGTGAAACCAAAATGTTGCACGAGTAGAAGGATTTGTGCTACCAAATCTGGCGTTCTCTTTGAGGCAGTTGGTGGGTCTCGAACTCTGCCTAACTGTCAGATGTCGTTGATGGTTCCTCGTTCCTTCCCTTTTTCCTTTTTGTAAAAATACGCCGCGACAACCAAGTAGGTGTACTGTTCCCTAGTCTTCTCCAGCGTGACTTGCCCAAACTAAGGTATGGCTGTGGTGCTTCCTGTTCTTGTCCATGAGTCTCTGCCCTTCCTACATTGGTTCAAACCAGATACACCTCGAATTACCATCTTTATCTTCATCTCCTGCCAATAACAATGCCAAGCGTTCTTCTCCGCGCCTCGGTCCTTATGCTTTATCATAACCTGAATACCTTGCATACGCCTTGGTAAAGCAGATACCTCCTATAGCCTGCAAAAATGACAACAACCTCTCTTTTAAGTGATGATTCTGATCAGGTCAAAGAGGGCGACAAACCCACCAAGGTATATCTCGTGATACTCTGCTAGAGACTTGACTATTGACATGTGTATAGCCATCTTTGAATGTCAAGTCTGGCAAGATTGAGCCTCAACGCTACGAATCCAACAATCGCCGCCCTCTAACGCCTTTACTCTCCTTCGGTCAATTGAATCCTTTCGAGGCCACTAGTGGTGGTAGCACAAGTAGCCCATTATATCTCAGTCCACCAGCACCTGGCGACGTCTCTAGTCCTCCCCCACAGAGAGAAGGAGACGGCTACTTCGGACCAAACACGCACCAGCGTACCAAGGGAAAACCAGTGGTTTCATCTGCTAAAGTACTAGCACAAGGACCACGTGTGCTAAGCTTTGAGACATTGCCGCATCGGCGTACTGCATCTGGGAGAACACAGCCAGACTCGAATGATGATGTGGATGAGCACCAAGCTCACAACCATGGATCTATCGCTGTAAGAACATTGCGAAGGTACAGTGAGTCCAGTGTGAACGCAGAGAACCTGAGACCTCCCCCTTTACTAGAATCTATTTCCAGCACCTTGAAGATGCTCTTCGCGTCCAAGGACACGGGTGCTTTTGAAGTTCTTCCCAATGAGGATGTTGAAGGCACAACAGACGAAACATCTTGGAAGAAAAGCAAGAACAGGATAAGCCACGCAGCTATGGATCGGCGACGAGCAAAAGCCAAACAACATACAAATCCTACTGCAAGCTTGAACATACCAGCGACAATTACCTTAAGGAAAGCCAGCGCGTCGTATCAATCAGAACCAAAGACAGGCACAAATAAAGAAGCTGCAACTGCCGAAATCGTGCATGAAAATGGTCTTGCCTTCCGGACTGCCGTAACTGCGATAGCCTTCCAAAGCAGACCACTTGACTCCACAAGCATGTTTTCTTCTGTAGAACACGAAGCTCGCAGGATGAAATTCCTAAAATATGCCAGCGATGAGTCCGGGGCCGCGAGACAGAGAGCAATGTCTATGACGGAACTCGGTGGAACTTCGGAGGTACCGCGGCACAGCTTACTAGCTGAGACTGGTCTCACCCTTCAAGAAGCCCATCGAGATCCTGGCAAGTTCACCACCAGCCCAAATTCGAGGAGACACTCGGTCTCAGCGGCTGGGATCCTTCGCCGGCTCAGCACCATTAGAGCTGGTCTTCGAGGCAGTGTGCATGAGATTATTTGGCAAGAAGATCAGACTCCTAGTGGCGCAAGCTCTCAGACCTCTGTAAGCCCTACTCGGAAGGAGTCACTACCAGGAATTACCAACCATGGCACCGAGCGAAGACCTTTCAACGGTGGCTTTGGGGGAACAGAGCTCATTTTTGGGGCTGCAGCACTCTCAGGCCATGGTTCCTCTTCTAAAGAAAAGCAGAGCGTCTTCCACGATACAATGTTGCATCTAAGGCAATCATACGGAAACATATTCGACTGGTCTTGGAATGAGCATCCACCTGGGATAACCAATTCCAATCCGCATCCTACCGATCCACCAAATACTGCGGAGCCAAACAGTAACTCCGATTCAAAAGAAAGAAGGCCTTCAATCTCAAAAACATCCAGGATCCATTCCTTCCCACCTCTATCTCCACGTAAACACACCTCTGAGTGGCGCAAAGCTCCACTACCGGACCTCAACGATCCCGCCGTTGGCCGGGCTCCACACGAGCTCGCGAAGCTCAAGTACCCTGATGGTTTCGGTAGCCTCATGGACCAGGGATTGGATATGTACTCCAGCATCTCAACTGCTGTAAATGCAAGCATGGCGTCGGATGTTGATGCAGGCCTGGTCAAAAAAACAACTGATGCATATTCTAAGATTCCACATGCTGGAAGTGGGATTATGATGTCGGTTGGAAACGGGGCTAAAGGTCCGAAAAGGAGCAAGAGCGTTAGCTATGCTCCGTTACCAGTAGCAAGAATGGGAGCAGAGGGCAAAGCGGGGAGTTCTATTGGCGTTAGCTCACACAAAAGAGTGGCGCGATAGCGGGGGGATTGCAATTTTGGACCTACCGTTCAAGCTCGATCTGATCTGTACTACAGGAGCACTGGTTTCAAATGCGGCTGAGTGATAAGTCGTGCGCACGAAGCGAGTGAAATGGCAACGTAGCTAGACTATGGTGTCCGTTCTCAAATGGTTATGCAGCCCTTTGCAGAGGAAAAACCAATGAATAAAACTAGAACTCAACCCGGTAATGCTCTATTTCAACAAGTCATATCTCTAGAGTGGTCTATGAGGCCGCCAGTGTTTCTTTTGCTTCAAGATACCCCTATCTCCTGGCAAGCTGTATATCTGACATGTTAGAACAAAGATCGATTAACGTTGCATAAGGCATGAATTCATCCTGCATTGCGTCATGGGGATCTTCTTGGCGATGCTCCTTTGCAGTTTCCTCGTGCGAGTTCTAAAATCTCATGTGGCTAGTTGATAATAATATTGTAAAAGATATTTTGCGAAAATTATACCACGATAATCTTTGATAATGCACAAGCTCTGCAAGTGTACCAAGAAACAGGGCGGTTTGAGCACCATTCAAAATTGATTTATTCCTTTTCGCCATGGTTCGCTTGGAATACTGGGAGCACCATACCATGTGATCCTCGGTATGCCGGCGGCTCGGGCGGTTTCCAGCTTTCCAATACAGATGGCTCAGTCAATTCGTATACCTCTACCCCAAGGGGCCGACAAGAAGCCAGCATCTTTTTCTCATCGCCACTTTGCTCCCAGCCCCAAGCGGAGAGATCTCCACCAGGGCATGTGCTCAACGCACAGAGAACGTCGATTTCGGCAAAGAATTCGAAGAAATCCCCTGGCTTTGCTGGCGACGGTTCCCTAAGATGGATTAGTTATTGAGCGGGAGCACAGCTATTGGTCGAGGTTTCACATGAAGTATTCACCATATTTGTTTAAGCCGGTAACTTGGAAAACATTGAGGACGTCATGGACGTCTGATTCGTTCAAGCCATACGGTAGTATAGCACGCGTTAGATTTGAATGGCAGTGGTAATCGAAGCCGTCTCCACTCAACATTTGATTGACTTCTTCAGGTCAACGAGACACCTCTTCTCATAGCTGAGTTGACTCACCATACGGATCACACCGAGTACCGAGCAGATCATGGACACGACCACCTACTTCGTCCACTCCGTATCCGCCAAGAGAGTCCCCTGTTATAGTGACTAGAGGCCTCATATAGGGCAGGCAGCTCCAGAGACGATCGAACTTGGTGACGTGCGAACGATGAAGCTGCCTAGTTCTCGCGGCCCAGAACCTCTCCCGTGAATTGCTAGCATTCCAGATGTTGAGATCGCCTACTTGAGGCCCATATGGTGTTGTTAGACGGCACACATGGCCTTTTGGAACGTTCCAAGCTCGGCCTGAGCGTATGGGTACATTGAACGACTGGACGAGCTCTCTAGCTGTTGACTCCCCAATCTTTGTGTAAAGCTGCTTGTCCGCATGCAGTGGAGACTCAGGCCCAGATGCTTGATAAGCCGGGGCAGGATTTCTTTTCTCAGGTAAAGGCATTATAGTTGATACAAAGAAATTGAGTCTTGCATGGAAATCATGAGTATGAAACTCCAGAAGCAACGGTAAGACCGTCAAGCTTCGGGGCTATTTTCCCATTCAGCCGCTTCATGCGGGGCTAAAAGGTCACAAGATTCTCGTCCACTAATGTTCCTAACACCGTCGATACGCAGTTGTGGATATCATCAAAGCGCATCCAAACAGTGCCCTGAAGTTACTGCTCTACACTAAACTTCACCCCTCCTTTTGATATCTATCCAAGAACCGTATAGTGCCCGCCTTTAGCGGCCGTGGCAGTTGCCGTTAGCGCTGTCTTCCACCGTTATCAAGATGGAGGTGTTGAAAGCCCCAACACGCATCGTCGTCAAGATCATCACAAATCCAGATGGTGATCCAATACCACCCTACGTTCTCTATGTCCTAAGAACTCCATGGTCGCCAATTAGCATGTCTCAACAAAGCTCAGACACGCTGAATCGTACGTTCACGGAACTCAAGTCAAAAGATGAGGAACGTAGGCGGCTGGCGGCATACGATTTGTACCAGCTTGTGTCTACAGCATCCAAAGGTAAGACTGATAAGTCACTTCCAATGCACAATCTAACAAGATCCAGAGCTATCTCCGGATAGGTTCCAAGAATACTACAATAATGTTCACCATCGGATTACTCAGCTCATTAACAGTAACGACACAAACGACAAGATTGGCGGTATTCTTGCGGTAGATCACCTTATTGCTTTTGCTGGCGATGACGCAGCTCAAAAAACCTCCCGCTTCTCTGGATACCTACACGCTGCATTACGAAGCAACGATAATGCAGTCCTCATCTTTGCTGCCCGTGCGCTGGGCCGTTTGGCAATACCTGGGGGGGCGCTCACCGCCGAATTGGTTGAAAGCGAAGTGAAGTCTGCATTAGAGTGGCTCCAATCAGATCGACAGGAGAGTCGAAGATTTGCTGCGGTGCTCACTATTCGTGAGCTTGCGAAGAACTCACCGACGTTACTCTACGCATTTGTCCCCCAGATTTTCGACTGCATATGGCCCGCCCTCCGAGATCCCAAGGTCCTTATACGCGAGACTGCCGCAGAAGCTGTTGGTGCTTGCTTCGAGATCATATCAGCCCGCGATGCCACGATGAGACAGCAATGGTTTTCTCGCATGTATGAGGAAACTCTACAAGGGCTCAAGTCCGGCAACCCTGAGATCATTCATGGCTCTCTACTCACGATCAAGGAGCTTTTATCTAAAGGAGGCATGTTCATGCATGAGCATTACAAAGAGGCTTGCGAGGTCGCTCTCCGTCTAAAGGAACACAAGGAAGTTAGAATTCGGGCTCAAATTGTTACTCTGGTGCCAATCCTAGCAGGCTATGCTCCACAAGAGTTCGCAGCGAATTATCTCTACAAATTCATGACCCATCTGCAAAACCAGCTGAAGAAGGACAAAGAACGAAATGCTGCGTTCATAGCTATCGGCAAGGTTGCCAACGCTGTTGGAAGTGCTATCGCGGGCTATCTCAATGGCATCATTGTCTTTGTTAGGGACGCCCTTAGTGTCAAAGCGTAAGTCGACCTCTTCCTTTGAGGACTTGCTATGCTAACATTGCTTAGGAGGAACCGTGTCGGCACGGACGAGGCTCCAGTTTTCCAATGCATTAGCATGCTAGCAATTGCTGTCGGCCAGAGTCTGAGCAAGTACATGGAAGCATTGTTGGACCCAATGTTTGCGTGTGGCTTAAGCCAATCACTGACCCAGGCTCTTGTTGATATGGCCCACTATATTCCTCCCATTAAGCTGATGATTCAGGAAAAGCTGCTAGATCTACTCAGCCTTGTTTTGTCGGGACGGCCGTTCAAGCCTTTGGGGTGCCCCGAGAACAAGCCTCCACCTATCCCTGCCTTTGCCAAAGATTTTAATCTGCAGGCGGACCACAAGGACACGGAGATAGCCCTCGCGCTGAATACTCTCGGCACTTTCGACTTTGCTGGTGCGTATCTGTTCTGTGCTTACTCCTGTCTCTACGCACAGATAGGCTGACTGTAACAATAGGCCACGTGTTGAACGAATTTGTACGAGATGTCATTATACGTTTTGTCGATAGTAACAACGCCGGCATTCGGAAAGCAGCGGCTCTCACCTGTTGTCAACTTTACATCCGTGACCCTATCATCCATCAGACTAGCTTTCATGCTATTAGAGTGGTGGGAGAGGTTATCGAGAGACTTTTGGCTGTGGGTGTGGCAGACACAGATCCGGATATCCGGCGGACCGTTCTTCTTTCACTCGATACCAAGTTCGACCGACATCTGTCCAAGCCCGAGAATATCCGGTCTATTTTCCTTGCTGTCAACGATGTTGATTTCGAAGTTCGGCAGGCTGCAATTATCATAGTTGGCCGATTAACCGACGTAAACCCTGCGTTCGTCTTTCCACCGCTTCGAAAGCTTCTGGTAAATCTCATGATGGGAATCAGCTATTCTCACGATTCCAGATACGAAGAGGAAAGCGCTAGACTGATCAGCCTTTTCGTTGCAAATGCAAAGGACATAGTCATACCCTTCACTGACCCTCTGGTTAAGACTCTCCTACCCAAAACAACCGATACTAACTGTACTGTTGCCGCAACCACGATTAAGGCAATCGGAGAGCTTGCGACCCTTGGTGGTAGAGACTTGCTTCCGTTCATACCCAAGCTCATGCCCACTATCATTGATGCTCTGCAAGATCTTAGCTCGCAGAGCAAGAGAGATGCAGCATTGCATACTCTGGGCCAATTGGCAAGCAGCTCGGGTTACGTTATACAACCATACAGTGACTACCCGCATCTACTGGACCTCCTCGTGAACATAATCAAGACAGAACAACAGGGGGTTTTACGGAAGGAGACCATCAAGCTTCTTGGTATCCTGGGTGCTCTTGACCCATACAAGCATCAGCAGATTATGGAGACGAGCCCAGAGATCCGGTTGAAAAACGATGTCCAATCAATCTCCGACGTTGCTCTCATCATGCAAGGACTGACGCCATCCAATGAAGACTATTATCCTACCGTCGTCATGAACACCCTGTTGCAAACAATGCTAAAGGACGTTTCTTTGGCTCAGTACCATTCAGCAGTGATTGATGCTATTGTAAAGATTTTCGAAACTCTGGGTCTGAAGTGTGTACCCTTTCTGGCTCAAATAATTCCAAGCTTTGTAATCGTTACACGGAATGCACCCTTAACTCGCCTTGAGCCGTATTTTAACCAGCTTGCGATCCTTGCCACCATCGTGCGCCAGCACATCCGGCCCTTTGTCAAACCACTGCTGGACCTGGTTGTCGAATTCTGGTCAACTTCGACGCAGATACAAGCTACTGTACTTTCTCTCGTCGAAGCATTGTCAAGATCACTTGAGACGGAGTTCCGCGTTCATATTGCAAAAATACTTCCGCTTATGTTGGGCATCCTTGAGACAGATAACAACATCCGGCGAACAGCTTCCGAGAAGGTGTTGCATGCAATATTGGTTTTTGGCGAGTCGAGTGAAACATATATGCATATGATCATTCCCATGCTGGTACGGATGTTTCAGAGGCAGCTAAATCCAGTTCCTATACGGAGATCCGCAATTGAGACCATTGGCAAGATCTCACGAAAGGTCAACCTGTCGGATTATACATCCTTGATCATCCATAGCTTGAGCGACATCCTGGTAAACAAAGAGCAGATTCTAAGACAAGCGGCACTTGACTGTATCTGTGCTCTGATATTTCAGCTTGGTCAAGAATTCAAGCTTTACATCAATACTGTCAAGAAGGTCCTTGTCGCCAGCCACATCCCTCACCAGAGCTATGATATCCTTGTATCAAAATTGCAAAAGGGAGAGCCGCTTCCACAAGATCTCAGCCCGGAAGATCACTACGGTAGGCTAGGTGACGACTCCAATTTTGCGGACATCGGGCACAAGAAGCTTCCTGTTAATCAAGAGCATCTGAAAAACGCATGGGAAGCATCCCAGAAGTCTACCCGCGAAGACTGGATAGAGTGGATGAGGCGATTCAGCGTCGAACTTCTCAAAGAATCCCCGTCGCACGCACTGCGGGCTTGTGCCGGTTTAGCAGGTGTTTACCAGCCACTGGCCAAAGATCTATTTAATGCAGCCTTCGCATCCTGCTGGACGGAGTTGTACGACCAGTACCAGGACGAACTTGTGAAATCCCTCGAAACAGCAATAACCTCACCTCATATACCGCCTGAAATCTTACAAATTTTGCTGAACCTGGCAGAGTTCATGGAGCACGATGATAAGGCTCTCCCAATTGACATTCGGGTATTAGGGCTGTATGCGGCTAGATGCCACGCTTTTGCAAAAGCTTTGCATTACAAGGAACTTGAGTTCGAGGAAGAAAAGACGCCAGGCACAGTCGAGGCTCTTATCTACATCAACAATCAGTTGCAGCAATCGGACGCAGCTGTGGGTATTTTACGCAACGCTCAGAAATACAAGGACTTTGAGTTAAAAGAGACATGGTTTGAGAAGCTTGAGCGCTGGGACGAGGCCCTGCAAGCCTACGAGAGGCGTGAAAAGGATGACCCTACTTCGTTCGAGATCACCATGGGCAAGATGAGATGTCTTCATGCCCTCGGAGAATGGGACCTCTTGTCGAACATGGCGGAAGTCAAGTGGAACCTTGCATCCATCGAACATAAGCGAGCGATTGCCCCATTAGCGGCAGCTGCTGCATGGGGTCTTGGTCAGTGGGAGTTGATGGACAATTACTTGGATTCCATGAAATCACAATCACCCGACAGATCCTTCTTCGGTGCAATTCTATCCATACACCGCAACCAATTCGAACGTGCCTCGGATCATATTGAAAAGGCAAGAGAAGGTCTCGATACTGAGCTGAGCGCCTTGCTAGGGGAATCCTACAACCGAGCCTACAGTGTGGTGGTCCGCGTACAGATGCTTGCGGAGCTTGAAGAAATCATTACCTATAAGAAGAGCGACGGCAATGCACTGAAGCAAGCTACCATGAGACAGACTTGGACAAGGCGACTCAAGGGATGTCAGCGCAACGTGGAGGTTTGGCAGCGGATGCTCAAAGTTAGAGCGCTAGTCATCACTCCCAAGGAGAACATCGATATGTGGATCAAATTCGCCAATCTCTGTCGGAAATCTGGTCGCATAGGCCTTGCAGAAAAGTCTCTGGACCTGCTTCAGAGAGTCAATGTTGATCCTGGATCGAACCTTCTCATTGGCACTTCCGGGGTTCCTGAAGTCCTCTATGCCCAGCTAAAGTACCAATGGACAACCGGCAAGCGGCTGGAATCATTACACGGTTTGCGCGATTTTACCACCGAGCTCTCTTTTCAACTGAACGCGTATCACGCTGAGATGCTGGCCAACCCAAGACCAGTTCCAAATGGACTAGGTCCTTTGCATGATAGGCATGGCCTTGATCCACCTAGGAAACCGACTTTAGACCCTATCAGTTTTAGCAAACTCTTAGCCAAGTGTTACCTCAAACAAGGTGAATGGTTGACCGCTTTGAAAAATGGGGATTGGAGATCCGAGCACGTTCACGAAATCATAGCTTCTTATGCTCATGCAACATCCTACAATGAGGATTGGTACAAGGCATGGCATGCTTTGGCCTTGGCCAACTTCGAAATCGTGACTGCAGTTACGTCCCAAGCCAGCAGAGAAACAGCTGTCCTACCGCAACAGATTATCATAGACCATGTTGTACCGGCTATTCGAGGCTTCTTCAAGTCGATTGCGCTCTCGTCGAATAGCTCTTTACAAGATACGCTCCGTCTATTGACACTGTGGTTCGCCCATGGTGGAGATCCAGAGGTCAATCTGGCAGTTACTGAAGGGTTTGCCACTGTCAGCGTGGATACCTGGCTAGAAGTCATTCCTCAATTGATTGCTCGCATCAACCAGCCTAACACCAGAGTTCGACAATCTATTCACCGTCTTCTAGCGGAAGTCGGAAAAGCCCACCCACAAGCCTTGGTATACCCACTTACAGTGGCAATGAAGTCAAACGTTCTCCAACGGTCACAATCCGCAGGCCAGATAATGGAGAGCATGCGAAAACATAGTCCTGCCTTGGTGGAGCAGGCCGACCTCGTGAGCCAAGAACTTATTCGGGTTGCTGTATTGTGGCATGAACTTTGGCACGAGGGCCTCGAAGAAGCATCAAGACTGTATGAATTCCTCCAACTCCATCGAAGAAGACGGCTTACGCCTGAACTTGTTGCTTATTGTAATAGGTACTTTGGTGATCATGACATTGAGGGTATGTTTGCTACATTGGCTCCTCTGCACGACCTGGTAGAAAAGGTAAGAAAACTCAAAATTCCAAAGAGTATATATCTTAACTGTACATAGCAAGGACCCGAAACACTTCGAGAAATATCCTTTACCCAAGCTTTTGGCCGAGACCTTCATGAAGCCAGTCAATGGTGCGATACCTACCGCAACACCAATGAAGTTGGCGACCTTAATCAAGCGTGGGATTTGTACTACTCGGTTTTCCGCCGAATCGCTCGACAACTACCACATCTAATGACACTCGATCTTACATATGTCTCCCCCAAACTTAAGGCGGCCAAAAACCTGGATCTGGCCGTACCAGGGACGTACCAAAGCGGCAAGCCAGTCATCCGCATCTTGAGTTTTGATCATGTCTTTACCGTCATCCCGTCGAAGCAGCGTCCGCGGAAGATGACTCTGCGTGGAAGTGACGGAATTGCATATACATATCTTCTGAAGGGACACGAGGATATTCGTCAGGATGAGCGTGTGATGCAGTTATTTGGCCTCGTTAATACGCTCCTCAACAACGACAGTGAGAGCTTCAAGCGTCATCTCAATATCCAAAAATTCCCGGCTATACCTCTATCGCAGAATTCAGGATTACTCGGATGGGTTCCAAACAGCGACACCTTCCACAACTTGATCAAGGATTACCGCGAGAGCCGTAGAATCCTGCTCAACATCGAGCACCGAATAATGCTTCAAATGGCGCCAGACTACGACAATCTTACATTAATGCAAAAGGTCGAGGTTTTCAGCTACGCCATGGACAACACCACCGGGAAAGACCTTTACCGTGTCCTCTGGCTCAAGAGCAAGAGTTCTGAGTCCTGGTTAGAGCGTCGAACTAATTACACTCGCTCTCTGGCCGTTATGTCCATGGTCGGCTACATTCTCGGTCTCGGAGATCGCCACCCTTCAAATCTAATGCTTGACCGCATCACCGGCAAAGTCATCCACATCGATTTCGGTGACTGCTTTGAAGTCGCCATGCACCGCGAGAAATACCCCGAGCGCGTGCCCTTCCGTCTTACGCGTATGCTCACCTTCGCAATGGAAGTCAGCAACATCGACGGCAGCTACAAGCTCTCCTGCGAAGCAGTCATGCGCGTCATTCGCGACAACAAAGAATCCCTTATGGCCGTCCTCGAAGCCTTTATCCACGATCCCCTCCTCAACTGGCGCTTGGGCAGCCGCGAATCCCCGCCGGAACCTTCCTTCCCCTCTGAGCGCCGTCAGTCCATCATCGGCGAGCTCGAGGCTGCACAGATACAGCAGAACCGTCCCTCTGGGGCTTCTTACCGCACCAGACGTATTTCGAGCGCGGCCGATGTGGACGTGCTGGATCCGAACGATGCGAAAAATGAAAACCGTGAAGTGCAGAATGCGCGTGCAGTGCAGGTACTAGCGAGGGTGAACCAGAAACTTACTGGAAGGGACTTCAAGCCGAAGGAGGAGCTGAACGTGGAGCAGCAGGTTGCCAAACTGATTGGGCAGGCGACGAGCGTGGAGAATCTGTGCCAGCATTATATCGGCTGGTGCAGCTTCTGGTAGGTTTGAAGATAGGTAATTCAGGACAGATATGCACATGGAAATTTGAAGAGATGGAATTGGCACAAGAGGGATATGCACAGCGCTGGTTTTTAACAGGTGGCGTCTTGTTTTACGGTGGTGGATCCATTGTGTTTTTGATCGAAAGGATGATACCCCAGGCGCCCAGCATCAGTCAAGGCGAAGGGAGCGTAGGTGGAAATTGTTCGGGCATCCGGTAGGATGTTCTTGGGTTACTGGTATTGCGGATCTGATAGGTTGTCCTTAAGTTACGGGTATTGCGCTCGTAAAGACTAGGGGAGTGAGCGAATACGATCCTTTTCTTTGATTGAAGGTTTCGATCTAATGAAATGTGACCGTTGTACCCCTCCATCCCGCACGCCCCCTGCGCCTATGAGTGACTCGGTGTTAAATTGTACAAGTGAGATAATTATTCTATACACATCCCAACGCATCACTGTTTCCTAGTCATCCAACTTGTCCACCCGCCCTTCGCCCTCCCGGCCTCTGTCGCCAACTGATCGAGCTGCCCACCGTGCCCGCCCGCCTCTTCAATCGGTCTCTCGCCTTCTCGCCTTTTATCCTCGAGCGCTTGCAAGACTGATCCGGCTTTCGACTCTGTGGCGGTGAATGCCTCTCTGGTGCTTGCCTCAGCCTTGCCAAACGCCTCCCTCGGCCCCCCCTCTACCGCGCTCACAACACCCCCACGCCCCTGCTCCTCCCTCCCTTCCCCACCCCCCTCACCTTCCGCTGTCTCATCCGCCTCCAACCCCCTAATCATCCACCTCCACCACCTCCCCTTCTCCCTCTTCACGCGCTCCTCCCCCTCCACCCGCGCCCTCTCCCGGTTCAGCAGTAGAACCTGCCCTTCACTGAGTGGCTCCTCGGCTTTCTGCGCTGCGATGGCGGCGGCTAGTTGGGCGTGTAAGAGTGCGGTTTGCTCGGCGTAGTATAGGGCGCGTTTGCGGCGGTTGTGGATGATCATGTCTGAGAAAGCGAAGATGGAGAAGCCGCCTATGAGGACTATGTGGAGAAGGAAAGGTTAGTTCTGCGGTGGATGGGTTGGTAGGGAAAGGAGGGGGGGGTGGTTGGATAGAGCGGGTCTGAGTATGTGAAAAGGGTAGAGAGGGAGGGATAGATGTACCAGTAGAAGCCATAAGCCCCAGCACCGTAATCCGATGTGCCACATCCGCCCACACCCTCCCCCTCACAACCACCCGATCCCACATCGTCACTTGCGCGTCTCTCGCCGCGAATCTCGCCGCGCGCAGTCTCGCAACTTTTTCCAGCGGCGTCTCTGCGGGCCCCGAGGGACCGGAGCGGCCGGAGCGGCTGGAGGGGCTAGAGGGTTTGAAGTTGTTTTTCATGGTGGGAGATGAGGAGAAGGAGGGCGGACGTTGTTGGGGGGGGATGGGAGGATTCGAGGAGCGAGTGGGGGGTTTAGAATAGGCGTGCGGGGAGGTGGCGGTGAAGCGAGTTGCGTCGGCGGCGGAGCGGGACATTGTGGTTGTTGGGGGTTTGGGAATGGTGATGGTGATGGGGTGATGGTGGGTTGTGGGAGCTGGGAGGTGGTGTAGAACGGGGGATTGGCAATGACGAGGTTGAAATTTTCGGTGCGGTATTAGCGTGTGCAGAAAGGTATCGAATTCTTGGCATTAGAATACATTTGTCGCGCCCCCCCACCAAATTTATTACCGAATCAAGACATCCTCGATACCTCGAAACCTTCGAGGTCTGTTTTCATATTCAAAACCTTCAGTAAGTAAAAATGAAGCTATTCAGATCTTGTACACTGCTAATATTCTTCGAAATCTATACTACTCGCCTTCAACTCGCGCTTCAACGTTCTGATATTCACTTCAAAGATATATTCATCAATGCTATGCTTGAAATGCTGCTTTGAAAATCTGTCACAGCCACTTCTTGCTACTGCATAGTGCAGAAAGTCATCAAATGTCTTCTTAAAGTGAGATCATATCTCGTGAAAATGACATTTTATTCAGATCTTCAATACATTAAAACTAAGCTCAATGAGCGAAGTGATACATAAAGAGATTCTTCTGAATCTTATAGACGGTATTAAAACGACAGTGAACCTCTTCGGCAATAGCTAGAGAGCGTCAGTGTAGTAAAAGAAGGCGTACTATGTATCTTCGAGCGAAGGGCCGAGACCAGCGGGGCAGGCACAACTGCTCGTAATGTTAGCAGTGGAGGAAATCTGGATAGCTTCATTTTTACCTACCTGAAGTCTTTTGAAAGCAAAATTAATTTGAAAGTATGAAGATTGTCTGAACGTGGGTGTAAATTTGGTGGCGCGACAAACGTTAGAATATGCCAAGAATTCGGAACCTTTCTGCACACGCTAAATAGGTGATAGAGTAGATGCGGGAAGAGCCGTGAGGTTTGGTGGTTCTGGATTTTATTCCAATTGGTGATATCTTCGTCCAATGCGATGCAAGGATCTTGCCGTGAGTGGTAGGTGATTGATGCTTCTCATGTCTTTTCCTTGGAATGCAAGGCGTCATATTAGCACTTGCAATCGCTCGCTTCATCGTTTTCTTCAATCATCCTTCAGCTAGAAAGCTTTGAAAAAACACTACAACTTCATACATAGACATACGCCCCTCAAAACTCCCAAGCCCAAGCAATGGCCTCCACAGACCCACCCCCAAACCTCGCCGCCATCCTCGCAACGCTAGCCGCTTACGCTCCTCCCCAACCCACCCCCCTCCTCCAGCAAACGCCCCGAAACCCCGACCCCAGCCTCGAAGAGCTCGAAGAAGGAGAATACGACCCCTCAACCTTCATCCCCTCCACCCACCCCCCACCACAACCCTCCCTCCAGCCTGAACCCCAACCCTCCACCCCACCCGCACCCTACCCAACCGCGACCCCCCGCGCCCCACCCCCCCTATCAATAACAACCTGGCCCCCCGCCCTCCGCCACACCACCTCCCTCCTCTCCCGCAACCCTTCCCTCCTCCCGCGCCTAAAACACCTCATCAACACCGCGCATACACACGAGAAACAATGGTGGGCGGGCCGCTTGGCCCTCGTGCAGAAAATCAACGGCCA
>JAABUR0100001886.1_pt1 | contig 34931 bp, 29 predicted proteins | sample 5560091 | NCBI WGS metagenome assembly JAABUR01 (sample SAMN10711879, study PRJNA513375) | rock metagenome | isolation source: Antarctica rocks | place: Antarctica: Victoria Land, University Valley sud | reverse complement strand
ACGCCTTCGTGCAGAACCTACGGCGCGGCCACTACGAACTCGCCGCCGATGTCGGCCCATCGCAACGGCTCTCGGTTGCGTTCGCCGAGCTCGCCGCCGCCGTCTGACCGAGGACCCCTCCAGCGCCAGGGCCTGCCCTGCCCGGCAACAACGCAACAGTGCCCATCCTCGTCCTGTCTGGCGGCATCGTGTCGGAGTCCGGCACGCACGTCTCCCTGATGGCTGTCGGGGGTGAGTACGCCCGCTTGTTCGAGATGCAGGCCAGTGGCTACCGGGACGTTCCCGTACTCGACGCAGCCGTCGGACGTCCGTGAGGCAGGCCGGGTGGACGTGCAAGCGCCGCACGCGTTGGGGCGTGTCCACCGTTCAGGTCCTCGGCGAGAGCATGGCACCAGAGCTCGGGGACGGGCAGGTTCTGATCGTCCTTTCCAGGGCAGCCCGCGTGCCCCGCTTGGGGGATCTTCTCGTCTTTGAGAACCCGACGCGGGCCAACCTACCGCCAGCGTTGGCGTCGAGCCAGCCCAGACTCCTCGTCAAACAGGTGGCGGGGGCTCCCGGGGACCCTGTCCCAGACGACATCTTCAACGAGCGCATCCGCTTTCACGGGTGTGTTCCGGCGGACGCGTTCCTCGTCCGGGGCACGGCCCCGCATAGTCAGGACTCGCGGCACTTCGGCTACATCCCGGCGGCATCCGTCGTGGGCATCGGTTACCCGCTGTGCCTACGATGTTTCTTGATGCGTCGCCGCACCTGTCAGCACTGGCGCAAGCAGCCGACCGGTTGGGACAAGGGTCACCAGACATGACGACGAACCCCGGTCTTCCAGGCGGGTCGGCACGGACCGCATCGCCGCCGTCCGCGTCTCCTGGCGACGACCCCGCTGCTGGCGAGCGCAGCGCACTTGAGATCTTCTCACGCCGCCTGGGACAGGCGCACGCCCGATGATTGGTTGCACGCATGATGACTATGAGGCGTTTGTGGCAGCAGCGCGCCCGGACCTTGACGATGACGCTTACCGTGCTCGTCGCAGTAGCGGCCTTCATCGTGCTGACCGGTTCGGTGACCCAGTCACGGTTGGAGACGAACCGAACCGTTAACGCCAACTACCGCGGCTCGTATGACATCCTCGTCCGGCCACGGGGAACCCATACGGCGATCGAGTCGGCGACAGGGCTCGTGCGGCCCAACTACCTTTCGGGCATCTACGGCGGGATCACGCAAGCGCAGCTTAAGACGGTCCAGCGGATCAAAGGCGTGGGTGTCGCAGCCCCGATCGCAATGGTGGGCGAGCTCCTGGAGACGGTCGACTACCCGGTCGACGTCACTCGTTACCTGAAGCCCGACGGCCGCGACGTCATCCGGTTCTCTTCCAGGTACATCAGCCGGCACGGTGCGGCCGCGTCGGAGGGGCAGTCGGGTTACGTCTACGTGACCCCGTCCTCGCTCACCGAGTCGCCGATCAGCGGCAACCCCAACGACACGTCGGGACCACGGGAGAAGACCGGCCCAGACTCCGACGTCCCCGTCTGCACATACGCAGCCACGGGGGCGCGCGACGCATCCCCGTTCACGTCAGCCCACCTGTGGACGAACTCCTGCTGGGGACGGGCCGGCGGAGGCGCAGGATCCGGGTGGAGCGAGCTCGGACCGGGCCGCTACGCCGCGGTGATTAGATGGTCGTTCCCGGTGATACTCGCCGCCATCGACCCGCCGGCCGAGTCTGCGATGACAGGTCTCAACCGGACCGTCAGCGGTGGTCGGTACCTCACCGCGCAGGACGGTCCCACGCGGCTTACGGGCAGGCAGTCGGGCGTGGTGAACGTGCCGGTGATCGCGTCCGACGCGACGGCGGTCGACGAGCAGCTGCGCCTGAAGGTCGAGTCGCTGCCGCTGGCTGGGGTATCGATCGTCCTCGCCGGCGGCGAGCGGGACGCGACGCGGGCCAAGATCATGGCCTTACCCGGGACGCACGCCGGTGAGGTGACTGTGGACGCCGGCGACGTGCTCAAGTCGTGGTTGCTCCAGGCGGCCGCCGCCCCCCCTACGGTGGACGGCTACTGGACGCCGGGTCAGGTCAAGTACTCGGCGAGCGTGACGGGAGTCCTCACGCCTACGCCGGTGTCATTGCCCAACTCAACATGGCGATCCGACATGAATACCGGCGGCGGCGGCTACGCCGCGGTGCCGCCTGACGCGGCCGACACGTCGTTCCGCACGCTCACGCCGCACAAGCTGCTCACGAAGGCCGCCAACGCCGACGCCCTGGCGATCCCGCAACTGGACGTCGTGGGGGCGTTCGACCCGCGCAAAATCGCCGGCTACTCGGCGTTGTCGAAGGTGCCGTTGGAGACCTACGAGGAACCGGAAGCCGCGCCTGGCGACCCCTTGACACGACAGCGGCTGGGCGGGAAGGCACTCGCTCCCGACCTCAACCCGGCTGGGTACCTGCAGTCGCCACCGCTCCTGATAACGACGCTCGATAGCGTGCGGGCCTTCTCGGACCCGGCGGCTTTCACCGACACGCACCCTACGGCCCCCGTCAGCGTCATCCGCGTCCGTGTCGCCGGGGTCGAGGGAGCGGACGCCGCCAGCCGCGAGCGTGTCCGCCTCGTCGCCCAGGAGATCCAGCGGACGACGGGGCTCGACGTTGACGTCACGATCGGTTCGTCGCCGGCACCGACGCTCGTCCGGCTCCCCGCCAGTAGACTGGGATCACCCGCTCTTACCGTTAGCGAAAGCTGGGTCAAGAAGGGGGTCGCGACGCGGATCGTCCAGGCCATCAATGCTAAGAGCGCCGCCCTGTTCGCCCTGATCCTATTGGCCTGCGCACTCGTCGTCATGAACGCAGCCGGCGCTTCGGTGCGCGTCCGCCGGGCGGAGCTCGGCGTCCTCGCCTGTCTGGGATGGCGGCCGGCCACGCTCTTCCGCTCCGTGCTACTCGAGCTCCTGGTGATTGGCTTAGCGGGTGGGATAGGAGGCGCCCTCGTTGCACTGCCCGTCGCCGCGGCTGTCGGGAGCCCCCTCGGCCCGGCTCGTACGGCCCTGGCGGTTCCCGTCGCCGTGTCGCTTGCTCTGGTTGCAGCCCTTGGGCCTGCCGTGCGGGCCGCGTACGCGTCGCCCGCGAACGGAGTGCGGCCGCCGGGACGTGCCACGATGCGCCGGGTGCGGCTTCGCGGAACGGCCACCATGTCGGCGGCGGCGGTGCTGCGCACACCGGCGCGGACGTTGACCGCGGCCCTCGGCCTTGCCGTCGGCGTCGGAACGCTCACCGGCCTGCTGACGATAAGGCTGGCCTTCCGCTCTCAGGTCGTCGGTTCCCTGCTCGGCAACGCCGTGGCTCTGCAGGTGCGCACGCCCGATCTCGTCGCTGCGGCGACCGTCGCGCTCTTGGGGCTGGTGGCCATCGTCGACCTGCTGTACCTGGACGTCCGCGAGCAGGCGCGTTACTATGCCGCGCTCGCGGCCGCCGGCTGGCGGGACATCGCCCTGGTGAAGCTGGTCGTCCTGCAGGCAGTGATCGTCGGTTTGCTCGGTGCGACGGCGGGAGGAGCCCTCGCCCTCTTCGTCGTGAGCCGGCTCGGGCCGGACGAGTCACAGGCCGTGTGGACGGCCGTCGCCGTCGCGGTCGGTGGGGTGGTCGCGGCAGGTCTGGCTGCGCTGCTGCCGGCCACCATGATCGGCCGGCTCCCAGTGGCACGCCTGCTCGCGGAGGATTGAGAGAGCATGCCTGGCACGGGTAGACCTCGAGAAGGTGCTGTCGGGCTGGCGCTGACGAACGTCAATAAGGCTTACCAGGCGGGCGAGAACAACGTGCTGCGCGCGCTTCGGGACATCGACCTAACGATCGAAGCCGGGGAGAGCGTGGCACTCGCAGGTCCTTCCGGGTCAGGAAAGTCAACCCTGCTGCACCTCGTCGGTGCCATCGACCGTCCCGACACCGGAAGGATCGTTGCGAGCGGAGTCGACCTCACGGGACTAAGCCGACGGGCTCTTGCCGACTACCGCTCGACCATCGGCTTCGTCTTTCAGCGGTTCCATCTACTTCCGGCCTTCACCGCAATAGATAACGTGCTGGCCCCGCTCGTCTCACGACGTGTCGCGTTCGACAAGCACGAACGTGCGTTGGCGCTCCTGGAGGCCGTCGGCCTTGGGGGGCGAGAGCGAGCGCTACCGTCGCAGCTGTCGGGCGGTCAGCAGCAGAGAGTGGCCATCGCGCGCAGCCTCATCAACAACCCCGGGCTGCTGCTGGCCGACGAGCCCACCGGAAGTCTGGACTCCCACACGGCGGAGCGAGTTCTTACGTTGCTGGGGGCACTCCGTGCCACGCATCGCTTTACGCTGCTTGTTGCAACTCACGACCCCGCAGTCGCGGCGACCTGCGACCGGACGATCGCGCTGAGAGACGGCGCCCTGTCCCGGGAGCCCGCATCATCGGCCTGACGGTCCGGGTCACCGTTAGCCTGGTCTTCGCGTGGGCGGCTTGCTCAAAGGCCCTCTCCAAGCGAAGATCGGTTAGCTTTCGTGACTCGCTGGAAGAGCTCGGCATCGGGGGCCACAGAACCAGGGGCCTCCTGGCTACAGCAGTGATCGTCGCTGAGGGTGCGACAGCCGCCTGTGTCCTAGTCCGGAGCGTGGCGGCTTGGGCGCTGGGCGCAGCGGCTCTGCTCCTGGTCGCGTTCAGCTCTGTGCTGTACCGGGCCGTCGGCTCGGGCCGTGCGCGGCACTGCCACTGCTTCGACGCCGCGAGCACGGCTCATCCGCGTGCCCATATAGCCTGCAACCTGGGACTGGCCGTTGCGGCGCTGGCGGCGGCTGCCGCCGGCTGGGCGCCCGTTGCTTCACATCCCGGCAGAAGCGTTTTCGGGGCCGTCCTCGGACTAGTGGTGGGCGTGCTCTTCGTGCATCTAGAGAGCATCGCTGCTGTCATCGAGCGCCCGCACAGCTGGCATCACGAGAAGAACAAGGTCAAGGCGTCGTCAAGGGGTTAGGAACTCTTCGTCGCTAAGCATGGCGAGGGCGTCGTCTGGGGTAGGGCCGTCGGCCGTCCGCAACAAGCAGTAGCCGGAGCCGGTAGTTGTTAAGTTGCGGAACCCGTGGGCCAGGCGGCGGGTCTTCTCGATGATCAAGTTGATCGCCTCGGTGCCGCCGTTGGAGATCCGTTCGGTCACGAAGTAGGCCATCAGCTGGGGCCGCCAGGCCCGCAGCGTCCGGCCGAGCCGGGCAGGTCGGCAACGAGGCGACCACCTTGGCGGCAATATCGGCACCGGCGGCTTGGGTGGGAGCGTGGTTGTTGACGCTCACGTGAATCTGCCCAGACCTGCTCACTGAATCTGCCCACCCTGAGCAACCCGCCGACCGGGTCCACCCGATGTCGGTGGGCTCCTCCGACGCTCGTGGTCTCTCACCACCCCGAGCCGTCGAAGGAGCCCGTGGCGATGCTCACATGGGAGACGACTGTGGAAGCACAGGCACTGTTGGGGCAGGGTTGGACGATCTCCGCGATCGCCCGGCACCTGGGGATCAACCGCCGGACCGTGCGGACCTACCTGGCGGGCGAGCGGGTGCCCGGCCAGCGGGCCGGCTCGAGCCCGCAACTGTTCACCCCGTTCGCCGAGTACGCCCGGCTGCGGCTGGCGGCGGACCCGCACCTGTGGGCCACCACGCTGTTCGACGAGCTGGGCCAGCTCGGCTATGCCGGGGCCTACCCGAGCCTGACCCGGGCGCTGCGGGCCGGGCGGCTGCGGCCGCACTGCGAGCCGTGCTCGGCGTCCCGGGGCCGGGACCACGCGCTGATCGAGCACCCGCCGGGGGCGGAGACGCAGTGGGACTGGCTCGAGCTGCCCGACCCGCCGGCGACCTGGGGCTGGGGGGCCAGCGCGCACCTGCTGGTCGGCGCGCTGGCGCACTCCTCCCGGTGGCGGGCGGTGCTGGCCGAGTCCGAGGACCAACCGCAGCTGGTGGCGGCGCTGGACGGGGTGACCCGCCGTCTCGGTGGGCTGACCCGGCGGTGGCGGTTCGACCGGATGGCCACCGTGTGTCATCCGGGCTCGGGCCGGCTCAGTGCCTCCTTCGCCGCGGTCGCGATGCACTACTCGGTCGGGGTGGACATCTGCCCGGCCCGGCACGGCAACCGCAAGGGGGTGGTGGAGAAGGGCAACCACAGTCTGGCGCAGCGCTGGTGGCGCACCCTGCCGGACGGGTTGAGCCCCACCCAGGCGCAGGCGCATCTGGACGCCTTCTGCGCCCGGGTCGGGGACGGCCGGGCCCGGCGCCGGGGCGGGACGGCGACCACGGTCGGGGCTCTCGCCGCCGCCGAGCCGCTGCGGCCGGTACCGGCGCCCTATCCGGCCACCGTGGCGGTGGGTCGGGTGGTCTCGGCCCAGGCCCTGGTGGCATACCGCGGCAACCTCTACTCGGTGCCGCCCGGGCTGACCGGCGCCACGGTGAGCGTTCGGCACCGGCTCGGCGCGGTGACGCTGGACGTGGTCGCCGCCAACGACGTGGTGCTGGCCCGGCATGAGCGTGCGCCCGACGGCGCCGGCGCGGTCGTCCGTGTCGCTGCTCACGTGGTCGCCCTGGAGGCCGCGGTGCTGGCCGGCTGCACCGACCGGGCGCCGTGCCGGGCCAAGGTGCGCCGGCCACCGTCGGTGGCGGCACTGGCCGAGGCCGACCGGCTCCGCGGCCGGCAGTCGCGGCCGGGAGATCACGTCGTGGTCGACCTGGCTCAGTACCTCGCCGCGGCGCAGCGCTCCGGCGGGACGGACGCCCGGTGAGCGCCGCCCGCGCGGCCGGCCCCGCCCCGGCGCCGGCGACCGGCAGCCAGGCGGCGACCTACCAGCGGCTGCGCGCGCACCTGGCCTTCCTCGGGCTGGCGACCGCGGCCGAAGCGCTGCCCGCCGTGCTGGACGCGGCCCGGGCGGAGCAGCTGCCGCTGCTGGCGGCGTTGGAACGGCTGCTGGCGGCCGAGGTGGACGCCACCGAGGCACGCCGGCTCGCCGGCCGGCTGCACTTCGCCTGCCTGCCGGCGCCGTGGACGCTGGCCGACTACGACTTCTCCGCTCAGCCCGGCGTGGACGAGACGCTCATCGCCGAGCTGGCCAGCCTGCGCTTCCTCGACGACGCGGCCAACCTGCTGTTCATCGGACCGCCCGGGGTCGGCAAGACGATGCTGGCCATCGGGCTGGCCCGCCTGGCCGTGCAGGCCGGGCACCGGGTCTACTTCACCACCGCGGCCGACCTCGCCGCCCGGGCCACCAAGGCGGCCCGGGAGGGCCGCTGGGCCACCGCCATGCGGTTCTTCGCCGGTCCGAAGCTGCTCGTGATCGACGAGTTCGGCTACCGCGGGCTGGACGAGGAGGGCAACGCCGCGCTGTTCGAGGTGATCAGCTCCCGCTACCTCAAGAGCAGTGTGGCGCTGACCTCCCACGTCGGGATCGCGTCGTGGTCGGAACGCCTCGGTGACCCGATGATGGCCGCCGCCATGCTCGACCGGTTGCTTCATCGCGGCATCGTCTGCGCGATCGAGGGTCCCAGCTACCGGATGCGCTCGCACCAGGCCCGGGCCGAGAACCTGCGCCGGGCGGTGGGACTGTGAGCCCGAGCGGACCGCGGTCCTGCGCCACCTGCGGGCGGCCGGTTGTGGTCCCGGCGAACAACCCGGCCAAGCGCTTCTGCTCGCCGCGCTGCCGGGTCGCCGACTGGCACCGCCGCCACGACCGGGCTGTCGAGGATGCCGCCATTCCCAGCGGCGTTACGAACGCCGTTCCGGCTGGGGGCGGCGGTCGGAACGGCGTTGCCCGCTGCCCGCACTGCGCCCGGCCGATCGCGGTCATCAACCTGCTCGTCGCGCCGGCCGCGGCGCACGTTGCCACCCCGGCGGTCCCGCATGGCTGAACTTCCGTCGGGGGACGACATCGCGACGACAACTGTCGCCGCCGAGGACCGCTGCCCGGTCTGTCGGGCCCGGTTCACCCGGGTCCGCCGGCAGCGCTACTGCTCCGACCGCTGCCGCCGCAGCGCCTGGCGGGCTCGCCATGCCGTCGACCGGCCGGAACTCCCCGTGGTTCTCAGCCGGCCGCCGTCGCAGCGAGGTCACCGTCTATGAGTGCACCGAGTGTGAGACGCGCTACCTCGGCGAGCAATGGTGCGCGGAGTGCGTGCGCCCCTGTCGCCGGGTCGGGCTTGGCGGGCTCTGCCCGCACTGCGAGGAACCTGTCGCCGTCCCGGACCTGCGCCACCTCGACGACACCGCCACCCTCCCGGCGCCGGAGGTGACCGCCATGCCACCCGGCTGACCGCTACCCTGACGGCCGCTCAGGGTGGGCACTTTCGGTGAGCAACTCTGGGCAGTTTCGGTGAGCGGCATCACCGTCTCGGCGTCGATGCCCGCCAGCACCCGCCAGGCGGTCGGGGTCGAGGCCACCGGCCCGAACAGCTCCGGCCGGTTCCGCAGTACCGCCAGGCCGCTGATGCCGCGGCCGCCGTCGGCCAGCATCACCGCCAGATCGACCAGCACCCGACCCGGGTACGGAGAATCTGACCGATTTCGGACAGCGTCAGGCCAAGCGTGCGGCACTGCCGGATGAAGCGCAGCGTCGCGATGTCCGCCCCGGTGTAGCAGCGGTATCCGGCCGTCGTGCGCACAGCGACCGGCAGCAGGCCGCGCTTCTCGTACAGCCGGATCGCCTTGGGCGTCAGGCCGCTGGCCACCCCCGCCGGACCGATTGTCGCCGCTCGCTCCATGCCGCAGTCCGACAGTTGACCCTGCCCCAGGGTGAAGCCTCTACCGTCGGGCCCGCCGTTCACAACCAGATAGCTCGAGGAGGACGCGATGGCGTTTCGCGAGGGCCAGATCTACCGCTGCCCCGACCCGGACTGCGGCTGCGAGGTTACGGTGACCAAGGGTGCGCCAGCGGATTGTCCCGGCACGGCGAGCCCGACGTGCTGCTGCGGGAAGACGATGCAGCTGGTGTCCTGATCCGGGGAGGTGGCCGTGCTGATCCCGCTCGAGCCGGTCGACGCGGTGTCCATCACGACGCTGGTGGACAACGTCACCGACGTCTTCATGCCCGACCAAGGCCCGGCGCGCCGGCCGGTGTTCGCGCTGACTCCGCGTCGAGCCGTGGCCAGCCTCGAGGGTCCGGCGCCCGACCAGCTCGTCGCCGAACACGGCTTCTCCGCTCTGGTGACAATTCGCAAAGGCAGGCGAGACCACCACCTTCTCTTTGATGCCGGGGTTTCGCCGGACGGACTGGTCGAGAACATGAGTCGCCTCGACATCGACCCGGGAGATATCGAGGCCATCGTCTGCAGCCATGGCCACTTCGACCACACGACCGGACTGGACGGGTTGAGCCGCCGGCTCGGGCGCACGAACCTGCCGGTGCTACTGCACCCCGACTTCTGGAACCGCCGTCGCGTCCACCTGCCCGGTCGCGAGGCGGTGGAGATCCCGACCACCAGCCGGCGCGCGCTCGAAGGCGTCGGCTTCACCATCGTCGAGGAGCGCCAGCCCAGCTTCCTGCTGGACGGCTCGGTGCTGATCACCGGTGAGGTCGACCGCACCACCGGCTACGAGCGGGGCTTTCCGATACAGGACGCCTGGCGCGACGGCGCCTGGACGCCGGATCCGCTGGTGCTCGACGACCAGGCGCTGGTCGTGCACGTGTCGGGCAAGGGGCTCGTGGTGCTCACCGGCTGCGGGCACGCCGGCGTGGTGAACATCTGCCGGTACGCCCTGCGGCTCACTGGCGTGGACCGCCTGTACACGGTCATGGGCGGCTTCCACCTGAATGGGCCGTTGTTCGAGCCGCTGATCGACCGGGTTTGCACCGACCTGGCCGCTCTCGGCCCGTCGGTGGTCGTGCCGGCACATTGCACCGGCTGGCGGGCGCACCATGCGCTGGCCCGCCGATTCGGTGAGGCATTCGTACCGAACAGTGTCGGCACCCGCTTCGAGCTGTGAGCTCAGCGGCGTCGGCCGTCCCGGCCGCGTCACCGTCAGCCCCCCTCCGACAAGGGCGCCATTGGCGGCGCCACTTCACCCGAACGTGTGCCGCCTATCTCTTCCGCCTCTCTGTCTGCGCCGTCTTGGAAGACCGTCCCGGCGTTGAGCAGCCAGTGCTCCCGTCCGGTTCGGCGCATGACGAGCAGGACGCCAACGCCAATGAGGAGCCATACCACGGCGACCACGGCCCCATATCGCGTCGGCGAAGGCGGTAGAGGCGTTAGGGACTTGTAGCCCACGAACACCAGCGCGACTGACGACGCCAACGGAAACAGCACATGCAGCACGAGATTGAACTCATTCCGTCGACTACGGGTGTAGTACAAGAACACACCCAGGTTGCCGGCGATATAGAAAAACATCAGACTCAGCGTGACGGCAAGCCCGATCGTGAAGAAGAAGCTGGCTGGTCCCACCCAGAACCCCAATCCGAGCCCGACGACCAGGGTCAATGCCGTTTGGAAGTAGATCGTGTTGACCGGCGTCTGGTACCTATCGTGCACTCTTGCCAACCAACTTGGCAGCGAACCGGAGCGTGCCATCGCATACACCACTCGCGTCCCCGCGTTCGTGGCAGCTATCCCAATGGCGAGGATCGAGTTGACGACTGCCAGTAGAACTATGATCCACGCGTCTCCCCACAACCGCGTCGCCAAGGTGAAGACCGGGTTGTCCGCGGAGGACGTGAACGCAGGGATGTCGCTGGTGCCCCACCCGACCAGTAAGGCCCAGCCGGTGAAGACGTAAAATGCCCCGGCTACCATGATGGATATGATGATCGCTCGAGGAAGCGTGCGGCGAGGGTTCTGGCTCTCCTCTGCCAGCGGTGCCACGGACTCGAATCCGGCGAAGGCGAAGATCGTGAACACAACTGCAAGGAACAGGCCGTTGGTGCTTATCGAGTTGGTCGGGTTGAAGGGGGCAAGGGTTACCCCGCCTGGGCCGGGCGAGGCGAGCGACGAAATGCTCAAGGCCAGCACGATCAGAATCTCGAGCGCGCTGAGCAGCACCGCTAGGCCGACTGCGATCCGGATGCCGAAGTATGATACGGCGAAGATGATCGCGGCACCGATCAACAAAAAGAGCCACCATGGAAAGGTGAATCCGTACTGGGCCTTCATGGCGCCTTCGAAGAGGAATCCCCCGAACCCAAGGCCGGCCGCTGGTGCAATCAGCTCGATGATGAATAGCGTCCAGGCCGTCAGGAAGCCAGCTCGAGGGCTGACCGTGCGACTGACATAGGTGTAGTAGCCGCCGGCGCTGGGGAGATGCTTCGCGAGCTGCGTCAGAGATATGCCCAGTGTGGCCACAATGACAAATGCGATAAGGTATGCTAGCGGTGATGTGACGCCACTGAACGATGTGATCATTGGAATGAATGCGACCATGCCCACCGCTGGAGCGATGTGGGTAAGGGCCTGCATCAGCACCCCGGGAAGTTTCAAGGCGTGAGCCCTCAGATCGGTGCCTCGGGCGCGGTCGGTGAACTGCGCTGCTGGCTCAGACGGATCTTCGGACATCAGGTCGTCTCCTCAAGGGCTGACCGCTGTCCGCTGCGCCACGGGCTGCGTTGCCAACCAAGGCGAGGCCGGATCGGGTCAGAAGACGGGAGTGGCGGAGAGTTCAGCTTCGAAGTGTTGCACTCCGTGAGACAGTCGCGTCTCATACGCAGCGAAACTGTAGGGCGGCGCTCCTTACATGTCAACGCAATGGAACAGTTGTGGAAGGCGTGCTGGTTAGCACGCCGGTGTAATGCGCCGGCACGGCTTATTGACGCGGCCATCGACCGCCCCTGGGCGTCGATGGCCGGAGGGGGTCGCGACGCGTTCCTGCCCAAGAGCGTGGGCACTCCCCCCGAGCGGTGAGCTAGCCGCTGTGCTTACCCAGGTCAACAGCCACTCCGTCCGGTGCGTCGACATGCACCCCTGACGGGTCGACCGACACCGACAGCCAGCCGTTCGGAGTTGGGACTCGGCCGTTCGCCCAGGTCAGCGGACCGAGGAATGGGTCGACCACTGCCTTGGTGAAGCCCGGGGCGGCTGGCCGGACACCCAGCACGTAAGCCGTCAGGTCGTACGTCGGGCTGGCTGACCAGCCGTGGCACCGGCTGGACATGCCGGGCGCAGCGCCCCAGAACTCCTGGAAGGTGCCGTGTTCCGGGTCGACCGGCCAGCGCAGCAGGTTGACCAGGATGAGGTCCCGCCGGTCGTGGCGGAACAGCGCCTCGTGCAGAAAGCGGCAGAACCATGGCTGGGCCGCTACCACGTCGGTCTCCTCGTCGAAGGCGGCCGGCCGCTCGTACTGGAACAGGGGGATCATGCTCCCTTCGCGCATGTCGGCGGAGGTCGGTGTGACGACGAGCCGGCCGCCCAGGCTGCGGGCCGGATCCATGATCCGCTCGATTAGCCCGGCGACCCGCTCGGGCGGCACCGACCCCCCGAGCAGCGCAGCCGCGTTGGTGTGCTGGCTGACCCGCCGGCTCGGCCCGGCGTCGGAGATGGCGTCGACGTAGACGCCGCGGCCAGGATCCCAGAGCGCCTCGAAGCCGGCCCGGGTCTGCTCGACCAGTGACCGCACATCTGCCGCGCCGGGAAGGTCTGCGTAGGCCTCGAGGGCGGCCGCGTACAGCCCGTCGTGAGCCCCGATCACGGTGCCACGGTCGACCTGCGCCCAGTCCAGGAAAACCCAACCCGGAAAGTCCTCCAGCAGACCACTCGCGCCTCGCTGCCGCTCGTAGCGCTCGATGATCGCGTCGGCGATCGGCAGCAGCTTGCGGGTGAAACTCTCGTCACTGGAGTACCACCAGTAAGCAGCCAACGACCGCAGCCAGTGCAACGAGTACTCTGGCATCGTCACGCCCGACCCGGCGAAATCGCAGGCCGCAGCCCCGGCCAGCAGCCCGCCGGGCTGCCGGCTGGCCGCCGTCAGCTCCAGATGGTGGCGGACCAGCCGCCAATCTGGGTTGCTCACCAGCGACACGAGCGTCTGTGGGTAGGCATCGGCGACCCAGGCCCGCTGCTCGCGGCCCGGACAGTCCAGGAACGCGTCGGTGGAGCAGACGTCGACGGTACGTGCACCGGTCTGCCACAGGTTGGTGTAGCGCGGGTCGTCGCAGTCGAAGGACGCGCCAGGGGCCCGCGGGTAGCCGGTCTCCTCGATCTCGACCGAGACCTCGAGGTCGCGCGGGTGATGCACCGCGACGTACTGGAGGCCCACAGGGTCGAAGAAGGCAACCTGCTCGGTTTCGGCTCCGCCGGTGATGTACCGGGCGGCCCACTCGCGGGGCCGGATCTCAGGCAGACCGTCAGGGCGCAACTCCTCGCCGGCGACCACATCAACCACGTCCCCGGTCCTCCCGCCGGCCGGAGAACGGACCGTCAGCCGGACATGGCCCAGGCAGAGCCGCGGGCAGCCCCAAACCGACACCGTCCGGTCACCTTCGTCGTCGGGCTGCACGCTCCACCACGTCCGCACCGGGTCAGAGACGCACTCCACCTGAACTCGACCCGTTCCGTGGTTCAGCAACCGGGGGATCACCATGGTCGACGTCAACGCCGCGATGGGTCGGCGCAGGGGACTGGCGTACGGCGCGGCCGGTGGTCGGTCGAGCACGGTGCCGTGCCCCTCACCACTGACGATCACCGCCGCCGGCCATACCTGGTCGTCGGCGGCCGGGTCGTGCAGCGCCTCTGGAACATGCTGTCCGTCGACCACCTCTGCCGGCAGACCGTGCGCCGAGCCCGGGCCGCTGGCCTGCCAGGGGGTCGGCACGGCGCGCCACCGGCTGTCGCTGTTCAGCTCGGCCGGAGCGCCCGGACCGGCGTCCAGGCAGAACGACCCTCGACCCAGCGTTCCGAACGGTGTCGCCGGCACCCACCACGGACCCGCCTTGCCGTAGTAGCGGCACAGGGCGACGACCACGTTCGGACCGGCCTGCAAGTGAGCTGCCAGGTCGTACTCGTCCCAGCCGAGGAACTCTGGCTCACTGCGGATCGGTCCCCGCCCGACCTGTTGGCCGTTGACCAGGAGCAGGTACCGGGAATCACACGTCGCTCGGACCGGCACCTCAACCGGCACCTCGGCCAACGTGAAGGCTCGTCGCAGGAAGACGTTGTGGCCTCGCGTCGGAGTCGGGGAAAACGGGAACCGGGCGACCTGGGCAGGCGGGTGGTCCCAGATCCAGCGGCCAGCCCACCGACCGGGCCACTGCACGTTCACGACTGAGTGCGCTCGATGAGAGCAGGATCGAAGTAGGCCCGCACCGACTGGAATCTGCCGTCCTCGACCCGCACCACGTTCACGCCGCGAAACGGGTGCCGGCGGCCGGCCTTGTCGATGAGCACCGCCTCCCACTCGAGCGACGCCTCGGAGCCGTTGGTCACCTCGTGCACGATGGTGACCTCCAGACCCGGATAGTCCTCGAGTTCGTCGGCGTAGAAGGTCTTGATCTGGTCGTGGCCACGTAGGGGCTCGCCGTCAGGCGGATAGACGACCGCATCCTGTGAATAGTGCTCGAGCACGGCCTGCAGGTCGCGGGTGCACTCGGCGGCCCAGTAGGACTCGGCTACTTCGCGTGGTGTCTGCATCGCGTCACCTCTCGCGTCTGCCCCGGTCGCCGGGTGGCTGCCGACGTCCTCGACCCATCGGTCGAGACAGTCCATGAACCCGGAGAAGTCCTCGGCGTGGATCCAGTGACCGCTGCCCGGCACCGTTTCGGTCGTGAACCCCCGCCGCCGCAGGTCGGCTGCTGCTTCGGGACCGACCCGGTCGGAGTGGTCGGCCAGCATGACCAGCGACGGGACCCGGGCCGACGACGGGCTGTCGTCGTACCCGTGCCCTGGCAGCAGGCCCGAGAGGCAGTGCGGGTCGAACCCTGGTGGCGATGGCTGCGAGCGCAGCATCGCGGCGATGTCCCTTTGCTCCTGGGCCGAGACCGTCCAAGCCGGATCCTCGTATACGGCCAGCGCCGGCTGGAGCCGGTCGACGGCCAGCGCCAGCACCCACCCCCCCAGCGAATGGCCGATCGCCAGAGCCGGCCGCGCTGCCACGGTCTCCAGCACGTCGTCCGCGAACCTCGCTGGCTGGTACGACGCCGCCCGCGGGCTGCTGCCATGGCCACGGAGGTCGACCGCGACGGCGCGGTAGCCGCGGTCGACCAGCGCCGGCCCGACCTGTTCCCACGCGGTCGAGTCCGCGGTGATGCCGTGCAGTAGTAGAGCGATCCGACTGCCGTGGCCCCATTCAACGGTATGCAGCTTCACCGGATTACCTCGGCTCGAAAGTGGCGACGACCTGCTGAGCCTCCGCCGGCGACTCCTCCCTGAACAGGTGCAGCGCCTCGAGGACCGGCCGGTCGGTGACGGCGAACAGGTCGGCTAGCTCGTTGGCTCGATGCTCGACGGTGGACCAGGACGGCGTCACGAACACGTCGCCCCGCTCCCAATCGAAACGCTGGCCGTTGATCACACTGTGGCCGTGCCCGCCGTAGACGACGTAGATCGAGCTGCCTACCTTGCGATGCGGAGGCGTGGCCTCGCCGGGCACGATGCGGTGCATCTCGCAGCCCAGCGTCGGCAGGACCCCGCCGCCGGTGGTCGGGTTGGCGTACCGGAGGCTCACCATCGGCCCTGGCCCGCTCTCTAGCAGCGCAGAGAGCGCCGCATCGGTGTCCGCCCAGCGGTACAGCAGCAGGGGTGAGTGGCTCGGCATCGGCCCTGTCGCCAGCGGCTGTGTCCCCCGCCCGCCGTACAGTCGTTCGGAGAGGTTGTGCGGCTGCCGCACGGGCTGCATCCGGTCCGGGTAGACCTCGAAGAACACCGCTTCAAGCGCCCCCACCAGCGGCAGGTCCAGTCCGTCGAACCAGACCATCGGCCGGTCCGACCCGTTGGTGTGGTCGTGCCAGCGGCCGCTGGGCGTCAGGATAAGATCACCCGCGCTCATGTCGCAGGCGTCGCCCTGCACGGTGGTCCACACCCCCTCGCCCTCGAGAACGAAGCGCAGGGCAGCCGGGCTGTGCCGGTGGGCGGGGGCCGTCTCGTGTGCACCGAGGTACTGGAAGGCGCCCCAGAGGGTGGAGCTGGTGTACGGCAGGCCGTGCAAGCCGGGGTTGGCGAAGGCCAACACCCGCCGGTCACCGCCGCGCGTGATGTCGATGAGCTGGCCGGCCCGCTCGGCCAGCGGAAGTACGGTCCGCCACTTCCACAGCCACGGCAGCGTGGCTGGTGTCGGCCTCTCTGGCATCAGCGCGGCGGCCTGGGTCCACAGAGGCTGGAGGTCCTTGGCGGCCAACGCACCACAGAGCTCGTCGTAGCCGACTTCGACGGTGTCATGAGCGCGAACGGACATCGCGTTCCCTTCAGTAGATCCGAGCCAGCAGCCCGCCGTCGACGACGATGTCGATGCCGGTCAGGTAGCTGGCCTCCTCCGAGGCCAGGAAGGCCGCGACGTTGGCCACGTCCCGGGGCGTGGCGAACCTCCGCAGCGGATAGCGATCGGTAATGGCCGTGCGGGCGGCGATCGGATCGGGCTGGTGCGCGAAGAACTCCGCACCCATCGGCGTCTCGACATCGCCCGGACAGATGGTGTTGCACCGGATGTTCTCCGGGCCGTGGCCGGTGGCGACCGCACGGCAGAAGGCGCGCAGGCCGCCCTTCATCGCTCCGTACGCCGGCATGTCCGGATCGCCGACGATCCCCAGGAGTGATGCCGTGATCAGCAGCGACCCCCCGCCGCGCCGGCGCAGCGCCGGCAGCGCGGAACTGAAGCCGAGAAAGACCCCGCGCAGATTCGTCCGGTACAACGAGTCCCAGTGCGCAGCGTCCGTGGAGTCGATTCGCCCCAGCGCCTGGATGGCCGCGTTGGCATAGAGGATGTCCAGGCCGCCGAAGCGCACGACAGCCTCTTCGACCATCGTGGCGTTGCCCTTCTCCGTGGACACGTCGGCCGCCACGCCTACGGCGCTGCCGTCCGCAGTGCGGATCCCGGCTGCCGTCTCCTCCGCCGAGCCGCCGTCGATGTCCACGCAGACAACGGAGCAACCCTCTTCGGCAAACTTCAGGGCCGCGGCCTGGCCAATCCCACGGCCGGCCCCGGTGATGACCGCTACCTTTCCTTGCAGCTTCATGGATGCCTGGACCAGGTCTCTCCGACCATTGTTGCAGCTGTTGAGACGCGTGTGCCTCAGTAATCGAGCTGGACGTTAGGTGCGACCTTGGTCGCTGTCAAGGCGCGCCGACAATGTTGCTAACTGCTGCAGGTGACCGGCCTTGTGTCCGAGCACGTAACGGTCGAGGAAGCTGCTGAGCGGCTCCTCGCCGTACTTCACGTTGTGGGTCGTCGCCGTCAGGTCGGAGTCTTCGAGCAGAGTGAGGACCTCGGCCAGCTCGACGCAGGCGCGCCCGGCCTGCTCCATCAGCTCACGCTGTGTCAGTCGCCGTACGGCCTGGTCGCTGATGGCCGCCAGTCGGCCGGGATGCTGATGAGTCCGCCCGACCTCTGAATCTCGGTCTGCGTGCCAGCGGCGCAGCTCCGCCGCAAAGAAGAGCGGGAACTCGCCCAGATGAGCCAGCAGATGCGCCGGTGACCACTCGTCACCGGGCGGCACGGCGCGCAGCCGGTCGGCGGGCACTGCCTGACCTGCGGCGAGCAGCGCGGCATCCAACTCGCCGTTGCGGCTGCGGACGGCGTCCGCGGTGGCCGGGACGCCGGCCGGGGAGCCGCTCAACGCTGGTTCCCTGCGAGGTCCGTGACGCAGGTGTTCACCAGGGAGCCGATCCCTTCGACCGTGGCCCGGACCACTTGGCCGGCTCGCAAGAACACCTGGGGGTCCTGACCGGCGCCCACGCCAGCGGGGGTACCGGTGGCGATGAGGTCGCCGGGCTCCAGCGAGGTGAACTGGGAGACGTAGGAGATGATCTCGGCAGGCGAGAACAGCAGGTCCGACGTGCGCGACGACTGCATGACGGCGCCGTCGACGGAACAGCTTAGGGAAAGGTCGCGACCGTGGTCGACCTCGTCCGGGGTTACCAGAACGGGGCCGACCGGGGTCGAGGCCTCGAAGGTCTTGCCTTGCAGCCACTCGCCGGTACGCCACTGCCAGTCGCGCATCGAGACGTCGTTGACGACGGTGTACCCCGCGACGACGTCCAGGGCGGCTTCGGGCGACAGCCGCCGGCCCGAAGCACCGATGACGACGCCCAACTCGACTTCCCAGTCCACCTGGTCGGACACCGCGGGGAGCACCAGCTCGTCGGTCGGCCCGAGCAGAGCGTTGCTGTACTTGGCGAAGAGCGTCGGGTGCGCGGGGAGCTCGCGGCCCATTTCCAGGATGTGGCTCCGGTAGTTCAGCCCGACACAGATGATCTTCGGGGGGTGGAGCATCAGGGGGGCCAGTGCTGTATCGGCGAGGTTGAGACGGCGCCCGCTCTGGTCGGCGCGGTCTCGCCAGTCGGCGGTTGCCAGAAGCGCGCCTACATCGGGATAGGGCAGCTCCACAATCTCCTCGCCTTCGACCCGGCCGGCCGACGTCCCGGTGGCGGTGCGCAGCGTGGTCAGCTTCATGGCTTCCTTCCAGTTCTCCGGGTAGAGCGGGCTCTGCTAGCCGGTCAGCCCCGGTAGAGCGGCTGGGGTAAGCCCTGTGCGCCGACCTCGACGGCGAACACGCTTCCCGCCAGGGGTTGCTCGGTCAGCGCGGCCGCACTCAGACCCTCTCGTGCCGAGGTCACGAAGAGCACGTCGAGATCAGAGCCGCCGAAGGCACAACTCGTCGGCTGCTGGACCGGCAAGCTGATCTCCCGGTCGACCCGTCCGTCGGGGGTGTACCGGACCACCCGCCAGGCATCCCACTTCACGCTCCACACGCATCCGCCCGCGTCCACGGCCAGCCCGTCCGGAACTGCTGGCAGGCGATCGCACACGAACGGCCGCGCGGCGCCCAGCGCGCCCGTGTCGGAGTCGTAGTCGTACGCCGAGATCACTCGGGTCAGGGAGTCGGTGTGGTACATGGTCCGGTCGTCCGGGCTCCAGCCGAGCCCGTTGGACATCCCGACTGCGCTGAGCATGCGCTCGTACCCACGGCCGCCGCTGAAGCAGTACAGCGCCCCCAGCGGTTCTTTCTCGTCGATGTCCATGGTTCCGGCCCACAACCTGCCCTGCCGGTCGCACTTGCCGTCGTTGAAGCGGGTCCGCGGCTGGTGTGCCTCGGGGTCGAACAGGGCCTCTACTTCGCCCGTTTCGAAATCGACCAGACACAGACCGGTTCGCAGTGCGGCGATCGCGCCGCCACTGCTCCTCAGCGCAATGCAACCGACCTCCGCCGGAAGCTGCCAGCTGCGGGTGGCTCCCGTACCGGGCTCGAAGCGGTGGACGGTGCCGGCCGGGACGTCGACCCAATACAACGCACGCTCCTCGACCGACCACACGGGGCCTTCCCCCACCAGGGCGCCGGCGGCAAGCGCGACCTCGGCTTTCACCATCGTCTCGACCACCTGTTCGTCGTCTAGAGGACGCGCCAGCGGTAGCGCGCAGCACCGTTGACAGCGATCCTGCTCGGACGTAGCATCCGCGCGAATCTACTACTGCATCAAGTCCGTTGCAGTAGTTGAGACGACCTGAGTAACCAAGGATAGTGATCGGTTGTCAGCGGAGCGCCGGATCGGCTACGGGACGAGTCTGTCCGGTGGCCTCTACGCCGGGGCCCGATCGCGAGACGGGATGCGGCGATGACATCTTCATGGCGCAGGGCAACGGTGTTGATGGGCGTGACGGCCTTGGTGGCGGCGGCCTGCACCAGCGGGAACACAAAGACCCCGGCCAACAACGCCACGGTTGGTCAGGGCGGCAACCATCGCGGCGGGACGATCACGCTGCTCGCGCCCGCCGATCCTGGCTCGGTCGACCCGGCCATCAACTACGGGACCTTCTGGGCCCAGCTCATCCTGACCAACGACGGGCTGGTGGCTTTCAAGAAGGTCGCCGGGGTGGAGGGCACCAAGATCGTGCCCGACCTCGCCACCGACGTGCCCACGCCGACCGACGGCGGCAAGACCTATGTATTCCATGTTCGCAGTGGGATCAAGTACTCCGACGGCACGAGCCTCAAGGCGAGTGACTTCAAGAACACCTTCGAGCGCATGTTCAAGGTCAACGGCCCCGCGACCGCCGGCTTCTACTCCGTCTTCGTTGGCGCTGACAAGTGCCTGGCCCAGGCGGCGACCTGTGACCTGTCCCAAGGAATCGCAGCCGACGACGCGGCCGGGACGTTGACCTTCCACCTGGTGCGCCCGGATCCGGAGTTCCTGGACAAGCTGGCGCTGCCCTTCGCTTTCGTGGTGCCACCAACCGCGCCCAACAAGGACGCCGGGACTCATCCGTTGCCCGGCACCGGCCCGTACAAGTTCACCGAGTACACCAGCGGCCGCCAGGTGGTGTTGGCGCGGAACGCCAACTTCAAGGAGTGGTCGAAGGATGCGCAGCCCGACGGCTATCCCGACTCGATCGTCCTCAAGCTCGGCCTCGACCTCGAGGCAGGGATCACCCAGGTGGAGAACGGTCAGGCGGACGGGATCGTCAACGTTCCCGTGTTCCCGCCGGACCGACTCAACGAGGTCAGTACGAAGTATGCGGACCAGACCCACGTCAACCCGGCGACGGCCATCTTCTTCATGACCCAGAACGTCAACGTTCCGCCGTTCAACAACCGCATGGTGCGCCAGGCGGTCAACTTCGCCACCGACCGCAACGCGTTGGTCAAGATCGTCGGCGGGCCGAAGCTGGCGGTACCGAGCTGCCAGGTGCTGCCACCGAACTTCCCGGGCTACAAGCCGTACTGCCCGTACACGATTGATCCCGCTCCGGACGGCAGCGGTCCCTGGAAGGGACCGGACATGGCCAAGGCACAGCAGCTGGTCGACGCCTCCGGCACCAAGGGCATGAAGGTAACCATCGTCAACCCGACCATCCCTCAGGCGCAGTCCTTCGGACTGTACTTCGTCGGTCTGCTCAACAAGCTCGGCTACCAGGCGTCGCAGAAGCTGCTGGCTCCGCCGGTTGCCGACGCATTCGTCAAGAACTCTCGCAACAAGGTCCAGATGAACCTTCAGGTTTGGTATCAGGACTACCCGGCGGCCTCCGACTTCCTCAACGTGCTCACCGGCTGTGGGTCCTTCCACCCCAACTCCGACGCCAACGCCAACGTCGCCGAGTTCTGCGATCACAAGATCCAGGCCGACATGGACAAGGCACTGGAACTGCAGAACACCGATCCCGACGCGGCGAACGAACTCTGGGCGCAGATTGACCGGCAGGTCACCGATGAGGCGCCGCTGGTCGTCGCGGTCAATCCGAAGACGCTCACGTTCGTGTCCAAGCGGGTGCAGAACTTCCTCTACAACCCGCAGTGGTTCTGGCTCATCGCGCAGTCGTGGGTCAAGTAGGCGCGCGCACGCGAGCCGTGCGCCGGAGCGGCGGCGCATGACTCAGGCATCGCAGGCTCCGGAGCGAAGTGCGGCCCTGGAGTCCGGTCCGCCAGTACTTGGGCGTGGTCCCTGGTTCAGGGGGTTGCGACGGCTTCGCCGAAACCGTCCCGCCATGGTGTCGCTGCTCGCGTTCGCTTGCATCGTTGCTGTCAGCCTGCTGGCGCCGCTCTATGCAGCTCGCGTTGCCCATACGGATCCGTTCAACTCCAACATCAGCGGCACCACCATTGTCAACGGCAAGAAGGCCGACGTCCTGCAGCAGAGTCCCGGCCTGGGCCTGGGCGTTTCGCCGATCGGGCCGACCTGGGACTTCCACCACTTCTTCCTCGGCGCCGACAGCGAGGGACGCGATGTCGCTGCCCGAGTCCTGTACGGCGGGCGCGCCTCGCTGCTGATCGGGTTCGGCGCCGCAGTGGCATCCTCGCTGATAGCGACCGGCTTGGCGCTGACGGCGGGCTTTTTCGGCGGGCTCGTGGACAGTGTCATCTCGCGGCTGATGGACATGCTGTGGGCCTTTCCGGTGTTCTTGCTGGCGATCCTGATCGCCACCGTGTCGCTCACCCAGGGCCTACAGCTTGGTCCCTTGACGGTGAACTCGGGCAGCCTGCTGCTTCCGGTCGTGATCATTGCGATGATCTTTGTTCCGTATGCCTACCGGCCGATCCGCGGTCAGGTACTCGCTGTCCGGGAGCGGGACTTCGTCAAGGCGGCCATCGTCGAGGGGGCATCCAACCGCTGGTTGATCTTCCGCGAGATCCTGCCCAACGTGATCACGACGGTGCTCGTGCTCCTGCCGCTCATGATCGCGCTGGACATCCTGGTCGAGTCCGGGCTGTCATTCCTCGGCATCGGTGTGCAGTCGCCGCAGGCCAGCTGGGGAACGGTCATCGGTGACGGCCAAGGGCTCATCTACTCCCGCCCCTGGGTGGCGATCGCGCCCGGAGTGATGATCCTTCTCACCGTTCTCTCGCTCAACGTGTTCGGCGACGGCATCCGCGACGCGCTCGACCCGCGGGCGAAAGTGCGAATCGAGGCCTAGAGCGTGGCTGCCTTCATCCTGCGCCGTACGGCCTGGACCTTGCTCGTGATGTTCGCGATCAGCGTCCTGGTATTCTTGATCTTCTTCGCCATCCCGGGCAACGACCCCGCCCGTGCGCTCGCCGGCCGCAACCCGGATCCCGGCACCCTGCTAGCCATCCGCCACGAGTTCGGCCTGGATCGCCCACTGCCTGTGCAGTACGCGCTCATGATGAAACACCTCTTCATCAGCAGGGACCTGGTGTCCTACACCAACCGCGGTGTCAGAGTGATCCCACAGATCGTGAGCGCCGCGCCGATCACCTTCTCCCTGGTTATCGGGGCGGCGGTGATCTGGGTCGTGGTCAGCATCGCGATGGGTGTCGCCGCGGCGGTGTTGCGGGGAACAGTCGTGGACCCGATCTTGATGGCGATCGGGCTTGTCGGCATCTCCGCGCCGGTGTTCTGGCTGGGCCAGGTGGTCAACCTGATCACACAGAGTCGGGCGCACGACTTCGTCTTGTTCCGCTGGGTTCCGCCGTTGGGCTACACCGGACTCACCGACGATCCGTTCATGTGGTTCAAGCACCTGATCATCCCCTGGCTGGTTCTCGCCGCCGGCTTCATCGGCCTGTATGGACGCGTGCTGCGCTCGAGCCTGATCGAGGTGGACAGGGAGGACTACGTACGCACGGCGAGAGCCAAGGGGCTGTCCGAGTCACGAGTCCTGATCCGTCACGTTCTTCGGAACTCGATCATGCCCTTCGTCAGCTTGTTCGGCTTGGACTTCGGCGCGCTGATGGGTGGTGGCGTGGTCCTGGTGGAGGTGGTCTTCGGGTTGCCCGGTGTCGGCCGGCTAACCTTCCAGTCGGCGTCCGGGTTGGACCTCCCCGTGATCATGGCCACGGTGATGTACGGCGCGCTGTTCATCGTGCTCGCCAACGTCGTCGTTGACATCACCTACGCCAGACTCGATCCGCGTGTCCGCCGTTTCTAGAGGGGAGGTACCGGTGCCGGAACCGCTGCTCGAGGTGCGCGACCTGAGCGTGTCGTTCCGGACGGAAGCGGGCCTGGTGCGAGCCGTCGACCACGTCTCCTTCTCCCTCTACCCGGGCGAGGTCCTCGGCATCGTCGGTGAGTCAGGGTCCGGCAAGAGTGTCACGGTGATGTCGCTGTTACGCCTCATCCGGGACCCCAACGCTCGCTTCGAAGGCAAGGCCATCTTCAAGGGCCGAGACCTGATGACGCTGCCCCGACGCGAGATGCAGAAGGTGTGCGGGGCCGAGATCGCGATGATCTTCCAGGACCCCATGAGCTCGCTCAACCCCGTCTACCGGGTGGGTTGGCAAATCGCCGAGCAGATCCGTGCGCACAACCGGACGTCGATATCGCAGGCCCGCCGCCGAACTGTCGAGCTGCTGCAGGCCGCTGGCATTCCCAATGCGGCCCTGCGCGCCGACGACTACCCCCATCAGTTCTCCGGCGGAATGCGGCAGCGCGTGATGATCGCGATGGCTCTGTCGTGCAACCCGACACTCGTGATCGCCGACGAGCCGACTACCGCTCTGGACGTGACCATCCAGGCCCAGATCCTGGCCTTGCTGCGGCGGCTGCGCGATGACTTCGAGTCCACGGTCGTGCTGATCACCCACGACATGGGGGTGCTCGCCGACATCGCCGACCGGATGCTGGTGATGTACGCCGGGCGCATCGTCGAGCAGGGCACCAAGCGGACGCTCTTCGAAGACCCGCAACATCCCTACACCTGGGGGCTGATCGGGGCGACTCCGCGTTTGGACCGGCCGAAGCCGCGACGACTGGCCGCGATCCCCGGCGCACCGCCGTCGCTGATCAATACGCCCACCGGGTGCAGCTTCCGCCCGCGCTGCAGCTTCGAGTTCGACCGGTGCCTCGAATTCCCGGCCCTGACCGACAAGGTCGGCGACGGCCACCTCGACGCCTGTCACCTGCCCGTGGCCGAGAAGCGGCGGACGTCCCCGCGCTACTCCTACGCCGGCTCGCGGAGTGAGCATGGCTGATGACCGCACCGCGCTGCTCTCCCTCGAACACGTGAAGAAGCACTTCCCCTTGGGGGGCGGTGGCCCGCTGCGGCGCACGAAGGCAAGGGTGCACGCGGTCGACGACGTCAGCTTCGAAGTGCACGCCGGGGAGACGCTGGGCGTCGTCGGGGAGTCGGGATGTGGCAAGTCCACCCTGGCGGCCTGCATCGTCCGGCTGCACGAGCTGACTTCCGGGAGGATCACCTTCGAAGGGCGGGAGATCTCCGGTCTTTCCCGGCGGGCTCTTCGTCCGGTACGGCGCCAGCTACAGATGGTCTTCCAGGATCCGTACGGCTCGCTCAACCCGGCGAAACGGGTGGGCAGCATCATCGGCGACCCGCTGCGGATGCATGGGATCCGCGACGACCAGCAGATCAAGAACCGAGTGCAGGAACTGCTCGCCCTGGTCGGACTGTCCCCGGAGCACTTCTACCGTTTCCCGCACGAGTTCTCAGGCGGCCAGCGGCAGCGGATCGGGGTGGCCCGTGCGCTCGTATTACGACCGCGCCTCGTCATCGCCGACGAGCCGGTGTCGGCCCTCGATGTCTCTATCCAGGCCCAAGTCCTCAACCTGCTCGCCGACCTGCAGGAGACTTTCGAGCTGACCTACCTGTTCATCGCCCACGACCTGGGGGTGGTACGGCAGGTGTCGGACCGGGTCGCCGTGATGTACCTCGGCAAGATCGTTGAGCTGGCTCCGGCGGACCTGCTGTACGTGCGGCCGGTCCATCCCTACACCGAGGCGTTGCTCTCGGCGGTCCCGATCCCCGATCCGGACGCCTCCGCTCGGCGCCGGCAGATCGTGCTCGAGGGCGATCTGCCGAGTCCCATCGACCCGCCGTCGGGTTGCCGATTCCATCCCCGCTGCGGCTACGCCACCGAAATCTGCGCCAAGGTGGAGCCGGCACTGGTCGACCACGGCGCCGGCCGGCTGGCCGCCTGCCACCACCCGCTCAACGTCGACGCCGACGCGCGGAGCGACCCATTGGAGGTGGGTCCGTGACCCTGCCGCTGACGCCAGAGGTGCTCGCCTACGACCTGCGGACCGCCGACGATCCACAGGTCTCGCCGGACGGGACGCTGGTGCTGTACGCGCTCAGCCGCGTCGACCCCGACACCCGCCGCCGGTGCAGCGAGCTGTGGTTGTGCGGGGTGGACGGCTCGGACGCCCGGCCACTGCGCCGCAGTGGTCAACGGGGCTCCGACGGCCGCTGGTCGCCGGACGGCAGCCGGATTGCCTTCGTCACTCCGGACCGGCCAGCGGACCCCGACGGTGCAGACGGCGAGGGCAGCGCGATCTTCGTTCAGGGCATCGATGACGGAGCCCCACCTCGGCAGGTGGCCCGGCACGCTCAGGACATCGGCGACCTGGCCTGGGCTCCGGACGGCCGCCACATCGCGTACACGACCGCGTTCGACCCCGAGAACCCCGACGAGTCCGCGGAGCCGGCGGGGCGCGTGCCCCAGGTGAAGGTGACCCGGCGGATCGACTACAAGGAGGATGGCCGGGGCTGGCTCGGCGACGTCCGCAGCCACGTCTTCGTCGTCGACGTCGACAGCGGCCATTCCCGGCGGGTGACCGGCGAGCTGCTCGACCACAACCACCCGCAGTGGTCGCCCGACGGACGCTGGCTGGCCGTGCAAGTCCCGGACCGCGCCCAGATGAGCACCCGGCTGGTGCTTGTGGATCCCGACTCGGCGGACGCGCGGTATGTCAGCCCGCCGGACGGGATGGTGCAACTGTGGGCCTGGGCCCCCACTGGCGACCGGATTCTCTACGCCTGCGACATCGGCCACTCCCTCTATCCGGACTACTACCTGTTCGATCTGGCCAGCGGTGACACCCGCCGGCTGACCGATGACCACCCTTCAGTGCCGGCGGGCGGGTTCGGACCACCGTCCTTCCCGGTCTGGCTGGACGAGAGGCAGGTGCTGCTGCACTCGGTACTCGCAGGCGGAAGCGTGCTCGAGCTACTCGACACCGACACTGGATCGGTCCGGCTGCTGCACCGCGGTCATTGCCGCAACAGCGGGATGAGCCTCGACGGAGCCCGCCGCTACGTAGTCCAGGGCCATCAGTCCCCCAGCCGCTTCGGCGAGATCAGCGTTTACGACCGCGAGAGCGGCGTCATGTCGCCCATCACGGAACACAACGCCGGCGTCCTGGCACAACGACGGCCGGCCGACTGTGAACAGTTCCAGGTGAAGAGCGGCCGGTTCGCCATCGACTGCTGGCTGCTCCGGCCGGCGAACTTCTCTCCGGACCGGCGCTATCCCGTCGTGCTCGACATCCACGGCGGCCCGAGCAGCGACTACGGCTACGGGTTCATGGCCCACCAGCAGTGCCTGGCCACCAACGGCTTCCTCGTTCTCTACGCCAACCCGCGAGGCTCTACCTCGTACGGCCGAGAGTTTGCCCAAGAGGTCATCCGCGACTGGGGTGGCGGGGACTGCGAGGACGTTTTAGCGGCTCTGGACGCCGTGCTGGAACGTCCGTACGCAGATCCGGCGCGCACCGGGATCTTCGGGATCAGCTACGGCGGCTACCTGACCTCGTGGATCATCGGACACACGGATCGCTTCGCGGCCGCGGTGTGCGGCGAGCCGATCTTCGACTTGGAGTCCGACTACGGCACCAGCGATGTCGCGTTCAACGGCCTGGAGCGACATGGGGGCGGACCCCCGCACCTGGAGCGGGAGTGGTATGTCGAGCACTCCCCGTCGACGTACGTCCATCGCACCCGTACGCCGACGCTGATCTTCGCAGGCGAGGACGACCAGCGGTGTCCGATCGGGCAGAGCGAGCAGATGTTCACCGCGCTGAAGAAGGCCGGCTGCGTGGCGGAGTTCGCCCGCTATCCCGGCGGGTCGCACATGTTCTTCGCGGCCGGCCCGCCCGAGCATCGGGCGGACTTCCTCGCCCGTACCGTCGCCTGGTTCCACGAACACCTCGGATTGGCAGCCGACACGGGTCAGCGGCCGCCCACCGCGCCCGGCTCGGCCGAGCCGGACTCGTCGAAAGCTCGGCCGGCTTCATGAAGCCAGCGCTCGCTACCCCGGGCGCGCAGTGCGACGAGAATCCCTACACCGATTAGGAGCCATACCCCGCCGACCACGGGCGCCCAATTCGACGGCGGAGCGGGAAGGGGAACCAGCGACTTGTATCCAACCCACAAAGCCGCGGCCGACCCGACGATCGGGAAGACCAGGTGGAGGATGTAGTTGAACTCAGCCCGGCCCGGGCCCAAGCGGTAATGCCGTACGACCCCGACCGCGGTCGCGACATACACCAGGATCAGCCCCAAGGTGAACGAGAGCGCCCAGACGAAGAGCACCTTGTCCGGGCGCCAGATCGCCGAGCAGCTGAAAGTGACCGCGATCACCGCAATTTGCAGCCAGATCGCGTTGATCGGCGTCTTGTACTTTGGGTGCACTACGGCGAGTTGACGCGGTAGCGAACCCGACCGTCCCATTGCGAACCACATGCGGATCGCCCCGTTGAACCCACCAAGCGCGGTCGCGAAGCCTGAGTTAATCAGAGCCAGAAGAAGGATGACCCACGCCGGTCCCCACAGCTTGTCCGCCAGGACGAAGAACGGGTTGCGGGTGAGCGACGCAATGCCACCGGCCTTGTCGGTGCCAAGCCCGATGAGCGCGCCCCAACTCGTTACCAGATACATGAGGCCGACGAGGAGCACGGAGAGCACAAGCGCGATCGGCACGTCGCGTCGCGGACGGCGACTTTCCTCGGCCAAAGGTGTCGTCGTCTCCCAGCCGCTGTAGGCGAAGATCGTGAAGACCGTCCCGAGATATAGGCCCTGCAACGACGGAGAGTTCGCCGGGTTGAAGGGACCGAAGTTGAACCCGCCGGGCCCGGGGTCGACGAAGCCCGAGACGCCCAGTGCGATCATCACGAGGATCTCGATCGAGCCCGCGATGACGAGGACCCGGCCGGACGCACGAATGCCGAAGTACGCCGCCGCCGAGACTAGCGCGGCGACCACCAGCGTTATCAGCCACCAAGGAACGTTCCACCCGTAATGGCCCTTCAACTCCGGCTCGATGAACGCGAAAGCGATGTAGCTGACCGCTATGGCGACCGACGGTGGCAGCCATAGGATGAACACCCAGCCGCAAAGAAACCCGACGCGAGGGTGCACCGTTCGGCTGACGTAGGTATAGAAGCCGCCGGCCGACGGGAAGGCCTTGGCGAGCTGACCGACGTTGATCGCGATAACCACGACGAAGACCAGCGCCATGAGGAAGACCAGCGGTGCTGTCTGACCCGCCAGCGAGACTGTGAAAGCGAGCCCGATGGCCAGTCCGAAGGCTGGCGCGATGGTGCTGATGCCCTGGAAGAGGACGGCCGGCAGACCTATGGCATTGCGTTCCAGTCTCTGACCGGTCTCTCCCGTCGCCGGGTCGTCGCCCGCGACGGGCGCAACCGCCGCACCGTCCTGGACAGCGGATGCGAAGGTGCTGCCAGATACTCCTGGTTCGGGCGGAGTGTGGGACATCGAACCTCCTCACGTTCGCCTCGCGATGGGCGATCTCCGGGCTTTACCGCCTCTGTTGCAGCATGTGATACACGCTTGTCTCAGTATCAGCGCGATCCTAGGGTGACCCATGGGCACTGTCAACGGGCTGCTCGGCGTCGCTCGTGGTCGTGCGGATCGCCGGTAGCCCCGGGTCCGCAGACGTGGATCGGCGGCTGCTGACCGCCGTGAAGGCGGGCGACAGAAGGTTGGGGGCCGGTCCGGCGGGCGCCGTTGACACCAATTCCGGGACGGACGTAGCATCCGCCTAGTCTCATATCGCATCAAGTTTGTTGCAAAGAGAGAGACGACAGCGCGAGGACGGCGTGTGTCGCGCGCTGGGCCGGGCCGGGTCGGCCACCCGGAACCCATCGAGAGACGGGATGCGGTGATGATCCCTTTCTCGCGCGGCAGGCGAACGGGGCTCCGGTCGGCGTTGCAGGCGCCCGAGCGGTGGTCGGCCCGTGGTCGGCACACCGTCGCCTGGTTCCACGAACACCTCGGATTGGCGGGTACCGGTGACGAACGGACTTGAACGCGGCCTAGACGCCATGGAGTTCCTGGCCGAGCACGGTGAGGCCAAGCTGGTCGACTTCGCCGAGCGGCTCGCCGTTTCCCGAGCGACCGCCTTCCGGGTACTTACCACGCTGCAGCGCCGCGGCTACGTCGACCATGTGCGGGCCGACCACGTCTATCGGCTCGGGCCGCAAATGCGGGCGCTCGCAGCCCGCTCCGGTAGCTCCTCGGTCATCCGGCTGGCCGCGCTGGCCATGGCCGACCTGCGCGGCCTCACGGGCGAGACGGTCAACCTCGCCCTCCTGCGGCGGGGGGTGATCGCCTATGTCGCGATCTTCGAGGGTGTGCACGCGCTGCGGATGTCAGCCAAGGTCGGCGATCAGGTGCCGGCGCATTCCACCGCAATCGGGAAGGCGATCCTTGCCATGCTGGTCAAGGCTGAGCGCGACGGACTGCTCGGGGCCGAGCCTTACCACGCCTTCACGAAGCGCACGATCACCCGTCGCCAGCGGCTGGACCTAGACCTGGCCCGCACCTCGGAGCGTGGCTTCGCCATTGACGACGAGGAGTCCGAGGTCGGGGCGGCGTGCCTGGCCGCGCCGATCCTCGGTAGCGATGGCTACCCGCTGGGGGCGATCTCGGTATCCGGATTGGCCGCCCGCATCCCGGCGCGAAGCAGACCGCAACTTGGAGTGACCGTGCGGGTGAAGTGTGAAGAGATCACCGCCGCGCTGGCGGAGAGCCCAGAGGCGACCGACGGCGAAGGGGAGGTTGTGCACAGTGGCTGACCGCTTCGCTGGCTCACGGGCCCAGCACGAGCGCGCCGCCCGGACTCTGGCAGGTGGCGTCGCCACCGCCTTCCGCGCGGCTCAGCAACCGGTACCCATCTGCTTCGTGTCCGGTCGCGGCTCCCGGCTGACGGACATCGACGGCAACACCTACGTCGACTGGTCCCTCGGCTGGGGACCGCTTCTGCTAGGCCACTCGCCGGAGTCTGTCCTCGAGGCAGTTCGTCGACAGCTCGGCCGTGGCCTCGGGTACGGCGCCTCGCACGAGCTCGAGGCAGAGCTCGCCGAGGCGGTGTGCCGCACCGTGCCCTCCATCGAGAGGTGCGTGTTCAACAGCACCGGCAGCGAGGCGGTGCACGCGGCGGTGCGCATCGCCCGGGCGGCAACCGGGCGCAACCGCGTGATCAAGTTCCAGGGACACTACGACGGCTGGTACGACCCGCTGCACGTCGGTGTCTCCGGCAAGGACATCGACGCGCCGGGCACCGCCGGTCAGGACCCAGCCGCCTCAGCATCGGTGACGGTGTGTCCGTGGAACGACCTGCCCGCACTGCAGATGGCCATCGGCCCGGACGTCGCGGCGGTCATCATGGAACCGGTCGCGATGAACGCCGGTTGCCTCACCGCGCCGGCGGACTATTTCTCCGCGGTGCGGAAGCTGGTCGACCGGGTCGGAGCCGTGCTGATCTTCGACGAAGTCATCACCGGCTACCGGTTGGCGCTGGGCGGCGCGCAGGAGCTGCTCGGCGTACTTCCGGATCTCACCATTCTGGGGAAGGCGCTGGGCGGAGGATTCCCGATCAGTGCCGTGGGCGGCCGGGCAGACGTGATGGCCGAGGTCGCGAGCGGACATGTCGCCCACGTCGGCACCTTCAACGCAAACCCGGTCTGCGCAAGCGCCGCGCTGGCAGCCGTCACTGAGCTGGAACGCACTGCCGCGACGACCTATCCCCGCCTGGCCCGGCTGGGCGATGGGCTGGCGCACCTCATCCGCGAGGAGGCCGCGGAGGCGGGGGCGCCCCTGGTCGTCAACTCCGTCGGCGGTGTTGGTTACGCCTTCGTGGGCGATGGCCCAATGGATACCTACCCGGACACCCTGCGCAACGACGCGCCGGCATACCGCCGGTTCACCGGTGCCCTGATGAGTGAGGGCGTGCAGTTCATGCCCAAGGGGCTGTTGTACGTCTCCACGGTCCACAGCGACGAGGAGCTCGCCATCACCCGCCAGGCCGTCCGCAACGCCCTGAAGACCGGCGTACTCGACACGGGGAGGCAGTAATGCCGGGGAGGATCAGTGACATCCAGGCGCTCGACATCCGCTTTCCGACGTCGCGCACCGGTGACGGATCCGACGCCATGTACACCGATCCCGACTACTCCGCCACCTACGTCATCATCCGCACCGACGCCGACGACGGTCTCGAAGGCCACGGCCTGACCTTCACCATAGGCCGGGGCAACGAGATCTGCGTGGCAGCGGTCGAGGCGCTCAAGCCGGTGCTCCTCGGCCGCAGCGCCGACGACTGCTTCGCGGAGATGGGGCGTGTGTGGCGGGACCTCGTCGGCGACACCCAGCTGCGCTGGCTCGGCCCGGAGAAGGGTGTCATCCACCTGGCAACCGCCGCCTTGGTCAACGCGCTGTGGGATCTGTACGCCAAGACGCAGGGCAAGCCGCTGTGGAAGCTGCTCAGCGACATGTCACCGGAGCAGCTGGTGTCCTTGGTCGACTTCCGCTATCTCACCGACGCCCTGACGCCGGATGAAGCGCTGGAGATGCTGCGCGAGAAGGCGGCGACCCGGGCGGACCGCGAGGCCGAGATGCGTCGCGACGGGCTGCCTTCCTACATCACCTGCGGCTGGATGGGCTACTCCGACGAGAAGTTCGCCAACCTATGCGACGAGGCCGTGGCGGCCGGCTTCTCCCACGTCAAGCTTACCGTCGGCGCGGATATCAGCGACGACCTCCGCCGACTGAAGATCGCCCGGGAGCAGATCGGCCCGAATCGCCGGCTGATGGTCGACGCCAACCAGCGCTGGGATGTCGGCGAAGCCATCGAGTGGATCGACAGGATGGCCGAATACGACCTGTGGTTCGTCGAGGAGCCGACCAGCCCGGACGACATCCTGGGCCACGCGGCGATCGGCCGGGCCATCGCACCCATCCGGGTGGCGACCGGCGAGCACGTTCACAACCGGACGATGTTCAAGCAGTACATGCAGGCAGGTGGCCTGAGCGTCTGCCAGCTCGACAGCTGCCGGCTCGGTGGCGTGAACGAGGTGGTCGCTGTGCTGCTGCTGGCGGCCAAGTTCGGGATCCCGGTATGCCCGCACGCCGGCGGTGTCGGGTTGCCCGAGTACGTCCAGCACCTCTCGCTGTTCGACTACATCTGCGTGTCAGGTGACCTGACCGACCGGGTGGTGGAGTACGTCGACCACCTGCACGAGCACTTCGTCGATCCGGCGGTTACCCGCAACGGCCGCTACGTCGTACCGGAGCAACCTGGGTACAGCGCGACGATGCATGCCGAGAGCCTGCGGCGACATGAGTTTCCCGGTGGAGTCGAGTGGGCCGGACGCTGATGGCTCAGCCCTCCAGGGAGTCAGGCGAGCTGCCCAGTGGTTCGCAGTACCTCATCGAGGTGCCCGAAGACTGGAACGGCACGTTGCTGCTGTGCGCCCGGCCGTTGCCCACCGAGCCCGGCGATCCCCCTTGGGGGGACGACGACGGGTTGCTGCGGACCTTCCGGTCTCGCGGCTATGCGTTGGCCGGGTCTGCGAACACGATCTTCTGGCCGCTGGAGCGCGCCTTCGCGGACCAGATCCCGTTGCTAGATCTGTTCGAGGCGAGGGTGAGGCGGCCGAAGCACACGGTGGCTTGGGGACCTTCGATCGGCGGCATCATGGCCGCCGGGTTCGTGGAGCGGTTCCCGGAGCGCCTCTCGGGTGCGCTGCCGCTTTGCGGCAACCTGGCCGGTGCCGTCGGGATCCACAACCGCGAGCTCGACATCGCCTTTGTGTTCCAGCGGCTGCTTGCCGGGGACCGGCCACTCGAGCTGGTGAACATCACTGATCCCCCGGGCAACCTGCTGCTGGCCCGAACGATCCTGGAGGAGGCTCAGCGGACTCCGGTCGGCCGCGCCAGACTGGCGCTGGCTGCAGCCGTCGGCAACATTCCGGGCTGGTACGACGAGCTGTCTCTGGAGCCCGCCCCGGAGGACGTGGAGGCCCAGCTGACCAACCAAGTCCGCTGGATGGAGCAGATCGGGCTGCTGGTCTACTTCATGCTGCGCGCCCAGGTGGAGCTGCAGGCTGGCGGAAACCCGTCATGGAACGTCGGCGTCGACTACGCCGGGCAGCTGGCCCGGTCGATCGACGGGCCGCAGGTGGAGCGTCTGTATCGCACCGCGGGGCTCGACCTCGCCGCCGATCTCGACCGGTTGGCCGAGGAGCCGCGGATCGAGGCCGAACCGGCTGCTGTCGCCTATCTGGAGCGGCACATTGTTTTCAACGGCCAGCTCGGCGGGGTGCCCGTCCTGACCGTCCACTCCGACGGCGACGGCCTGGTGACGCCGGACAACGAGCGGGCGTACGGGGAGCTAGTCGCCTGGGCAGGGCAGGATCAGCTACTCCGGCAGCTGTACGTGCATCGCGGTGGGCACTGCACTTTCACCGTCGCCGAGACGCTGATCGCGCTGGACAGACTGATGGCCCGGATCGAGACCGGCTCATGGCCGGCGCTCGACGTTGCGGAGCTCAACATGGCTGCATCGTCGCTCGGTCCGGACCTCAATGTGCTGTCGTCTGGCGAGCCGGCCGCGCCGCAATTCATGGACTTCGTGCCACCCGACTTCCTCCGGCCGCATGATGTCCGCGACGTGGCACGAGGGCAGTAGCGATCCGGTCGGCGGTGGCCGTACTCGCGCGGCTGGCTGCCGTGTCGGCGTCAGAGAATTGCGGCACAGTGCGGCCGGGTCCGTGCGCTACGCGTGTCCGACCGGGTCTACGCAAGCAGTGAGCGGTTGCGCGGATGAGTTGCCCGGACGGTTGTCCGTAGTGCGGCAGCGTGTACAGTCGGAACGCACAATCGCCGATCACCGCATCGATGATCCACTCGGGAATGATGGCGAAGCGCTGCTCGAGGGCGAGCGTCCCTCGTGGCCGAAGTCGCCCCTTGCGGCGATCATGGAACGGACCACCTGCGGCTAACGCGACGGCTAACGAACCATTCGCAACGAGCCGGCACAAGCCGGTACGGCCCGGTACGGCGAGGGCGGTCCGTGAGCGTGAATCGGCACCAGCCGGTACGGGTCGACACGGGTCGTCACCGGTCCCGGTCTGCTTTTAATCCGCGGGTTCCGGGTTCGATCCCCGGGCGGCCCACCGGACAATGTATGGCTCCGCCTGATGGGCGACATCTTGGCTTCGCGTGATGCGTTACACGGTTCCGGCTGATGCGTGACGCTGGCTCCGGGTGATGTGCGACACCCGCACTCCACCTCGATTGGCTCTGCTGCTTGGAGCCGAAAGGGGTGGAC
>JAABUR0100001885.1_pt1 | contig 34932 bp, 29 predicted proteins | sample 5560091 | NCBI WGS metagenome assembly JAABUR01 (sample SAMN10711879, study PRJNA513375) | rock metagenome | isolation source: Antarctica rocks | place: Antarctica: Victoria Land, University Valley sud | reverse complement strand
CAAGCCGGACGGCTTCTAACTTAAACTCAGTGGTGAATTTTCGTTTCGGTTCTGCCATGAACACCTCTATGCCCGAGCATAACATCGGGCATGATCTGGGTGTCCATCAAAGCGGGTCAGGTTCATCTTGCATTTGCCGCGCTCCTGTAACCCTTTTGCCCATGCTTGAAAGAATGGACTACATCGAGAGCGCGGTGATCGCTGGAAAGTACAGTGCGCGACGCAGGCGTGCATTACCAATCTTCGACAATCTGGTGCGCCCACGAGCTGAACTTCCCGACGTGCGTTCGCGTGACACCAACCCGGCGTAAGCCGCGACTTGCCGTGCGCTCTTGTAGTGGGTGATGTCAACAATCTCAGCAAGGATGGTTGCGGCTGTGGTCTGGGCGATGCCGGGAATGGAATCGAGCAATGCGCTTTGCTCTCTCAGCTTCGGGTGGTCTTTGATATGCTTGCAAATCAGCTTTTCGGTGTGCTTGATCTGCGCTGAAAGATGAGCGATCAACTCTTCGACCGAGGCTTTGACATCTTCGACCATAATGCCCGCTTCCAGCCGATTCTCTTCGGCCACTCGCATCTCGACAAGAGATTCTAGACGACGCATAAGTGCCTGTAATTGGCGCACTTCTTGAGGCAGAGGCGACCATGCAGGTGGGGCCTGTGTAAAGCAAAAGCGGGTAATCAGTTCGGCATCCACGCGGTCTGTTTTCGTGCGTGAGAGACGACTCCCGGCGAAGGCTTTGATGGCTGCCGGGTTGACCACACTCACTATATGTTGCGCTTGATAGAGAAACAGCGCGAGCGATTCGCTGTAAGTACCTGTCGCTTCTAAACAGGCGTGGAGTTGCTCGATGCCTTGCTTTGCCAGCCACTCACGGAGTTGCTCGAAGCCTGCCGAAGTGCTGGCGAAGACTTTATGACGCAGCTTACCGCTATCATTGATGAGACAGACGTTGAACTTCAGTTTTGCAATGTCGATGCCAAGCACGAGTTTTGTCATAGTGATGAACTCCTCCTCGATAAATTATTGCGGCGCAGGTCAAACTTGCAAATGCTAGATCAGCTTCTGGAGAAGCGACTTCGGATACTGTCCGACCTCAACGCGCTGCAATGTAAATACCGGGAGCTTTTCTAACCAACTGACTTGCAAGTCATAATTCGGGCACAGCTTCTCCGGTATCCTATGTGCCTCAAGCTTGCGGCTTCAGCACACATCCGTCAACATACAAATCCCAGCGTTCGATTGCTCGTGAAAATTGAGGTAAAAGCGTGAAATTAAGCAGAATTATTCCTCTTTTGATTGTTGTTGCATTGCTCTCTTATTTTGCCGGACAATGCAATGTGCCTTGGCGTTATAACACTGAAAGACTTGGACGCAACCCAATCGCAGACCTTCCTCATAAAGAACTGAAACGGGTTACCTCGCCTGATGGTGCTGTTGATGCAATTCTTACCAGAGTTGAAACCGACTCTTTATCAGCAGATGGTTTTGCTGCGTATTCCGGAGCAAAGTGACCGCAGTTTCCGCTCCGAACGTGATCAAAGATTCCGAGCGATGGTGACCGTGGATTCCACTGCCAACGTGACCGCATTCCGCCATCAGCGGAATCGGTGATCACGAAGCCGGATTCCGCGATCACGTTCATCCTTAGCTTTCCACCAGCCGCGCGCTGGATTCCTGAACAAGAGTGCTGGACGCTTCACTCCATCTTATTTCGATGGAGGAAACTAAGCCGATGCCAGCACCGAGGATTCCAATGCGCCAACTCAAAGAACTCTTACGCCTCAAGTACACCGCACACTTGACGCACCGCCAGATCGCGGGCGTCCTTAACCTTTCGACCGGTGTCGTCAGCAAGTATGTCCAACTTGCCGAAGCCGCCCATCTGTCCTACCCACTGCCCGACGACATTGACGATACCCAACTCCAGCTTCTGCTGACAGCCCCCGCCACGCTCGCGCCCGCCGACAGAAAGCCCGCCACGCAGATGCCACCACTCGCACTGCCGGACTTTGCCAGCATTCATCTTCAACTCAAGCGTAAAGGTGTCACCCGCCTGTTGCTCTGGCAAGAGTACGCAGAAAGCGTCGAGGAGACGGCGTATGGCTACTCTCAGTTCTGCGAACTCTATCGCCGCTGGCGTATGCAACACCGCTCCGTCATGCGCCAAGTTCATCGCGCCGGTGAAAAGCTCTTTGTCGATTACTGCGGACCGACCGTCGAAGTGGTCAATGCCGCGACCGGTGTCGTTCGTCAAGCGCAAGTCTTCGTCGCGGTCTTGGGCGCATCTAACTACACTTTCGCCGAAGCGACGTGGTCGCAAAGCTTGCCGGACTGGATCGGATCGCACGTGCGCGCCTTCGCATTCTTCGGTGCCATTCCGCAGCTCGTCATTCCTGACAACTTGAAGAGCGGCGTCACCCGCGCGTGCCGCTATGAGCCACTGTTGAACATCTCCTATGCCGAGATGCTCGCCCATTATGGATGTGCCGCCCTGCCCGCCCGACCCTACAAGCCGAGAGATAAAGCGAAAGTCGAAGTCGGTGTCCAAGTTGTCGAACGCTGGATACTGGCGCGCCTGCGCCACGTCACCTTTTTTTCGCTCGCTGATCTGAACCGCGCCATCCGTCTGCTGCTTGCTGACTTGAACACTCGTCCATTCAAAAAGCTGCCCGGTTGCCGTCGCTCGCAGTTCGAGATGCTCGACTTTCCGGCAATGCTGCGCCCGCCCGCCACTGCTTATGAATACGCCGAATGGAAAAAGGCACGAGTCTCAATTGACTATCACATCGAAGTTGACCGGCACTTCTACTCCGTGCCTTCGGCGCTCGTGCGCCGCGAAGTCGAAGTTCGCTTAACGGCTTCGACCATCGAAGTCTTTCACGCTTCGAAGCGCATTGCTTCGCATATGCGCTCTTTCAGACATGGCAGCCATACGACCGAAAGCACGCACATGCCTGCCTCTCATCGCGCACATCTGGAGTGGACGCCTGGCAGGTTCCTGAACTGGGCGGTGGAAGTTGGACCCAATACGCGCGACCTCGTGCGCCACCTCCTGACAAACCGCCCGCATCCGGAGATGGGCTACCGCAGCTGTCTCGGCTTACTCAACTTGTCCCGTCGTTACGGGCACCCACGCTTGGAAGCGGCGTGCGCTCGCGCACTCTTGATTGGCTCGCCGTCGCGCTCCTCCGTCCTTTCCATCCTCCGGCGCGGACTCGACACCCAACCCATATTCGACACCGAACAGGCCGCGCCGTCACCGGTTCACGAGAACCTGCGTGGCGCTGCTTATTACCGTTAACAAAGGCCGAACACCAATAAGGAGAAGATTGTAATGCTAATCAATCATACGCTGGAGACGCTTCGCGTGCTCAAGCTGACGGGCATGGCTGATGCCTTCGCCCAGCAACTCGAACAACCCGACACCCACGACCTCGCCTTCGACGAGCGGTTCTCGCTGCTCGTTGACCGCGAGTCAACTTATCGTGAGAACCGTCGCTTAACGCGCCTGTTGCGCCTCGCGCACTTGAAGCAACCGGCGTGCGTCGAGGACATCGATTACAAACATCGGCGCGGTCTTGACCGCGCACAGGTTGCCAGGCTGATAAGTTGCGACTGGATACGCGCGCATCACAACTTGCATATCACCGGCGCGACTGGCACGGGGAAAAGCTGGATCGCCTGCGCCGTCGGTCATGCTGCGTGTCGGCACGGACTCTCGGTGAAGTACGAGCGACTACCACGCCTGCTTGATGACCTGCGCATCGCGCGTGGCGATGGAAGCTACGGCAAGAAACTGATCCAGCTTGCTAGAACCGAGTTGCTGATCCTCGACGACTTCGGCATCCGTCCACTTGCACCGGGCGAAACAGATAACCTGCTTGAAGTCATCGAAGACCGTCATGGCACGCGCTCAACGCTCATTACCAGCCAACTGCCGATCAGTAGTTGGCATGAGTATCTGAACAATCCGACGGTGGCCGACGCGCTGCTCGACCGCTTGCTCTCAAGCGCGCACCGCATTGAACTCAAAGGCGAATCTTTGCGAAAGAACTCGGCGGAGAAACCCGCGGTCTTGACGAATGGTGATCACAAAGCGTAAACATCAACTACCAGCGCAGGCGTGATGGAAAGGCGATCACGATCAGCGCGGAATCTCCGATCATCTTCACCGGAATACGCATTTGCAGTGTATCTTGCGGATGCTGGCAAAAAACTTGATTTGCAATCGCTTGATTTTGACCGAAAAGTCTTTTACGCAAACCGTATTGATGACCTTGAACTTGTGTGGCGTGAGCCGAAGTTTCTTGAGATTTAGATATTCGCGCGGCGACATCTTTGATTTTCGTAATAATTGGTGGTTACGCTCGGAATATCCGATTGAAATACGAATCGTGCCAAAAAGCGAATCGTTTTCTTTGTCAAAATAGGCGTGTTTCAAATAACGGCGCAATCGAACAAATCAATGGACGTAAGGCAAAAACAGCTACTCTTTAAAACGGTTCTTCTGAACCCGCAACTTGCGTGCAGCCGGTTTTTGCCCACGTCATATCAGCCGTTATATCGCTTTATTTTAAAAAATGAACTGTGGTTTATTTGAATGTGACGAAGACTCCGCGTGGTTTTCAAGTTATGAATTAGTAATCTTATCGATTAGTAATGTAGCGAGGCGAAAGCCAACAATGACATCAGCGAGTTTGTCGAGTTGGAGCGTATGTTCGTCATTCCGAAAAGCGCGTTTGTCCCAATGTTGTTTGGATTTTCGGCGAATCGGTTTAAGCTGAAGCGGTAGAAAAACGGTTGGTGGTGAGAAAGATGCTCAAAAATCGCTGGCTGAAATTGCTGTTGCTCATTCCGTTGTGCCTGTTGTTGGGCTTAATTGATGCCTTCAGGTCATACACTTCGGCTTACTACGACGGAGTGTTTTATCTTTCGTGGGTAAACGCCCTGCGGTGGGATTTGGGCGCGTGGCTGGTCTGGGTGTTTATTATTCCGCTGATTTTTCGGCTGTCGCGGCGGGTGCGAATCAGTCGGGAAAATTGTTTGTGGAGCGCGCCGTTATTCGGGGCAATCGGTTTGGCGCTGGCTTTGTTTAGAACGGTTACGCCGATAATCGGTTATCTGATGTTCGTTCAGCCGCTCGGCGAGATTTTGAAATGGCTTTCGCGCAAGCCGCTTTTTCTGGTTACGGATTTTCTGGCGGCTTTTGTTTTTTACTGTTTCGTTCTGGCTTTCGCGCAAGCGTCGAATTACTACCGGCAATACCGCGAAGAAGAGCTTCGCGCCTCGAAGCTCGAATCGCAGCTAGCCCGCGCCGAGCTGCAAGCCTTGCGGATGCAGCTTCACCCGCATTTTCTGTTCAACGCCCTGCATTCGATTTCCGCCCTGCAGTTTGAGGACGCGGACAAGGCGCAAAAGATGACCGCCCGACTCGGCGACTTTCTGCGGCTGACGCTCGATAATTCTTCGACGCAAATCGTCAGTTTGAGCCGCGAGATAGATTTCCTGAAATGCTATCTGGACATCGAGCGCGTCAGGTTCGGTAAACGGCTGACCACCCATTTTGAAATCGCGCCCGACGCGCTCGCGGCGCAGGTTCCGAATCTGATTTTGCAGCCTTTGGTTGAAAACGCCATCAAACACGGCATTTCAAAACAAGCTAAAGCCGGTTTGATTCGCGTCGGCGCGAAGATTGTGAACGGTGAATTGCAACTCGAAGTAACGGATAACGGCGCGGGATTAAAGCGAAACGGTAACGGCGCGAACGGTTTTTCACCGCACGGACTCGGTTTGTCGAACGTCCACGAGCGGTTGCGGCAGCTTTACGGCGCAAACCACAGCTTTGAACTCGAACGCGCGCCCGAAGGCGGTTTGCTCGTTATGATTTCCCTTCCTCTGACGTTTGCCGCACAGCCGGTCGCGCCCAGCTTGAATTGAGCAAGTTTCGGATAGATGAATCACAAAGGAAGAAATTAACAGGGATAAAAGGAATAGGCAGGGATGAAAGATTTTTTTGATTTGTTTTTATATCCCTGTTTACCCTCTTCATCCCTGTTAATTTTCTTTTGTTTTTGTATTTCAATCAGTTGAAATTTGTTCTTAACCGCGCATGAAAATCAAAGTTTTGATTGTTGACGATGAACAGCCGGCGCGAACGATGATTCGCCGACTGCTCGACAATCGCGCGGAAATCGAAATCGTCGGCGAGTGCGAAAACGGCTTGGAAGCCGTCGCCGCCGTCGAATCGAAAAAGCCGAATCTGGTTTTTCTCGACGTGCAAATGCCCGAAGTTGACGGTTTCGCGGTGATTGAAAAAATTGCCGGAAAACCTTTGCCGCACATCGTTTTCGTAACGGCTTACGACCAATACGCCGTCCGCGCTTTTGAAAAAGGCGCGCTCGATTATCTTCTCAAACCGTTTGACCGCGAGCGATTCGACCGAGCATTGACGCGCGCCGTCGCGCAAATCGAATCGCGCCGACAAGACGATTTGGGCGAGCGTCTGCTTGCGCTTTTGGACGAGCGCAATGAAGCGGTGAGTCCTCTCGAACGCTTGTTTATCAAGGGAGACGGGCGCGTTTTTTTCTTGAAAACAGACGAGATTTTTTGGATCGAAGCGCAGGGCAATTACGTTTTGCTGCACGCGGACAAACAAAAACATTTCCTGCGCGAACCAATCGGCAGTTTGGAAAACAAGCTCGACCCGCGCCGCTTTTGCCGTATCGGGCGCGGGGCGATTGTCAATCTCGAATACGTCCGCGAGCTGCAAACGTGGTCGCGCGGCGACTATCTGGTCGTTCTCAAAAACGGCGAGCAGCTTAAGCTCAGCCACCGCTACCGCGAAAATCTCGCCAAATCCTTGGGCGGAAATCTGTAATCGGAAGACGCCGCCGCAATTTTCAACGCTCTCCAAAACGCTTTCGTAAATCCGCCCGCCGCGTTTGTCACTAAATCATTTTCAGCCGCAAACAAAACCGCTAACTTTCACGGGTGGAATTATTCCAAAGTGTTTGGAGCGGTTTTATGAAATTTTTTCGATACGCAATTTTCTTTTTTACATTATTTTTTCAGTCGTTAGCAGTTTTTGCTCAAACAAACGTCGCCGAGATTCAAGGTGAAATCGCCGACCAAAACGCGGCGATAGTCGTTGGTGCGACGGTTAGTTTGATTCAAAACGAGCGGACGATTCAAACGGCGACGAGCGACGAGCGCGGCAAATTCGTTTTCAAAAATCTGGCGACGGGCGCGTATATTCTGCGCGTCGAGGCGAAAAGTTTTGCCGTCCGCGAGGAAAACCTGACGGTTGAAAGCGCGCAGAAATCACATCGCCTGACGCTGACGTTGTTTCCCGCAATCAATGAATCGGTAACGGTGGACGATTCTTCCGGGTCAATTTTGGATTCCGAACGCGCCGCCGGAACGCTGGTTTTAACGAGAAAAGAAATCGAAGCCTTGCCCGACGACCCTGACCAATTGAACGAACAATTACAGCAGCTAGCGGCGACTTCGGGCAGCGCGCCGGGCGGAGCAATCGTCACGGTTGATGGTTTTCTGGCGGGCGGGCGCGTGCCGCCGAAATCGGCGATTGGGTCGGTGCGCGTCAACCCGAACATTTATTCCGCTGAATACGACACGCCGCCTTTTCGCGGCGGGCGCGTCGAGATAACGACGAAACCCGGCGCGGGCAAATTATCGGGTTCGGCGTTTTTCAATTTCAACACGCACGCGCTCAACGCCCGCGAGCCGTTCGCCGCTCGCCGAGCCGAAACGAATACCAGACAATACGGTTTTCAAATCGGCGCGCCGATTGTCAAAAAACGCTCCGGCTTTTTTCTCGATTTCGAGCGGCGCGACATCAACGACGCGGCAGTAATCAACGCGACAACTCTTGACGGAAATCTCAACGCCAACGTGCCGACGCCGAAACGCCTGACTTTAGGCTCGGCTCGCGCCGACTGGCAGCTTGGCGAAAGCCGAACGCAGGTTTTTCGCTTCGATTTCAATTCAAACAAACTCGCGGGTCAAGGCGCGGGGGGCTTCAATTTTTCGACGCGCGCTTTCGACACCGAGCAAAACGAGCAAAACTTTCGCTTCACCGATTCGCTCGCCTTGAATGCGAAAACGGCGAACGAATTGCGCGTCGGGCTGACCGTTCAAAAAATCCGGCAGGAAGCCGTTTCGGACGAGCGCATCGTCAGTGTTGCCGGGGCTTTCACTTCCGGCGGCGCGAATACGCAGCTTCTCGAACGCGGCGAACAGCGTCTGGAAATCGTTGACAATCTTTTCGTCAGCGCGGGAAAACACAATTTGAAATCCGGAACGCAAATCACTTTTCGCCGCGTTTCCGATTCACGCATCGATAATCCAAACGGCACGTTTTACTTCGGCGGCGCGAGTCTCGGCGATGAAAATATCGCCGCGCTCGAACAATATCGCCGCGCTTTGCTCGGGCAAATCGCTCCGACCAGATTTTTCGTCACGCTCGGCGCGTCCTCAGTCGCCGTTAATCAATGGCGCGTCGCTTTTTTCGCGCAGGACGAATGGCGTATAAGAAAAAACATCGGCTTGAGTTTGGGCTTGCGCTACGAAGCGCAAACCGCGCCCGCCGATTTTGCCGGATTTGCGCCGCGCGTCGGCATCGCTTACTCGCCGGACAAAAAACAGAATTGGATTCTTCGCGCCCGCGCCGGAATTTTTTACGAGCGCGTCGGCGAGCAGTTGACGCTCGAAACTCTGCGCCTTGACGGGCGCAGACAGCGCGAAATTTTGATTGACAATCCCACGTTTCCGAATCCTTTCATCAGTGGCGCGATTTTAGATTCGACAAACACAATCAGAATTTTCGACGAAAATTTACGCCCGCCCGCATCCCTGCAGATGCGCGTCGAAGTCGAACGTCAACTGCCGCGCGGCTGGCGCGTTTCGTCGAATTACAACTGGACGAACAGCCGGTTCGATTTGCGTTCGCGCAACATTAACGCGCCGATTCTCTCCGCCGCAAATCCCGACCCGCGCGCCGCGCCGCGTCCGCTTGACGGCAACGCGAACATTTTGCAATTCGAGTCGAGCGGGAAAACGCGCGGGCAAGTTTTCTTCGTCGGCGTTTTCCAATCGACAAACAAACTTTTCACGTTGTCTTCGGGCTATCTGAACTTCAATTTCAAAACAAATGCTGACACGCCGTTTTTCCTGCCGCAATCGAGCTATGACGACGACGGCGAATGGGCGCGTCCCTTCTGGCAATCGCGGCATCTCGTTTTCGTCACGGGCAATTTTAATCTGCCCCGAAAAGCGCGCGCCGCCGTTTTTATCAACGCCGCTTCCGGGCGACCTTTTAACATTACGACCGGCAGAGACAACAACGGTGACGGCAATTTCAACGACCGTCCGGGTCTGACCGATTTGACAAACTCGCGGGCGATTCAAACGCGATTCGGCTGGCTCGCGCCGAATGTCATTAACGGCAGTCTGCCGCGCAACACTGGAACGAATCCAGCGACCGTAACGGTTGACTTGAATTTAAGCCGCGCTTTTGTCATCGGCAAGCAAACCGGCGAAGGCGGGCGCAGTTTGGCAATAAACGTCCGCTTCAACAATCTCTTCAACCGCACGAATCCGCTCAACGTAAACGGCGTTTTGACTTCGCCGTTTTTCGGACGCGCCAACACAGCCGCGCCGCCGCGCCGAATCGAGTTCGGTTTGCGGTTTAATTTCTAAATTTCAAAATCAGGAGAAAAAAATGAAAAACAAAATTACTTTTACAACCGCAATTTTCCTCTGGCTTTTTTTAAGCCTTTCCGCGTTCGCGCAAACGCCCGACAAAGCCAACTGCACGCAATTTCCCGTCGTTCCGGTGATTGCCGAATACGGGCAATCGGCGCTGTATTTCCGGCAGTGGATAACCGGCGACGCGCGTTACTCGGCAATAAACGGTTACGTCGGCGCGGGCGATAAACCGCTTTTACAGCTTGGATTGATTGATAAAAACCAGCGCGAGGTCTTTTACGTTAACGACGAAGCTCTGGCTAAAGAATTCAGCGCCGAAGGCAAAGAAGCGTATTTCGTTCCCGTTGATTTCAAAAAAATATCCGGCGACGTTGACGCGCAGCCGACTTACGGATTCGGCTTCGAGGACAAACACAAGCAGAAAATCCTCTGGCGATTCGTCCCGGCTTCGCGCCCTTCAAAACGCGGCGCGGGACTGACGCCGCTCGCCGACGTTCCCGGTTTGCGGCTGTTTTACCGCAATCTCGGAACGCTTGCCGGCGCGGGAACGTCCATTCGCATCGGCGATAAAGAATTCGAGGCTGAACCGTGGACGGAAGTCAGCTCGCCGCCTTATTTCGTCGCCTATCGCGGCTCGTTCACCGTCGGTCTCGACTTCGGCAATCTGCAAACGGGCGAAGAAAACTGGCGCGTTACGACTTGCCCGAAAGAATTAAAAGCGGGCGAATCGTGGGAATTTACCGCCGTAGAAACGGGACGCAAACGCTCCTTTCGCATCGCATCAAGGCGCGGCGATGAGCTGCAGCTCGAAGAAACGGCAGGCTCGTCAAACTCCGCCAAACTCGCTCTGACCGTACGCCAAACGCCCACCGGTTTTGCGCTTCGTTCAATCGAACGAAGCGGCAAAACCGGTGGGCTGCGAATCTCCTTCGCGCCGGAACTCGCTCTCTCCGCTCCGGGCGAAACTGCGTTTCAAATTGATTTAGGCAAGCAGAAAAACATTGCGGGCGGCACGATTTCCGTCGAAAAACAAGGCGAATCGCTACTATTAAAATGGCAGTTCAAATCGCCCGACTGGGCGAAAAACAAAAAGCTGACGACGCTTATCAAAATCGACTCGTCGGGCTATGCAATCAAGTTCTTTTAAACTTATTTTGTCGGAGACGACAAACAAAATATAATTGTCGGAATTGAAAAGAAACTACGTCCGTTGCTGTCTAAAGTTATATCACTCTAAATTTTTGAATTCTTTGCCTGCGTAAAACTTAACGTAAACGCTCTGCATAGTTTTCAAGTTGTGTTAGTTACGTCAGCGAGCAAATTACGTTGCGTGTTTTCTGCAAAGGGCGATATAACAAATCATTGGACGTGAGGCGAAACAGTTATCTTCTTAAAAACATCCATTCTTTTACCCGAAGTTGTGCGTAGCGGTTTCGCCCACATCAACTCAACCGTTAGGGTAGTGTTGCAAAAATTTTCTGTCTACACCAGATATTGAGGTGGCTCTACATTCTTTGCCGCTACTAATTGTGGCTAAAATATTTTTTGCAACACTACCCACTCGTCTCCTTCCATGGATCGCTCCCAGGCTTCTGCCCTTCTTCTGCGTAGAGGAAAACAAATTGTATCTCAAAGCAGGAAATCCCACTCCCATTCCTCCCATTTACGCGACCATCCTCAACAAGTGTAATGGGGAAAAAACGGCGCGGCAGATCGCGCTCGAAGTACTCAAGACGCCGGGTAGCGGCCTTTCTTCTGAGAATCAGATTTACGGCGTCTTACATCAGATGTGCACACGAAAAATTCTGTCCTGGAAGTTCGAGCTTCCCTACTCGCGCCATCCAGAGCGGCGGCTGAGAACACTCCTGGAGCGGATTGAGCCCGCAGATTTGAGCGGACCCGCAATCCAGGCTCTGGATGAACTGGAACGGATGCGCGATAAGGTGAACAGTGCCGTCGGAGATTCTGTCGAACTGGAGGAAGCGCTCGGGCAGCTGGACACAGTTTTCACCCAAGTGACTTCGCAGAAACCGACCAGGGCAGGCGGGGTCATGTATGCGAGCCGGACTCTGACCTATCAGGACTGCATCCGTGACGTTAATGTCCAGATTGGCCCTGATGTGCTCGATGCAATGAGTGAACCGCTTTCCCTATTGTTGACCGCCGCTCGTTGGTTTAGTTATCAAGTGGCCCAGGTCTGCCGCGGCTTATTCAATACGCTGTACCGAGAATTGACGAATGACGGAGAAAACAAGTCATGTACACTCATGGAGTTTGTGACCAGGGTCTATCCAATATTGTACGACTCCAACAATCACCTTTTAGATGAAGTAATCGCTGATTTCCGAGACCGCTGGGCACAGGTTGTGAATGCTCCAAACCAGGAGCGGAGGATGCAGTTTCGTGCCGAAGAACTGAAAGAGAAAGTAGAACGTCTCTTTTCGGTGCCCACTGTAGGGTGGGAACTCGCGCGTTACCACAGTCCCGACGTTATGATTGCCGCTTCTGACCCCGAAGCAATTTCCCAGGGCGACTGTTTCTTCGTTCTCGGCGAGCTGCACCTCACCACCAATACGTGTAGAGGATCCTTCATGGTGGGCCAGCATCCTTTTCCTCATGAACTCTACGACGCGATTGAACGTGACTTGCCCAACGACATGCTTTTGGCGGTGCCGCCGCGACATTGGCCGCGACTCACTAATCGCACATCGATGGCTCTGGTGCCATCAAAAGTCCACTACCTCGAAGTCTGGCCGGATAACATCGCAGACGCACCACGATCGAGAGTCATCCCGATCTCTGAACTGGTTGTGGAAGACTCGACGGACAGTCTGATAGTCCGCACCAGGGATGGCCGGCTCTCATTCAAAATAATCGATGCTTTCGGCGACCTGCTGTCCGCGATGGCGGTGGACACAATGAAGTTTGTTAATTCCAGTCAGCACACACCCCGCATCACGATCGATCGTTTGGTTGTGTCGCGCGAATGCTGGTCCATTGATGCATCTGAGCTGGATTTTGTGGAAGATGAAGACGAGGACGAGCGATACCTCAAGGTGCGACGCTGGGCCAATGGGCAGGGTTTCCCAAGGCGCGTATTCGTGAAGATTACAAACGAAACAAAACCGTTCTACGTTGATTTTCACGCTCCTGTGTATGTGGGAATTCTCGTCAGAATGCTGCGTCGGGCGCGAACTCAGGCGCCGATCAATAAGCAAGTTGTCATCTCTGAGATGCTGCCCACGCCAGATCAACTGTGGCTGCGTGATTCGTCTCAAAACACTTATACCAGCGAACTGCGAATTGTAACTCGCGACCTTGCAGGGTGAAGTTCAGGTAACTTCATCGAAGCCTGCTGCATTTTTCGATAACCGATCTTCTTCCAGAAAAACCAATTTTACGGGGAATTATTACGGTTTGCACTTGCATTGGCACTAATAGCCGCAATGTTTGAACCATGCAGCAATATCTTCTTTGCTCACGGCATGGATGGCTGCACTAACAGCCTCGTTTAAGTCTGGCGCGGTTGGTGGCTGCTGACCGCGCACGAAGGTCTTGATCTTGAGCCAGCAGTTCTCGTTCGGCGAGAAGTCTGGCGAGTAAGATGGCAGCCAGATAACTTGCGCTCTCGCTCTGGTGGCTGACTCCTCGACGGCGCTGGCTTTATGCCGCGGGTAAGTTGTCGAGAAGGAGGACATCCCCCGCGCGCAGTCGTGGCAACAACAGTTCATTGACAAAGGCGTCGAAGACCAAGTTGTCAACGCTCCCCGTGAGCAACAAAGAGGCAACCACGCCACGCAGGCCGAGGCTGCCGATCAGAGAATGGTTCGGGCCACGCTTAAACGGGATGTGGCTAACGACGCGCTCGCCGCGCGGGGCGCGCCCGAAGGCGCGCGTGAAAGCCAAGTGAAAGCCGGTTTCATCAGTAAAGACGAGCTTGCGACGATCAACGCTCTCCATCCGTTGCCGGAAGGCGAGTCGTTCTGCTGCATCCCTTTCGTTGGCTTCGAGCGTCTTTTTTCGCGGCAGCCCTAAGCGTTGCAGCGCGCGGCAGATGGTCGAGGGATGAACTCGCACGCGGGCTTTGGTTTTCAAATAGGCGGCCAGTTCGCAGAGCGTCGCGTCCGGTGTCTCGATTACTTTGTCGCGTAGGGTCGAGAGTGTCTGAGCCGTCAGCGCGGTTGGATAACCTCCGGCGTGCGGCTGCGGCGCGAGGCTCAACCCCGCCCAGCGCTTCTACACGAAGCGGGTGACGGTGCGCCGTCCGACATCGAATAGTTCAGCCACTTCGTCCAAAGTGTAATCGTGATGTTCATAAGCGAGAGCGATCTTCTCTCGTAAATCAGTCGAATAGGCTTTCATGGCTTATGAGTGTGGTCACTCATAGTGCCAATGCAAGTGCAAACCGTAATAATACTATGAGTGCGTATCCTGCCGACACATTCGGGAACATCATTGCACCTTTTGGGGGCCAGTTGATCGACCTTGCTGTTCACGACGAAGAGTACCGGCAAGAGCTTTTCCACGAGACAAAAGTTATTCCCTCAATTCAGATTTCACCAAGATCGGTCTGTGATCTGGAACTGCTCGCCACCGGCGCTTTCTCTCCACTGAATCGGTTCATGGGCCAGGCCGACTATCGTTCGGTCCTCGAACGCATGCGGCTTGCGAACGGAATATTATTTCCCGTTCCCATCACGCTTCCTGTTCACCAACTGGACGACATTCGCGAAGGCGGTCGCCTTGCTTTGCGTGGTCCACAGAATCACCTCCTCGCAGTAATGTTGGTGGAGGAGATCTACGAATGGGATTACGATACCGAAATACGCGCTCTCTATGGCACAGGCAGTGGCCATCCCCTCGCCGCTGAGATGCGATCGTGGGGTAAGTTCTACGTCAGCGGACCCATCGATAGAATACGACTTCCGCAGCACCCCGATTTTCCTGATCTGCGTCGCACGCCGGTCCAGGTCCGCGCACAACTGGCGAAATTGGGCCACGCGAACGTTGTAGGGTTTCAGACCCGCAATCCGCTTCACCATGCTCATGAGGAGTTAACCAAGCTGGCAGCGGAACGCGTCGGCGGCAGTCTTCTGATTCACCCAGTAGTTGGTGTCACTAAACCCGGCGACATTGACCACTACACTCGCGTTCGTTCGTACCTGCTCGCGTTTGAGCACTACGAGAAGAAGCGAACGGTATTGAGCCTACTGCCGCTCGCTATGCGAATGGCCGGTCCTCGCGAGGCGCTGTGGCATGCGATTATTCGGCGAAATTACGGCGTCAACCACTTGATCGTCGGGCGGGACCACGCCAGTCCTGGCAAGGATCAAAACGGCATACCTTTCTATGACCCTCATGAAGCTCAGAGACTGGTTGCAGCCTCAGCTCCCGAAACTGGTGTAAGTGCAATTGCCTTCGAAGAGCTGGTCTATATTCCGGAGGATGATCGGTATGAAGAAATCAGCCGGGTCCCAAAACAAAAACGCGCTCTGACGCTGTCTGGCACGCAGGTGCGGGATGAATATCTCGCCAAAGGCAAGCAGCTGCCGCACTGGTTTACCCGTCCGGAGATTGCGGAAGTTCTTGCGGTCGCATTCCCGCCTCGCGTCAAGCAGGGATTTTGCGTTTGGCTTACCGGTCTTCCGAGCGCTGGCAAGTCGACCATCGCGGAGCACCTGTCAGCCGTGCTGCTCGAGTATGGCCGGCGCGTGACCATCCTTGATGGCGATATCGTCCGCACTCATTTGTCGAAGGGCTTGGGATTTAGCCGCGAAGATCGCGACACGAACATACGCCGCATTGGTTTCGTCGCCGCTGAGATCGTGCGACACAATGGCTGCGTTATATGTGCCGCCATAAGCCCATTCGAGGGCACACGGGAAGAAGTCCGGCACATGGTCGGAGCTGACCAATTTGCCCTCGCGTTCGTCGATACATCGCCCGCGATCTGTGAGCAACGCGACACGAAGGGATTCTATGCGGAAGCTCGTACGTCGAACCGGAGTAGCTTTACAGGGATCGACGATCTTTATGAGCCGCCGGTTGCACCCGACATTCATCTGGAAGCTGACCTGATGTCAGTTCGCGATTGTGTGAACAAGATACTCCGCTATCTGATAGACCAGGGCTTCCTCGAGGAGTCGGCGCGCCCGACAGAATTGGAGAATTGACCCGAACCATGTTTATGACGGCTCCTTCGTTTTGTTACCGCTTCTGAAAAGGCTGAAGGTGTCGTCACCCATTGCGGCGTGCCCTTTTTTCTTCTGTTGCCCGAAGCTTTTTGGAATACTTAATCTACCCAGTCTGACGTCGCCCCTCAGGATCAGCTCACAAGCCTTGAGAGAATATTCCTCGAACTCTTCGGCATTGATTGGAATGAACAGCCACTGCTTCTTTGCAAAACTGATGAGCCACGAAGGTGATACAGGGAACTCTTTTTGTAAGCTCTCGAAGTGTTCCTCGGCAGTTGCCAACCAAACTCCATTAAACCGCGACTGATTTTTTCGGTTCCTGAGAAGCAAGATGAGTCTGTCGCCGACAAAAACATAGGTAAACCCAAACATCTGCTTAACGATGGGCCGCATTGGCAGCAACTCCTCGAGCACGAATTCAAAAGGCACCTGATTTTCTTTGTGGGTAGGAGTCTTCATGTCTCAGCACTTCCAGGAAAGTTACCAAATCGCGCACCTTAACCTCAAGCCCAAGGGCATTATGTCAACTCTAGAGTGGAAGCGCCTGACGATCGTCGGATGTGGTCTTATGGGGGCGTCGTTTGCCCTCGCTCTTAAACGAAGCGGGATTCAGACGCCCATTGCCGGCTGGGATTGCTCTGAAACTGTTCTGAAAACAGCACTTGAGCGAGGAGTGATCGACGAAGTCGATCGATCTTTCTCTAACGGAACCGTGTCCGCTGCGGACCTCATTTATTTGGCGATGCCCGTTGGCGGAATTGTAGAGTTTTTGCGAACGCATGGGTCACAGGCTAAAGAAGGAGCACTTATTACAGATACAGGAAGCACAAAGGCGGAGGTGTGCCGTGCTGCACGCGAGTACTTGCCGGAAGGCAGGAACTTTGTCGGAGGACATCCGATCACTGGTAGCCAGCACGCAGGGTTAGCGCATGCACGCGCTGATCTTTTCGCGCACACGACTTACGTGCTGATTGAAGAGTCGGAAGCGGTCGATGGTCTCTTCGAGCTCACGCAAGCACTTGAAGCTTTTGAGGCCCACGTAGTGTTTATGACGGCTGCCGAGCACGATTCCACGCTGGCGCTGATCAGTCATCTGCCACAGCTCCTTTCCACAGCCCTGGCTGCAACCGTTAAGAGCCAATCACATGCAAACGCGCTGCTGAAGATCGCAGGTCCGGGCTACCGCGACATGACACGGTTAGCCGCCAGTCCGTGGTCCATGTGGAGAGACATCCTGGCGACGAATCCTGCGCCGATCACAAATGCTTTAAGTGCGATGGTCCGAAGCCTCACCATCCTTGAGGCCGAGCTACAAAAGTGCTCTGGGCAAAAGGAAGTTAGCCTGATGGCTGCTGAAAGAATGTTCGAACAAGCTCAAGCTCCGCCCGAGAGTAATCGGTGCTTGGTAGCTCTTTGAGATAGGAGATAGAAAACGCAATGATTCTCATTCTTACGCCAAACATCGACGAGCATGGCCCGGAGTATTGTCAGTTGATGAGACATCTCTCTGATCTGCCTAACCTAGAACTGCGAATCCATTGTGAGCAGGGAGTGGAGAAGTCCTTGACTGAAGTACACCTAATTGGAAATACGGCGGGACTTTCTGAGGAATACTTGAGGAGTTTGCCTGCTGTAGAGCATGTGGTGCGAGTTTCTGAAGCGTACCGGGTTCTGGGCCGGCATGCTGACGATCATCGCGCGGTGGGCTTTTCCTATCAGGGCATCCGCTTTGGCCAGGACAATTTAAATGTGTTCGCTGGACTGTGCGCCGTGGATACACCTCAACACGTCGAGACGATGATGAGAGCGCTGCGCGACTGCGGACAGGTTTGTACGCGGATGGGAGCGTACAAGCCGCGCACCAGTCCCTACTCCTTCCAGGGCCATGGCAAGAGGTGCTTGCCTTACGTGTTTGAACTTGCCGGGCGGTATGGCATCAAGATCATTGCGATGGAGGTAACCCGGGAATCGCATGTCGATGAGATTCATGAGGCATTAGAGATGACCGGCAATCCGACCGGAGTCATGTTGCAGATCGGAACGCGCAACACACAAAACTTTGAGTTGCTGAAAAGCGTCGGCAAGCAATATGAGTTTCCCGTTTTAATAAAACGGAGCTATGGGATCACTTTGGATGAATCTCTTCATGCGGCGGAGTATCTAGCCAGTGAGGGTAATAGCAAAGTGGTCTTTGCATTGCGCGGGACGAAAACGAATAGCAGTGAACCGCATCGCAACTCCGTAGACTTCGCTTTTGTTCCAGTGGTCAAACGCCTGACACGCATGCCCGTCTGTATAGATCCGTCCCACTCTGTCGGCACACGCGCGAGCGGACCTGAAGGTATTCTCGACATCATGCATGTTACTGCCCAGGGCGTGATCGCAGGCGCAAACATGATCCTGGTGGACTTCCATCCCGCACCTGCTCGCGCGCTTGTTGATGGACCACAGGCGCTGCATTTGGACGAACTCGAGCTTTTTCTCGAAGATGTACAAATCGCGCGTGAGGCCTATGAAAAGCGGCTTGAACTGAATAGCCGTCGTTCCTTCAACCATGAGAGCTATGGGCAAGTCCTTGCTCCAGATGCTCTGACAACCGCTATCAGTACTGAGCTCGACTTTATCCATTTTTAGATCGTCAAAATGCCGATGGCATAAGTCTTTTGTTTTCAACGCTAGAGTTTTTAAATGTCAGGCAAAAAGATGACATTCAAAAGCTCTGGTGGATAGTCGGGGCGCTAAGTCTTTTATTTACGTTCCCTTTTCCAAAATGGATAAAGTCGAGCTGAGAACATCATCGCGGCCTGAGTTTCGTTGGGAGGATAGTCAAAATGGAATCTCTTCAGCAACAACAAGCAGAAAATATTGCTCGAGCTGAGATGGCCCGGCGCCGGCGGCAGCTCGGTAACTTGACGCCTGAGCAGGAAATGAATATCGAGACATTATTGATCTCAACAGCAAATAAAGTCTCGAAAATGATAGCCGCTATGGAGTTGAAGCTTAATACTGAATCAGCCCTGGCCAATACCCAGTGCTTGCACAAAAGGAGACTACAATGAGTTCATCTGCTCCGCTTATTCACATCTCAGACCTGAAAAAGGTTTTCTACACAGACGAAATCGAGACGCATGCACTTGCTGGTATTGATCTCGACATCAACAGGGGTGAATACGTCTCGATTGCCGGACCTTCGGGTTGCGGCAAATCAACACTCTTATCGATTCTGGGTTTGCTCGATACTCCAACGACTGGCGAGTACGTCATGAATGACAGTCCCGTCGAAAATCTTTCATCGTCGGAGCGGGCACGAATTCGCAATCGTGAAGTTGGTTTTATCTTTCAGAGCTTCAATCTGATCGGCGATCTCACCGTGTATGAAAACGTGGAACTGCCGCTTACCTATCGCGGTATGATCTCTGCCGAGCGTAAGAAGCGTGTGACTGACGCATTGGAGCGCGTGGGGATGGGTCACCGCGCCAAACATTTGCCCAGTCAGCTCTCAGGCGGTCAACAACAACGCATCGCGGTGGCCCGCGCGGTTGCCGGACAGCCGAGCATACTGTTCGCGGATGAGCCCACTGGGAATCTGGACTCAACTAACGGCGAAGCGGTGATGGAACTCTTATCTGAACTACATCGCGACGGCGCTACGATCTGCATGGTGACTCATGATTCTCGCTACGCTCACCAGGCGGATCGAATTGTGCACTTGTTTGACGGCCAAATTGTCGAAGAGGAACCCGGAGTTGCCAGGCGCGAGGCTGCGGTTGCTTAGTGGTGTCCTCTCTATGAAGCAGGTGACGGCTGTTACGGGAAAGAGCAACCCAGTCATTTGCTTCATTACATCAATTTTGCATTCTACTTTGCGCGTATTTGATTTAACTCTGACGGCTTCCGGCAAGGATCATAAATTGAGCAATCTGAGAAGCGTTAAAATCTGGCGAGTGTTGATAGACGCCGTCGACAGTGAATTGCTCTACCTGCTTAACCGCCGGGCCGAGTTGGCCATCGAAGCTGGAAGAGCAAAGAAAAGCGCTGGCTTGCCAATATGGGGTAAACCCAACAGTGCTGTCACCAGCCGCAAAGTAGAGGCTGTTTTAGCCGTCTCAGAAAGGTTCGTCTTTGAGACTGCCAGCTTTTTAGCAGAAAGTGGAACGATACCAGCCTACGGCATGATTCAAAACTCATCTCAATTTCAAAGTCTCAAAACTGTGCGTCATTCAACGGGTCTTGAGACTGGCTACCTTGCGGCTCATAACAGCAGTGTTGGGTTTACCCCAATATGCGATAGTGAGCGAGAACGGGACGTTATCGCGCGCATGTGTCAGGCCAACGCGGGCCCGCTTGACAATACTGCAATAGCGAAGAGTTTCCGGCGCATCATTCGCGAAACTCGCCGTATCGAGATGCGCTTCGCACAATCTGGATACGCCCGCGATGGTGTGAAGAAGCGTCTTGAGAGCAGGGAATCGAGTCATCCGAAGCGCCGATAAGTGAGTGTATGGCGGCGAAAAAGCGCGCCGGTGAAGCTGTTTTCGGCTGTCGAAAATGGTTATCGGGAGAATGAAAAGGCATCATCGAAGGGCGCATTGAAGGGCGCATCGGAGCGTCAAAAATGGGTGAGATGCGCTCCCTTTGAATGAGCTTTCGGAGCGGTTAGCGAGCACCTAAATGATGATCTGCGGCGCACCAAAACGGCTTATCGTGAGGGCGGAGAGCAGGCATAAAAGGGCGAGCAGAACGCGCAAATATCGCTCCTTGCGGCAAGATGTTGGCGCGAAAAAGCTCACCGCCGCGCCCTATGATAGTGGCAAAATGTGCCTAGCCAAATGCCTCGCCGGTGCGTCGAATCAGCTTATCGAAGGGCGCTCATGAGTGATGCTTGCGCCCCGCATTGTGCCGGATTAACGCAGCCGATCAGCGCGTTGCGGCCGCAACAAAAGCGCGCAAGTTCTTCAACACGCTCTCGTCCAATGTGATTTCCGTTTCCTGTAATTTCATCTCAACGCGCTTGCCCCGCGCGACCTTCTGCAACGCATCGAGATGAATAATCCCGGTCACGATCTCCTGTCCCGGATTGTAGCGATTGTCGGCAGAAGCGTCGGAATTGGCCGGGCCGCCCGCGATTCTCTGGCCGTCAACAATGAAATTCACTTGCCCATCATTATGGGCGTAGCGATGGCCTTTGGCGGCGCTTCGATCAAATGTCACATAAACATACGGGCTTTCTTCCAACTCGCGGTTGATGCCGTGCAACTCGGACGGCTTAACTTCAGCTTTCAGCGAGAGCAACAAGTCATCGGTAATGCGAAGCTTCGAGAGCGTCACGGTGCGCGTGTTAGTAAACCGATCATCTTTGATCTCAACCGCAGGGGTCTTCGCCGCTGTCGCTGGCGACGTTTGTGATTGTGCGAAGCCGACGCTGCCGATAATGAACAGCAGCAGAGCGACAACGGGCAATGCCCGCACGCCGCGACGAGCCAGAGAAGGTCTATTCAGAGAAAGTGGATGTGGATACTGATCGTGCATTGGTGATTATCTCCTGTTTGAGCATTGAGTATGTGGCGAGCAAACGGCGCGTCACTCTTTGCGTCGCCCTTTGCGCTGCCATTTGCCGCTGATTCCGGTGGCCGACTCAGGCACGAGCTGCACTCCCCCGCCGTACATATTCCGCCTGACGGCCATCCGCTCACGCCCGCGACGCCAGCCCCGCCACCATGCCCTAATGACTTCGGGCGGCAGTTCCGAGGGCGTAATCGGCGGATAACACTCATCCACCGCTTCTCTTATCGTCATGCCTTCAGCCAGTGACGCGGCTAATTTCTCCAGCACCTCGTTAATGGCGTTGTTAACCAACATCGGGTGTTGCTCGCTCAAGACCTCCGGCGGCAGCTCGGAAATGGCATTCATGTGCGAGGTGAAAGTCCACAGCAATGCGGTAAGTTCGTCGGTCGTGAAGATGAACACTTTGTACTCTTTTGCTCTCTGCGCTGCGATTTCGCTGAGGAGATCAGCCTCGTCCATTTCCGTTTTCCTTTCTTCACTGTCCGCCGTTTGCTTTGCCTTCGAGCAGTGGTTAGCGATTGGCGTCGGTGTGCGGCATCGCTACGCCGGATGATGCGGTCGCCGGTGCTGCTGCACGGGATTGTGTTCTTCGCATTGGGCGTGCGCTCGCGCGCACAGGGGTTCGTGGCACAGCAGCTTGCGCCGAAGATTTTGGTAGCGCGTTGACCGGCGCGGACTGAGCAGATGATGATGAGGATGGCGCGGTCTTCGGCGCGAAGATCGCCACGCTGACGACGAACACAACAATTACGGCCACCATGACGGCGATGATCCTCAATCCTGACTTTTGATCACTGGCATCATTTCCCGCCACATTTCCCGCCCCTTGCTTTTGGCTTCGCGGCGCTGGCGCGAGCAGTGCGCTTTCTTCCGTGCGGGCGTAAGCGTGAGCGGCACCGAGCAGCGCCGCGCGTCTCTGTGTGTCGAGTTCCGCGCCTCGCAGTTCTCGACCATGCGCGCAGACCGGGCATTCATGCCGCCACTTACTTCCGACGGCAAAGAGCGGAATGAAGTTGAAGCTGACCGTCCGGTACGAGCGAATCAAGTGATATTCGACATGGTTATGGCACCGCTCGCAGACTTGCGCTTGGGTGGCTCCGTTATCTTCGCGGCGATGCTTTCCGATCCAGATCAACATGGCTTGCTACCTCATCTGAACAGTTCGTGCGTGAGTTGGCGAGAGACGGTGCCGCCTACCGGACAATACGCTTGAGCGGCGTGCTCAAGGCGTATCGTTTCCATGTCGGAAAGCGCGGGAGTTTGGTATCTTGTCAGTTCGCTATCTGAATCTGAATTCGGCATTGTTTGACAACCTACTCGATAAAATGAAGCGTCGCTGCGTCACAGTCTGAGAGATGCGCGTCGTCGGAAAGTTCACAAAGGAACTTCCGGTGATTACAAGAAGGCGCACCGCATTATATCCAAATGGATATAACAGTTGCAAGCTTTATCACGCGCCGAAAGCTCTATCAGGAGGTCACACCTGATGGGCACAGGAGCGCGCTCGAAGCCAGCACGCCTCGCGGAGAAACTTCAACGAATAAGAATCGTGCTCGATCTTTCGCAGAGCGAGATGGTCAAGCGTTTGGGAATAGAAGGCGAGATAGTTTACAACAAAATCTCGCATTACGAGTTAGGCACACGCGAGCCGCCATTACCGGTGTTGCTGAAGTACGCGGAAGTTGCGTGCGTATGGGTAGACGTCCTTATTGACGATGAACTTGACTTACCGGAGAAATTACCGAGTGTGACGAAGCACGCGGGCGTTAAACGCCAAGCTGCTGCAAAGCGCATTTACAAGCGAAAGTCCTAATTGCGGGTCTGATTCTTAAGCACATACTTCGATCAAACTTGAATCTGATAAGGCTCCTATGATTGCAGTAACAACGAGACATAATAAAAGCGCCGCGTGTCCTCACCACACGCGGCGCTTACGTCACAATCATTTGGGCGATTGTGAGGGGCGGAGACGTTCAGCCTCTGTTCCGCGTGTCCTCATCACACGCGGCAACGCCCGATTGCAGAGGAGTTTACATCAGTCTTGGTGAAGGTCAAGAGCGAAAGAGTCATCATGAAATTCGTATTGCTCATTTCAGTTATTCAGGCAATCAGAATTGGTGCTCTTTGTGGAACTCTATTTATGTCCGAGAGTGGTAAGTATACTAAGCGAGTGCGTTACTCTACACAGACGGGGCAGAGTGTGCAGGATTTTGATTTGTTTTTAGTTCATAGGCCTATGATGCTGCATAACATTCGGTGCGTGCGAGTAGTTAATGCATGGTCTTGACGCTATCTTAACGACATAGTGTATTTAGACGCGGATGCAAGATGCCCTTGAAGATTATCCTTGACACGTCCTGAATCAAGGGTCTATGCTGCCGTCGTTTCCTAAGTACAAACTGTTGACGAGCGCGCCCTCAGGTTCTCCTCAATCTCATCCGTCAATTTCGTAACCAGAGTATCAACAATGTCGCCTATCCCACAGAGGCACCACTTCACTGGAAAAGCTCGTGAGCTTTTTCGGGACGCCGTGTGCCTGAAGAAGAGAAGGCGACGTTGACACTCGTCGTTCTTCGTTGCAGCGAGTTTGTTGAAATAGAAAAGCCCCGCCGCCACGTTGCAGGTGGACGAGCGGGACTCTTGTGAACAATACAGCCGTTGCCGCTCGCAAGCGCCAAAGATTGCATCGCCTAGTCAGCCAGCATCTTAACGCAAAGAGCGGCAATGGCTCAACCTCTTTCTTTCGTAAGGAGACCTAGCCATGCCGCGCATTTCTGCTTTCGCCGTCCGCACACCGCCGTCATTTCTCAACACGACCGCGCGCTTTATCTCACGTCTTGTACGGCGGCGCACCGCGACCTTCCGCCGGATGGCAATCTTCGCCGTCATGCTCGCCTTGCTGCTGCCGGTGCCGGCGGCCATGTTCGCGCAGTCGAGCAGGGCTGCGGTGTCGCCTAAGATTGCCGTCAAGACGAACCTTTCGGTTTTTGGTGAGATCAGCGAAGGCGCAGGGTTTGTCTTTGCACGCATACTCGGCTTCTTCGGCACTGCGTCCGTGCGGCGCCAGCGCGTCGCGGCGTACCGACCACTGACGGCTGAGCAGAACAGCGCGGCGGTCGCGCGCATCGGCCTCAACATCCAGAGCACTCTCGATCTTTGGCCGGGACAAACGCTGATGGCCGGCGCCGTGCCCTTCGACGCCAACGGCAATGCCGTGCAGGGACTCGCCGCCGTGTGGCAATCGAGTGCTCCGGCAGTCGTCTCGGTCGAGCGCGATGGGCGGGTGGAAGCCAGGCACGCAGGCACCGCTCAATTAACGGCCACCGCCGGCAACCAAAGCGCGACGGTGCGTGTCACGGTGCTTGACGACAACACGCTTGCGCGCACGAGCACCGACGGCGATGCTCCCGCAGGAGTAGCCGATACCAAGAGTGATGACACGCCGGGTGCAAACGGCCGGGTCATTGAACCACTACGTCCCGACGGTGATGGCCAATTACCCGATGATGAGACGGGATCGCTCTATGACAGCATGAACGATGTCGGCACGCCTCCGGGCCGAACCGAGCCGGGCGCGCCCAACCCGATTCCCGGACTGCGGGGCAGAGAAACGCCCGGCAGCTCCAATTTCAGCTTTGATGTCCCCGTTGCGAGCTTGCCGGGACGCGGCGTTGATGCGGCGCTCGCGCTTCAGTACAACAGCTTATTGTGGAATCAATCGACCACGGCGCAGGGACAGACCCACATGACCTATGATGTGGACGAGGGCTGGCCGGCGCCCGGTTTCCGTCTCGGCTACGGGCAGATGGAGCGACAGGGACAGGATGGCTTTACGCTCACCGATCCGGACGGCACGCGTCATCAGATGGCCGCCAGCACCGGCCCGCCCGCTCCCGACATCAGCTACTACGAATCAACCGACAGCACGTACATTCGCTATGCTTATGATCGGGGAATGGGCAGCGGCACGGCCACTTATACCGACGGCACGCAGGTTCAATTCAGCGCCGCCAGAACCGGGCGCTTCACCACCTCCGTGTACAGCTATCCGGTGAGGATCACAGATCGAAACGGCAACTCGATCCAGATCAATTACGTGGGCGGCGTCGGCCCGCAGATCGCTTCGATCATTGATACGATGAATCGCTACATTAACTTTTACTACGATGCGGACGGGCGATTGGTGACGATCACCGTGCCGGGCTACAACGACGGCGTCCAGCCTCTCGCCGACCGGAAGGCGATTCGCTTTTACTACGAAGACATCACTCTCAACGCTACCTTTCAGTCACGCTTCGTCGTGACGGCGCCGCAAACAGCGCGCGTCATTCGCTACGTTTATTTTCCGGGCACGCAGTCAGGCTATCGCTATGATTATTCGAGCTACGGGATGATCTACCAAACGACGCAGTTGCGCGCCATGACGGTCAGCACCGATGACAAAGAGATCACGGGAGAAGTCACCAGCGACGGGCAGACGGCCTCGACCTCGACTTACGATTATCCGCTTGGGCCGAGTTATCTCTCGGCGGCTCCGGCTTACCAGCACCGGACGGACGATTGGGCGGGGCGGACGACCGCGGCGCAGCCCGTGACGACGTTCGCGGTTAATCAGCAGCAGGGCACGTCGACGATCACCACGCCGGACGGAACCGTTTCGACGACGCAGATGATTATTGATCCGGGTGTGTGGGATGACGGGTTAGTGAGTGATGTGACGGTGACGTCGAATAATCGCACGCTCTCGAAGGCGCGCATCGATTGGGAACATGACGGCACGCAGCGCAACCAGCGGCAACACCGAACTCTCATCACCAACGAAGCCGGGCAGCGCCGGGGCATGATCTACGGCTACACCAACTTCAACAACGTCAGCTCACTGAGCGAGCGCGACTTCGACGCGGCGGGCGGCGGGGAACTGCGCCGCACCGAGATGACATACGAAACGCGTGCCGGGTGGACGGAGCGGCGGCTCGTGCGTCTACTGACGGGCACGCGCGTCTACGACGGCACGACCAATGTGCTCACCGCGCGCATGGAATATTCCTACGACGATTACGAGGATGCGGCGGTGGGCGCGCTCACGGATCGTCCGGGCATCGTCATGTACGATGATCCGGCGACAACTTATCGCGGTAACCGAACGATCATGCGGCGCTATCCGAACCCGGCGGATGAAGCGAGCGCGATCACCGATACGATGAGCTATGACATCGCCGGCAACGTCGTCAGAGAAACGGTGGACTGCTGCCAGCAAAAGCTTTTCACATATGACGCGGCCTACCACTACGCTTATGTGACGCAGGTGATGCGCGGCGATGTGGGACAATTCACGTCGAGCGCCAGCTACGATTACAATACCGGAGCGGTGACTTCCGCAACGGATGAGAACAACCAAACGACGAGTACGAGCTACAACGTCGATCCGGTGCGCCCGAAGCAGACCATTCGACCCGATGGCGGCAACACGCAGTGGACGTACTTCGACGCGCTCACGCCAGACCCGGATCAATCGCACCAGCATAGCTATGTGGCCACCACGACTTCAATTGATAGCGCGAGCGCGGTAACGAGCACGACGTACACGGACGGGCGCGGCGCACAGGTGCGTTCCTTTACCCAAACGCCGGACGGCTTTGTGACCGCAGATGTCGAATATGACGGGATGCAGCGCCCGTCCCGCACGAGCAATCCATATTACAGCACGGGATCAAACGCCGGGATCAATCCGTTGAACCGCTGGACGACACGGCAGTACGACGGGCTTGGCCGCGCGTATCGTGTGACGCTGCCGGACAATACTTCGGTGGAGACGGATTATACGGGCGGCACGGCAATCACGGCGACGGATCAGGCCGGGAAATCCAGACGCCAGATCACAGATGCGCTTGGCCGCGTCGTGCGCCTTGACGAGCCGGATGATTCCGGCACGCTCGGCACACTTGATGCGCCGACGCAACCTACCCTGTACAAGTACAGCGCCATTGATAATCTCGTGCAGGTGACGCAGGGGCAGCAGAACAGATACTTTCTGTTCGACGGCATGAGCCGGATGACTTACGCGCGGCAAGTCGAGATGGATGCGCCGTACACGGTCGCCGATTCGCTGACCGGCAACGATGCGTGGTCAATGCACACTGTTTACAATAACCGGAGCCTCGTCACAGATAGCTACGATGCGCGCAATGTGCACACGCACGTTGACTACGACGGATTGAACCGCGCACGCAGCGTGACGTATTCGGACGCGACACCGGCGGCGACGTATACTTATGACGAAGCGCACACAAACTACTTCAATCAGGATCGGCTCACGAAAGTCGAGACGGCTGAGACCAGCACGGCTCCGGCGACCGCCCAGGCGTTCGATTACGATCTGATGGGACGCGTCGCGGGGCATTCACAGACAATCGGGGCAAGCATCTATCCGACGGGCTATTCCTACAATCTGGTTGACGAGATGACGACCGAGACATATCCGTCGGGGAGAGTTGTGACGAATGCTTATGACGCGGCGGCGCGCATGACAGGTGTGGCCGATGCGACGCGCAGCTATGTCTCCGGCATCGGTTATGCGGCGCATGGCGCGCTTGCGGCTGAGACGTGGGGCAACGGCGCGGTGCATTCGCTGGCGTACAATGAGCGTTTGCAGGCGACGCAGATCAAGCTGGCGCAGGCCGGAGGAGCAGAGCTCAAGCGTTTCGATTACAAGTACGGCACGGTGAACGCCGCAAGCGGCGTGGTTGATGCCAGCAAGAACAACGGGCAGATCGGCTTTATTGACTATTACCGCAACGGCGCGAAGGTGGCCGATGAACGATATGTCTATGACAGTGTGGGACGCCTTGACCGGGCATCGGAGTATTTGCCGGACGGCACGCTTAACTACCGGTATGATTACGACTATGATCGTTACGGCAATCGTTTTCAACCGGCGCAGGGCACACAGAACTTTCAGGTGACCTACCTTCCGGTGGAACGCAGCGATGTGAGCGCGGCAAGCAATCGCTTTACGGCAAACATGGGCTATGACGCGGCGGGCAACGTCACGACGGACGGAAAGTATCGCTACCAGCTTTACGATTATGACGCCAATCATCGCTTGATCCAGACCAGCCGCCCTGATTCGAGCCGCACGTCGGCGGTGTATGACGGGGCCGGACAGCGAGTGCAGACGACAATTGAGCGGAATGAGTATCATCATTATGTGTACGATGCGCTTGGGCGAGTAATCGCGGAGTACGGCTCGGACGGGTGGGTCAGAGATCGTATCTATCGCGGCGGCGAGATGATCGCCACCGATGAAGCCATCGGTACGTGCCTCAAAACAATCGAGCAGTTCGTCAATGCTTTTTACTGGGGAGCACTGGGGCGCTTTCCGTCGGATGCCGAACGCCAGAGTGAGTCCACACAGTTGCGTAGCGCACAGGCACAGGGACAATCGCAGATGGTGGCGGAAGCGCAGCGGTTCGGGCGCGAGTTGTTTCATTCAGCGGAGTACGCGGCGCGCTCTCGTACCGATGGACAGTTTGTGCATGACATGTATTATGCGTGGCAGCAGCGCCCGGCGGATGAGAGTGGGTATCAGGGGTGGCTGGTGACGATTGGCGCACAGGGACGCGAGCATGTGATCGAGGGGTTTGCCGAGGGTGGCGAGTTTGCGGGCAGAGTCGGCGAGTTATGTGCCGGAATGCAGACGGAAGCCGTGCAGTGGCAGATGACGGATCACGCGGGAACGGTGCGCTTAGTCGTCAATGCGAGCGGAGCGGTGATTGATGGGCACGACACTACTCCATTCGGTGATGAGATCGGTTGGGGCGGAGCACGGTCAGCCAATGCGCCGCAACAGCAAAAGCAGGGTGCAGAGATGGGTGCAGGCACAACCGGATTGTATGGATGGAATGAAACGATGCGTGCTCGGTATGCGTCATTAGAGAGAGATACGCCGACGGGATTGGAGCACACGGATTGGCGCAAGTACGATGCTTGGCAAGGGCGGTGGACTTCAACTGATCCAAGTCATCAGAGTATGAGTGTCGGTAATCCACAATCATTCAATCGCTATGCTTATGTGCAGAATGATCCGGTGAACTTCGTTGATCCGAGTGGATTGGATGGTGGCGCTGATTTTCTGACGGCATTGCTGCTAGGCGCACAGGTAGGAGCGTCTTTTAGCGTGTATGGCGGCGGTGATGGATTTCTTGGCGGTAGCGGTGGAAGTGGTGGACGCCATGTACCGGCGATGGAGCTTGGCAATGATGAGTTCAACACAGGTGGCGGTGACCCGCCGAACTCTGGACGTGCGCCTCTGACTGGGGACATGCTCTCACGATTTACAGAGACACGTGATCGCCTCGTAAAGCTTCTGAGGGATAAAAATTCCGATTGCGCTAAGTTCCTGAGAGACAAAGTTGGAGTTAGCGGAAGCAGAGTAGCAAGGACAATTTTAGGCCAACGCGCTTTCGACGGTGCGGCATCAACCATTTCGTTGGAAGATGCAGGTACACTTCCTCGTGGAAGTTATACTACAGTCGGTAATCAGAATATACAATCCACTGCTTCGGTTAGTGAGTTCCTTGCCCGTGGAGGAGGTTCTGCGGTTCAAGCTAGTTACGCAAGAGCAAGTACGGGCGCAACTTTTAATGATGTCTATTACTTGGGTATAGGCATTCATGGCTCTACGATTTTGCACGAAGCCTTGCACACTCTTTTGGGCGCTAGTGACGAGGCACTTGACAAAAAAGGCGCAGACGTAGTGTCTCTAACGAAGGCTGGATGTATAGAATGACATCGGGAGGTAAATCTCTTATGAAATCAATTCTTAAAAAGCTTACACCGCGATTCGTCGTTGCTCTTCTCACTTTCACTACCGGCGTCGTGATAGCGCTACTATGGGTTGCTTTCCACTTTCGCTCGGTGAACACTCCAAGTATCTTGGAAGTTTCCAAGATTACGAAAAATGAAGAGGTGTTTGTGCCTGAAGGGTGGAAAAAGTTAGAAGTAGCCTGCAAAGTTATTTCGCAGAGGAAGTTAGTAGTAAAAGATGAAATTACTCTGCAAGTGCCTCCCGGTATGGAGCCAAGAAAACCATCTGGCGACTCACCGAGTTACCGTGAAGCATACAGTAATGGGGACATCTATATCACCATTGTTTATAGTGAATCTGATTCATGCGCTACTTCCCCCTACTTCTTAGCGCAATCTACTTACCACGAGTCTCTCACAGATATAGGTGGGCGAAAGGTTAAGCTTGGAATTGCCCCCTATTTTCAACCTAAAAACTCTATGGCAAGTGTGTGCTTCCTGACCACGAATGACAGCGCCATGCAACTAAGGGTATCAGTCTTCTGTAAAGATGAGCGCGCATTGGAAACCGCGCAGCTAATTCTCAAATCTATTAGGTTCAAAGATACGAGGTAATACCGCCGCAGACTGCCCTACCTCAACCTACACCTACGACGGAGCGGGACGCGAGCATGTGATCGAGGGGTTTGCGTTGGGTGGCGAGTTTGCGGGCCGAGTCGGCGAGTTATGTGCCGGAATGCAAAGCGAAGCCGTGCAGTGGCAGATGACGGATCAAGCGGGGACGGTGCGCTTAGTCGTCAATGCGAGCGGAGCGGTGATAGACGGGCACGACACCACTCCATTCGGTGATGAGATCGGTTGGGGCGGAGCACGATCAGCCAATGCGCCGCAGCAACAGCAGGGTGCGCAGCAGAATGCAGAGGCGGGTGCAGGCACGACCGGATTGTACGGATGGAATGAAACGATGCGTGCTCGCTATGCTTCGCTGGAGAGAGATACACCGACGGGGTTGGAGCATACGGATTGGCGTAAGTACGATGGATGGCAAGGGCGGTGGACGACTACTGATCCAAGTCATCAGAGTATGAGTGTAGGTAATCCACAGAGTTTCAATCGCTATGCTTATGTGCAGAATGATCCGGTGAACTTTGTTGATCCAAGTGGACTGGAGCAGTGCTCCGAAGCGTGGTGCAGCTGGGGCGGCGGCGGTAATGGATTCTGGGGCGGCGGCTTCAACCTCAATGACCGCACCAGCATCTTCGGCAGTTCCGGTCAGCAGACGATTACGGACGCCGAGTATGAGTTTGACTATCGCTACCAACAAGAGAATGGCCCCTTCCATTTCAACTCCGCGTTCAGCAACTCGCCCTTCTATGGCTATTCGCCGAATCCTGAACCGCAAAAGCAGCAGCACAATATTGCAAGGGCAGAGAAAGAGGCAAGTGATTGCTTACGCGGTGCGAAACAAGCACGCAAACAAAGGGAACAGAACACTCCATATAAGAAGATCACAGAAGGCTTTGCTATAAAAGATCACCCATTCAGAACTATCGCCGGTGCTGTTTTGGGTGGCGCTATTGGTTATCGTTTTGGACTTGGCACAGCTAAAGGACTCCTTGGAGGTGCTGGAATAAGCGAGTTAGCTAATGACGCCGTAATAGCTGCTGACAATTGGAACTACAACGCAAAGCTTAGTGTCGCCAACATCAATGGCGACATCAAGAACTTCAACGATTGCTACGATAAAGCAAATTCAAAGTATGGGGTGGGATTGCAGCGAGATAGCTATGGATACTTTTATACAAACACATATGGAAGTTATAGGTAGCTATCGTAAAAAACTAGAACTGGTCTCATAAATTGTAAATCTCTAAATTTGACCTGACAGACAGGACGCGTTGATAAAAACTAATCCGACAGCACGAAGAACCGAAAAAACATCAACGCAGACTATAATTTGGGACGCTTCGCGTTAAAGACTTAGCGAACATTACATTTCGCAAGATCACGTCCTGACTTTTTCACATAAATACCTGCTGGCATCAAGAAGTCAGCGATTGCTCCGTAAATTTCAATCCGTTGCACCGTTTCGGGTATTTATGAGACTGCTTCTAGGAATTATAGGAATTCTTCTACTCCTTGTGGAGAAGTATGGAACACGTCAAAATCTCTAAGAGAACTGCATGGATAATATTTATAAGCCTTGTCGCTTTGTATGGAGTGATCTGTAGCCTGCTCACTTTTCTTATCCCGGCTCCGCTTGCCACTATCTTAGGCTTTTTAATGGCCCTGCTGGTGTACTACCCAATGAGACGGTGGAAGTATGTAAAGAATATGAATTCGGATAATCCACCAGCACAACCTAAGAGTCCGACTGAGCGGAGCTAGTCCGAATACTGCGCCACCTCAACCTCCACCTACGACGGAGCGGGGCAGCATGTGATCGAGGGGTTTGCCGATGGTGGCGAGTTTGCGGGCCGAGTCGGCGAGTTATGTGCGGGAATGCAGACGGAAGCCGTGCAGTGGCAGATGACGGATCATGCAGGGACGGTGCGCTTAGTCGTCAATGCGAGCGGTGCGGTGATTGATGGGCACGACACTACTCCATTTGGCGATGAGATCATTTGGGGCGCAGTACGATCAGCTAATGCACCGCAACAGCAAAAGCAAGGGACACAGCAGAGTGCGGAGGCGGGTGCAGGCACGACCGGATTGTATGGATGGAATGAGACGATGCGTGCGCGGTATGCGTCATTAGAGAGAGATACACCGACGGGGTTGGAGCATACGGATTGGCGCAAGTACGATAATTGGCAAGGGCGATGGACAACCACTGATCCATCGCACAGCAGTATGAATGCGGGTAATCCGCAGAGTTTCAATCGCTACTCATATGTCCAGAATGATCCGGTGAATCTGGTTGATCCAAGTGGGCTGTGTCCAACCGGGAGAGTTGCGCGGCCGGATGCGACCGGGACGATGCAGTGTGTTGGCGTTGGCAATACGACGATGAACACCACGTCATCATATGACACTCCATCTCTGGGTGGCAGCTTTGGTGGTGGTGGCAGCTTTGGTGGTGGCCATCGGTATGTACCGGCCTTGGAACTTGGCAACGATGAGGTCAGCGGTGGCGGTGGCCCGCCGAACTCCGACAAAGTCATCGCTTCTGCAGTCAATCGTGCGCGGACAATCTTGTCTACGAAGAATCCTTGCAGCGGTTATTTTGGAGCCAATGCGACTAAGGCTCTTAACACGTTTGAGAAAATACTTACGAGGGGCTATCCGAATGGCCCCGGAGATACTCAACTGGGAATAAGGCAATCTGGGCCGCAAACCACCTATGAGTCACCCACACAATATAGGATATTCCAAAACGCTGTCATAAACAACGCTGGCCCCTTCTTCAATTTATTATCAAAAACGCGATTTGGAGGCTACAATCCTGGCAGCAACCAGTCTCAAGTTCTCCAGATTCTTCATGAACTCGCGCACCTCGTTTACAGCGGGGGCGTTCCATTGATCCCTGATGACTCCGGTCAAACAAAGAAAGTCGACTCTGAAGTAAACACGAAAGAGGTTCTAAAACACTGCAAGGGCGAGATTGACAAAATAAAGAATTAGACCAAGCACTTCAAACTTTTCGGAACGGTATTATTTTATGCCTAATGCACTAAAGGAATTGATGACCTGCATCCTGATTGGCACACTGATCTCGTTGCCAGGAAGTATTGCGCAAGTTCGACAGCGTACGGTATGCGGCAAAGTGATTTTCAACAATACCGACACCACAGTCGCTAGAACTCAAGTCACGCTGTATTTCGGGGATGATGCCTTGATTCCTGGCGCTATCACAGATCGGGACGGCACTTTCTGTATCGAAAATTTCGTTAGCGACCTGAACAAGAGCACACCGGCTCGATTATACGTTACATCATTTTGCCGTCCCGATGATGTAACCCTCGTGGACGTTCCCTTCTGGCCGCGTCTGCGGAGAAATCCACGTTTTGCGGGTAAGCACATCAGGGTCGGCCCAGGAAGCCGCCCGCCCATTGATGACGTCGGTGTTCAGATTGTTTACGGACACCTAACCTTGAGGATTCTTGACGAGCGACATCAGCCATTGATGACTCAGCCGAGTGACTGGTCGCCTGTATGGATAAGAGTGCGAGATCAGAATGGCGTTACGGTTCATGAATCCGGTTTGTCCGCTACTGAGATTGAGCGATCCGTCAATTTGAAAGAGTCTCGCATTAATCTTGCCCTTCCGACGGGAATATGGACTCTTGAAATAGCACTCTCAGGTGTTCCACCGGATACGGGTGCGAAACGACGAGCGGTCGGATGGCTAAGAGTTCCGGGTAAACTCAAGATTGAATCGTGCGCTAAGGCCGTAGATGTTGCCGTCTCGGTCTCATGAACTGCAAAACCCTGATTAAGAGAAGTCGTGAGATGCAACTACAACGGCGACCTTCCGCTACGACTTGGCGTGGCGTTTTTCCATGTACTCTGTGAACCTGACCCGCTTTGATGGACACCCAGATCATGCCCGATGTTATGCTCGGGCATAGAGGTGTTCATGGCAGAACCGAAACGAAAATTCACCACTGAGTTTAAGTTAGAAGCCGTCCGGCTTGC